>WNGB01012042.1_pt1 | contig 11794 bp, 11 predicted proteins | sample 5400681 | NCBI WGS metagenome assembly WNGB01 (sample SAMN13153367, study PRJNA577476) | soil metagenome | isolation source: 115 cm soil or saprolite under grassland replicate 2 | place: USA:California | collected 2016-06-15 | reverse complement strand
AGCGGTCGGAGAGACGAAGGGAACCGAGGGGGAGTGTCCAAGACCGAAGGGCCCGGCGCTCGTCGAATTCGGTGAGCTCCAAGCTTCCGCCTCCGAGATCGGCCACCGCGCCCCTGTCGACCGGCAGCCCGTGGACGGCTCCGAGGAACGTGTAGAGCGCCTCCTCGTCGCCGCTGATCACGCGAACACTGACACCGCTCTCGGCCTCGACCCTTGCCTGGAACTCGCCGGCGTTCTCCGACTCCCTGACCGCGGAGGTGGCGACGGCGATCAGGGTTCGGGCCCCCGCGCTCTCGGCGATGGCCCGGAAGTCCCGGAGCGCGGCCGCGGTGCGCTCGATGGTCTCGGGAGCGATGCGGTTCCCCTGCCGGAGATCCCGTGCCAGGCGGAGGGGCGCACGGCCGTTGGCGAGGATCTCGAGGTGACCTGGCCCACCGATCCGGATCACCACGACCCGGCCTGAGTTCGAACCCACATCGATGACTGCGAGGGATCGGTCGGCCACGCGAGACGTCCTTCCGGGGAAGGAAGAGGCGGCGCTTGCGCGGAGTATAGGAGAGGCAGCCAGACGACGAGAGCTGGCCATCCGGCACCTCGATCGTCGCCGGAAGAGCCTTCCACGAAGGTGTTGAAGCCGATGCTCGTGTGCCCACACGCGAGATCTTCACGTGAGCTTTCGCTCCATGAATACCCAGTGGGACTTGTACTCGTCGGGGATCTCGCTCTCGGGGTATGACCCGATCTCTTCGAACCCACTGGAGCGGTACAAGCCGTGGGCGGCCGTCATGAAGTCCGGGCTGTCGAGCCGGATCCGCTGGTAACCAGCGGTCCGCGCGGCTGCAACCAGCTCGTCGAGCATCGCGCGACCCACCCCTTCGCGGCGATGGGACGGCTGGACGTACATGCGCTTGATCTCGGCGATACCGGATCCGATCCGCCGCATGCAGGCCGTGCCGACGGCCGCGTCGTCCTCAAAGGCCAGCAGGAGGCGACCGCCGGGCGGCTGGAACTTGGCGATCGTCACGAGGTCGTGGTCCACGGCCTCCCGCACGGGAAGTCGGAAGCCGTACCTCCACTCAAGCTCGTCGTTTCCCCACGTGAGGTAGTCGAGCCATAGGCGCCCGACAGACCCCAGATCTCGAGGCAGGTTGGCGTCTCGAAGATCGGCCATATGACCGGCCCGAGGGTAACATGCGATGCCCGCGTCAGATCGCGGGTCGTCGAGGCCGGCGGTGCTCCTATTCGATGGCGACCGCCGCCATCGCCTCCCCTCTGTCACGGCAGTCCCTCAAGGCAACGATCCTTCCTTCGCGTACCGTGAACACTGCGTAGTTGCGATCATCAGCCTTCAACATGCGGTACGCGTCGACCCCCAGAGTTCGCACCACGACCATCACCCGGTCGCCACGTGCGGCGATCTCCTCCAGCTCCGCCTTCAGGCCACGCTCGGCCTGGCGCTCGAGGGCGGTCTCGAGCTCGTGCCGGCCGTGGCACACCTGCGGATCCGGATCCTCGAGGCTGGGATCGAGGTAGGTCCACTCCAGGTCCGCATCGACGAACTGGAGCATCGTCGCCACGTCGCCCCGGGAGTACGCCTCGTACGCCCTGCGGATCAATTCCACGTTCTCGTTCGACATCGGATCCTTCCCCTCGTCATCGGTGATTCGCAAGCGGGGGCCGAAGCCCCCCGAAGAGAGGCGGCGCTCGTGCGGCCGCTGGTCCGCGGTCGGCTCGACGGGGACGAACGGAAGGATCGAACGGCCGATGGCCGGAGTGACCAGCCGGAACCCCTTGATGGGGTGAGCGGAGTGTTCAGGGTCAGCGGAACGGTCGCATCCTCGACCAGTATCGAACGGAGGAGCGGAACGTGCAAGGCGCAGCCCCCGAAAGGCCCAGTGGTTCGCGCGCCAATCCGCCTGCCTCAGGCTCCCCCACGCCGATCGGGACACCCCAGGGAACGTCGCTGGGACTGACCGAGTCTGCAATGTGATGGTGTGTGCGCGCTCCACGCCCGGGACGGCAGAGAGGGTGCGCCGGCCGCTGCTTGCCGGAGGGATCGTGCTCGCGCTGGTCGCCACGGCATGTGGCTCGGGGCCCTCCGCCGCGCGGCGCGCGTCGCCTCCGGGGACTCCCGCACAGACGAGCGCCGCTCCGACCACCCAGTCTCCGGTACCGGCCGAACGGGCGGACGAGCGCGACACGACGCGGTGGCCGATCAAGCACGTCGTCTTCCTGATCAAGGAGAACCGCACGTTCGACAATCTCTTCGGGACGTTCCCGGGCACGGACGGCGTTTCGTTCGGCTACGACCGAGGCGCGCGGCGCCCGCTCACACAAGGGACCGACAGTAGCATCGGCTCCGAAGACATCCCCCATTGCTACCTGTGCTCGCGCGAGGCGTGGGACCACGGGAGGATGGACGGGTTCAACCAGAGCCCGGTCTCGGACCGATGGTCCTACACACAGCTCAACCGATCCCAGCTTCCCAACTACTGGCATTGGGCCCGCGAGTTCGTGCTCGCCGACAACTTCTTCTCCTCGGCCCAGGGGCCCTCCTTCCCGAACCATCTCTACACGATCGCCGCGCAATCCGGAGGGGCCCACGACAACCCCAGGCGGACCGGGCCGTTCCGCTCGAGCAACACGTTCGGCTGCGACGCACCGATCGGCCAGACGGTCACGATCGTTGACTCGGAAGGTCACGAGAAACACGTCCAGCCGTGCTTCGACTTCCTGACCGAAGGAGACCTTCTCACGAGAGCGGGGATCGACTGGGCCTACTACGCGGCCCAGCCGGACCAGCTCGGCTACATCTGGTCTGCGTACTCGGCCATCCGCCACATCCGGGAGACGAAGCAATGGCCTCGCCGTGTGCTCCCGGTGGACGACGTCATCGACGATATCCGAGCCGACCGGCTACCTCCCGTCACGTGGATCACCCCACGGTACGAAGTGTCCGAGCATCCGCAGTACAACTTCTGTCTGGGAGAGAACTGGTCGACGCAAGTGATCGATGCGATCATGCGTAGCCCCATGTGGAAGAACACGGCGATCTTCGTCACGTGGGATGACTACGGGGGCTTCTACGATCACGTGCCCCCGCCACAGGTGGACGGCTTTGGGCTAGGGATCCGCGTGCCGTTGCTCCTCATCTCCCCGTACGCGAGGAATGGCGTCATCGACCATCAGGTCGGCGAGTTCTCGAGCGTCCTCAGGTTCATCGAGAGCAACTGGGGACTCACGCAGTTGACAGACCGCGACCGCGATGCGACCGATCTCTCCTACGACTTCGATTTCACGAAGCGACCGCACAGACCTGATCCGCTCCCGCTTCGCACTGACTGCTTCTCATGAGGTTGGCCTGCTCCTCCGGTGGAAGGAGCACTCTCCGAGGCGCGTTATCGCGGACGAGCGGTCAGCCTCCGGTCGGGGTTCTTCGCCGTGGCGAGTCTGTTCATTGATTGCGCTGCGAACCAGGCCGCTGCTTCTTTCTCTTGGACCCACTCCCGGAGGGCCGATTGCCCTTCCATCAGATCGGACAGCCACCCGGCCCTCGCCATTTGTGTCCGCGCGAGTCGGTCTTCCAACCTCCCCTGTTCGCATTGGGCATCCGTCGCCTCCCTGCACATCGGCTCACTTCTTTCATGTTCCCTGTTCCAAAGGCAGCTAACGAATCGCTCCTGGGGCTTGCCACTCCTGCGATCCCTGCGACCCTTCAAGTATTTGTCAGGAAACCAACCTGCGACTCACCTATGTGAGAAGGACCCTTCCGGCCGTCAGCCAGTAGTAGACGACATAGGCACCGGAAGAGTGCTTGCGAGCGGTGCTGTGATGGATGCGGTGCGCGATGCCCCCCTAGGATTCGAGCCCCTGGAGGAGGTCACGCTGAAGGGGATCCCGGAGCCGGTGCCCCTCTATCGGGTGACGCGCGGCGAAACCGCACGTCGTTGATGGCCGCAGCACGATCACCACGAAGGACAACGACGGCCTGGAGACCCTGAGATAAGTGATCCCCCGGTCCCGGGGGCCCTTTCGCTGGACGACGTCGAGGGTGCGATCCGGCCCGCTCAATGTTCACGAGTAGCTCCGCGAGCTCGGTGGCGTCGATGATGAGGAAGTTCGGGTGTAGGTGGGGCTTCTCCGCCGAGCCGACCCCGGCCTGGCAATCACCCCACTAGAATTGCGCCGGGCTCGTTCCTAGACTGGGCGCTTATGAGAGCCTGTCGGGTGTGCGGGGCGACGCTCCCGGACGATGCTCGCTTTTGCGCCTATTGCGGTTCAGCCGTTCCCGTCATCTGTAGCGAGTGTGGGACCGAGCTTCCCCTCGCGGTCGGGTTCTGTCCTTCCTGCGGCGCGTTTACCGCCGGATCGACCCCCTCCGGCGCGGAACGCAAGCTAGTCACCGTCTTGTTCGCGGACCTCGTGGGATCCACCGAGCTGGGAGCGCGGCTCGATCCCGAGGGCTTCCGAGAGGTCATGGATGCCTACTTCGACGCGATGCGGGAGGAAATCGAGGCGGAAGGCGGCACCATCGAGAAATTCATCGGCGACGCCCTGATGGCTGTCTTCGGCTTTCCCGCAGCCCATGAGGACGATCCCACTCGAGCTCTTCGCGCGGCGCTTCGGATGCGCCGCCGGCTGGGCGACCTCAACACGGCCTTCCAGTCGACCCGTGGCGTGACTCTTTCGATGCGGACCGGGCTGAACACGGGGGAAGTCGTTGCCGTCACCGGTCGGACCCCAACCGAGGGAATGGTTTCCGGCGATGCCGTCAACGTCGCCGCTCGACTCGAACAGTCGGCCGATCCCGCACAGATCGTCGTCTCAGAGCGGACGGCCCGGGCGGCGCGCGGGCTTCGCCTCGCGCAGATCGGTCCGCTCGTTTTGAAGGGCAAGGAAGAGGCGTTTCAGGCTTTCGAGCTCCTGGATGCCGAGCCGATGTTGGAGAGTGCGCGGGTCCGTTCACGAGCACCCATGATCGGTCGTGCCGCTGAGATGGAGTTGCTGGAGACTATTTACGGGAGAGTTGTCTCCGAGGCCAGGCCACATCTCGTAACCATCTACGGCGATGCAGGGGTGGGGAAGACTCGGCTGGTGGAGGAATTCGAGGCGCGGGCCGCCCGGAACCCGAATGCGCCGTGGGTCGCCCGAGGGCGATGCCTTCCCTATGGGCAAGGCGTGACGTATTGGCCCCTGGCCGAGATCCTGAAACGCCACGCCGAGGTTCTGGACAGCGACCCGCCGGAACTTGCCACGACCAAGATCAATGCGGTTGTTACCAAGCTCCTGGCCGACGGCCTTTCGTCCGACCCCCAGCGAGCGAGCGCCGCGTTAGCGTTCACAGTGGGGTTGCAGGAAGCGGACTCACCCCTCCTGAACCTGGGGCCGCGTGAAGCTCGCACCGAAACATTTGCTGCCTGGCGCTCCTACTTCTCGGCGGTGTCCCGGGAAGGCCCGGCGATCGTCGTCATCGAGGATATTCATTGGGCGGACACAGCCATGCTCGACCTCCTCGAGTCCCTTGCGGACCGGGTGGATGGATCGGTCCTCTTCCTCTGTCCGGCCAGGCGGGAGCTCACCATGCGAAGGCCTGGGTGGGGGGGTGGCCGATGGAACTTCTCGGGCGTGCTCCTGGAGCCACTTCCTCCGATCGATGCGGAGCAGCTGGTCAGCATCCTCATCACGGCCGAGAGCGCGGACCTCTCCGACCGGCTTCGGGAGCGGATTCTCGACCGAGGCGGGGGCAACCCCTTCTTCCTTGAGGAGATCGTTCGTCACCTCATCGACCGGCTTCAACGAGTCGACGACGGAGCACCGACGTCGAGGCAGATCGACGACGTTGAGATACCCGATACCGTCCAGGGGGTACTTGCCGCTCGTATGGATCTGCTCAGTCCGTTGGAGAAGCGGGCGCTGCAGTCTGCCGCCGTTGTCGGCAAGTATTTCTGGATCGGGCTGGTGGCGAGCCTCCTCGATGTGGATATCTCGTCGTTGGAGGAGGCCCTGGTCCGGTTGGAAGGTCGCGGTCTGGTGCTCGCACGGCTCAGCTCCTCCATCCGGGGCGAACGGGAGTTCGCCTTCAAGCACGTCCTCACCCGCGACGTAGCGTTCGAAAGCCTCCCACGCCGGGAGCGAGCGGCGGCCCACGCCCGGGTCGCCGTGTGGATCGAGGAACAGGCTGGCGAGCGCGAGCGCGAGTTTGCCGAGCTCCTGTCTCACCACTATGCCGAAGCCCATAGGGGCTTGATCGGGGACCCCGGTCGCGACCCTACTCAGGTCGAGCTGCTGCGCGAACGGGCCTTCCGCTTCGCCCTCCTGGGGTCCGAGGAGGCCCGAAGGAAGCACGCGCTTGAGGCGGCACGAGGACTGGCGGGCGTCGCTCTCTCTCTCGTAGGAGGTTCCCTCGACCGATCGCGCGCGCTCGAGGCTTTAGCAGAGGTCCATTTCCTGAATTCGGAGGGCAACCTGGCATGGGACTGCCTGCGGGAGGCCATCGACGTTCGGTTGTCTGCGGGTGATAGCGACCCCAAGGACGTCGCTCGCCTCTGTGCCCGGGCGCTGGAGGTGGCCACTCGCGGCCGGGGGACGATGCGCTCCCCGTTGACCGAGCACGACGTGGCACCCTACCTGGATGCAGGGCTCGCCCATGTCAGTGACGACGACAGCGAGGAGCTTGCCCAACTGCTCATCGCCCGCTCGTTCTTCCCCTCAACGTTCACGCAGGGCCAGGCTGCGGAGGAAGAGCAGATCGAGGCCAAGGAGGCAGGGGAGCGGGCGGCCGAGATGGCTCTCCGTCTCGGACGCCCCGACCTGGCTTCCGCGGCCCTCGACGGCGTGGGCTTCTTCTTCGAGAGCCGGGGATTGTATTCGTCGTGGCTGCCGGTGATCGAGCGGCGGCTCGAGCTGGTCGGCTCCCTGGCCGATCCCATCGAGATCGGAGACATCCACGCGGTGGCTGCATGGTGCACCTACCACATGGGGCGATACAGGGACGCGGAGACTCTGGCCGAGGAGGGGTTCCAGGCAACCGTAACGAGCGTGCCGATCATGGCCTTGTATTGCCTCGACTGGCGTGCCGTGGCCCGATTCCGGCTGGGACGGTGGGCGGAGTTCCTCGACGACGTCGCGTTGGCATCGGAGCTTCTGGGAGAGCGGGAGAAGCAACCGCCGGGATACGCCTCCGACCATATCGCCGTCGCCGCCTTCCTTCACGAAGTCCAGGGCGACCCCGCCGCTTCGGACCGCCGGGTGGAGGTGGTCGAGTGGTTGAAGCTGGCGGAGCGTCCTTCAGCCGAGCGCGCCGTGTGGTCCGCCCTGCTCCTTGCTCGCCGGGGACGATTCGAGGAAGCGCGAGCCGAGCTGGAGCGACCGGAGATCGCAGCGGGGGGAAGCGGGCGAGGGCACCTGTTGGAGGCGTGGTGCGAGATCATCGCCGAGCAAGGCGCGTGGAACGAGGCGCCGGCTATCCTCGAGGAGGCTCGGCGCCAGGCCGAGGTGGGGGGACTCCTCGCCCTCCCCTGGTACGCGGACCGTCTGGAAGGGCTCGCGGCCCTCGCCGATGACGACGTGGAACAGTCGATTTCTAGGCTCTCCCGCTCGCTCGAGGGCTTCGGGGGCCTGAGCGCCCGATGGGAGGCCGCCAGGACCGCCCTCGACCTCGCGGAAGCGCTCTCGACCGCCGGCCGCAGCGACGCGGCGCGGGACCGTCTCAGGGAGGCCGTTCCCGTCTTCGAGCGGCTCCATTCGGTGCGCGAGCGCACGGCCGCGCAGGATCTGGCAGGCCGAATCCAGTGACTAGGTGGTCTCCTTGTAGTAGTAGAGGTCATCCAGAACAAACGCCGTGTCTGTCGACACGATGCCGGACACCGCGTTCACGTTAAGAAGACGCTCGTAGAGCTGCGCCTCGTCGTCGGCGCCGACCTCCACCAACAGGTCGAAGTCCCCCAGGACGATCGCCGAGCCATTGTACCCCTGGACTGAGCGATCGTTGATCGCCTCCAACACGGCCATTGCCTGCCTGGCTTGAGCCCGGATTCGAACGTACGCGAACTTCGCCCACAGCCTTGTCCGCCGGATGGCCCTCTGGCCGAACGCGATCGGCTTCGCGGTCTCGACCTGGTCCTCGCCCGACGGAGCGAAGACCCTTGGGAGGAGTGCGGGCAGCCTCTTGAGATCGTCCACCATGAGCACGGCGAAGGCCGAATAAGGTCCGGTGACGTTCCCAAGGAACCGAACTTCGTCGACCGGATGACCCTTGAAGGTCTCAACCAGGTCCGGCGCGGTTTCCTGCGCGAAGGCATAGACGTCGGAAACGACCTCGATCTCGAACGGCATCCCCCTACCCCCTCGGTCGACGCTGCCCCGTAGTTGATGCCATGGGCCCCCCATGCGCAAGTCGGCAGCCGGGCAAGTGGGGTTCCCCGGGGAAGGTATGGGCTGGCCAATGGGCCATTAGGCACGTCGTCGATCGAGGATCCTTTGGCGGCGGGTTCGCGTGATTCGTCGGGCCCGAACCGTCTCCGGCGCCGAGAGAACGCGGAGGGGCCGTACGCGTCAACTCCCAGGGTCAAGAGGGCCAGGCGCAGCGCCTCGGGTGCATGCGCCCGGTAGAGCTCCTCCAGGCGCCCGCCCTGACCCCGTCCCGCATCAGCCCTCGGCTCGGTCACGACCGTTCGAACCATCCCAAGGCCAAGACGCAGAGGGTCCTCCGGAGGGTTGCAGTCGGTGCGAATCAGGCTAGGCTCCCAAAATCGGGATGGCAGGTGCTCTCAGAAGATTATTCGGACCGCGGACGCGAATTCGAGCAACCCGGTTCACAGCTGGAGCCGCCCGGTCGCCCGAAGCAACCGTCCCAGGGGGCGACGACATCCCGGGCGGCTACTCGCCCGACGGCAAACGCCTCGTGTTCGTCCGCGCCGAATGCGCGAGTCACTTTGGAGCCCTCTGTCAGGCCAACCTCGAGGCTCTTCTTCCCTCGGGAGCGCGCCAACCGCCTCCGCGTAGTACTCGGACTCGGCGACGTGGAACGCGATCTCGCGAACCGTCCACGCATCCCCCTCGGCACGGTCCAACTCACCGGTCGGGAGTGATCCGAGACGAAGCGCCCAGATCTGCGCCAACCGGTTGAGCCGGCTGCGTGCCTCGTCCAGGTCGTCTGGACCGAACGGCGCCATGTCTGCCGCAGTTGTCATGGAAGAACCATGCCACCGGTCGGGTATCGGAGCCTCGCCGGCCAGCCGCGTCTCCACCTGCGCGAGATGATCGATCAGGTGATCGACGACCCGGCGAATCGCCTTCTGGGGTGTATACGTTCGATCGTCGACCGTGCGTGGCTGCCCATTCCAGAAGGTCCACGTCTCCGCCAAGGCGAGGATCCGCTCCACCGCGCGCGTCACCACATCGCCGGGATCCCGATCGTCCGTGTGGGGTCGCTCGTCGTTCATCGCGTCCCCCTTTCCTCGTGGGAGATGTTGGCCCCAGTCTCATTCGAGCTGACCGATGCGATCCCCTTTTCGACTTGCCACCCATCGTAGAACCGACATGATTCGACTACAATCGAAACGTGAAGTACGACCTCGACGTTGCCGCCGTGGCCCGTCTGATCGGGAATCCTGCCCGCGCGACGATGCTCGACCTGCTGCTCGATGGCCGCGCACACTCGGCGGGTGAGCTCGCCAGGGAGGCGCGTGTGGCACCCTCGACGGCGAGCAGTCACCTCGCCGACCTCCTCGATGGTGCGCTGGTCAGGGCAGAGCGGGTGGGTCGCCAACAGCTCTACCGGATCGCTGATCCCCACGTGGCGAGGGCCATGGAGGCGTTGGCAGTCCTCGCTCCTGCACGGGAAGTACGCTCCCTTCGTCTGGCCATCAGCGACGGTCACCTTCGGTCGGGTCGGACGTGCTACGACCATCTGGCCGGACGGCTGGGAGTTGCATTGACGGACGCGCTGATCGCCGAGCGGGTCCTTCGTCCGCGAGACGGCGCGTTCGCCGTCACGCACTCTGGAGAGGTTCGTCTCGCCGCACTCGGGGTCGATGTCGCCGGGGCTCGCAAGCGGCGTCGCGGATACGCCCTTGCCTGCCTCGATTGGAGCGAGCGAAGGCCACACCTCGCCGGTGCACTCGGAGCGGCACTTTGCGACCGTCTGCTCAGTCTGGGATGGATCAGCCGGCGCCCCGGGGGCCGAGGGGTGGTCGTGACCAACGAGGGCAGACGGGGTCTCCGAGAGGATCTCTGGGTCGACCTCCACGAGGACACGGGTCCCGGACGAGTCGAGCCGACGTCGAGCGACTGGAGGTCGCGTCGTTGAACGACACAGCCAGCGAAGCGACCCACGATCCGTACACTCTGCCCGAGGGGCTGCCCGCCCCCGTCGACGATGGTGCAGCCGATCATCTGCCCGAGATGCGGATACCCGATGTCGTGCTTCCTTCGTCGATGGGAGACATCGCACTCGCCGATCTCGCTGCCGAGCGGCTGGTCCTCTACGTCTACCCACGGACCGGCCCACCCGACACACCGGTCCCGCCCGGATGGGATGAGGTACCCGGTGCGCGAGGCTGCACGCCGCAATCCTGCGGCTTTCGCGACTATGCCACCGAGTTGGCCGCCTTCCGCGCGCGCGTTGCCGGCGTCTCTTCGCAGCCGCTCGCCGAACAACAGGAGTTCGCTAGGCGCACGAAGATGCCGTTTCCGATAATCAGCGACGAGCAGTTCGGCCTCGCCGCGACCTTGTCGCTGCCGACCTTCGAGTTCGACGGTGCCAGGTTCTACAAGCGCCTGGCGCTCGTGGCCGAGAGCGGTATCGTCGCGAAGGTCTTTTACCCGGTCTTTCCCCCCGATCGCAACGCCGTTGATGTCCTGGACTGGTTGAGACGTCACCGTTCAGAGCGTGTGTGATGGACCCTCCCCACAGTTGTTACCTCACGCCCGCGACGACTGTCACGGGACCGGCGTGCTCGAAACTGAGCGTTACTCGGACGGTTCCGTCGACCGCGAGGTGCCGTCGGAGACCCGTGAGCGTGAGCCCGTAACGACCGCCGCTGAACGAGATCTCCGAACCTGCCGGCAAAGGGAGCCGTTCGATGATCTTCGATCGGTCTTTCAGCACGGCAGCAGCGGCGACCGGGGACGACGCTCCGGTGAGGACGTCGTCGGTGGAGCCGTGGTTTGAGAGGATGAAGAACACGCTCGCTCGTTCGCCCGCGGACGAAGCCCACGCGCCCTCCGCCCGGATCGGGGACGCGATCACCACTGGGCCGCCCACGTTCACTTTCGGAACGGCCCCATGAGAGCAGCCGACCGCGGCGAGCATCGTGATGACGACCGCGGTCATCGAAGCAAGAGATTTCCTCACGCTTCCACCTGCCGCGACCGAAGCTACCATTGATGCCGCGAACGCGCGGATCCCAGAGGCGGTGAGACCTGTGACGCTCGCGCCACGTGGCGTTCCAGAAGAGGCCCAGACTGGGTCAGTCACGGCCACTTGGTGGGTCGACCGATCCGCCAAGTGTCCTGTCCCGAGCGAAACCAGGTGATGCGGTAAGCCAGTCGTGGTCTGTGGGACTCGAAGGGCATGATGAGAGGGAGGAACCTATCGGCGACCGGAGCTTCCCAGACCTGTACGAGCGGGAGTTCGCTGCAGTGTTTCGTGCCCGTAAGGGTCCGAAACCCTGATTCGATGCTCGACCAGCGGTTCTTCTACCATCCCGCGATGCTCTTTCTCCTCTACCTCATCGTGAAGGTCGCGGCCCGCTTGCTCGCTCTCGGGCGAAGCAACGGTAGTTCAAGAGAC
>WNGB01020872.1_pt1 | contig 11795 bp, 17 predicted proteins | sample 5400681 | NCBI WGS metagenome assembly WNGB01 (sample SAMN13153367, study PRJNA577476) | soil metagenome | isolation source: 115 cm soil or saprolite under grassland replicate 2 | place: USA:California | collected 2016-06-15 | reverse complement strand
CGTGCAGGCCCTGGTCGTGCCCGACATCGATGCATCGCTCGACGAGGCTCCGGCCAAGACCCAGTTTTGGAACGCCTTCAAGCCGCTCGGTCAGTGGTGGGCCGAGTTGCCGCCCTACTAGCTCTCTGCGCGGCGCTCGGGCTCTACTACGCGTTCCACGATCGGCTGTGGGAGGCCTCGACGTGGTGGGACATCGCGTTTGTCTCGACGCTGCTGATCCCGGCGTCCTTCGCCCTCGTCTGGCTGATCTTGCCGCTCCGTGCGTGGCGCTGGTCGATCGCGGCGGCGGCCGCGCTCGGATTGCTGGCACTCCTGTTCCATCTCGTAGGTTGGAGCACGCCCGAGAACTTCTGCAAGCTCTTCGGCGTCACCGCCGTCGGCTTCTGGTTCCTCGGCTACTTCGAGACGCTCAGCTGGGTCGTGCTCGTGGCGCTGATCATCCCCTGGGTCGACGCGTACTCGGTGTTCGCACCGCAGGGTCCAACCAACGTGATCGTGAAGGAGCACGAGGAGGTGTTCACGACGTTCTCGTTTGCCTTTCCGATTCCGGGAGGAAGCGGAGCGGCCAATCTCGGTCTCCCGGATCTCCTCTTCTTCGCGCTGTTCCTCGCGGCGGCCGCGCGGTTCGCGTTGCGGCCTGGACTGACGTGGCTCCTGATGACGCTGTCCTTCGGCGCAACGCTCGCGCTCGCCGCCGCCTGGCGCGGCGGTCTGCCCGCTCTGCCACTGCTGGCGTTCAGCTTCCTGCTGGCGAACGGCGATCTGATCTGGGTCCGGATCCGTCCACGTGCTGACAGTCGGAGTTGACGCAGCGCGCGGCGGCTGGATCGCGGTCTTGCTCGAGCAAGGCCGGTTCGCGAACGCAGTCCTGGAGCGGCGATTCCCCGCGCTGCTGGAGCGGTTCGCCGACGCGGTCGTGATCGGCGTCGACGTTCCGATCGGCCTGCCCGAACCGGGTGCGAGGCGGCGGGCCGATCTCGAGGGGCGTGCCGCTGTCGGAGCGAGGCGCTCGAGCATCTTCTTCACTCCGTCGCGGGCCGCGCTGGAGATTCCGACGTACCGAGAGGCGCGGGCGATCGCGCCGAGCACCTCGGCGCAGGGCTGGGCGCTGCGGACGGCGATCCTCGATGTCGACCGCATCCGAGATCCGCGCGTGCGCGAGGTGCATCCCGAGGTCTCGTTCGCGGTGCTGGCGGGTGAACCGCTCGCGTTCGGGAAGCGAACGTGGAACGGCCACCGCGAACGAGTACGACTCCTTCGCCGCGCGGGGATCAAGATCCCGGAACGCCTCGACGCCGGTCTCGTCCCCGCGGACGACGTTCTCGACGCGGCAGTCGCCGCGTGGACGGCAACGCGCATCGCGCACGGCGAGCACGTGACCTTTCCGGCCGATCCTCAGCCGGGCGAGCCTGTCATCCACGCCTGATCGGGACACGTCACGTGCCTGGCACCGGACAGTGACCTCTTACGACACCGCGCGTTCGAGCAGGGCCACCGTCTCGACATGCGGCGTGTGCGGGAACATGTCCACCGGTTTCGCGCGACGCAGGTCGTAGCCGTAGTCGTCCCGGAGACGCTTCACGTCGCCGGCGAGCGTCGTCGGGTTGCAGCTGACGTACACGATCCGCGGAGTGCCGACCTCACCCAGGCGCTTCAGCGCTTTGCCCGCAAGCCCGGCGCGCGGAGGATCGACGACGACGACGTCGGGATCGCCGCTTCGCTCGTGCAGCTCTGCGACCGACTGGCCCACGTTGCCCGCGAAGTACGCCGCGTTGCCGATTCCGTTCAGATCCGCGTTCTCCAGCGCGCACGCGATCGACTCCTCCGACACGTCGATCCCCCAGACCGTCAGCGCGTCGCGCGCGAGCACGAGTCCAATCGTCCCTATCCCGCAATAGAGGTCGTAGACCGTCTGATTCCCGGTCAGCCCGGCAAACTCCCGCGCCAGCCCGTACAGCCGCTCAGCCATCGCCGTGTTCGTCTGGAGGAACGCATTCGGCCTCACGCGGAAGCGCAGCCCGCAGAGCTCCTCCTCGATCGCTTCCTCGCCCCAGAGCAGCTGTGTCGGAAGGTTGGTCACCTCGGCCGGCGACTCGTTGACCGACCAGTGGATCGAGCGCACCTCGGGGAACTCCCGCAACATGTCGACGAACCCGCCGGTGTCGAACCTCTCTCCCGCGCCGGTGACGAGCTGGACGAGCGCCTGCCCGGTGTTGCGCCCTTCGCGCACGACGAGATGCCGCAGATACCCGGTCTGCTCCGCCTGGTCGTAGGCGACGAGCCTGTCTCCCCGAGCCCACTCCCGTACGGCATTGCGAATCGCGTTGCCGACGTCGGTCGTCAGCCAGCAGCGCTCGATCTCGAGCACCTCGTCCCAGCGACCCGCCTTGTGGAAACCGAGCGTCGGCCCGTCCTCGAGCTGCGTGAACGAATACTCGAGCTTGTTGCGGTAGTGGAAGACGTGGGCTGCCGGAAGGATCGGCTCGAGCGGCGGCTCGGCGATACCGCCGATGCGCCGCAGCGCGTCCGCGACCTGCGATTCCTTCGCTGCCGCCTGCGCGTCGTAGCCGAGATCCTGGAAGCGGCAGCCGCCGCAGGCCGGGTAGTGCGCGCACGGTGCGTCGACACGCGACGGCCCGGGCCGGATCACCTCCGTCGCCAGCGCCTCCGCGTGCCGCCGCTGCACCTTCGTCACGCGCGCGCGGACGGTGTCCCCGGGAAGACCGCGCCGGACGAACACCACGAAGCCGTCCAGGCGCGCGACGCCGTTCCCGCCGTAGGCGAGCGAGTCGATCGTGAGCTCGAGCTCCTGGTCCTTCACGACGGGTGCTGCCATCGCGTGGCAGCGTAGCGCCGGCGTTACGATCGGCCGGAATGGACGCTGCCGCAGCCGCGCGCGCGTGGATCGACGCCTGGGACCGGGCCTGGCGCGGGCTCGACGCAGACCTGCTCGAACCGATCTACACGAGCGACGCCGTTCACCGCTCACACCCGTTCCGAGAGCCAGAGCATCCGCTTCAGTACGCACGCTGGGCCCTCGCCGAAGAAGAAGGCAACCCCGAGGTCTGGATGGGGGAGCCGCTGATCGTCGGCGACCGCGCAGCGGTCGAATGGTGGGCGGTCGTGATTGAGAACGGCAAGGAGACATCTCTCGCCGGGACATCCTGGCTCCACTTCACGTCCGACGGCCGCGTCGACGAGCAGCACGACTACTGGGGACAAGCCCCCGGCCGGACGCCGCCGTGGGAAGCCTGGGGTCGCTAGAGGGCCAGCGCGAAAGCTGCGCTTTCGCGCTGAGTCAGCTACGCCGCTTCGCGGGGAACGTGCGCGGGCCGAGCCCGCGCACTCCAGGGAGAGCCTCGGTTGGCGGTCGTTTCATGGCGCGCGGGCGGTGGCGCTTGCAGCGTCCCCGCCCGCGTCAGTCCGCCTCCAGTTAGTGCAGCTGCGCTCGCACTAACTTCCGGCCTGGGCGAATGTGCTGGTCGCGCGGTTTCAAACGCCGCGACCGTGGTTGCTTTAGCTGAGAGCTGTTACGTAGACCTTCCGCTCGCGCGGTCCGTCGAACTCGCAGAAGAAGATCCCTTGCCACGTGCCGAGGGCAAGCTTGCCTTCGTCGAGCGGCACGAGGATCTGCGGGCTCATCAGCGACGCGCGGATGTGCGACGGCGCATTCGGCCCGTCGGGATCCTCCACGTGGCGCCATTCCCACTGGTCGTCGACCACCCGTTCGAGCGCGGTCTCGAGATCCTGGGCGACGGCTGGATCGGCGTGCTCGTTGATCGTCACACCGGCGGTCGTGTGCGGGACGTAGACGAGCGCCGCCGCGGCCCCGTTCGTCTGGTCGAGCGCTTCCTGCACCCGCTTCGTGATGTCCACGAGCTGGGTGCGGCGGTCGGTCTTGAGACGGATCTCCTGCACGGCTGCGCGTATCCTACGAAACCCATGCCTCCGGCCCCGCCCTCTGACCGGGAGCTCGACGCCTACCGCGAACAGGCGGACCGGTTCATCGCGGAGCTGGACGAGGAGTTCTACCTCCACTACGCCGGGCTGAAGGAGAGCTTCGACCTGGCACCGATCTACGAGCGCCACGCGAACCTGACCGAGCTCGAGCAGGCGCAGTCCATCGGTCTCGCGGTGAACGGAGGCGCTCGCGTCCGCGAGCTCTGGCGGTTCGCCTGCGAGGGCTACTTCGGCGATCTGACCCGCGACCACGCGGAGAAGCTCGCCGAGCTCGAATCGGAGCTACAGGTCGCCGTGAACGGCGAGGAGATCCCGTACCGGATGGTCCGACCGGCGCTCGCCAACGAGCCTGACCGCGACAAGCGCCGCGAGCTCGACGCCCGCGCCAACGACATTCTCGACGAGCACATGAACCCCTTGCACCTCGACGCCGCCCGAGTCGTACAGCAGGGCGCGCGCGATCTCGGCTTCGCGAACTACCTCGAGCTCTACCGCAAGGCGCTCCCTTCGTCGGCGCTCGACGAGCTCGCCGAGCAGTGCCGCCACTTCCTCGACTCGACACAGCAGCTCTACGAGGACGCCGCGGACAAGCTCTTCCGGGCACGCGTCGGCGTGTCGCTCGCGGACGCCGAACGGTGGGACGTGCCACGGCTCTTCCGTGCGCCCGAGTGGGACCCGATGTTCCCCGCCGACAAGATGGTGCCGGCACTCGAAAGCACGCTCGCGGACCTCGGCATCGATCTGAAGGCCCAGGAGAACGTCACGCTCGACCTCGACGAGCGCCCGAACAAGAGCCCGCGTGCGTTCTGTGCGCCCATCGAGGTACCCGACCGCGTCGTCCTTGTCATCCAGCCGATCGGCGGCCCTGACGACTGGCGCGCGCTCTTCCACGAGGGCGGGCACACCGAGCATTTCGCGCACACGTCACGGGATCTCTCGATGGAGGAGAAGCGCCTCGGCGACAATGCGGTCACCGAGGGCTGGGCGATGCTGCTCCAGCATCTGACGGACGAGCCCGCGTGGCTGACGCGGCGACTCGATTTCCCGCGTCCGAACGAGTACGCAGTGGAGGGCGCGACGGGACTGCTCTATTTCGTCCGGCGCTACGCGTCCAAGATCCTCTACGAGCTCGAGTTCCACGCGGCCGAGGACGTAACGACAATGCGAACCCGTTACAGCGAGCTGCTGTCGGACGCGCTCAAGATCGACGTCACTCCCGCGAACTACCTCGCGGACATCGACTCGGGCTTCTACGTCTCCTCGTACCTCCGCTCCTGGGCGTTCGAGGCTCAGCTGCGCGCGTACCTGAAGGAGAAGTTCGGCTCGAAGTGGTTCGCGACGCGCGAGGCGGGCTCGCTCCTGCGGGAGCTGTGGGGCGAGGGCCAGAAGATGCGCGCCGAGGAGATGCTCAAGGAGGTGACGGGCTCCACACTGGAGATGGAGGCCGTAGCGGAGCGGGTTCGCGAGGTTCTGAGCTAGCTCCGTCCTGGGTTCCTGCATAAGCTCTATGCATGGGGAGGACGCGAGTCCTGATCGCGGGGGCCGCCGGCCGCGATTTCCACAACTTCAACCTCGTCTACCGTGACCGTCCGGAGTACGAGGTCGTCGCCTTCACAGCGACGCAGATCCCGAACATCGACGGACGCCGTTACCCCGCCGATCTGGCGGGGTCGTTGTATCCGGAGGGAATTCCGATCTTGCCCGAGGCCGCCCTCGAAGAGCTCGTCCGCGAGCACGAGATCGACTCGGTCGTCTTCGCGTACTCGGACGTCACGCACGAACACGTCATGCACATCGGCTCACGTGCGCTGGCTTCAGGTGCGTCGTATCACCTGATCTCGCCACGCCACACGATGCTGCCGGCGACCAAGCCGACCGTGGCGATTTGCGCAGTGCGCACGGGCTCCGGCAAGAGCCAGACGACGCGTCACGTCGCAACCCTCTTCCGGGAGGCCGGCAAGCGCGTGGCCGTGCTGCGCCATCCGATGCCGTACGGCGACCTGACGAAGCAGGCCGTCCAGCGCTTCGAACGCTACGAGGATCTCGACGCCGCCGATGCCACGATCGAGGAGCGCGAGGAATACGAGCCGCACATCGCAGAAGGGAACCTCGTCTTCGCGGGTATCGACTACGAGCGGATTCTGCGCGCGGCCGAAAGGGAGGCCGACGTCATCCTCTGGGACGGCGGCAACAACGACACGCCGTTCGTCAAGCCGGACCTGCACATCGTCGTCGTCGATCCTCACCGTCCCGGACACGAGCTCCGCTACCACCCAGGCGAGACGAACCTGCGCATGGCGGACGTCTGCGTCGTGAACAAGGTCGATAGCGCGCCGCAGGCGGGAATCGACGCCGTACTCGATTCGATTCACGAGTACACCAAGGATGCGCGGGTCATCCTCGCGGCCTCGCCGTTCCACGTGGAGGGTGACGGCCAGGAGATCAGAGGGAAGCGCGTGCTTGCGGTCGAGGACGGGCCGACGCTCACGCACGGTGAGATGACCTACGGCGCCGCCGTACTCGCGGCGAAGCAGTACGGAGCCGCCGAGCTGATCGATCCGCGCTCCTGCGCAGTCGGCTCGATCGCCGAGGCCTTCGAGCGCTACCCGCACGTGGGCGCGCTCCTGCCCGCGATGGGCTACGGGAAACAGCAGATGCAGGACCTGCGCGAGACGATCCATCGTTGCCAGGCCGACCTCGTGCTGATCGGAACACCGATCGACCTGCGCCGGCTCATCGAGCTCGACAAGCCGGCGCTGCGCGTGACGTACAAGCTCCAGGAGATGGGCGAGCCAACCCTGAAGGACGTGCTCGGCGAGAAGGGCCTGCTGGAAACAGCGCTCGTGTGAGCACCGTCGTCGCCCTCGGCGGTAACGCGCTGATCAGGGCCGGCGAACGAGGAACGGCCACCGAGCAGCTTGCAAATCTCCGCCGGGCCGTCGCGGCGCTGCAGCCGTTGCTCGACGAGCCGGGCCTCGTGATCACGCACGGAAACGGGCCGCAGGTCGGCAACGAGCTGCTGCGCCAGGAGCGTGCCGCCGAGGAGGCGCCACCGCTCCCACTGTGGCTCGCGGTCGCCCAGACACAGGCCGAGATCGGTGCGCTGATCTCCGTCGAGCTGCGGCCGGCGCTCAAAGGGCGCGAGCCCGCCTGCGTCATCACGCACGTTCGCGTCGCCGCTGAGGACCCGGCATTCGACCGCCCGACGAAACCGATCGGGCCGTTCTACTCGTCCGAGGAGGGGGAGCAGCTCGTGCACGAGCGAGGCTGGGCGATGGTGTCCGACTCGAACCGGGGTCACCGTCGCGTCGTCCCCTCCCCCACGCCGCTCGAGATCGTGGAGCTGGAGGTGATCCGCCGGCTCGCCGACGGCAATGCGGTCGTGATCGCCTGCGGCGGCGGCGGCATCCCGGTGGTCCGCCGCGGCGACCGGCTTGCCGGCGTGGACGCCGTGATCGACAAGGACAGTGCCTCCGCTCTGCTCGCGCGCGGGCTCGAGGCGGACCGCCTGCTCATCCTCACGGAAGTGCCCGCCCTCTACCGCAGCTTCGGCGCGGCGGATCAAGAAGAGGTCCGGCAGCTAACCGCGGCCAAGGCCGAGCAGCTCTTGCCGGAGCTCGCCGAGGGCTCGATGCGTCCGAAGGTCGAGGCCGCCCTCACCTTCGGCGGCGAGACGCTGATCACGAACTTCGACGCGCTCGAACCGGCACTGGCGGGCGACGCCGGCACTCGAATCCGCTGACGGTGGGATAGTCCTGCCGTGGCGGGCGCGACGATCGGGCTCCTTCATCCGGGCGAGATGGGAGCGGCACTCGGTCATGCGTTGCGTGAGCGTGGCCACGATGTGCTCTGGACCTCGACCGGCCGAAGCGAGGCAACGGCGCGCCGCGCGGCGGAGGCGGATCTGCGCGACGTCGAGGTCGTCGAGGCGATCGTGAGCCGCAGCGACGTGATCTTCAGCGTCTGCCCACCTCACGCCGCCAGAGACGTGGCGCGCTCGGTGGCCGGCACCGGTGCGATCTTCGTCGACGCCAACGCCATTGCACCCGCCTCTGCCCGCACGATCTCTGCGGAAATGGGATCGAGATTTGTCGACGGCGGAATCATCGGACCGCCGCCACGGAGGTCGACGCACGCCCAGTCTCCGCCACCGTGGGCGACGCCTCGGCGCTCAAGATGACGTACGCCGCCTGGACGAAGGGGACGGCGGCGTTGCTGCTCGCGATTCGCGCCGTCGCCGACGCCGAAGGTGTCGAGGCGGAGCTCGTGGACGAGTGGCGGATCTCGTTGCCCGAGCTCGAAGAAGCATGGGGCCGCGCCGCGCGGTCCGCCGAGGCAAAAGGCTGGCGCTGGATCGGGGAGATGGAGGAGATCGCGGCGACGTTCGCGGCGGCGGGCCTTCCCGACGGATTCCACCGAGCAGCGGCCGAGGTCTTCCGCCGCGCCGGCTAGAGCATCAGCAGGCGACGCCGGTACTGAGGAGCATGTAGAGCAGCGCAGTTCGTTCCCCCAGGCGGCTCATGAGCTACGCATCGGCAAGAGGAAGGGCGGCCTTTCGACCGCCCTTCCGGTTTCTCCTCTGGGAGAGGAAATTACTTCTTCTCGGACTTGCCCTCGATCGTGGCGCCGGCACTCGAGCCGATCTGGATCCGCTTCGGCTTCGGCTGCTCCGGCGTCTTCACATGGACCTCGACGACACCGTTCTTGTAGTCGGCCGAGATGTCGTCTTCGGTCACACCCTGCGGCACGCTGAAGGTCCGCGAGAACGTCCCGTGACGACGCTCGAAGCGGTAGTACCGCTCTTCCGACTGCTCCTGGGTCCGCTCACGCTCGGCGCTGATGGTCAGCGCGCCGTCGTCGAGCTCCACCGAGATGTTGTCCTCGGGGATACCCGGCAGATCGAGCGCGTAGACGATCTCGTCCGCCGTCTCCCAGACGTCGAGCGCCGGAACCCAGGCCTGATTCGTCCGGCCGTTGCCCTCGAGGAGGCCGTTCATGAAACGACTCATCTCGTTCTGGAGCGTCGCGATGTCGCGGAACGGCTCCCATCGAACCAGTGTGGCCATTTCTCCTCCTTTCATGGACTTGATTCCACCTAAAGGATAAAACCTAAGTGCCTTGATGTCAAGTATCCCCTAGTAGGATCGCGGCCTAGCCCATGATCGCGGTCGCGGACAGCCTCAAGGGACGGTCGTTCACCCGGGTCGCAGACTGGCGGCGCGAGGAGCTGCTCGAGGTGCTCGACCTGGCGGACGAGCTGAAGCGACTCCAGCAGGCCCGGGAGGAGCACCATTTGCTGCCCGGCCGCACCCTCGGGATGATCTTCCAGAAGCCCTCGACCCGCACCCGGGTCTCCTTCGAGGTCGGGATCTACCAGCTCGGCGGGACCGCCCTCTACCTCTCAGCCGGCGATCTCCAGCTCGGGCGCGGTGAGACGATCAAGGACACGGCCCACGTGCTCTCGCGCTACCTCGATGCGATCATGATCCGCACGTTCGAGCAGTCGGACGTGGAGGAGCTCGCCGAGCACGCGTCGATCCCGGTCATCAACGGCCTCACGGACAGCGCGCATCCGTGTCAGGCGCTGGCCGACGTGATGACCATCCGTGAACGCTTCGGCCGGCTCGAGGGGCTGAAGGTCGTCTACCTCGGCGACGGCAACAACGTCTGCGCATCTCTCATGGTCGCGTGCGCAAAGCTCGGGATGGACTTCGTCGCCGCCACGCCGGCCGGCTATCGCCCGGCGGCGGAAGCCGTGCAGATTGCGCGCGAGACGGGCGGGTCGGTCGAGCTCGTCGAAGATCCGCGCGCGGCGGCGGACGGCGCCGACGTGCTCTACACAGACGTATGGACGTCGATGGGCCAGGAGGAGGAGCGCGAGCGCCGCCTCCGCGACCTCGCGCGCTACGGCATCGACGCGGAGCTCGTCGCTCGCGCGAGGGACAACGCGATCGTCCTCCACTGCCTCCCCGCGCACTACGGCGAGGAAATCACGGAGGACGTTCTCTACGGCCCGCGCTCGGCAGTGTGGGACGAGGCCGAGAACCGGCTGCATGCGCAGAAGGCGCTTATGGCGCTCGTGATCCGGTAAGAAGCGCTCGGTGCTTCCGCTCCGCGACAACGTCCCGACGCGGACGTTTCCGTTCGTCACCATCGCGATCATCGCCGCGAACGCGATCGTCTGGCTCTGGGAGGTTGGCGGCAGTACCTCGTTCGAGCAAGACGTCGCGGCGGACGGCTATTACCCGTGCACGGTGCAGGGCCCGTGCGTGCCCGTTCAGGTCGACGGCCACGTCTACGCCCACCACCTGCCGTGGTACGAAGGCGCATTCACGTCGATGTTCATGCACGGAGGCTGGGAGCACATTCTCGGGAACATGCTCTTTCTCTGGATCTTCGGGAACAACGTGGAAGACGCGCTTGGAAAGGTGCGCTTCGCGCTCTGGTACCTGGCCGCAGGCCTCGCCGCGACCGCGGCGCAGACGTTCGTCACGCTGGACTTCGGGACCGCACGCGACGCAAGCATCCCCAACATCGGCGCGAGTGGCGCAATCGCCGGCGTGCTCGGTGCGTATTTCCTGTTGCTGCCGCGCGCTCGCGTCCTGACGGTGATCTTCTTCGGATTCATCTTTCTCCGCGAGATTCCGGCAATCTGGTTCCTCGGGGTCTGGATCGGGCTGCAGATCTGGCAGGGCGGGCTCGGCCTCACGCACCCAGAGCAAGGCGGCGGCGTCGCCTTCTTCGCCCACATCGGCGGCTTCGCATTCGGCCTGCTGACGGTCTATCTCGTCGCCAAGCAGAAGCCCCTTCGCCCTTCCTACTAATGACCGACTTCGACGAGCACGTCCGGCGGGCGCTGGACGCGCTCCCTGCGGATCTGGCGGAGGGCCTGCGAAACGTGGCCGTGGTCGTCGAGGACGAGAATCGCGGAGAGCCGGGCCTCCTCGGGCTCTTCGAGGAGGCGCCCTATATGCCGGCCAAGGTCACGATCTATCGGCGCCCGCTGGAGGAGGCCTTCGGCGGCGATCTGGAGGCCCTCGAGCAGGAGATCCGGATCACCGTCCTCCACGAGCTGGCCCACTACTTCGGGATCGACGAAGAGCGGCTGGCCGAGCTCGGCTACGGCTGATGGTCACGGCCCTGAACGTGATCGCGATCGCGGCAGCCGTCGTGGGGGTGGCGGTTCTCGTCGTTTTCCTCCTCGGCCCCCGGGAATGAGGCTCAGGCGGCCCGCGTTCTAGCAGACATGACCCTGAACGAGATCCACAAGGAGATCGAGGAGACCAGCGAGCGGCGGACGGAGCTGTGGCACATCCTGTCCCAGCGTTACGACCCGGCTACGGCCGCCGAGCTCAAGAGTCTGAGCAATCAGCTCGACCACCTGTGGGACGAGGAGCGCACGCTGAAGGCAGCCCTCCGCTTCGGCGATCGCGACCACATCGTCGCACGGGCCCGAGTCGAGGAAAGACTCGAGCGAGCCGCGTAACTCTCTTTCTTCTCCTTCCGCTCGAAGCGGACACGTCGGCCCCGGACGAGGGATTCTCCCCCTCCTCGCCGGGGCCGACAACGTTGGCGAGGACCTGCGGCAGGAACTGCGGCCCGACAATCCAGAAGGAGTCGCGATGCCGGGTTCGCACGCAGAAGAGATCGTGGTCGACTATCTCCAGGCCGAGGACTGGGCCGAGGTGATCGACATCGAGGCCGAGCCGGATCTCGATGTGCCGCCGCTTCCACCCCCAGCGCCGCGACCGAGCGCAGCCTGACCGGCGGCTACACTGGTCGCGCCTCGGGGCGTTAGCTCAGCTGGGAGAGCGCCGGCTTTGCAAGCCGGAGGT
>WNGB01019040.1_pt1 | contig 11795 bp, 11 predicted proteins | sample 5400681 | NCBI WGS metagenome assembly WNGB01 (sample SAMN13153367, study PRJNA577476) | soil metagenome | isolation source: 115 cm soil or saprolite under grassland replicate 2 | place: USA:California | collected 2016-06-15 | reverse complement strand
AGCGTCAGGCAGATGCCGTTGCCTTTCTCGTTGAACGCCACGTCGTCGACGAGGTGACGAATGACGAACAACCCCCGTCCGTACTCGCGCTCGAGATTGTCGGGATGGGTGGGATCGGGAACGCGGCTGGAATCAAAGCCGTGGCCGTCGTCGTCCACGTGAATGCGGACGAAATCGCGACCCAGCTCCACGTAGACCCGCACCGTGCGATCGGGGTCCTCGCCGGTGCCATAGCGAATCGCGTTCCCGAGCGCTTCTGCGAGCGCTGTTCGAAGATTAAAACTGATGCGGCGCGGGGACAGCGTACCGGGAGGAAGATGCGTGGCGACCAACTCGACGGCGTCGCCCACCATCCCGAGATCGCTCGGGACGTCGAGCTTCATCGAGTCCGGGGTCACATCGAGGCGTAAATTCAAAACGCGGCGAGCGCCTCCTCGGCGGTCCGAGTGATCGCGAACAGCGTGTCGAGCTTGGTCAGCTCGAACAGCGTCTGGAGATCCGCGTTGAGACCGGCGAGCCGCAGCTCCCCGCCCTGCTCGCGAATTTTCTTCGACAGCGACACCAGCACGCCCAGCCCGGACGAATCGATATACCCAGTCTTGCTGAAATCAATGACAAACTTGCGAGAGCCTTCCTCGAGCGCGTCGAGGACTTTTTGCTTCAGCTCCTGGCGGTTGCCGACGATGAGCTGGCCTTCCACCCCCACGATCACGACCCCGCTCTTGTCCTTCTTCAGGGTGAACCGCATCCCATTACCCCTTCCGGGTTTGGAGAATGGCGATCGCCGCAGTGTTCACAATATCATCGGAGGTGGCGCCGCGCGACAGGTCCGAGATGGGGCGCGCGAGACCTTGCAGGATCGGGCCCAGGGCAGTCCAGCCGCCGAGTCGCTGCACCAGTTTGTAGCCGATGTTTCCCGCGTCGAGATCCGGGAATATGAGCACGTTGGCGCGACCGGCGGCGGGTGAGCCGGGCGCCTTGCGTGCAGCCACGTCTGGGACGAGCGCCGCGTCGAGCTGCAGCTCGCCGTCAAAAACGAATTCGGGCGGCGAGGTGAGGCGGCGGCGAAGGGCGGCAACTGCCTCCTGGACCCGCTGTACCCGCGGTCCCGCAGCGCTCCCGCGTGTGCTAAAAGATAGAAAGGCGACGACGGGCTCGTCTCCGACGATCAGGCGCCGCTCGCGCGCTGACACCAGCGCGATGTCCGCCAGCTGGCTCGGCGTCGGTTCCGGAGTCACCGCGGCATCGGCGAACGTAAGCACGCGGTCGTCCTTGATCATGTAAAACGCCCCGGACACCGTGGCGATATCGGGCGCGGTGCCCACGGCCAACAACGCAGCCCGGATCGTTTCGGCGCTCGTGTACATCGCGCCGCCCAGCATGGCGTCGGCCTCGCCAAGGCCCACGAGGCATGCACCGAAGGTCAGCGGATGTTCCAGTGCTTGGGTGGCAGCGGCGTCGGTAGGGAATTTGTCAGGTCGTCGAGACCGCAATAGCGCCACCATCGTGCGTGGTGCGTCGTGCGTGGTACGTCGCTCGAGCAGCCGGACCGCTCCCAAGCCTTCGCGCTCGATCCTGCGTGCCGCTTCCTGCACGCGGGCGTCTTCGCCTTCCGCAAGCACGATGCGAGCCTTGACCTTCCGCGCCCGTTCGTAGACGCGGTCCAGGAAACTCATTTCCCGAACTTGTGCTTGAGTGCCTTCTGCACGGTGGGATCGACGAGCTGTGAGACGTCGCCGCCGAAGCGCGCGACCTCGCGCACCAGGCTGGAGCTGACGAAGGTCAGGTCGAAGGCCGGCACGAGGAACACGGTCTCGATCTTGGGTGCCAGGTTGCGGTTCATCAGCGCCATCTGGAACTCATACTCGAAATCCGATACCGCCCGTAGCCCACGAATGATCACCGACGCCCCGACCTTTTTCGCGAACTCGGCGAGCAATCCTTCGAACGCTTGCACCTCCAGACGCTTGTCGGGCACCGCCTGCTTGATCAGCGCGACGCGCTCGTCGAGGGAGAAGAGCGGCTGCTTCGCGACGTTTACCGCGACCGCCACGATCAGCTGATCGACAAACTCCAGCGACCGGTGAATCAGGTCTTCGTGACCCTTGGTGATGGGGTCGAACGAGCCGGGATAGACGGCGATTCGTTTCATGGCGCGTAAAGGAAGGTGATCGCGGTGTCCCCATAGCGCCGCGTGTCGTCGCCGCCAACACTGCGATCGGACGCATGCTCGATCGAGAACACGCGCGCGAAAGGAGTGGCCCGAAAGAGCTCCACGAGCCGTGCAGCATCCTCATGGGCATATGGTGGATCTGCGAAGGCGACGTCGTACAACGCGGGTTGGAGCCGCTCGGCGAAGCGCAGCGCATCACTTCGGTGAATCGTCACGCGGTCCCCTACGTCGAGGGTCGTTGCGTTGTCACGAATCGCAGCTAGTGATGCTTTGCTGTTCTCCACAAAGTCGACGGAAACCGCGCCTCGCGACAGCGCTTCAAAGCCCAGCGCACCTGAACCAGCGAACAGATCCAGCACGCGCGCATCGGGAATCGACTGCTGCAGGATGCTGAACCAGGCCTCTTTGACCCGGTCTCCCGTCGGTCGAACGGTGCGGCCGGCGGGCGCCTTCAGGCGACGGCCTTTGAACTCACCCGCGATGATGCGAAGCATTTGTTTTCCCCGCGGCATGGCCGCGGGGCTCACTACCCTGGTTCATTTCGTCGGCGCCAGACTCGCGATCCGCGCCTGAATCGACGTCCTCCCCTGCCAGTCGTCCCGCTCCAGCCGGAAGGCGACGTCGAGTGGGTTCGTGAGCCAGTCTTGCGGCACCGCATCGGCCCAGCGAAAGCCGATCGCCGGCAGCAGGCCCGAGCCGTCGTCGAGCGTGAAGCGCAGGTGATTCGTCCCCACCCGCCGCGCGCCGACCGCCCGCGCGTTCCGCACGCCGAACACCGGCGCAGGATTGCCTGCCCCGCACGGCTCCAGGTGCCGAATCAGCCGCTCCAAATCCGTGTTCACCTCGGCGAGCGGCAGCTCGAGATCGACGCGCTGGCTCGGCGCCAGGTCCTCGGGCGTGAGAAGCTCGCCCGCCACGGCGAGGAACGCAACGCGGAACGCGTCGAACCGGTCGCGCCGGACCGTGAAGCCCGCCGCCATGGTGTGGCCGCCGTACTTCTCGAGATGCGCACCGACTTTGTGAAGGGCACCGTGGAGATCAAACCCGGGAATGCTGCGCCCCGAGCCCCGGCCCAGCTCGCCCGCCTCATCCCAGCCGACGAGGAACGTGGGCCGGCCGTAGCGCTCCACGAGCCGCGAGGCGACGATGCCGATGACGCCCGGATGCCACGTCGCGTTGCCGAGCACGATGGCGGCGTCGGCAGGATTCAGCGTCTTGTCCACGAGCTCGATCGCTTCGTCGAGAATCAGTTGGTCCATCTCCTGGCGGCGCGCATTGGTCGTCTCGAGCTCGCGCGCGAGCTTCGCCGCCTCCTGCGGATCCTCGGTGAGGAGCAGGCGCAGGCCGTCGTTCGCGTCGCCGATGCGCCCGGCCGCATTCAGTCGGGGGGCAAGAATAAAGCCCACGTGCGCTCCACGGAGCGGCTTGCCGCCCAGCCCGGCCGTCTCGATCAAGGCACGCAGACCGACCCAACGCGAGTCCGCGAGCTTCTTGAGCCCGTAGCGGACGAGGATGCGGTTCTCGCCCACCAGCGGGACGACGTCGGCGATCGTCGCCAGGGCGACGTAGTCGAGGAAATGCAGCGGCAGATTGGGCGAGAGCCCGAGCACTTCGACGAGCGCCTGCGCGAGCTTGAAGGCGACGCCCGTGCCGCAGAGGTTCTTGTCCTCCGACCTGCAGTCGGGGCGGCGCGGGTCAATCACAGCGTTCGCGGGGGGCAGCTCGTCACCCGGCAAGTGGTGATCGGTGACGATGACATCAATACCGGCGGCACGGGCGGCAGAGACGGCAGAGTTCGCTGTTATTCCACAATCGCAGGTGACGATCAACTTCGCACCGATGCGCTGGGCCTCGACGAGACCTGCGGCTCCGAAGTCGTAGCCGTCGCGGATGCGGTGCGGCACAAAGGGATGCACCGTCGCGCCGGCGCTGCGCAGAATGCGCGTGAGCATGGCCGAAGCACACTGGCCGTCCACGTCGTAATCGCCGTGCACGAGGATCGTGCGTTTCTCGCGGACCGCCCGGCCCAGCAGCTCGAGCGCGACATCCATGTCGACCCAGCGGTGCGGGTCGGACAGGCGCTCGAGATCGGGACGCAAAAAGGCTTTGGCGAGCTCCGCCGACCCGAGGCCGCGCTGCACCAGAATGGCCGCGAGCGCGTCCGGTATGCGCAGCTCCGACGCCAGCACGCGCGTCGCGTCCGGGTCGGCCTGAGCCGTCACAATCCAGCGTGGTGGGGAGGGGTTCATTCCTTCGCGTACAATAATACGCCGCAGGCTTCGCAACCTTCGATCGTGGCGCCACGCTGGATCAATGCCTTACGCTGCGTCGGGACCGCCGTGAAGCAATTGCCACACGAGCTGCCGTGCAGCGGATAGATCGCCAGCGGCGCCTTCCCTCGGCGAATCTTGTCGTAGCGCACCAGCAGCGCCGGATTCACCGTCTTGCTCGTCCGATCGCGCTCGACCACCGCGCTCTCGCGCTCGGCTGCGATCTCCTGGCGCCGGCCCGCCAGCCCCTCCCGCGCCGCCGCCTGCGCGTCGCGGACATTCTGCAGCGCGTTCTCAGCTTCGGCGGTCTTGCGCTCCGCTTCCCCGACTGCGTCGCCGGAGCGCATGAACTCCGCTTCTTCCTTCGCGAGCACGGTGCGGGCGAGGTCGAGCTCGGCCATCAGCGTCGACGCTTCTTTGGCGCCCCGCACCCATTCGAGCCGCTGGCGGCGTTGCTCCTGCATCGTCCGATAGTTCTGGATCTTGCCTTCCAGGCCGTCGCGTCGGTCGACCGCTGCCCGGATTCCCGCGCGCGCCTGCTCCACGACGCGCTCGGCCGCGGCGATCTGGTCGTCCAGCTTCCGGACTTCTGGGTCCAGTGCTTTCAGCCGGGCGTCGCAGCTGGCCACCGCGACGTCCTTGTCCTGCAGAACCAACAACGCCTCAAGATCCGGGTGCACCCTTCCTCCTTGCGGACTGAATGATTCCATAGGTGGGTCGCTTGGCATTGCGCTCGGCGGCGAGGCGGACTTTCTCATGAGCCAGATTCGCTTTCTCAGCATCGCTCGCGAACGGTAGCGCGCGATTGATACGCTCGATTTCCCGGTCCAGACGCCGGGCTTCGAGCTGGTTGACGGCGCGCTCGAATAGCGCATCCGGTTGATCACTCCCGAGTCCTTCTGCTTGCAGTGACTCGAATGCCCGGGCGGCCGTTTCATCGAGCCGGTCGGGTGCGTCATCGGCTAACGCCTCGAACAAGATCCGATAGACGGCGAACTCGATTTCCTCACTATCGACCGCGTCGATGACTCGCGATTTCCACGGGTCGCCTGACAACATCAGGAGCAGGAGGGATTTCTCCGCGTTGGATGGAAGGACGGTAGAGGACGGTAAGGGACGGTAAGAGACGGTAGGTGTTTCTTTGGGATCCACCTCGCGCTGCAACACGTCTTTGCGTATTCCTGCGGCCTCCGCAACTCGTGATATGTACAGGTCTCGCGTAATGGGATCCGCTGCCGCCCGAATCGTCGGCAGCAAACGATCCAACGCTCTCCTTCTGCCGGGCAAACTCCCAAAGAAGCCTTTGCGCTCCAGAATCTGAATCTTCCGCTCGAGCACGTCGACCGAATCCTTGAGCGCCTGCTCGAGCGCGGCCACGCCCTTGTTCTGCACGAGCGTATCGGGGTCCTCGCCTTCCGGCAGGGACGCGACGCTGACGCGCAGCTTGTGGCGCAGCAGCACGTCGCCGGCGCGAAATGTGGCGCGGAGTCCCGGGTCGTCCGAGTCATACAGCAGAATCACGTGCGACGTATGGCGCTGCAGCAGCGCCGCCTGGTCGTCGGTCAGACCCGTACCCAACGGCGCGACGACCTCTTCCAGCCCGGCGAGCGTGACGCGCAGGACGTCGAACTGCCCCTCGACCAGAATCGCGCGCTCCGCTTTGCGCATCCCGTGCTTGGCGAGGTGCAGGTTGTAGAGCAGCTGCCCCTTGTGAAAAACCGGCGTCTCGGGGGAGTTCAAGTACTTCGGCTCACCTTCACCCAAAATCCTTCCACTAAACGCGACCACTCTCGAACGCAGGTCATGAATTGGAAAAAGCAGCCGGCCTCTGAAACGCGGAGTCTTCGAGCCATCATCCCGTTTAACGAGCAGCCCGGCTTCGAGCAACACTTCTTCGCGCAGGCCCAAGCCTTTCATCGCATCGAGGAACGCCGTGCCCCTGGGCCCGAATCCCAAGCCTCCAACCTGCGCCTGTTCCATCGTGACGTGCCGCGACTCGAGGTATTTGCGCGCGATCTCGGCCTCGGGACTCTCGCGCAGCTGCCGCGCGAACCAGTCGGCAGCGGTGGCAACGGCGGCGTACAGCGGCTCGCGCGGATCCGGGCCGGTCGGGCCGGAGCGCTCGGGGATGGGGATCCCGACCCGCCGCGCCACCTCGCGCACCGCGGTGGGATAATCCATCCCCAGCCTTTTCATGAAAAACGTGTACACGTCGCCGGCTTCATGGCAGACGAAGCAGTAGAACATCCCCTTCTTGGGAATGACGGCGAAGTTGCGATGTGTGCCGCCGTGGAAGGGGCAGCGGCCGCGGTAGTCCGCCCCGGTGCGTTTGAGCTCCACGGTTTCGCCGATGATGCCCACGAGGTCGGCCGCCTCTCGCACCGTTTCTATAACGTCATCCGGAATCATTGGGCGGATGGCCGGATGGGCGGATGGGCGGATGGGTCCACCCGTTCCAGGAGGTCCGGCGCTACAACGAGTCGGATCGAGCCGATTTCAACGACGACTCGGCCGTCAGAACGGATCTCCACAACGATGCCGACCTTTCCCTGTCCGGTCCGCACGCGCTCGCCAATACGCAGATCGCTTGATCCGCCCATCCGCCGATCCGCCGATCCGCCCGTCTTCTCGATCGCTTCCTCCACCATCCGCCGCGCCTCTTTCGCCGTGGCCTCGGTAACCGCCGCTCGCGCCTGGCCGAGCGCCGCCTCGACGGTCTTCCGAGCCTCGAGGAGGTAGGCGCGAGCCTTGTCGCGCGCATCCTTGTCGAGCGCCTTCTCCCGCAGGTGAAGCTGGTTCTCGAGGTCTTGGAGGTTCTGGAGGTTCTGACGTTCGAGCGCGAGCTGCGCTTCACGCGCCTCGAGGCCCGCGGCACGCGCGTCAATGTCACGCCCCCGTGCCTCCACCGACGCGAGCAGCCGGTCCAGCGTTCGCTCGGCATCGGGCACGCCCCGCTCCGCCTCCGCCAACACGTCCTCGGCGACGCCGAGCCGGCGCGCGATGGCCAACCCGTATGACCTGCCCGGCACGCCCTTGAGTAACCGATAGGTCGGCGTCAGCGTCTCCGCGTCGAACTGCAGCGATGCGTTCACGATGCCGACCGTCTCAGCGGCGAGCTGCTTCAACGCGCCGAGGTGCGTCGTCGCGAGCGTGATCGCGCGCCGGCGCGTGAGCGTCTTGAGCGTCGCAGCAGCCAACGCTCCACCCTCGGCAGGATCGGTGCCACTGCCGATCTCGTCGAGCAGGACCAGCGAGCCCTGTCCCGCGCGATCGAGAATCTCACGCAGGGCGGCGACGTGCGCCGAAAAAGTCGACAGGCTGGCGGCGATCGACTGGCGGTCCCCGATGTCGGCGAACACTTCGGTGAAGACCGGCAGCGACGAATGCGGCCCGATCGGCGGGACGATGCCGCTTTGCGCGAGCAGCGCCAACAAACCGACGGCTTTGATCAGCACGGTCTTGCCTCCGGTGTTGGGACCGGAGACCAGGATGGTGAACTCGTCGAAGTGCAGTTCGAGATCGAACGGGATGACGACGTCCCGCGCCCCCGACACCAACAGCGGATGACGTCCGCTCTTGATCTTCAGATGCCCACCAATCTCCGGGACGAACCCATTGACCTCGACCGCATACCGCGCCCGCGCGCACAAGTCGTCGAACGCGATGCACATCTCCCACGCCGCGGCGATCGCGTCGCGATGGGGGCGCAACAGGTCGGTGAGCTCGCGCAGCACACGCAACACTTCCCGCAGCTCGGCGGATTCCGCGGCGCGCAGCTCGTTGCCCAGCTCGATGATTTCGGGGGGCTCGACGAACACGGTGCTGCGGGTCGCCGACTCGTCGTGCACGATGCCGCCGACCCGCACGCGCGCGGTCGAGCGAATCGGAATGACGTAGCGGCCGCCGCGCACCGTCACCGCGGCATCGGGCGCACGTTCGGTCTGATCGAGCGATCCCAGGATCGCGCCGAGCTTGTCCATCACATGCTTGCGCGCTTCGCGGACGCGCTGGCGGGCGCGTGCCAGATCCTTCGACGCGCTGTCGAGGACTTGACCGTCTGGGGAGATCGACTGCACGAGCTTGGTTTCGAGTTCCTTGGGGGGTGGGTCGACACGGAGGTGCGCGGTGCGCGGTGCGCGGTCGCTGAGGCGCTTGAGATCTGCTGCGACCACGCGCATCGCGGCGAGCGCGACGAGCGACTGCGCGATATCGGGAACCGGCTCGGCGCGAATCGATTCGTCGGTGATCAGCAGCGCCGCCAGCTCGGCGACCTGAGCGAGCGCGTCGCGGATCGACGCGGCATTCGTATCCGGGAGTCGCGCTGCGATGCGTGCCGCACCCAGGCGTCCCGCGGCGTGTTGCGCCACTCGCGCGAGGGCCTGGGGAAACTCGAGCGTCGCTAAGACTTGGTCGATGCCGCCAGCTCCTCGCGTACGATCTGATTCACGAGTTTGCCGTCCGCGCGTCCTTTGAACTGCGGCATGACGGCGCCCATCACCTTGCCCATGTCCTTCGCCCCGCCCGCAATCGCCTCGCGCACTGCCGCCCGGATCTCCTCGGGAGGCACGGCGGCGGGAAGAAACGCCTCGAGTGCTTTGATCTCGGCGTTCTCGGTGGCGGCCGCTTCCGTGCGGCCCACCTTCTCGTATATCTCGACCGACTCGCGGCGCTTCTTGATGCCACGCCGCAGCACCTCCGCCGTCTCATCGTCGGTGGGAGCGTGTTTCAGCTCGATTTCCCGGTTTTTGATATCTGAAAGGATCGTGGAGAGGAGGAGGGTGCGCGCCTGATCGCGTTGTTTTCTCGCTTCATTCATCGCGGCGCGCAGCCGGTCCGCTAAGCTCTGAGCAGCCATTTACGCGTAGCGCGGCCTGCGATTCTTGCGGCGCGCCGCATTCATCTTGCGCTTCTTGCGCTCACTCGGCTTCTCGTAGTGACGGTGCTTGCGCAGGTCGGCGAGAATTCCTGCTTTTTCACATTTCTTTTTGAACCGCTTGAGCGCACGCTCAAAGCTCTCGTCATCGTGGATGATGACTTCCGGCATAGGACTCCGCTTTTCTAAGTGATTAGAGACACAGCAACTTAGCGTGGGCGTTCTTCGGGTGCAAGGCTAGCCCGGTGGCCACTTCATTGGGCGACCACCCAGCACGTGTAGATGGAGATGAAATACCGTCTGCCCGCCGTCCGGGTTGGTGTTCACGACGACCCGATAGCCCTTGGTCGCGATCCCGGCCTCCTTCGCCACATCGCGCGCGAAAGCCAGGAGCTTTCCGAGTGTCGCGGCGTCCTTCGCATCGTTCAACGAGCCGACGTGCGTCGTGGGGACGACCAGGAGATGCGTCGGCGCCTGGGCGTTCATGTCCTCGAAGGCCAGCATGCCGTCGCCGCGCTTGACGATCGTGGTCGGGATTTCGCCGCTCACGATTTTGCAGAACACACACCCACCAGCGATCACAGATGCCCCAGCGCCCGGCGAATCGTGTCCCAGAACTTGCCGCTTTCCTTCTCCGGCGGAGCGTCCTCGACCTCACTCAGCTCCTCCAGCAGCTTGCGCTGCTCCGCCGTCAGCTTGGTCGGCGTCCAGACATGGATGCGGACATGGAGGTCGCCATAGCCACCCTCTCCAAGTCTCGGTAGCCCCTTACTGCGCAGCCGATACGCCATGCCCGTTTGTGTTCCCGACTCTACACGCAACGTTGCTTGCCCGTAGGGTGTCGGCACCTGGAGCTCGGCGCCGAGCGCAGCCTGGCTAAACGTGATGCCGAGGTCGTAGACGATGTCGTCGCCGTGACGCTCGAAGCGCGGGTCTTCCTTGATGTCGAGCACCGCGATGAGATCGCCGCGCGGCCCGTTCCGCGGACCCGGGACGCCCTGCCCTCGCATCGTGAGGTAGTGGTGATCCGCGACGCCGGCGGGCACGTCGATCTGAATCGTCTTCTCGGACTTGACGCGGCCGTCGCCGCCACAGCGGTCGCACGGGCTGCGGATGACGGTGCCCTCACCCGCGCACGTGGGACAGGGCGAGACGGTGAGGAACTGCCCGAACAGCGAGTTCGCCTGGCGGCGGACTTCTCCGCTCCCGCCGCAGGTGCCGCATTGCACCGGCTGCGAGCCGGGCTTGGCCCCCGTGCCCGCGCATTCGGGACAGGACTCGAGGCTCTTGATGCGGACCGTCTTGGTCGTGCCGCTCGCGACTTCGGCGAGCGTGAGCTTCAGCCCGACCTTGATGTCGTGCCCGCGGCGCCGATCCCGGAGTTGGCCGCCGCCGAACAGAGTTTCAAAACCTCCAAAACCTCCACCACCCTCCCTACCACCTGCCAAACCAAAGTCTCTCATGAAAACCATGAGTGCTTCGGAGAGGTCGAAGTGCATCGAGCCGAAGCCGCTGGTACTACGCGCCCCCTGGTGACCAAAGCGGTCATAGGCCGCGCGCTTCTCCGGATCGCGCAGCACCTCGTACGCTTCGGTAACGAGCTTGAATTTCTCTTCGGAGGCTTTGTCGCCGTTGTTGCGGTCGGGGTGGCACTCCATCGCGAGCTTGCGGTAGGCCTTCTTGATGTCCGCTTCGCTCGCATCCCGCTGCACGCCGAGGACGACGTAGAAATCCTGCTTCATGCTATTCGAGCAACTCCCCGACGAGCAGCGACGTGTGATTGACGAGCGCGGCGATCTTGTCGTACGCCATGCGGGTCGGCCCCATCACACCGATGACGCCCGTCAGCGGCCCAAAGCGATAGGTCGACGTGACGAGTGTGAAAGTCGAGAGCCGCGCATCGGCGTGCTCCTGGCCGATCGTGATCGTGAGTCCTTCACCGCCGCGCGCGGTCAGCGCATCGCGCAGCAGGTCGCGCCGCTCCGTCACCTCGAGCAGACCCTGCAGCTGTTGCCTGGTCGAGAACTCGGGCTGACCCGCCAGGAGCTGGGTGCTGCCCAGGTGCACCGGCGCCGCGGTCGAGGGCGCGATCGGGACGTCGAAGAGGCCTTCCGCTTCCTGGACGAAGATGTTGAGCAGCTCCGACGACCCCGGCTCCGACGGGCTCGCGTCGCGCAGCCGGTTGGCGAGCGTCGCGCGGATCTCTTTGAGCGTCAGGCCGGCGAGCCGCTCGTTGAGCACCACGGTCACCTTCTGCACCGCTTCGGGAGCCAGCTCTGCCGGGACTTCCACGAAGATCGTGCGCACCGCGCCGCTGCGCAGCGCGAGCACCAGCAGCAGTCTTTCCGTGGAGACCTGCAGCAGATCGAGGCGATCGAGCACCGCTTCGTCGATCGTCGGCGTCACGGCCACACCCAGCTCGTTCGTCAACACGCCGAGGACCTGCGCGGCGCGCGACAGAATCGTCTCGACGGCGGCG
>WNGB01012038.1_pt1 | contig 11795 bp, 8 predicted proteins | sample 5400681 | NCBI WGS metagenome assembly WNGB01 (sample SAMN13153367, study PRJNA577476) | soil metagenome | isolation source: 115 cm soil or saprolite under grassland replicate 2 | place: USA:California | collected 2016-06-15 | reverse complement strand
CACCACCGAAGCGGCGACCACCACCACCGTCGCTTCCACCGAGGCGAGCACCACCACCGGAGCGGCGACCACCACGGCGGCCGCCGCGACGACCAGCACCAGCCAGCCTGCGGCCGAGCAGGGGAACGCCTCCGGGCAGGCCACGACCTCGACCAGCCAACTGCGCCCGCCCAGCTACCAGTTCAACGCGGCGGAACCGACCACCCCCCCGCCACGCGAGGAGGGCGGCGCCGGGTCGGGCAGGGAGCGGGAGGAGGGCCAGGGCGGCTCGCAGGGCGCCCAGCCCCACCTTGTCAAGCAGGGCGACAACCTCTGGATGATCGCCCGCGCCCGCCTGGCCGAGGTCACCGGCCAGCCCGCCGCCGAGCTGTCCAACCGGGAGATCGCCGCCTACTGGGTCGAGGTGATCGAGGCCAACCGCGGACGGCTCCTCTCGGGCAACCCGGACCTGATCTACCCCGACGAGGAGATCGTGCTCCCGCCGGTTCCCGGGTCCTGAGGCCTCAGGACGTGTCCCGCACCGTCCAGAGACGCCAGCGGCCACCCGACTTGTCGTCGCGACGCATCCAGATGTCCCAGTCGTAGCTCTGCGGTACCTCGCCCACCCGCGTCACCTGCACCCGGCCGCGCACGACCCGCTCGTTGGCGCTGTTGGCCTTTGGAGTGATGACGCGCGCGCCCGAGATGGTGAGCTGGTAGTCGGGCGGGCCGAGTGCCTTGTCACCCTCGCGCTGGCGCGCCTCGCTGGCGAGCTGCTTGTACTGGGGGCCGTTGGACCAGAACGACTCCTTCACCACCCCCAGGTCGTTGGTGACCGCGAAGCGGCCCCAGTCGGCCAGGGCGCGCTGCCCGTCGGCCAGCGCCCGCTGGTCCACGGTGGTGGTGGCGGGTGCGGCCTGCTGCTGCTCGCCCCCCGACCCGGCGCGGACGGTCAGCCAGGCCAGGATGATGGCGACCACCACCAGCAGCGCGATCAGCAGCCAGGTGCGGCGGTTGGCCCGGCGGCGGGTGGCTCGCAGCCACTCGCGCTCGCTCTCGTTCATGTCGAACTGGTAGGACACTTCTGGGCCAACCTCGCTGAGCGTCGCAAACGGGAAACGCGGCCCCACACGGATCAAGTCTGCTCGACCGACCGGCCATTGACAACCCAGCGCTGAGCCGGTTCAGATCAGCCCATCGGCCGCGTCCAGCCGAAGGAGGCAGGCCCCATGGTGGCGAGGATCATCAGCAGCCCCTATCCCGACGTCGAGATCCCCGATGTGCCGCTGCACCAGTTCGTGCTCGCCAACGCCGGGCGCATGGCCGAGGAGCCCGCGCTGATCGACGGGCCGTCCGGGCGCACCCTGACCTTCGGCCAGCTTGCCGGCGGCGTGCAACGGGTGGCGGCGGGGCTGGCGGCCCGCGGCTTCGGCAAGGGCGACGTGCTGGCGATCTACAGCCCCAACCTGCCCGAGTACGCGCTGGCGTTCTACGGCACCGCCGCAGCGGGCGGCGCCGCCACCACCATCAACCCCCTGTACACGGTCGACGAGCTCGCCTTCCAGCTCCAGGACGCCGGGGCGCGGTTCCTGGTCACGGTGCCCCCGTTCCTCGACCGCGCCAGGGAGGCGGCGGCGCGCACGGGTGTCGATGAGGTGTTCGTGTTCGGCGAGGCCGAGGGCGCGACCCCGTTCGCCAGCCTGCTGGCCGCGGGCGGGCAGCCGCCGGCCGTGGCGATCGACCCGGCCAACGACCTCGTCGCCCTTCCCTACTCCAGCGGCACCACCGGCCTGCCCAAGGGGGTCATGCTCACCCACCGCAACCTGGTCGCCAACCTCTGCCAGTTCCAGGACGCCCTGGCCACCGGCGCCGGTGAGCGGCTGATCGCCGTGCTGCCCTTCTTCCACATCTACGGCCTGGTCGTGCTGATGGCGGCGGCCGTCCGGGAGGGCTCCACGCTGGTCACCATGCCCCGCTTCGACCTCGAGGAGTTCCTCCGCATCCTCCAGGAGCACCACGTCACCCGCGCCTACCTGGTCCCGCCGATCGTGCTCGCCCTCGCCAAGCACCCGATGGTCGACAAGTACGACCTGTCGGCCCTGCAGGTGGTCGTCTCCGGCGCCGCCCCGCTGGACGCCGGCCTGCAGGGGGCCGCCGCCAGCCGCGTGGACTGCCTGGTCGCGCAGGGGTGGGGGCTCACCGAGACCAGCCCGGTGCTGACCACCAGCGTCGGGGCGCCGCTCGGCCCCAAGCCCGGGGCGGTCGGGGTGCTGCTGCCCAACACCGCGCTGCGGGTGGTCGACCCGGCCACCGGCGCCGACGTCGGCCGGGGCGAGACCGGCGAGCTGCTGGCGCGCGGCCCCCAGGTCATGAAGGGCTACCTGAACGCGCCGCAGGCGACCGCCGACATGCTCGACCCCGACGGCTGGCTGCACACCGGGGACCTGGGCCGCGTCGACGACGACGGCTACGTCTACGTGGTCGACCGGGTCAAGGAGCTGATCAAGTACAAGGGGATGCAGGTGGCGCCCGCCGAGCTGGAGGCGGTCCTGCTCGGCCACCCGGCGATCGCCGACGCCGCCGTGGTCCGCAGCCCCGACGAGGAGGCCGGCGAGGTCCCCAAGGCGTTCGTGGTGGCCAAGACGCCGTTGCAGGCCGAGGAGGTGATCGCGTACGTGGCCCAGCGGGTCGCGCCGCACAAGCGGATCCGCCGGGTCGAGTTCATCGACGAGATCCCCAAGGCGCTGTCCGGCAAGATCCTGCGCCGGGTCCTGATGGACCGGGACCGGGTGGCCAGCCCCTGAGGGCTACGTAACCCGGGTCACATCGCCTGCGTATCAGTACGTAGTTCGTCGTCGTCTGGAGTCGTGTACGTTTTCCTGCCATGGTGGCAGCAATGTGGCCGGAGCCGGCCGGCGAGCCCCCCCAAGCCGGCGCGGCGACTCCCACGCCCTCCGCCGGCCGCGCCGTGCCTTCGCTGGGGCCGTTTGCCGAGCTGCTCGGCCAACCGTACCAGCGGCTCAAGGTCGCCGTCCTGCGCGAACTGGCCGGGCTCGAACGGCCGAGCTGGCCGCTGGCGGAGGCCGAGCGGGCCCTGACCTGGCTGGAACCCGTCACCGCCACCCGGCTCCTGTCCGAGCTGCGGGCCGACGGGCTGCTGGTGGAGGCCGGCCGGCCGGCGGGCGCCCCCGGCGAACCCACCGCCTGGCGCCTCTCCGACGAGGCGCAGCTGGTGGCGGCGGTCTGCGCGATCCTGGCCGCGCCCCGGATCGCGCCGGAGCGCGCCATCAAGGTGCTCGGTGCCGCCATGGCACTTGCCCGGGCGGCCGGTACCGACAAGCGGGCGACCTACGGGCCCTTCGTGGCCGCCACCTCGGTGCTCGAGCGGCACCTGGACACCATGGTCAGGCTGATCGACGAGGGCGCCGAGGACGCGCTGCCCGGTGCGATCCGGCTCGCCAGAACCCTGCTCGCCGACATGCGGGAGCTGCTGAAGCAGGCCGGGGGCGGGCAGACGCACCCGGCCGAGCGGCGGGCCGCGCTGACCGGCGACCACCTGCAGACCCTGACCGACGAGGTCGAGGCCGGGTTGGCCGGCGACGGGCGCGACCGTGACGCCGCCTCCCGCGCCGGCCAGATTCCCTCCGCCGAGGAGCTGCGGGAGCTGATCGCCGCCACCGACGTGGCGACGCTGGCCGAGCTGGTCGCCGCGCCGCTCCAGCTCCCCCCGGCGATCCCCCCGGTTCGGGCCGGCACCGCCCTGGCCGCGCTCGACGAGCACCTCGGCCGGCCGGAGCCGGTGGTCGTGCCGCTGCCGGAGCCGACCCTCCTGCCGATCGAGTCGCCAGAGGTCGTGCCCGACTTCGTGCTGCTGGCCGCCGACGTGATGACCTGGCTGGCGGGGCTTGGCGAGAGCGACCTGGCCAAGTGGGTGGTCGGCGGCACCTGGGCCGAGGCGACCGCCCGCATGGCCGCCGCGGTCGAGGCGTGGTCCCGCTGGGGGCCCGCCGGCGACGGCAGCCTTGCGGCGGAGCTCGTCCCGCGGGCCCGCTTCGAGGTGGTCGGCCACGACGAGGTCGGCGTCGTCTCGGTGACGACCGTCCGCGCCCCGGCCACGCGAGCCGGCGGCGACCCGCCCCCTGAGGGGCAGCAACCCGCCCCGGTCGGCGCCGGCAGCGACGAGACGTCGCCGTGAACGCCGCCGAGCTGTGCCGGGTGCTGCTGGTCGGGTCGGTGGCCGCCGCCGACGTGCCGGAGCTCGGCGAGCCCGAGACCCGCGAGGAGGTGCGCCGGCGGCTGGCCGACGCCGGCTGCGAGCTGGCCTACGCGCCCCGGTCCGAGCGCTGGCTGGCCAGGCTGGACGGCCCGTTGCCCGAGCTGGACGGTCACGAGCCGGTGCTCGCCGTCGGCACCGCCGAGCTGGCGGTGCTGGCCACCTGCTGGCTGCACCTGCGCTTCCTGCCGGAGGAGCGCGCCAGGTCCGGCGAGGCGCCGGACGACCAGCCGGCGGCGTCCTTCATCGACCCCGACGACCTGGCCGAGCTGCTCGGCGCCAGGCTCAGCGGGGTCGCGCTGCCCGGCGTGCTCGAGCGCCTCGGTCGCGCCGGCTACCTGACCCTGCGGGAAGGCCAGGTCGAGGCCGGGCCCCTGCTGGACACGCTGGACGAACCGGGAGCGGTCGAGCGGGCAAGGGCGCTGGTCGCCCGCCACCAGCGGCTCGCCCACCTGCGCCAGCGCGCGGCGGACCTGGACGCGAACGGGGGGCCCGATGCCGAGGATTGAGGAGGTCCAGCTCGTCCACTGGGGGTCGCTCCGGCCCGATCCGCTGCCGCTGCTGGTCGGGGGGATCAACGTGGCGACGGGGCCCAACGGCTCCGGCAAGACGTGCTTCCTGGACGCCATCAAGCTGCTGCTCGGCGTCACCAGCTTCGCGCCGGGCCGCAGCTCGGACCGGTACATCTTCGACGGCGGGCCCGGTGGCACGCCGGCCGAGCGGGCCTTCCTGCGGGCCACCTTCGCCAACCCGGTGCTGCCGGAGCGCGGGGGGCGGCTGTTCGCGATGGCCGACGGCCGCCTCGCGGACGCCGAGCGGGTCAGCGTCGTCTGCCTGGTGACCCGTGAGAGCCGGCGCTACCGGGTCCTGCCGGACCTGGTCCGCTGGGGTTTCGAGCAGCCGCTGGCCGACGACCTGGACGCGTTCATGGAGGCCAACCCGGAGGCGGAGTGGCTCGGCCCCCGGCTCTACGAGGAGCTGCTGGACCGGACCGGCATCACCAGGGCGCTGCGCGAGGTGCTCGCCCTGCCGCAGGGCGCGATCGACCGGACGATGGACGAGCAGCCGGCCGGGCTGCTCGCCAAGCTGCTGGAGCTGACCGGCGAGGGGGCCCTGCTCGCCGAGGTCGAGGCGCGTCGGGAGCGGGCCGATGACGCCCGCACCGCCTACCTGGCGGCGATCGAGGCGGCCAGGGCCGAACAGGACCGGCTCGGCGAGCTCCAGGGCCACGCCGGCCGCCACCTGGAGTGGGCCGGGCTGCGGGAGCGGCTCGACCTGCTGCGCGACCTCGCCAGGCCCGCCGCCGAGCACCGCGACGTGGCCGTCCGGGTCGAGGCGGTGCGGAGCGAGCGGGAGTCGGTCTCCGGGGGGATCGGCGGGGACCGGACGGCCCTTGCCGAGCTCGGCGTCCAGGTGCCTGCCCTCGAGGCCAAGGCCACCGAGCTGGCCGGCCAGGCCCAGGCGCTGGCCGACCGCCTGGTCGAGACCCGCGAGGCCCGAGCCGCGCTGGAGCTCCGCCTCGCCACCGTCGATGCGCGGGCCGAGGAGGCCCAGGCCTCGACGGTCCGCATGGCGAGCCTGGCCGGGGAGCGGACCACCGAGCAGGCCGAGGCCGAGGTGCAGGCGGCAGAGTCCAGCCTCTCCACCGTGCTCGCCAGACGGCAGGAGATCGGCGCCGCCCTCGCCGACTGCGAGGCGCGGATCGCCCTGGTCGGCGGCGGCGGCGTCGCGACCCCGCCGGAGGTGACGGCCTTCAAGGCGCGCCTGGCCGAGGCGGGCATCGATGCCCTGGTGGTCGCCGAGGTGCTGGAGCTGGCCGACCACGCCGCTGGGGACGCCACCCGCGCCCGGGCGGAGGCCGCCCTCGGGGACGCCCTCTGGGCCCTGCTGGTGCCCTCCCACAGCTACCGGGAAGCGACCGCGCTGGCCGTCGAGGCCGGCTACCGCTGGCCGATCGCCCGTGGCGGGGCAGGCGACCCGCGGGCCGCGCTGACCGGCGTGCTCGGGCCGGTCGAGCTCGGCCTGCTGCTGGAGCGGGAGGACGCGCAGGCGGCCCACGACGCCGCCCAGGCCCACAGTCTTGCCGCCCGCGGCCTGGCGGCGGTCGCCCCTGACGGGATGCGGTACGGCGACAGCATCTCCCGCCTGCAGGCACCAGCACAGCCGGTGCTGGGAGCCCGCGCAAGGGAGCTGCAGCTGTTCCAGCTCAGGGCCGAGGCCACCAAGCTCGGCGAGGAGGCGGCCGAGCTGGACGTGGCCGCCAACGAGCTGCGGGCAGCCTGGCAACGGGCCATGCAGGTGCTCGAGGCGGTCCGCACCCTCCCCGACCTCCAGGCGCAGGTCGAGGAGGCCGAGACCGCCCGCAAGGAGGCCGCGGGGATGGAGCGCTCCGCGCTGGCCGAGCGCGAGCGCGCCCTCACCGGTGACCTGCGCCAGCTCGACGAACGACGCGGCGCCGCCAACGCCGAGCTGGCCCTCGCGAGGGGACGCCAGGCCGAGCTCGAGACCCGGCTGGCCAAGCGCCTGCCAGAGCTCGCCGAGCTGGACGGACGGCTGGCGGGCCTGGAGACGGAACTGGCAGAGCGGCCCCTCAGCGCGGAGCAGCGGGCGCTGCTCGACGCCGGCGACCTACCAGGCACCGAGTCGGTGGTGCGCGACATCGACTGGCTGGACGGGCAGGTCAAGGACCAGCAGCGCTTCCCGGCCGAGGTGCGTGAGGCGGAGCTGCTGGTGCGACGGGAGACCCAGAGCGGGGCCGTGGAGGAGGCCAGCCGCCTCGCCGAGCGGCGCAAGCTCGAGCTGGACGACCAGCTCGGGCTCGTGGAGCAGGCCAGGCACCGCTTCGAGGAGGGCGTCAGGGAGGCCGTCCAGCGGCTCAGCGCCGAGTTCGCCCGCGTCTGCCAGACGGCGGGGGTGGAAGGCGAGCTGCGCCTGCTGGCCGGCGACCGGCCAGAGGAATACGGGGTGGACGTGCTGGTCGCCCACAGACCGGGCGACCGCAAGCGCTCCTACCGGGACGCCGCCCACTCCGGTGGCCAGCGCGCCACCATCGCGATCCTGCTGCTGCTGGCCACCATGGGCACCGCCGACGCGGCGGACCTGCTCATCATGGACGAGCACATCGCCCACCTCGACTCGACCAACATCGACCACGTGGCCGCGGTGATGCACGCGCTGGCCGACCGGGTGCAGTTCGTGCTCGCCACCCCGACCAACGCCGAGTCGTTGCGGCTGTCCTGGTGCGACCTGCAGCTCGCCTTCCTGCCGAGGGATCCGGGCCGCGCCTACAGCCCGCCGATCCGGCTGCTCTCCCGCCTCGGCGTCGGCGACCTCGAGGAGCGGGTCCCCGAGCGCGAGCTGAGCGCGCCCTGACGGCCCGCCCCCCGACCGCCTCCTAGGTGACCCGGCGCCTGCCGACGAACACGCGGTACAGCAGCAGCAGGATGATCGCGCCGACGATGGCGGTCAGCCAGGTGCTCCAGTCGAAGAAGTTGTCGAGCGAGTCGACGTCGAAGATCAACTGGGCCAGGAAGCCGCCGAGCAGCGCGCCGACGATCCCGATGATCATCGTCACGATGATGCCGCCCGGGTCGTCGCCAGGCAGGATGGCCTTGGCGATCGCCCCGGCGAGCAGGCCGAGCACGATCCACCCGAAGATGCCCATGTGTGACTCCTCCCTGCACAGCTCGGCACGTTTGCCGCTGTGCACCGGATAGACCCCGTCGGCGCCGTCTTGGTTTCAGGGCGGGGTTGTCCGGTCGAGGCGGCCGCGGCCGAGATGCGATGCTAGGAGCATGCCGACCAGCGTCGACACCACCACCCTGCAGGCGGCCCTCGCCGGGCTCGCCGAGCGGCTGGCTGGCGCCCGGCCCCGCGCCCCCGGCCCCGACGACACCAGCGGGCAGCGCCGGCGCCGGCTCGCCTGGCACCTGGACGACTACCTGCTCCCGCGCGTCCGCGACCTGGAGGCGCCGCTGGTCTGCGTGGTGCTGGGCTCGACCGGCGCCGGCAAGTCGTCGCTGCTGAACGGCCTGGCCGGGCAGCAGGTGAGCCCCAGCGGGGTGGTGCGGCCGACCACCCGCCGGCCGCTGGTGCTGCTGGCCCCCGACCAGGTCGACGCCTTCACCGGCGGCAAGGTCCTCGCCGCCCTCGCCGACGCCGACCGCCTGCGGCTCGCCACGAGCGACCACGCCTTCCCCGAGATCGCCCTGGTGGACGCGCCCGACGTGGACTCGGTGGAGGCCGCCAACCGCCAGGCCGCCGACGAGCTGCTGCAGGCCGCCGACCTCTGCCTGTTCGTCACCACCGCCCAGCGCTACGCCGACGCGGTGCCGTGGGAGTTCCTGCGCCGGGCGAGGGCCAGGGGCGTGCCGCTGCTGGTGCTGCTGAACCGCCTGCCCCCCAACCCGGTCGACCAGCGGGCGATCCTGCGCGACTGCCGGCGGCGCTTCGAGGAGGCGGGGCTCGGCCGGGCGGGACCGGGCGGCGGCGACCTGCCCCTGGTCGGCGTGACGGAGGGGGCGCGCGATGCGGCCACCGACGGGCTGGAGGCGGCCGCCGTCGAGCCGCTGCGGCGCATCCTCGCCGGCCTGTCCGCCGACGCCGGCGCGCTCACCGCGGTCAAGGCGCAGGCGCTGCGAGGCGCCCTTGCCGGCCTTCCCGCCACGGTCGAGGAGGTCGCCCGCGACCTGGAGGCCGACCGGCACCGGGCGGCCGCTCTGCGGGTGGCGGTCGAGCGCGCCTACGCCGCCGAGCAGGGTCGGCTGCAGGACCAGCTGGCCAGCGGCGACTTCCTCCGCGGCGAGGTGATGCGCTCCTGGCAGGAGTTCGTCGGGGTCGGAGACGTCGGCCGCTGGCTGTCCGGCGGCATCGGCCGGGTCCGCTCCTGGCTGGCCCGCCGCCTGCAGCCGGCCAGGGGCATTCCCGAGCTGCAGCGGACCAAGGAGCGCGCCTTCGAGGAGCTGGTCGGCGCCCTCGTCCGCCACGCCGACGTCGCCGCCGGGCACGCCGCCGGCGAGTGGGCGGCCGACCCGGCAGGGGCGCTGCTGCTCGACGCCCACCCCGAGCTGTGGGGGCACGGCGCTGCCCTCGAGGCCGACGCGCGGGCCCTGCTCGGCGACTGGCTCGGCCGGCTCACCGCAATGGTGGCGGAGCGGGGCCAGAGCCGGCGGGCGTTCGCGTTCGTGACCTCGCTCGGCGTCAACGCCATCGGCGTGGTCGCCATGCTGGCGGTGTTCGCCCACTCGGCCGGGCTGACCGGCGGCGAGCTGGCGATCGCCGGCGGCACCGCCGTGATCAACCAGAAGCTCCTCGAGGCGCTGATCGGCGAGGCGGCGGTGCTCGACATCGTCAGGGCCGCCTCGCGGGACCTGCGTGGCACCCTGCGCGCCGCCCTCGACCGCGACGCCGCCCGCTTCCTCGACCTGCTCGCACCCGGCGGCGACGGCCCCGACGAGCTGCGCGCCGGCGCGGTGCGGGTGCTCGCCGAGGCCGAACGGCTGGTCGCCGAGCTGGAGGCAAGGGCGGGGTGACCCGCGACCGGAGGGGTCCGGGGAACCCCACGAATGCGGGGGGCTCCGCCCCCCGCAGACCCCCCGACAGGGGGCCCCGGTCGGACATGGGCCGGTGCCTCGACGGGCTGGAGCGGGTGGCCGCCGCGGCCGAGCGGCTGGGGTTGGACGCCGCGGCCGCGAGGGCGACGCTGGCCGACGCCAGGACCCGGCTCGGCTTCCCTGGCAGCGCCTTCGTGCTCGCCCTCGCCGGCGGCACCGGAACCGGCAAGTCGAGCCTGCTGAACGCGCTGGCCGGGGAGGAGGTCAGCCCGGCCGGCCCGCTCCGGCCGGTGACCAGGGAACCGGTCGCCTGGGTGCCGGCGGACGCCGCCGGGGAGCTGGGCCCGTTGCTGCGCTGGGTCGGGGTGCGGCAGGTGGTCGTCCACCACGATCCCCGCTTCGCCGACCTCTGCCTGCTCGACCTGCCCGACTACGACTCGGTGGAGCGGTCGCATCGGGCAACGGTCGACCAGCTGTTGCCGCGGGTGGACGCGGTCTGCTGGGTGCTCGACCCGGAGAAGTACAACGACCGGGTGCTGCACGAGGACTATCTGCGCCCCCTCGCCCACCACGCCGAGCGGGCCGTGTTCGTGGTCAACCGGCGCGACGTGATCGGCGGGCCGGAGCAGGTGGCCGCGCTCACCGCCGACCTGGGCCGCAGCCTCGCCGCCGACGGCATCGCCGGGCGGCCGCTGTTCGTGGTCTCGGCGGACCCCCCCGACGGTGTCGGCGCCGGCGAGCTGGAGGAGCTGCGCATCTGGCTGACCGAGCGGATGCAGGCCAAGGCCGTGGTGCTCGAACGGCTGGCGGCCGACTGCCGGCAGCGCGCGGCGGAGCTGGCAGGGCGGGCGGGCCTTGAAGGGCCAGACGCCGGCCGGCCGTTGGTCGGCGAGGCGGCGGTGCGGGCCGCCGGCGAGCGGGCCGCAGCGGCGGTGAGCGCGGCCGTCGACGTCGAAGGGGTGCGCCGGGCGTGCGTGCGGCGGACAAGGGCCGACGCAAGGGCCAGCGGCGCGGGTCCGCTCGGCCGCCTGCTCGCCCTGGTCGCCAGGGCCCGCGGCGGCGGCCAGGCCGGCCCGCGAGCTGAGGCCAGCTCGATCGATCCGGTCGCGTACGCACGCGGCTGGCGGGGCCGCTCGACGCTCAGTCGCACCGTCAACCCGGTCCACGACCTGCTGCGGCAGGCGGCGGTGGCCGCCCCGCCCGCCCTGCGGGCCAGGGTCATGGCCATGGCCAGGCCGGACCGGCTCGAGGAGCGGCTGGCCGCGGCGGTCGACGGCGCGGTGGCCAGGGCCTCCCTGGCTCACGCCCGCCCGCCCCGCTCCCGGCTGTGGCCGCTCATCGGCGTGCTGCAGGCGCTGGCCACCTTGGCGGTCGCCGCCGGCCTGCTGTGGTACCTGACCCTCTACCTGGCCGGCCGCGCCCAGGCCGACCTGCCCGACCTGCCGACCCTCCGGGGCGTGCCGCTGCCGCTGCTGCTGCTGCTCGGCGGGACGGTCGCCGGCTGGCTGCTCGCCCGCCTGCTGGGCGCCAGCGCTGCGCGAGCCGGGCGCCGCTGGGCCGGCCGGCTCACCGGCGAGCTGGACCGGGCGGTCAGCGGCGAGCTCCAGGCGGCCATGACCGAGCCGCTGGCCGAGCTGGAGGCCGCCAGGACCGAGCTGCTGGTGCGCCTCTCCGACCTCCGCGCCTTCTGCTGAGGGCTTCCCGCTCAGGCGGTCTGGGCGGCGAGGCCGGCGACGAGCACGTCGAGGCCGAACTCGAAGCGCTCGTCGCGGTCGCCGCTGACCAGCAGGTCGGCGAGGGCGACCACGTTGGGGAAGCGGTCGGCGGGCATCGACGCGAAGTAGTCGCGGACCATGCCGATCGCCCGCTCGGGGGGGACGCGGTCCCAGACGGCCGGCGGCTCGAGGCTCTCCTCGAAGGCGTAGGCGCCGACGTACAGCGCGAGCAGGTCCCCGGCCAGGGCGGCGGTGCGGTCGGGGACGCCGGCAGCG
>WNGB01027619.1_pt1 | contig 11796 bp, 13 predicted proteins | sample 5400681 | NCBI WGS metagenome assembly WNGB01 (sample SAMN13153367, study PRJNA577476) | soil metagenome | isolation source: 115 cm soil or saprolite under grassland replicate 2 | place: USA:California | collected 2016-06-15 | reverse complement strand
CGTAATAGTCGAGGCGCCGCCCGGCCCGGAGTATTGCGACGCACGAAAGCAGATTTTCGACATCGTCCGGGCGGACGGCTGCGGTGGAGACAAGTGTATTTTGAAAACGCCTGTAAAAATCCGCGTGACTGGTTTCGTGGTTCTCGACGGCGCGCGCGGTAAGACGTGCAAAATCAAGCGCGGAATGGTTGTGGGCGGCGTCAGTGGGGCGGAAGGGGCTTGGGAAATACATCCGGTGTTGAAAGTCGAACGGGTCCAGTGACGTTGGAACCGCATCGCGCCGCGTCCGCTCGGCGACCATCTTCGCGAACGTTGAACACCGATCATGGCGCGGGTAGAATGCCGCGCCGGAGAAGGCAGTGGCCAGGATCGAGAGATTGACGGTCTGCACGGCATAAAGCGCCAGCAGAAAGCGCTGATATAGAACAGGGGAAGGGCGTTAGAATGTAACCGGCCCTGCACACATCGAACTGACACACGCCTCGGCTCGACACTACGTTTCACTCGGCATCTGGAAAGGAACCATCTATGAACATTGACTGCGTTATAGAGCGAGTCATAGTCGCCGAGTCCGCTCCGGTCTTATGCAAGTTTCCCGCAAAAGAGGGTGACGTTGAATTCGACGGATCCTTTGAAGATTTTCTCGCCTTCGCCGCGCGGTTCTGTCACAAGCAGGTTATGGTTTGGCGATACGTCTTCGACGAAGAGTACTTTCAAACTGAAATCAAAGCTGAACAGGAAGGCGAATTCATCGACGTCCGAACTCTCGCCCCTGAGACGCGCCGATTCGAGAGCCATCTCGACGCGGACATTGGTTATCGCTTGCTGGCTTGGCTGAAAGACGCATCGGACTGATGGCCGACAAGATCGGAATGAAAAAGCACATCAAGGGCGGTTGAAGACTTCGACGAATCGCCACACACGAAAGCCGGGTCAATCGCACGGCTTTTCTGCGCTTGAGACTTTGCCGCCTAAATAGGAAAGCCGGGTGAGATTGATCTTGTCCTGTCTCACCCGGCTGGGTTAATAACTATTGAGCTTCGTTTTCCTCAGTTCGTCGGCGGCCTGGTCATTGCGCTAATAGGATCTCAAGGCCGTCTATACGCCTATTATGCGCCGACCGACGCCAGACGCAAGGCCCATGACATGCTTGCGTGTGGGGTTCTTGCGGACACCCAGTCCAGAGACTTGCGCCAGTTAAGTTTATCGCGGCTGCGTGCTGAATACTTCGATTGGCGCGGAGTTGGAGAGGTCGTACTCTTCACCACAAACACGAAAAGCCGGGCGTTTCGTTGTTAGTGGCGCCCGGCTCACATACAGCAGTTGAGCTTCGTTTCCTCAGCCCGTCGGTGGCCTGCTTTTCATAGTCTGAAGCCGCCAGTTGCGCGCATTATCCGCCTATCGGCCAGATAGCAATAGCCGGGCGATGAACCCGGCTATTAAAACCAATAATGATAATATAACGCTTCGTTTTTGAGGCTTCCCGCCACTTCTCAGCCGTAAGCCGTGTGAATTCCAGGGGCACGCCCGTGCGGGTGTCGGTGTTAACGTCAGGCCCAGGAGTTCGCCGCGCCTCAGCCCGGCACGCCCGTGCGGGTGTCGGTGTTAAGCGTTAAGGAGTAAACCACAACCTTTCTTTTTGAAATTGTCTAGTATTGAACAGCGCTCCTTCCCGATAGGTATATGCTTAGAGAGAAACGAGCTTAGCTCGCTCTTCATTCAGCTCCTTTGGAATCTTCCAGACTATCTGAAACCAACAGCTCACTTACCAAGGAGTTATCAATGTTTAGTCAAAATGATCTGCGGGAACTCAAAGCCATTTCTGGCAAATGGTTTCACAGCTATAAATTTTTTATTATGCTCATCGGGGTAGTGGTCGGGCCACTTGTGTTGTTCGTTATTGGTGGACGCAGCTTGAACACTCTAGGGGAGCCTAGCGTGGTATTGGCCTCCTTGGCCATCACACTGCTGCTCCTTATAGGCATAGGCATCGGCATCAGGATGTTTTTTGGGCGCGTTGCGAATGATCTCTCTATCAGCCCAAAGTACAAAAGTACATCATCTGAAAGGGTGGACGTGAAGGCGAAGACCAATCATTCGCCCTCATCACCGTAGGCGTCGATAGGAGATACAATCTTGATTCAAGAGAGTGTTGCAGACTTCGATCGGCGCGGAGCCGGAGAGATGGCAGGTCGTCGCACTGAAAGGCGCCGCTCCAAAAAAAACAGACCGAAGAGCACAGCCGCTATCACGAGCCAGTTGATACTCTCCATAGGGATGTCTCCTTTTAGGTGGATCCGTCTGTTGATTTAGCCGACAGCCCATAGCCATGCATTTTGTCCAGCCTATTCACCTCTGCGAGTGCGATCCGCATTCGAAGCGCGTCGTTGCTGTCAGCGCAATCAAGCGCGAAAAGGATGATCGCGGCGCGTATTTCCGAGCGGTAGTCCTCGGCTGAGCATTCGATAAGATTGCCTTTGCGAATGCGATCTATGGCCTTGCGAACCTCTTCGGTCATAGGGGAGTTGCCTTGTCATTTCCAGAGGTCTGGCGTGTAGCGGAAGCCTTGCGTGCTGGAGGCTTCGATTGGCGCGTAGATGGTGAGTTTGCAGCCGATCGCGCGGCATGTCTCATATCACATATCCGCATGCAGCAAAGCCGGGCGTCACGGAGCAACGAGGCGTCCGACTTGCCCTTCAGTCTGCGGCTTTCGCCGTAAGCTTCGCGCATCATGCGCCTCACCGATGAAAACCGTCGAGACTTGCCGCCACTTTTTTCAGACGTAAATCTTTGTGAATCGCAATGTCGCGCGAGTATCGAGTGACATGCTTGCGTGGCATATCCTTGCGAACGCCAGCCGGAGAGACTTGGAACCGTTCGGCTTATCGCGGCGGGATGCTGACGGCTTCGATTGGCGCGGAGTCGGTGAGATTGCAGGTATTCGCACTCTGCATTGATCTGGCGCCCGCGCGGGTTCGACGTTAGCCCGAAGTCACACGATGTCACTTCGGCACCCCGATCCGACGCTCGCGCGAGTTCAACTTATCCAGATTATATTATCACCTTGACGATAAACATTGAACCGGTGCCCGCGTGGGTTCAACACTGCATTCCACACCACTTGCCGCTGAGTGCTGAATGCTTCGATGGCGCGGAGTCGGAGAGTTTGCAAGTTGTGGCGCCGCAACCTCGATGTCGGTCAATGCTGCGGCCTGCGCCGCAAGAGCAAGATGACCGCGCCCACAATTACGGCAATCAACAGAAGCCCGACCAGCCATCCGCCTGCCATACCTACGCCGCAATTCATCATTCCGCCCATCGTCACGCCCATCAGCGCCATGCCGATGAAACCCATGACGGCAATCGCCCCTATCACTGCCAGCGTAATCACCACAATGTTCCATACATCTCTGTTTGTCATACCTCGCCCTCCTTACTTCGACAATTACATGTTACACCCTGTAGTCGGCTATAGGCGCTGAATGTGTCGGTTGGCGCGGAGCTTCAGAGTTAGCAGGCCGTCGCACATATTGATTTCCCTGCGGCTAGGTATAGACTTGTAGTTGGGAAGGTACGAGACAGTCTAATAGAGTTCTACTTCTTGTTCGCTGACGCGATTTTTTCAGCGTCAGCGACTTGAAGCTAGGATGACGATACGCAAGCGTCGTTGTCAGCACAAACGTGCTGAATGTCTATTAGAGGGATTTCGTGCCTTCCCATTGCTTTTTTTGATCGAAAGTGAAGCGGAAGAAATGCTGAGCAACGGACAGAACCCGCACGCAAAAAGAATCCTTGACGCCTGCGACAAGCTCTTTCGCTGGGGATCGGCCACGCGTGGACATCTCACCGAAGAGCAGCGCGAAAGGCTCAACGCGATGTCACTCGATGACGTGATCGCGGCGCTGATATAGGGGCTTCCCTTCCCAGCCGATCGCGCCATCAACAGCAAAAGCCGGGTGCCTCACTGCTAGTGACGCCCGGCTTGCCTACAGCTTTGAGCTTCGTTTCCTCGGCCCGTCGGCGGCCTGGCGTAGCCATAACCATCGGTCTCGAAAGCCGCCAGTCGCCCCGCGTTATGCGCTCGGCTGTTCGACGCGTCGACGTTCTCGAAGCGGGGGCGCTTAGAGCCAATTCCATTCAGCCGACGCCCGCATGGGAACGAACACACACACGAGCGGACGAAGACCCGTAAGCGAGTTGTCGAACGGCTGTCACGGGAGGAAGAGAAACGGCTGATTCAAGCCGCGTATCGAGATAACAGCGAGCATGGGCTGCTCATCAAGACTTTATTCCAGACCGGCACGCGCGTTTCTGAGTTCATTAACATTCGCGTGCGTGACTTCTTCTTTGATGAAACGATGATCCTGATCCATAATGCCAAGTGGGAAAAGAGCCGCTATGTGCCCATCTTACCCGACCTAGCTCAGGAACTGCGTACGCATCTCGGAGACCGAGCCACCGGCTACCTGTTTGAGAGCAACCGCAACCTGCCGTACTCGGCGCCCCGCGTGCAACAGATCGTCAAGGAAATCGCGGAGAAAGCGAAGATCAAGAAGCGCGTCTATCCGCACTTGTTGCGCCATTCGGTCGCAACGACCCTGCTTGAGCGCGGAATGCCGATCGAGCAGATCCAAAAATTCCTCGGTCACTCAAAGCTTGAGACCACCCAGGTCTATGCGGAATCTACGACAGAGATGATCAAAGAAAGTTATCGGAAGGCTCTGGCCGAGTGAATTGGGCCTGTCCGCGAATTGCTGTCGCACGATGACAATGCCCCCGTTCACATTGATACGGCGGACAAGAATTGAAGATTGGCAAAAATCCTGTGAGAGTTTACGTACCTTCATGCAAATTTAACCAACGATGAGAATTTTACTCTACAATCCCGACCAAATTTAACCAACGATGAGAATTTTACTCTACAATCCCGACAACGGCGTGACGCGCAATTTCATGCCACACCTTTGGATGTTTCTGCTCCAAGCCCTGACCCCGGCCGGCCATGAGGTATTGCTGATTGATGGTAACGCGCAGCCAATGGATGAATCTGAGATTGCGCACTTCGTGCGCGAACAAAACATTGGACTCGTCGGTATCGGCGCCATGACCAGAATGATCGCCAAGGCATACCGGATGGCAGACGCGATTCGCGCTGCCGGGGTGCCGGTTGTGATGGGCGGCCCGCATGTGACAGAAGAACCCGACGAGGCGCTCGGTCGGGACGGCGGGCCGCGCCATGCCGACGCTGTGGCGCTCGGTGAAGCCGATGAAACCTGGCCGAAGATTGTTGAGGATGCCGCGCGCGGCGAGTTGAAGGATGTCTATGCGCCGGTTGATGAGACCGGCAAGGAGCGCAAGCCATCGCTTCAGTCCTATCCGGCGATTCCGTGGGAGTCGCTTAATCTCGACCAGTTCAATCTGATTCCAAAGGTCGCGGCCCCGCTGCTCAGGCGCGCGGGCGGCGGGTGGGGAACATTTCGGATGATTCCAGTCGAGTCGGGGCGCGGCTGCCCTTACGGGTGCGAGTTCTGCACCGTGACCGGCTTTTTCGGCGATTCAATTCGGTTTCGCACCAACGAGAGCGTTGTCAATGAACTGTTGCAACTGAAAGCGCGCGCTCGCAACGAAGGCGGCCAGATCGCCGTCTTTTTCATCGACGATAACTTCGCCATCAACATCAAGCGCACGAAGTCGCTGCTGCGCGACATCATCACCGCCGGCGCGCAGGTGCATTGGGTGGCGCAGATCAGCGCCAATCTGTTGCGCGATGAGGAACTCGTGGACCTCATCGCGGCTTCCGGGGGCAAGTGGGTCTTCATCGGCATGGAATCCATTGACCCGGCGAACCTCGCCGGTGTGAACAAGGGATTCAACAAGCCCGGTGAGTATGCCGCCGTGCTCGATAGGCTCGCCCGGCGCAACGTTTATGCGATCACTTCCTTCATCTTCGGCATGGACAACGACACGCCGGGGGTGGCTGAGCGGACGCTTCAGCAGATTCGGAGCTGGCCGCCGGGGCTACCCATCTTCGGCCTACTCACCCCCCTACCCGGGACGCCATTGTACAAGCGGCTTGAGACTGAGGGGCGACTGACGCGGCCCAAGCACTGGCAAGAGTTCATCCCGTTTGCTATGGCTCACACGCCGCTGAAGATGACCATCCCGCAAGCTCATGCCGAGGTCAATTACGGGTGGGCTGATGCCTACAGCCCGCAGGCAATAGCAAAGGCTGTTGCCTCGTTAGAGCATCAGCCGGTGGGTTATCGCATTAACATTCTCGTCTCGCGTCTCTGCTTTCGCGGGATTTACTTTCCGCTGATGGGTCGGTGGGCCTGGGTAAAGGCGATCACGAACAACCGCCGCACGATTTTCAAGCTGGTTGTGGAAGCGTTCGGCGCTTGGCGCAAGGCGCGGAATAATAGTCCTGAGAAGATAACGCGCAAGGCAAAGATATAAACACGACGAAATTTGGCGCCATAGTCAAATTTTGACGTGAATCGTCACTCGGATGCGAGCTATCCTAGAATAGCCTTAGTATGCCAGGGTCACCCCTTCTGCCGAAGCGCGCAAGTGGGGAGGTCAAATGCACATCAAAGTCGGGCGAATAGCTATCGCCGTCATCGCCGCGGAAATCCTGGGGGTGCTTTCTCTCGTGATCCTTGTCGTCCTGTTCGGGCCTTCCGATCGCACCGCGACGCAGGCGTACGCGGAACGCCTGGGATTTTGGGTGGGCCCAATCTCCGGCTTCGTGTTCTGCCTGCTCGGCGCCTTCTGGGTCGCGAGACGCCTCAGCGACTCTCACATTGCGAATGGCCTTTTAGGATTGTCGAGTATCTGTTGTGGAGAAGGGCGGCGCGCGCCTTTCACGCGTGGGTGTCCAGTTTGCCCGGCTTTTCGTTTGGGGGCCGGATCGTAAAGCTGGGCGTCCAGTCGCAACCGCGTGATCAGATCTATTCCTGGAGTGCTGCTGACAAGATAAAGGAGATCCAGAACGGCGAAACTGCTGTCGCCGACGAAAACAAGATTTCGATCAGGCAACCATCGAGCGATCAATTGGATGACCTGCCAGGCGCGATCGGTCAGCCGCTGATGCCGGCGCTTCCTCCCCTGATAATAGCGCTCGGATGGGCACAAAACCGTAAGGAACGGCAGTCCCTAGACGCAGCCCGCCCAAGGGATCTCGACCAGAAGCATCGAACACAGCCAGCGGAGTCCGCTCGCTTTGACGAAATGCGATTGCGAAGAGCGAACCGGATCGCGATAGATTCCTTTAGCCTTAATCTTCGCCCCGCGCCGGCGTTCGATCGTGTCGTCGATTCCAATGATCAGTTCACCACTCTGCGCAAAGGCCGTGACCAGCATTCGCAGCAATACTTGAGCGGCCTGAAGCGCCGACCATCGCGCGCGATTGAGCACACGATGATAGTTCTGAAAGTGCTTGTCCTGGCTCTTGCCTGTCACACGCAGACAGGCAGTGACAGTTCGTTTGCCGACGGCCAGAATAGCCCCAATCAGCGAGGTTTTGGCGCGCTCCCAAACCGGCTTGGAGAAAAGCGGCGCGAATTCTACAATCAGGGGCAACAGTTCGGCAGGCAATGTAGGCATACGAAAGACTCCTTTTGGCGAAGAAATCTTTCTGGCCTGCCGTTACTTTTTCAAAGACCTGGAATGGATAAAGTCGAGCTTAGTTGGGTTTTGTCTCCTAACTCGGCCAAAAAGATCACGCCGAATGTCGTCAATATCACACGCCAATCCATTTGTTTCTCCCGCTTGAATGCAGCCTGAAAGCTTTGCTTATGGCGCGCCTGCCGCCAAACCTGCATGTCACATGACAGCAAATCGCATGAAATCGGGAGCCGTGTCAACGCGCCCATCACTGCTTTTTCTTCGGCCGAAGCTCCTTAGCCCACTATACCAAAGTGCAATAGATTTTTTGTCTGAGACGCTGCTATGGTTCGGCGTCAGAGGTGTGGCTGGAATGAAAATCTGTCCAAATTGTCAACAACAACTCCCCGACGGCTTTCAGTATTGCCCTAACGATACTGAACATTTGATTACCAATGAAGAATTTGTGTGGCGAACAAGGGGTAGATCGCTTCCAGGGCGTTCTCCACCTTGAAAGCGGTGGCGCAGGATTTTCGCTGCTTCTTCTTATGATGCCCATAATCAGCAGCGATTTTACACCTTAGTCAGTGGTCTGAATTTTGGGGAGTATTATAGTTGAGCTCCTAGAAACGCCTATTAAGCCGATCACTTTACCCCCTTAATTAACTTGGCAAACGCCGGCAAGAACCGATGCTCGTCACTCGACTTAATCCTCTTTGCAGTTGTGAAGCCCCAATAATGGACTTACGTTCTTCGTTATTCCATTTTTGAACGTCGCGTTGAAAAAACCGGCGTCTAAAAATGGATAGCGTTGAGAGAAGAGTAACGAACACAGGTCATTCGTCGGCAGGAAAATCTATTGAAGAGGACTTTGACCTTATGAACTCGAAGAAGAATTTACTTTTTATCGCGGCCCTGCCCCTTATGTTTCTCACGCTGCTTAGCCTGGTGGCTGCCGCAAATCCGGGCCCCACACCTTCAGTGACTTTCCAATCAGGTCAAGAGAGCGACAAAAGAGAGATTCGCAAAGATCGCCGTGACATTAAAGAGGACAAGAAGGATCTGGACCGAGATCGTCGCGATGTCTCGCGCGATAAGGCGGATCTCAACGAGGATCGTCGCGAGGTAAAGGATGACAAGCAAGACCTGAAACGTGATCAGCGGGATGTCGATCAGGACAGGAAAGATCTGATCAAGGACCGGCGCGACGTCATTGAAGATCGAAGGGATCTGAACCGAGATAGCCGCGACATTAAAAAGGACAAGAAGGATCTGAACCAAGATCGTCGCGATGCCGCGCGCGATAAGGCGGATCTCAACGAGGATCGTCGCGAAGTAAAGGATGACAAGCAGGACCTGAAACGTGATCAGCGGAATGTCGATCAGGACAGGAAAGATCTGATCAAGGACCGGCGCGACGTCATTGAAGATCGAAGGGATCTGAATCAGGATCGCCGGGACCTTCGGCGCGACAGAAAGGACATCAAAGAAGGGCATCATTCATCTTCACGGAAGCGGCAGTCGAAATGATTTCACGCTTTGGGGTACCGGGAGAAATTTTGATTTTTGTTACGGTAGCGGCGTCAAAACGAAGCCGGGCGCCAAAATCAAAAGGATTGTGGCTATGGCTCTCTCTCTGTGGCGCGCAAGGCGCGGATCAGACATTTGCAAACCATTGAAGGAGAGACTTTCGGCTGAGTGGGACTTTTCTCAAAAGTTCTCCCGCAACCCCGTGCAGGTGGATCTCGCCAACGTCGGCCGCGCGCGCGTATCGGTTCAGATTCTAGACGAAGGAGTGGGTAGAGAGCGCGGCGCCCGGCTCTCCGGCGAGATCGCGCCGCCCCAAAGGTCCATCATCCCTGAGCAGGCATGGACGTCGGCTCGCCCGCAGGTAATGGAGCCGCGCATCCCGCGCCGACGGGTCGCCGACTTCCCTGTTCTGATAATCCCGCCCTCGACCCGGCCGCTGACGATCATCGCCTCGCCCTCGATCTCGACGTCGCGGCGGCGCAGCGAGATCACCTCGCCGCGCCGCATTCCGGTGGTGAGATAGAAGAGTGGCAGCGCGTAGTCGCGTTTACCGGTCAGACCGCCGGCGTCGGCCTTCGCCTTAATGATCCCGAGCAACGCTCGCAGTTCGTCATCGGCGCGCGATTGCGAAACCCGCCACTTTTCGAGTTGCGAGAGGAAGACCACGTCAACAATGTCGTCACGAAATATGGGAGCAAAGAAATCAAGCTTGCCTTCCGCGACAGGGGCGAATTCAAGGCGCTCATCGAATAACCCGGGCGGAATTGAAACGAACAATCCAACGGCTCACAGGCTACTCCCTTTCTTGATCGCGGCGGGGCTCTGCCTGCTGGCGAGCTTGGCGCTAGCTCAGCGGTCACCCAAGAAACACAACCAGCCCTCAGAACAGCCGCCAGTTTACGACGCGCCGAAAAACCAGGAGGACCTCTCCGGCCGCTTTACATTTGCCCGAATTCGCTTCGATGTCGGCGCGGACTGGGCGGGGATGCCGCTCGGCGACAATGGTCCGCCCTGGTCGCACGACTATCCCGACGCCGGTCGCCACTTGATGCAGATTATGGCCGAACTGACAAAGCTCGATGTAACGCTAGGCCGTAACGAAGTCATTTACTCCTTTGGCGACCCGGAACTATTTAAGTATCCCTTCGCCTACCTCTGCGAGGTGGGCTATATGCGTCTCTCAGAGAAGGAGCTCGCGGGGATGCGGGAATACTGCCTCCGTGGCGGCTTCTTGCTCGTTGACGATTTTAGGCTGGACGACTGGCATGTGTTCGCGGCGCAGATCAAACAGGCCTTCCCGGAATACGAACTCAAGGAGCTCGACCTCTCGCACCCGATCTTCAACTGCTTTTTCTCAATCAAAACTCTCGATGTACAGCCGCCTTATGGCAGGTGGACGCCGAAGTTTTATGGGTTGGAAGACAGTACTGGCCGGTTGATGATGATCGTGAACTACAACAATGACGTGAGCGATTACTGGCAATGGTCGGGCAATCCATTCTATCCCATTGACACCACCCACGAGGCCTACAAGTTTGGGGTCAACTACATCATCTACGCGCTCACACACTAATGACATAAGCTCGACTTTGTCCATTATGAGATCGGCGCGTAGCGCCGATCTCATAATGGACAAAGTCGAGCTCAGACACTGGCGCAAAAAGCGCTCGTCCCCCCTGCCTCCTTTGCCCAGACGTTTTCGATCCGGCTTGTGACGCCACCGGGCGTACTTTTTCGAACACCTGCTACTGCCGGTGTTTGTCAACTCAGCCTACTACCTGTACACGTTGCTGTGATACGTTGCGGTAATACAATGTAGTCCCAAATGCAGCGCTGCCGCACCGTCTCCGGCGTCGGCCTAATGCCCGGCCGACCTGGACTTGGTGCGCCCTCATCAACTGCCGCCAGTCGGTGGTGTAGGCCGGTGAAGAGAAGCCCTTTTCAGTTCGGGCATTGACGTTTTCGTGCGCCCTATCCGGCGTTCTCTCGATTCGTTCGCTCTCAGAAAGCAGCACACCTTCGATAAATCAATCAGTTAGCCTGCGGCGCATCGTGTGGCCCGCCGAATGCAATACTCCTGAGCGAAGGCGCTGGGATGTAGTTGCCATGGTGGTAATGTTGAACTCAGCCTAAGGAAAACGAGGAGAACAAACATGATTATCAAAGCTGTCAAAACTACCGGACTTTCAATCGCTCTGGCCGCGACGTTCTTGGTCGCCGCCGGCAGCTCAACCGCTTTCGCTCAGGACTGGCGGGGGCGTGACCGTGACCGCAGCGGCTGGCAAGACAATCGCCGAGATGGCGATTACTGCGAAGACAACCGTCGGGATGATTGGCAAGACTACCATGGAGTGCGATTTGAAGAACGCAGCGGTTTCCGCGACGGGTTGATGCGGGGCAGGGAAGACGCCCTTGAGCATCGCAGGTTCAATCCGTTCCGCTATCCCCGCTTCCGCTTTGGCAGCGGCGACTACCGCGAAGGGTTCCGTAGCGGGTACGCCCGAGCGTATCGCCGATTCGCCGATGACTACGGCTATCGTTATGGACGCGGCTACTGAAACAAACAGGATTCAGGTTTCCTTTGAGAAGGCCCGCTGAGCGATCGGCGGGCCTTCTTGTTCCATCCACTTCAAAGACGAGCCGCAATGGCGAGAGTGGTGC
>WNGB01013945.1_pt1 | contig 11796 bp, 14 predicted proteins | sample 5400681 | NCBI WGS metagenome assembly WNGB01 (sample SAMN13153367, study PRJNA577476) | soil metagenome | isolation source: 115 cm soil or saprolite under grassland replicate 2 | place: USA:California | collected 2016-06-15 | reverse complement strand
TGGTTCGAATCGGCGTCAAGTCCACCATCCTGGAACCACTATCCTTTCATCTACTGGCGCTCCGAACATTTGGCCGAAACCATCCGCACCGTCTCGACGCGCATGGTGGGCTCCGCGGCGGCGGCGGCAGCTGCCGGCTGATCGGTCTTGATGATCGTGCCTGCGATCTGCACTTGATGTCCAACCTGTGAGGAGAGCTGCTTTTCGGTTCCGATGACCATGTAGGTGGCGCTGGCTGGCGTCGCCTTCGTCGTCACGTTCGTCAGTCGAAAGGTCATGGCCGCCCCGGAAGTACCAACGGGGGTTTTCGGCGCGAAGCTGAGGGCATATTCATCGGCAGGGAGCGGTCCCTGGAGGCACCCGGCGATCGTGACCGTCCCCTTCCCGTCTGCGCCTTTGACATCGATCGCAACGGATGTCGCGCCAATCGCGATCATCACTGCGCACGTTCCGATTCCTCGTTTGATCAGCATCTCGCCTCCTCCGGACGTATCGTCCACATCAACGGTTCGCTCCGAGAGTCGCGATCGGGGCACGCGCTGGCGTCCCGCGCCGCCTGCCCTCCAGCTGCCCGGTTACCGCCTGAACGCGGTCGACCACGAACTGACGTAAGGGCGGCGCCCCCGATACGATGGCGTCGTGCTCGGCGGCCGCCGCATCGCCTACCACCGATTTGATGGCGGCGATCTGCTGATCGATCCGCGCCACGGTGAAGTTCGTGGTGACGATCTCGCGGACGATCAGGTCGTATCTGGCAGCGATGTCGCCGATCGCAAGCATCCGTTCGGCCAGCGGAAATGCGCCGGCAACCGACGGTTCGTGCAGGCTCAGATCGGCGTCGCTTGGCTTGAATCCGCCGAACGCCATGTTCATGTCCCAGGGAATCCAGACAATCTTCCGCGTCGCGGGATGAACCGTCATCCAGTAGTTGTGATGCATCGCCAGCGGACTATCGGTGTTCACCAGCACCACTTCACACGCGAGGAAACGGAGAAACGCGTCGACGTCGAGATGCTCGCCCAATCGGCGCCGAGATACGGCATGCCCTTCAGGTCCTCCGGTTTCACCAGTAGTCCCACGTGCCGGTGCCATCGATCCTCGAAAAAGGCCTGGTCGATCTGCTCGACCACCGTGAACAGCCCGAGGTACTTCCGCGCATAGGTGCCGGGCACGGTGAGAAAGACCCGCGCGAACGCAGTCCTCGGCGCCGGCACGCCCGCGCGTCTGAATACGTCGTACGCGAGCGCCTCGCGCATCTGGCTCGGATCGAAAGCGTTGTTATTGAGGTTCAGCTCGGATGAGCCGAGATCCAGCTTGAGCGAACGCTTGAGCACGGCAGGCGCGTACTTGTAGCTCGAGTTGCCTTTGTAGCGGAGGGAAATGGTGCCCCCGTTTCGGTCGTCGAACTGAAGCGTCGCTGGCACTTCCATATAAACGCCGGCCGGCTCGCCAGCAGGCCCCATCTTGTTGAAGTCTGCCTTCGCGATGGTCAGATGGAAGCTATGGATTCTGGCGAGCCCGAAGAAATCGCCGGCGCTCGACGTGGGATCGAGCGCGACAGGTTGAGCGGCGCCGCCGACAGCCAGGACGGCACTGAGGATCGCCACGCGCCTGAGCGGCTGATAGCTGGTCAACACTCCTCCACGAGGGAGAGAGCAAGACCTGATCACTCAACCATTATGACGGGCCCTCCTTCATCACCCCCTGGTAGTCGCTGGGCGTATCGACATCGACGAGAGAACCAGGATCATCGACAGGAACATTGACGATGCGATCGGCATAGGCGCGCACCACGGCCTTGGCGCCCTCCGACAGCGGCGCGCGGCGCAGCTCGTCGAACGTGCCGCGATCGAACAGCACAGGATGACCGTGGCGGTCGCCCATGGCTGGACGCACGATGGGCGCGTGCCGCTCGTGCCAGGCGTCGACGACCGCGCGAATGGTCGATGCCCGCAGCATCGGCACATCGACCAGCGTCATCAACACGCCCCCCGCATTGCGATCGACGGCATCGAGCCCTGTCCAGAGAGAGGAAAGTTGCCCTCGCGCGGGATCGGGATTGCGCACGAGTCGCGGCGTCACTGGTGGACGGTCGGCGGTGATGGCCGCTTCGATGGCGTCGTGCTGGCTCCCGGTGACGATGATGATCTCGGTGATGCCTGCGCTCGCGAAGGTGCGCACGATGCGAGCGACGAACGCGCGTCCGTCGGCGTCGAGGAGGAGGGCCTTCGGCGTTCCCATGCGCGTGGACTCCCCGGCCGCGAGGATGAGAGCTGTCAGCACCGCGCCATGCTACCGGGTGGGTGCCGAGGCGCGCAATTTACTCGCACGGAACGAGTTCGGGCATGCCTTGACTTCGATGGCCGGAGTTCCTACACTGGCCGAGCTTTCGGGCCGGTGCGCAGCAAGATCGCTACGTTTTTGTCTCGGCTTCATATCCAAGGAGCGCCTGGGAATTTTCCCAGGCCACGCGCGCATCGGAGGACACGGCTATGCCGAACGGGACTATCGCTCGTCTCCTCATCGACAAGGGGTTCGGATTTATCCGCGATGAGGGCGGCATCGAACATTTTTTTCACCGCAGCGCAGTGCGCGGAGCGGTCTTCGAGCTGCTGCGCGAAGGCCAGCGTGTGGAGTTTTCATCGGAAGACTCGACGAAAGGACCCCGCGCCGGTGACGTCAGGCTGATCGAAAACTAACCCCACTTTCCGCCCGGCCCCCGATGGGGCCGGGGTGAATGCTCGCCCGTCCCGCCATCCATGAAATCCTCGTCCGGCGGCAAGCTCCGCCGCATCCTCGCCGTCGTCCTCGTTGTGCTCGCCGCGCTTGGCGCATACGCATTTATACATCTCGGAACATTTCTCGCGAACGAAGACCCGCTCACCAAGGGCGACGCCATCTTCGTTCTCTCAGGCACCCAGATGACGCGGCCTCTCGAGGGTGCGGATCTGTACATGGGGGGATATGCGCCGCGCCTCGTGTTGACCCGCGAGGTTCTCGAGCCGGCCTTCGCCATCCTCGAGCGCCGCGGGGCGACGTTATCAAGCCAGGTCGAACGCGCTCGAGACGTACTGATCAGGCTGGGGGTGCCCGCCACCGCGATCATTCTTCCCGACAGGCTCCACGACAACACGGCGGCCGAAGCCGTCACTCTGCGCGAGCTCGCCCGGGCAAATCACTGGCGGACGGTGATCGTCGTCTCGTCGAAGTTTCACCTTCGACGCGCGCGGTTTGCGATGGAGCGCGAACTCAGTGGAACCGGTGTGCGCGTGCTGATGCGAGGCAGCCGCTATGACGATGCAAGGCCGGAACGGTGGTGGAGGCAGCGCGGCGATATCCGCAACATTCTCGGGGAGGTACCGAAGCTCGCCGCGTATGCGCTAGGGCTGGGCGCCTGACGATACACCTCGGCTGTGTGTTTGCCGAGAAGCGGCCACGACGTGCTCAGGATTGGAATCAGGCAGCCGTTGAGCTGCTGCCTTCTTCGGAGCGGATGTTTCCCGCTCTTGGTCCTTTCGCTGACGGTTCCTCATCAAAGGCCACCCGCTGGCCTTCGTTCAGAGTCTCAAAACTTCCGGCTTTCACCGAGCTGCGGTGGAAAAACCACTCCTGGCCGCCCTCGTCACGGATAAACCCGAAACCGCGGTCGCGCACCAGACGCTTGATCGTGCCGTTCGCCACGTCTCACCTCCGCGGGCCGCTCTTTACGACCCAGGGGTAAGGAATCCAAGTTCCGTTCCAGGAGCTCAGGATCTGTGGAGGCAGCTGTTCAACTAAACCACTTACGCCAGCTGGCGGAAGGCTTGAGCGCCCCCGTCGTGGGGTTGAGCTCGAGAACGGTCGAGGCGACAGCGCCGGCAAACGTGCGATCCTCGGTCAGCATGAGACTGGTCAGTGCGCGGCTCGAGACGACGCCGGAAAAGTCCGCGGCAAATTCCGGCAGGCTCTCACCGTCGAGCGAGGCGTTTGGATGCTCAGCCAGCAGGACGCGAGGCTGCAAGGCCAGCGCCCGGCCAAGGCGAACCCGCTGCCGGGCGGCGGTTCCGAGCGATGCCACACTTGCCTTGAGATCGTTCGCGTCAAGTCCGACCTCTTCCGCGAGATGACGAACCTGCGATCGCAGCTCCTGAGCCATGTCGTCGAGCTCGAGCGAGAACGGCACTGCGAGGTTCTGCTCGGCCGTCAATTGATCCAGCAAGACCGCACGCTCGCTCAGAATGCCGAACTGGTCGAGCCCCCGCAACCAGGCTTCAGCGTCGACAATATCGCGGGTCGATTGGCCGAAGGCAATCACTTCGCCCGTGTCGGGCGTGATGGCGCCCGTGATCAGGCTGACGAGAACCTCCGCGGCCGTCCGGTCAAACCCGAGGATCGCCACGCTCTGGCCCTCGCTGAGTTCGAGCCGCTCGATTCGGAGGGGACGAAGCCCGCGGTAGTCTTTGCTCACTCCTCGCAGCTCGATGACAAAGTTCGCCTCAGCCATGGGCGTGATGGCGATTCAGCAACCGCTCCCAGTGAGGAGCCGGCAGCGTCACGGATCCGGGCATCAGTCCATGCGCGGGATCGCCGTGAAAATCGGAGCCGCCGGTCAGCAGCAGGCCAAGGTCATCCGCGAGCCGGACGTATCGAGCCACCGTCGCGGGTTCGTGATCGGGATGGAACGCTTCGAGGCCATCAAGGCCCGCGTCCCTGAGCGACACGAGCCTCGCGTCAATGCAGGTCTTCCCGGGATGTGCGATCGAGGCCACCCCGCCGGCGCGATGAATGATCTCGATCACCGTTTCGGAGCCGGCGCCGATGCGGGGAACAAAACCGGAACGGCCTTCGCCGAGCCACTGGTCAAATGCGGCGCGCGTGTCGACCACATGGCCGGCATCGACCATGGCGCGCGCCACCTGCGGCCGGCCGACCGAGCGGTTCGGCTCGAGCCGTGCGCGCGCGAGAATGGCTTCAATGTCGACAGGGACGCCGAGCTGCGCGAGCCGCGCGCCCATCGCTTGGACGCGCGCGATCCGGGCCGTGCGCTGCGCCGTGAGAAATGCGGTCAGTGCCGCGTCGCCGGTGTTGACGAAATAACCGAGGACGTGGATGTCGCGTCCATCCTCGACAGCCGTGACTTCCAGGCCGCTGATCGCCTCGACGCCATGCTCGGCCGCAACGGCCTGTACCTCGGCGCACGCGGCGGTGGTGTCGTGGTCAGTAGCGGCCATGACGGAGACGCCTCCGGCGATCGCATGCGCGACGAGCTCTCGCGGGGTCGAACGTCCGTCTGACGCGGTTGTGTGAAGGTGAAGGTCGACCCTGAGCAAGGTCGAAGGGTCATCGCGCGCTGGCGCGTGCGGTAGAGGCGGGACGCTTGCCGCGCTTGGGTCGGCCCTGGCGGGCGACCAACGCGCGATACTCGCGGACGAGCAGATCGAGATGCGCGCGCTCCTCGTCGGCAAACTCGAGAAAGACCTGCTTGCCCTCTGAATCCTCGAACCGCTCGCCGTACTTCTTGAAGAAACGATGCGATCCGCGCTCGCACCGGATGCCGATCAGAAGCGCCTGCTGATCGTTGACGCCGCGCACGAGCCGCTCCGCGCCATCGGCGAACAGGCCGTTGGCGGCGCCTTTGAAAAACAGGAAGGTCGGCCGCGATTCGAGCTGCGGATCCCGCAGCAGCAACTCGGCGTACCGCGCCTCGAGCGTGCCGAGATGTTCCTTTTCCTCACCGGCGAGATCCTGGAAAATCTTGCGGCCGCGCGCATCGCGCGCAATCTTCGCCGCGCGCGAATAAAACTCCAGCCCGCTGCGCTCAGTGGCAATCGCAATCCGCAGCGCGTCCCTCGCAAACACGAGGTCGGTGTGGCCGTCGCCATTGGTGGATTGCCGGCCCGTCTTGCATTGTTCGCACGTTCCGTAAATCTGGACGACGCTCTGCGAGGGCGCGAAATTGCGAGCGGTCGCCACCTCTTCGACGAGGGCCTCGATGTCAGAGCTGAGAAACTCGTACGAGTGGTGGCAGGTCTTGCAAATGAGGTGGAAGTGGCGCGGCTGACGGTATGAGTGCTCGAAGCGGAACCGGCCTTCGCCGAAATCCACCTTGCGCGCGATGCCTGCGTCGACCATCCACTGCAGCGTACGGTAGACGGTCGCCCGGCTGATGCGATGGTCGTCGCGGCGAATCAGATCGACGAGATCGTCCGCGCTGAGGTGACCTTCCTGACGCAGGAACACATTGACAATCTGTTCCCGCTTGCTCGAACGCTTGCCCCCCTCGGGCTTGAGCGTTCGTATATCTGGAAGAGGCCCGGTCACGTGTTGTAGTGACCTATAGCTGGCTTAGACGCTGAAAGAAGAGCCGCACCCGCACGTCGACGTCGCGTTCGGGTTCTTGATCGTGAAGCCGCCGCCGGTCACAGTGTCGACAAAATCAACCTCGGCGCCCTTCAGGTAACTGATGCTGACCGGGTCGACGAAAAGCTTGACGCCATTCGATTCGAACACCTGGTCCGCCACGCCGCCGTTCTCCTCGATCATCAGGCCGTACTGGAAGCCCGAGCAGCCGCCGCCCTGCACGAACACACGCAGGCCACTGCCGGCCTTGTTCTCTTCAGTCAGCAGTTCGTTGATTTTGGTCGCTGCTGTCGATGACACATTGATCATTGTCTGGAATCTCCCCGAAAAACCTGCAGTTATTATAACCCCCCGACCAACCTCAGGCCATTGCGGCCAGCTCGCGGGCTGAGCTCTGTTCGACGTCGTTGTGCAGACTGTTTCCATGGGCATCCATGGTCACAATTGCAGGGAAATCCTTCACTCTCAGGTGCCACATGGCTTCCGGGGTGCCAAATTCCATCAGGGAAACGTCGTCTACCCCCTCGATAGCCCGAGCGTAAAACTGAGCCGCCCCACCGATCGCGTTGAGATAGACCGCGCCTGCGTCCTGGAGCGCCGCCAGCGTCTTAGCGCCCATGCCGCCCTTGCCGACCACCGCGCGCACGCCGTAGCGCTTGATGATGTCGGCCTGGTACGGCTCCTCGCGGATGCTCGTCGTCGGACCGGCGGCCGTGACGCGCCAGCCGTTGGCTTCCTTTACGACCACTGGACCGCAGTGGTACAGCACCGATCCGTTCAAATCGACGGGCGGGGCATGCTTCATAAGATGCGCGTGGACGGCATCACGTCCCGTAAAGACTTTCCCGGAAATGAGGACGATGTCGCCCACCTTCAAGGCGCGGACCTGCTCTTCGGTGAGCGGCGTGCGAAGGGTGACCTCTTTGCCCGTTCGCTGGAACCCCGCCTGGTCGGCCATGGCCGCGACCGGTGTGCCGGGATCGCGATAGAGCCACTGCGTGATCGCGCCGGTCTGGCCGTCGAGGACCACCCCGAGTCGACGGAAGGCCCAGCAGTCATAGGCGACGGATACGAAGAAGCTCGCGGGAAGGCGATTGAGCACCCCGACCTTACAGCCGATGAGCGACGTGCGCCCGCCGAACCCCATCGCGCCGATGCCGAGCTTGTTGACCTCGCCCATGATCGACGCTTCGAGCTCGGCGAGGCGCGGATCGGCGTTGATGTCGTTGAGCGTGCGAAACAGCTGCTCCTTGGCGTGCACGTAACCAGAGGTGCGGTCGCCACCGATGCAGACGCCGACTGCTCCTGGCGCGCAGCCCTTGCCCTGCGCATTCCAGACCGCGTGCAGGATGCATTTCCGCACGCCCTCGATGGTGCGGTCGGCGCGGCCGAGACCCGGAAGCTCGGCCGGCACGGAATACTGCGCGTTCATGTTCTCGCAGCCGCCGCCCTTGAGAATCAATTTCACCTCGATGTCGTCGCGGTCCCACTGCTCGAAATGGATGATGGGCGTTCCGGGGCCCAGATTGTTGCCGGAGTTTTCGCCGGTAATCGAATCGACGGAGTTCGGCCGCAGCTTTCCGCGTGTGGTGGCTTCGGCGACCGCCTCGCGGATCTGCGTCTTCATCTCGATCTGGTTGGCGCCGACAGGCGTCTTCACCTCGAAGGTGGGCATGCCGGTGTCCTGGCAGATGGCGCCTTCGCAGTCGGCCGCCTGGTCGATGTTCTGCGCGATGATCGAAAGCGCCTGCGACGACTGGGTCCCGGGCGTCTCTTCAGCCATCGCCACCTTCATCGCGGCGCGGACATCGGGCGGCAGGTCGGTTGACGTCCGGACGATGAGCGAGACGACGCTGTCAAAAAAAGCTGAGGACATCCCCCAAGTATAATTTGGGTAGCTGGGTGGCTAGGTTGCTAGGTAGCCAGGAGGTAGCTAGGCGGCCCCAAGCTACACCCCAGCTACCGAGCTACGTAGCTACCCAGCTACCTATATGGAATTCCGGACCGAGCGCGATCCTCTCGGAGATCATCCTGTTCCCGCCGATGCCTATTACGGCATTCAGACGGCGCGGGCGCTCGAGAACTTCCCGATCAGCGGCCTGCGCGCACCGGCCGATCTCGTCACCGCCACCATCCTGATCAAGAAGGCGGCCGCGCAGGCAAACACCTCGCTTGGGCGCGTCGACCGAGCGATCGGCGACGCGATTGTCCGCGCGGCGGACGAAATCCTTGCCGGAGCGCTTCGGGACCAATTCGTCGTCGATGTCTACCAGGCGGGCGCGGGCACCTCGCACAACATGAACGCCAACGAGGTGCTGGCCAACCGCGCATCGGAGATCCTCGGCGGCGTGCGCGGCGAGTACCGTCTCGTGCACCCGAACGACCACGTCAACATGGGACAGTCGACCAACGACGTGTACCCGACGGCCACGCGCCTGGCGCTGCTGCTGATGCATGGTTCGCTCGTCGAGTCTGCGCGATCGCTGGCCGCGTCGCTCGCACGCAAGGCCCGCGACTTCGACCACGTTCTCAAAGTGGGACGCACGCACCTGCAGGACGCCGTGCCGATGACGCTCGGACAGGAGTTCGGCGGCTACGCTGCGTGCATCGAGCGCGGCGCTGACGAGGTCGAGCACGCCTCCCCGCAGCTTCGTGAGCTGAACCTCGGCGCCACCGCCGTGGGCACGGGCCTCAACGCCGGCGAAGAGTACACGTCATGGACGATTGCAAACCTCGCGCGGTATACCGGACTGGCGCTGATGCCGGCGGCGAACCGATTTCGCGTCACGCAGAGCATGGGCGACGTGCTGTCGTATTCAGGCGCGATGCGCCGCATGGCCGTGGAATTGTGCAAGGTGGCCAGCGACCTGCGCCTACTCAGCATGGGCCCGCGCGCCGGCATCGCCGAGATCGCGCTGCCCGCGGTGCAACCGGGGTCGTCGATCATGCCAGGCAAGGTGAATCCCTCGGTGCCCGAGATGGTGAACCAGGTGTGTTATCAGGTGATCGGCTGCGACATGACGATCTGCGTCGCGGCCGAAGCGGGCCAACTCGAATTGAACGTCATGATGCCGGTCATCGCGTGGAACGCCATCCACGCATCGACGATCCTGCGCGAGTCGATGAAGGCGCTCCGTGCGCGGTGCGTCGTCGGCATCGAAGCCGATGCGGAGCGGTGCCGCGAGCTCCTCGAGCGAAGCACCGCGGTGGCCACCGCGCTCAGCCCGTATATTGGGTATGCTGCGACCGCCGAGATCGCGAAAGAGTCGGTGACAACGGGCAAGCCTATTCGGGAGATCGTTCTGGAGCGCGGTCTGATGGACGGGAAGCAGCTCGAGCAGGTGCTCTCGGTGGAAGCGATGACGCGGCCCGGGATCGCGGGCGAGGTGAAGAAATGAAATGGCTCGCCCTGATCGCTGCGCTCGCGACCGCCAACGTTGGGAGTTGGGAGTTGGTTGCTTGGGCGTCTCAGGATCTCGCCCCGCAGCAGCACGGCCGGCTCTTTCCGCCGCAGGATCTGGGACTGCTCGAAGGGCCCGACCGCGACGCGTGGCAGAAGCCTGAACAGATCATGGATACGCTCGCGATTGCCGATGGGTCGGCGGTCGCGGACATCGGCGCCGGCGCCGGGTGGTTCACGATCCGTCTTGCTCGGCGCGTTGGGCCAAACGGCACCGTCTACGCGCAGGACGTGCAGCGCCAGATGCTCGAAGCGATTCGCCGGCGCGTGGCGCGCGAAGGCCTTCAGAACGTGCAGACCCGCCTCGGCGCTGGCAGTTCACCGAACCTGCCCACGCGGACGCTCGACGCCGTGCTGGTCGTGGACACGTACCCCGAAGTCGAAGATCGCGTCAGCTTTCTCCGCAACCTGGCCGCGTCGCTCAAGCCCGGCGGCCGGATCGGTGTCGTGAACTACACGCCCGGCAGTGGCGGCCCCGGGCCGTCGGCCAGCGAAGGCGTGCGCGTCGACGCGTCGCGGGTCGAGGCTGACGCACAGGCGGCGGGGCTGCGTGTGCTCGGGCGCGAGACACTCCCGTACCAATACCTGCTCGTCCTCGGGCGATAGTTCTCTAGTACAATTCGCCGCGATGGATCACTCGATTTCTTCAGCGCCTCTCGTGAGCGTACTCGCATCGCGGGGCGCGTCCACGCGCGCCATTCCCCTCGCGTCGACCCTGTTCATCACGGTCCTGACCGCGGCGGCCGCGCAGATCAGCGCGCCGCTCCCGCTCACGAATGTCCCGTTCACGTTCCAGCCGATGGTCGTCCTGCTCGGCGGCCTCGCGCTTGGATCGCGGCTCGGACTGGCGAGCCAGATCCTGTACCTCGCGTTGGGCATTGCAGGCTTGCCTGTATTTGCCGCGTCGGTGGCGCTGCCGCCCGGACTGCTCCGGCTGCTCGGACCCACGGGCGGCTACCTGATGTCCTACCCGATCGCCGCCTTCGTCGTCGGATACCTCGCGGAGCGCGGGTTCGATCGCCGATACGTCACCGCCTTTCTGGCGATGCTCGCGGGACTCGTCCTGATTTACGCCGCGGGCGCGATCTGGCTCGGTGTGTTTGCCGGCCGTTCGCCGATCGGCCTCGCCTCTGCGCTTGCGCTCGGCGTCTATCCGTTCGTCGTGGCCGACCTGATGAAGTTGCTTGTCGCCGCATCCGTGCTTCCCGGCTTGTGGCGTCTGTTCGGCCGGACCGATGCGTACGGCCCTGACGATCGCCGGTAGCGACTCGAGCGCTGGCGCGGGCATCCAGGCGGACCTGAAAACGTTCGCCGCGCACGGCGTCTACGGCACGAGCGCCATCACCGCCATCACCGCCCAGAACACCCTCGGAGTGATAGAGGCGGAGGCACTGTCCGCCGATCTCGTCACCGCGCAGATCGAGGCCGTCATGGCCGATATCGGCGCGCATGCCGCGAAAACGGGGATGCTCGCCAACGCCGCGATTGTCGAAGCCGTGGCGGCCGCGATTGACGATCTCGAAATTCCGCTTGTCGTGGTCGATCCGGTGATGATGGCAACGAGCGGGCATCGCCTGCTCGATGACGAGGCGCTCGGCGCGATGAAATCGGAGCTGTTGTCTCGCGCGCTTGTCGTGACGCCCAACGTGCCGGAGGCAGAGGCGCTGTCGCAGCGGCCGATTCATACCGAGGAGGATCTGCGCGAAGCGGCGCGGCGCATCCACATCCTTGGCCCCACGGCGGTGCTCATCACGGGCGGTCACTTCCCGTCCGCCGGCATCATCGACCTGCTCTACGACGGCCATCGCTTCACCGAGTTTCGTGCCGAACGCGTCGAAAGCACCAGCACGCACGGCACCGGTTGCACGTTCGCGGCCGCGCTGACCGCGCACTTGGCCATTGGCCGGCCGCTCGAGGAAGCCATCGCCCTCGCGCAGCAATACGTGGCCGGCGCAATCCGCAATGCTCCCGGGCTGGGAAGGGGTCATGGCCCACTG
>WNGB01013508.1_pt1 | contig 11797 bp, 10 predicted proteins | sample 5400681 | NCBI WGS metagenome assembly WNGB01 (sample SAMN13153367, study PRJNA577476) | soil metagenome | isolation source: 115 cm soil or saprolite under grassland replicate 2 | place: USA:California | collected 2016-06-15 | reverse complement strand
CTATAACCTGCTGACCAAAGAACTCGACTTCCGACGACGCTCTCTGGCAGCGGCGTGGGGCGTGGTGGCCTCGGCTGGGGTGTCTGTCGGGTTGGCGTATTGCGGCTCTGGCTTCTGGGCTTTGGTGGCGGGACAACTCGCCAGAGCGGTCGTCCGGAATATCATGGTGTCCGTCTTCTGCAGGTGGCACCCTGGTTGCACCATATCGTTTCTAGACATAGGGGAGATCATCAAGTTTGGCCTCCACGTGGCCGGAGCAGGGGGCATAGCCACGCTCTCAACTATCATCACGCGGGCCATTATTGGGCGCTTTTTGGGGAGCCATGCGCTTGGCTTGTATTCTATGTCGACGACTATGGGCATGGATAACCCGATGCATCGACTCGTGACCTCTGTAGTCAATCAGCTCTCGCTCCCGGTATTCTCGAAACTGCAGCAAGACGATGCGCAGTTGCGGTGGTATTTCCTGAAGATTACGAAATACCTGGCGATTATTGCCTGGCCGGCCCAGATTGGCATGGCGCTCGTGGCACACGATCTTGTGAGCGTCCTCCTCTCCGATACATGGCAACCCATTGTACGGCTGGTGCAAGCCTTCGCTGTCGGTGGGGTATTCTATATTGTATCGCTGCCGACAGCACCGTCGTTGACCGCCAGAGGCAAGGCGCAGCAGGTGCTCCGTTTCTCCTGTCTCACCTTGATGGGAACCATCGCGGCGTGCTTTCTTGGGCTCCCTTTTGGCCTCAATGGTATAGCGGCTGCCTGGTTGGTCTTGTATCCACTTTGCCGAGCGTATCTCGTGTCTCTGGCACGGTTGATGCTCGATCTAGGAGCAGGCGGAGCGACATACACGCTGCTGATACTGCTGCTCGATCGCGGTTTCGGGACCGAAGTGAAAAAGATGGTGCGAGGCTTGATGTCTGGTTCACGGAGGGATGAGCAGGGGCATGATACCCTGCACAAGGCGCCTATGGGACAAGGAACCGTTAAACGGGTACTCAATGATCACCCAATTTGAGACCTTTACGAACACTGCGCCGCGTGGCTGGGATGACATGGTGTGTCAACTCGATGGGTCTATTTTTCACAGCACCTTGTGGGCTGAATACCAGCGCATGACTACCGGCGCCCAGCCGATGTTTTTCCTCGCACGGAACGCAGAGGGCAAAGCATGTACGGGAGCCCTGGCCTTCTTCCAACAATCTCACCGCCCCCTGGCCTCGGTATTCTTGCGTAACCTGCAGTTGTTTGCGCACCCATGCGGGCGTGACTGTAATGGGTCTGTGGTAGCCCACTTTATGCGGCAATGCGAGGTATGGGCTCAGGAACTCGGGTGTGCCCGGCTCACCCTTGGCTCCTTCATGAGTAGCGACAGTCTGTTTGTGCCTTTGGAACACAGCTACACAGAGACGCAGCGGCTGGAATTCTCTCTTGATCTCAGCCATGATACAGAGAGTCTGTGGCGAGGCATCCGGAAAGATCAGCGCGAACGTATCAGGCGCCTCGAGCGGGAAGGCGTCGTGGTTGAGATGGATGCCACGCGAGAAGGGGTCCGAGGGCTCCAGGCGGTGCGAGAGGCTACCCAGGCGAAGCGTGCCCAGCAAGGGCTAGGCTACGAACTCTCTGCGGATGAAGCATTTTATGGGCGTCTCTATGAACATTTGGTGCAACGTGGAGCGGCACGTCTCTTTGTCGCCAAGCACGCTGGGCAGGTCATTGCAGCGCTCTTCTTCGCCACGTTTAATAGACGTGCCTACTCGGTTTTCAGTGGTAGTACAGACATCGGTTATCGGGTAGGAGCTCAGAGTGGACTTTTCTGGACTGCTGTAGAAACGTTCAAAGCCGAGGAGTTTCGCGAGTTGAATCGGGGAGGAGTGCCGGTATCTGCCGCTCGTGAGACCGATCCACTCCATGGCATCTATCTCTTTAAGCTGCGCCTGGGCACAACCCCCTCAGTGTGCCACTCTGGAGAGAAGGTTCTCAGTCCTGTACGTGATCGACTTGTCCAGTTATGCCATCGTGTAAAAAAGCCGAGGGGAGCTGCCTAATAGGCATGTCGATACCGAAGTTGACCAAGATCTATAAGCTCCTCGATCCTGAGATACGCTCGAAGAACCGGCAGGCGTTGCAGTACTGGCTCCGAGAGCGGTACTACCAGGTTGTATGGCCTACCATGCCCGATCCCATCTTCGTCACTGGATGCTGTCGCTCGGGCACGACTATTACCGCAGAAACGATTGCTGCTTCCCCCAACCTGCTCTATCTCGGCTACGCGACCCCAGAGTTATGGGATGGGCTCTACGGTCCCCAGCACAACGGCTGGGAGTCAGAAGCTGCCGGGCCGGAGGCGGCGCAGCCACGACACAGACATCGCGCCTTGGCATACTTCTACGCGCGGCTGGGGTGCGGGATGGTACTCGACAGAACGTGTCTCCACGTCATGCGCATCGGATATCTCATAACGCTCTTTCCCCGGGCTCGTTTTGTGTTCGTCCAGAGGGACGGTCGAGACAACGTCAGCTCGTTGATGGACGCCTGGCGCACGGCGGGCCCCTTCGGTCTGCGCCAGGTGCTGGGGGAGTTCCCCGAGCGGGTAGCCATAGATCATGGTCGGTTTGATCAGTGGATGATGTTCCTGCCACCGGGTTGGCGCGCCTACAACAAGGCCTCGCTTGAGGAGGTGTGTGCCTTTCAGTGGATAGAGGCTAATCGCTTGGCGCTGGAAGGGCGAGAACTGGTACCGCAGGCACAGTGGATCCACGTGCGCTACGAAGACATCTTTGATCGACCTGGCGATATGTTCCGGGACATCTTTGAGCGCCTCGATCTGCCCTTTGACGAGGCACTGCACAAGCGGTGTGAGACGCTTGCGAAGCAACCCAGGAGTATAGTCAGCGGTGAGCCGCGACGCGGCAAGTGGCGCGAGCGGAATCGCCAGGCCATAGAGCGTATCCTGCCCATGATCAGACCCATGATGCAGCACTTGAACTATGCCATAGACTGACGGAGAACGGTGGGAAGCCAATGGTGGAACTGCCAGCTACAATGTGCCTTTTTTTGAACCTCAGGAAGTGTGTTACACATAGATACTGGTGGGCAATGTCTCTGGCCGAGCAATACTCCCCGCGGAAGCTCTACCAGCAGTGGAAGGGGTATCGATTCGATCGCCTGTATGGCATCGACACCAACAGAGTCATGGCGGTAAGCGAGATCGGGGTGGAGACGGAGGAGGCACAGCACGCAACCCGCTACCGGGCGACGTCTGTAGGTTTCTTACGCTATCTGTTTAAGAGGAACCCAGTGGCCTGCGAAAACTTTGTCTTCGTGGATCTCGGCTCGGGAAAAGGTCGAGTGCTCATCGAGGCAGCGTCCTTCCCGTTCAAGAGGATCATCGGTGTAGAGTTCTCAAGGCGTTTGCATCGAGTAGCGGAGGAGTCGGTTTCCAGGTACGAAGCGAGAAACAAGTCTAAAAGCTGCATTGAACTGCAGTGCAACAGCGCGACAGAATTCGCCCCCCCGACGGAAAACACGATCTTCTACCTGTACAACCCATTCGACGCGGACATCCTCAGCAAGGCGATACAGAATCTCAAGATCTCGTTACGTCAGGTGCACAGGAAAATACTCATCGTCTACCTGAATCCCCGCTGGTTTAGCCTCATCGAGGCAACCGGGATCTTCGAGCTTGTCGAGGCTGGACGATACGGGCCAGACGATTACCGCGTTTATGCTACGCGAGAGCACAGTTCATGCAATGGACAGCAGGATACACGATAAACCGTTGGCTGATGTTGTCACACCTCAGTCTTCGCGACTTCCTCCACCTACTGCATCCGAAGCGAGATGCGATGGTACACCTCCGAGAAACGATAGCTTGGCTGTGTCGTGCTCAGGACGCCACTGGTGGGGGTGGAGTGGCGCGGGGTTATACATTGCAATTCAAACGGTTGCACAAGAAAGGTGGCTGGCAGGCAGCTTATCCCGAGACTACTGGCTACATCATTCCGACCTTTTTCGACTATGCGGCCTTTGCTGGTGACAAGACGTTGCGTGCACGTGCTTTGCGTATGGCCCACTGGGAGGTTGATGTCCAAATGGATTGTGGCGCTGTCCAGGGCGGTGTGATTGGGTTCCCACCAACTCCGGCGGTGTTTAATACTGGGCAAGTGCTCTTCGGTTGGGCGCGCGCCTATCGCGAGACCGGAGAGGAGGCGTTTCGGCAGGCAGCATCCCGGGCTGCCGGTTTCCTGGCAGGAGCACAGGACGTGGATGGGGCGTGGCGACAGCACGGCTCGCAGTACGCACGATTAGGAGTGAACGTCTACGATGCGCGGACTGCGTGGGGCCTGCTGGAAGCGTTTCACATTACGGGGAGAGAGCCGTATCGGGATGCAGCGGTACGGAATGTGGAGTTCGTGTTGACCCAACAGCACCCCAACGGGTGGTTCGCCCACTGCTGCCTTGATGATGATACCCGCCCCATACTGCACACGCTCGCCTATACTATCGAGGGGTTGCTCGAAGCTGGTGCACTCCTCCATGAGCCGCGATACATCCAGGCGGCGCAGAAGGCCGCTGATGCCTTGTTGGCGCACCAACGCCCTGACGGGAGCCTGGCAGGACGCTTTGATGCCGAGTGGCATCCGGTCGCACGTTGGAGCTGCTTACCTGGTGATGCACAGATCGCCAGGGTCTGGTTGAGACTCTTCCAGTTGCTTGGCAAGTTGCACTATCTTAAGGCAGCGCAGCGCATGACGCATTTCCTCGCCAGTACACAGAACCTGACCGCGCCGGATCCTGGCGTGCGTGGCGGCATCAAAGGGGCGCATCCCATCTGGGCGGAGTATGCTCCCTACGAGTACCCCAACTGGGCCGCCAAATTTTTCGTCGATGCGCTCTTACTCCAAGAGCGTCTCGTGTGCGAAGCCACCGCATGCCAACCGTCCTGATGATCGCCTATCACTATCCTCCTGAGGGCGGTAGTAGCGGCGTCCTGCGCACGCTGAAGTTCAGCAAATACCTGCCCCAGCACGGGTGGACACCGCATATTCTGACGCTGTGGGAGTCGCTTTACCCGGCAAAAGACGAAGGCCTGCTGGGCGATGTGCCACCAGAAGCTGTGGTGCACCGGACGTTCGCCCTCAATAGCGCGCGCCACCTGGCTATACAGGGGCGCCACCTGGCGCTGCTGACCGTGCCAGACCGCTTCATAAGCTGGCTGCCCTTTGGTGTGGCGCGAGGATTACGAGTGATCAGGCAGACCGGCATACGGGTCCTCTACTCTACCAGTCCTCCGCCTACTACCCATCTCATCGCCGTGGGGCTCAAAGCGCTCACTGGTCTGCCCTGGGTTGCCGACTTTCGGGACCCCTGGGTAGAGGAAGGCTTCTATCCGCTGCCGGGGACACTGCGTTACCGCGTCGAGACAATCTTGGAGCAGCATGTCATACGTCGTGCTGACCGCGTCACCGTGACCACACCCTATTTGCAGCGCGAGTTCATCTCACGCTATCCTCAGTTGACCCCCGATACCGTGCAGGTCATCTATAACGGCTACGATGAAATGGACTTTCAGCATGTGCAGAGTCCAGTACGTAGTGCGCAGTTTGAGATCCTCCATGCTGGTCTCGTGACCCCGGAGTTTCGTGACCCCCGCCCGCTGCTTCAGGCTGTAACCAGCTTAATTGCCGACGGCAGTTTGCCGCGCCACGAGGTCCGCATCACCTTCCTAGGGGGCGACACGTATGTGCACTCACAGGATTTTGGCGCACTCGTGAAGCAGTTCGGTCTTGAGGACGCTGTGAGCGTCTGCGGTAGAGTGTCACATCGGGAGGCCCTCCAGCGTCAAGGCCAGGCGGCCGTGCTGCTTCTCCTCCAGGCATCCGACGATACCAGGAGCCTTATCCCAGCCAAAGCCTTCGAATACCTCCGCATTGGCCGGCCGATCCTGGCATTGACACTGGCAGGGGCGACGGCGGACCTCCTACAGGGTATGGCATACTGCTCTGTGGTCTCTCCTACTGACCAAGACGGATTGCGCCGTGCCGTGATGAAGCTCTATACACTGTGGCAGCAGTCACCCAATGGCATGCGGGTATCTCGGCCAATTCAACCCTATGAACGCAGCCATCTCACTGTCAAACTCGCCCACATTTTCGGGCAATTAGCCTCCCCGGACACGGCCTAGACCTATGCGCGACATTCTCGTTACCATGATCATTGTAGGTGCTCTGCCCTTTTGCTTTGTCCAACCGTGGATCGGTATCCTGGTCTGGTCTTGGATCGGTTATATGAATCCGCATCGGCTGTCGTGGGGGTTTGCTACTACTATGCCCTTTGCCCAGATCGTTGCCATCGTGACAGTAACGGGGTGGTTATGTACTACCGACCGGTACCGCTTACCCTGGACCCGTGAAGTCTACTTACTGCTGGCACTCTGGGGGCTCTTTTTTCTCTCCACCCTGTTCGCGTTCTATCCCCAAGACGCCTGGAGGCAACTCGATAAGGTCTCAAAAATCCTGTTTATGACTTTTATGACGCTATGCCTCATGCAGGATCCGGCCAGGCTCCGCGCCCTCCTGCTCGTCATTGCGCTTTCTCTGGGCTTCTTTGGCCTCAAGGGCGGGATCTTTGCGGTGACCACCGGTGGAGCCCATCAGGTTCTTGGCCCTGAGGGCACTTTTATCGACGGGAATACAGAGATCGGCCTGGCCCTCAATATGGTATTGCCTCTGCTGGTATTCCTCAGACGGGAGGAGCCACATCCGTGGCTGCGCCGTCTCCTCCTGGTGATGTTTGGTTTCTCGATCATTGCTATTCTGATCACCTACTCACGCGGGGCTCTGCTCGGGCTCGCTGCAGTGCTCTCGGTCCTCTTCTTCAAAAGTAGGATCAAACTCGTTGCCTTGCTCTTGCTAGCTGTGGGCATTCCCATTGCTTTCTTGACCATGCCAGACCAGTGGTTCAGGAAGATGCAAACAATGCAAGAGTACGAGCAGGACGGCTCCGCCGCGGGCCGTCTGATCGCATGGGATGTCGCATACCGTATAGCGCTCGACCATCCTCTTCTAGGTGGAGGGTTCCGGCCATTCCAGCGCGAGGTCTATGCGTACTACCTCCCGAACCGCACACGTACGAATACTGATGGCCATAGTATCTTCTTTCAGGTATTGGCCGAGCATGGGTTCTCAGGACTCCTGCTGTATCTCGGGCTCTTCTGCTCTACTCTGCTGAGTCTGAGACAGATGATCCACAGATACAGGTATAACCCATCCATGCAATGGGTCTTTCATTACGCCCAGATGGTAGAGGCCAGCCTGGTGGGGTATCTGATCAGTGGTCTGTTTCTAAGCATGTCATATTTTGATCTCTACTATCACCTCGTGGCTGTGGCGATCATTCTCAAAAAATTCTCCCGCGATTATGAGGAGCATGGTATGGTTCAGACTCTGCAGCCTCTGCCTGCAGCTCGTGTTGACGGAGGAGCCGTCAGTGGGACTGCTGAATATGGGAGCGTTTGAAGAAGAGTGGCAAAAACGCTTTGGGAACTACGCCCAGGAGTATGCCGCAGAGCATCTCGTCTCCGGCTGGTCGGAACATGGGCTCTGGCGGCGGGTGGCGCTGTTTGAGGCCCTGCTCAAGGAGCACGACCTCCCCGTCCCAGCTCAGGTGCTGGAGCTTGGCTGTGGAGCCGGTACCTACGTGCGCTTCCTCGCTAACTTTGGCCATCTGGCTGTTGGTCTCGATTATTCGCTGCCAAGTCTCAAACGGGCTTTGGTCGCAGATCCACAGCGCAGTGGGCACTATGCCGCAGGTGAGGCGTATCGTTTACCGTTTGGGAATGCACGCTTTGACCTCGTCGTCTCGATTGGAGTCTTACAAGTCTTGTGGTGTCCTGAGCAGGCTCTGGATGAAATGGTGCGTGTTTTACGGCCTCGGGGTATCCTGGTGGTTGAGTTCCTCAATGCTTTTGAGTCGATTGCCCTGATGCGAGCCGCTGCTACGCGCCTCAGCGGCCGGCCTCCTCGTGTCCGTACCTATTCGTGCTTCCAAGTCTGTCGTTGGTTCATGCAGCGGGGGCTCAGATGTGTGCAGCGTGCTGGGGTCTACCTGCCGCCACGCCATTTCCCTTGGCTGGGACGGCTACTGGCATATCCAGGTGTAGTCCACCTGCTGGAAAGCCTCCCTGGACTGGCGCTGGTTGCTCCCCACGCCTTTCTGCTCATTGGGGAGAAAAATTGTATGGTTGGAGAGCAGAGATGAATGCTCCCTACTGTCCTGATCCGCAAGTTGAGGCCTTGGGAGCCAGGATGTTGAAATACCTCATTTTGACATGCGTCTTTGCTGTGCTTGATATTACTTTATTCTTTTGCCATCAAGCTCTTGCTGGTGGCATAACTATCCATAATGGTAGCGCTTTGGATGTGATAGCAGATCTCACTGATATTCATGCTGGTCCTGACTCTGGGCAGATACTCCAACGGCATTTTTTTCCTGGCATGATGGCTTATATAAATGGTAAATACAAGAATGCCGCGGATGATTTGTTATTTTTCCTACGCCATCCAGAACAGACAAAAATGAATATGCGACATGCTGAGTTTCATAGCACTGCTCATTATCTTCTTGGCATGGTATTTTTCCATCATGCTTCTGGTAGAGGGAGGCTCGTTCGTGCAAAGAAACATTTTGAAGACTCTATCAAATGGAATTTGAGAAACTACAAATCCTACATAGAACTTTCGCATCTTTTCTATTCTGTTGATCTGAAAAGCCATTCTGCTTTTGTTCTAAAAAAATTGCTGGATTTGTCGCCTCCTGAAGATATTGTACAACAAGCCAATAGAGAATTATATAAAATACAAGATCAAAAACATGGATTGAATTAACCAGGATAAAATATATGCGGAAGAGAATAGGCAATTTCACATCATTATTTTGCTTGCTTATTATCTATAGCCCTGGATGGGGCCTCGCAGATACCAAAACACTGCCCACAAACACTTGGATTGTCATGCAGCCTGGTCGTGCTCATCATCGGCTGCCAGGCACCAGGGGTTGGTATCAAGCAAGCTATGACCCGGTTTTTCGAGAAACGGTGATCTTCGGTGGTAGTGCCAGCACTTATATGAGCGACACGTGGACTTATAGTTTCGACGACAATCTCTGGAGCCTCCGTAGGTCACATCCCGATTTACAAGGCCCCTGCCGGCGCGACATGCAGAACCTCCTGTATGATCCCAGAGACAAAGTCCACTGGCTTTTCAACGGGATTGCCTATGACAATATGCAGCCTGGCTGTGCTGGGTTTATGACGCATGCAGGTATATGGACCTATGATCGTGCGGAGAACACATGGACCAAGATGCATCTACCCGGTGAACATCTGCGCCTTGCCCCCGGGATGGCCTACAATACAGACACCCATACTTTTCTTGAATTTGGCGGTAGTAAAACCAATCCCACGAATACGACCTATCTCTTCGATATCGCGACGAAGACCTGGCGCCAGTTGCGGCCCCCTGTGGCTCCTGCGCCTCGCCTCGATATTGAGAATGGTCTCGTCTACGATAAGGCACACCATGTCTTTGTGTTATTTGGCGGTAAAGGACCCTTCGGTGACACCTGGCTGTTCGATCCAAGCACTGAAACGTGGCGCGAAGTGACTCCTCCTATCTCACCTCCTGCCAGGGATATCCACGCCATGGTCTATGATGACGCCAACCAGGTTGTCCTCTTATTCGGTGGACGTGACACCCAGGGAAATCTGTTGAATGACACATGGATCTATGATGTCAAAACGAATGTGTGGACACAACTCACCCAGGTGGGGACCCCGCCGGCTATGGCACACCACTCCGCGGTCTATGATCCGCTGCATGGCGTCGTCATTGTCGTGCCGGGGATAGGGACGGCGGATACATTGGTATTCAAATACCGGCCTGGGGCTGCGTTGTCTCAGCACATCTCTCTCCCTACTGGAAGGTAACGCTTATGTGGACATGCGGCATTAAGGTGCTCTGTGGTCTTCTTTTCCTCGGTATGTGCCAGCCACGGGCTGGGTGGTCGGCGACCGATCAGATCGTTATCCCCTTGCATACCTGGATTGCCAGGCCCGTACCGCGCCAAGGTCAAGGACCATCTGGGCCCATGAAGCACATGCGCCTGGCGCACAATCCAGTCAATGGCCGTATTTACTTTGAGGGAGGAGATTATCGTGGGCCAACCGGGATGGACTCGGGGAGGAATGAAACGTACTCCTACTCCATCAAAGATGGGGATTGGCAGCTTGAATATCCCTATTGTGCTCCCGCTGGCGAACTGCAGCCATCGCATCCTGATGAGGTTGGGTGGGTGTATGATACCAAGCGCAACCTTTTCTGGATGGTCCCCGGCTATATGGGGGGGGCGGGTGCAGGGACGGCTGATAATGGCAAGTGTCCACAATCTCCCTCCACTATGATCCGTTCTGAGCTCATGTCTTTCGATCCGGTAACGCGAAAGTGGGATTTCCCGAGGAGAAAGTCATCAGCCTCCATAGGACTGATTCCTGGCAATCAGAGGTTTGCTCAGTATGATCCTGGCACTGACACCATCATCCAGTTCGGTTACGATAACTTGCCTTTCGTGGCGATCTATGACCTGCAAGCGGACACGTGGAGCAAGAAAAGGTTTACGGGGAATGCCCGCCTTGGAGGGGAATATAGTGCCATAGATGTAGAAAAGCGGCTGATCTATGTCATCGAGCCTTCTGAGCGCGAGCGCTCTAAGCTGTATCGAGTGAAAATAGATACCAAAGAATTCACCCTGCTCTGCGATGCTCCGCAAGCCACCTTTAAGCAAGCCCAGCCTGTCTGGGACTCGGTCAATAAGGTTATGCTGTGGTTTGCTGACCGGTATGATGAGCACATTGAGCAAGTAGGGAAATTCCATGTCTATCATCCCGATACCAATACCTGGGAGGAAGATAGGCCAATGCACCAACCAGAGGGATTAATCGTACGCGGTAATCATGTAGTCTTTGATCCGTATCAGAACGTTTTGCTCCTTATGGGTGGCCTCTACCCCAACGCTAATCCGTCTCTCTTCTTGTACCGTTACGGCAACGGCGTCAAGAAGCGAGATGGGGATGGGAGCTAAGCGGCGGACGTCCCGCAGCGGGCATAGCACAGCGTTCGCTCTGTCATTTGCCCTGTCGATACTCCTGCCACGCGCCCATCCACACCACCTTCACGTATTTTCCGTATTATTGTCACCTTATGTGTTATGCTAAGGCCCAGGTGTAAAAGCTGCCCATCGGCTCGGTGTGGTCGAAGTGGCATGTAGGACGGGTGGTCACGCAGCGGATGACACGCACCAGGATGCGCTGGCGCCCTGAGAGAGGGCAGGGGATCCGTGTGTCCTGTGCCCTGTATCCGTATGCTATCTGATTGAGCGAGGTCCATAGTCTCCCAATAAAGGCAAGAAAGGATTACAATGCCTATGAGAGAATTGCTATGGCATACGAGGGCTGTAATAGACGACCATGCGCCAGGCAAGAGCCAAATAGCACTGAAGTATGGCCAGGACTATATAGGCCTTCCCAGCAAGGCACTGCTCTACTACCAAAATGCATTGAGAATAAGGAGATGGAGGGGAGCTTGGCGGCGTGGAGTGCTGTACACGGCTCTCCTATCTCTTACCCTAATACTGACGCTTATGGGTGGACGCCCCTATGCCCAGGCACCACCGTCTGGCAATGAGCCAGCGCCGGCACCTGCTGTGTCAGGCCCTTTAGAGACACTCCCAGCAGCTCAGG
>WNGB01012828.1_pt1 | contig 11797 bp, 10 predicted proteins | sample 5400681 | NCBI WGS metagenome assembly WNGB01 (sample SAMN13153367, study PRJNA577476) | soil metagenome | isolation source: 115 cm soil or saprolite under grassland replicate 2 | place: USA:California | collected 2016-06-15 | reverse complement strand
GAGGCCGACTCGAATTCGGAAACACGACATTCAGCCAACCGCCTGTCCGTTTCATCAAGTGCAGCGACGGACTCCACATAAGATCCGGTGTGGTAGAGCATGTACGCACGCAGGCGCCAAGCCATACCCTGGAGTTTGACTACCCCATTAAATTGATAAATGCCGGGATCAAGCGATTCCGCAATTTCCGTCGAAAGCTGCGAAAGAGCAAGCGCGCTATTTGGATCGGCGTACATCTTTTCTTTCGCAACGCGCAGCAGCCCCCGCACCACCCCCGCCGTCCGCCACTCCGGATGCTCCTCGAGCAGCGACGGATTGGCGAGCAGCTTCGGCACAATCGACGCCGCCGCGGCGTCTTCCGCCCTGGTGCGCTCGGCGAAGGAGCGGAGGAAATTCGTGGTCTGCGGCGCCGGCGTCTCCGGCAGCTCGCGCTCGTCCCACACCGTATCGTCGTGCAGCGCGGCGCTCAGATCGCGATACGACTCCAGCGTTCCGGTGCACGTGCCGCACACCGGGACGTGCTTGTCCTCTTCGGCTTCGTTCAGCAGGCCGATGAGAACCTCGTCGTCGTAGTGCTGTTCGATGATCATTGTTTCACCGCGGTGACGCTCGCGTAGATTTCTCGCAGACGCTTGAGGCAATTGTGGATCAGCTTTTCGGCATATCGATGAGTGGTATCCATCTCGCGCGCGACATCGGCCGCCGATCGTCCTTCGTAGTAGTGCAGGTACAGCGTCTCCCGGCAGCGCGGCTGCAGGTAACGGATCGCTTTCCGCAACGTGAGTCTCAATGCAAAATCATCCGCGAGCGTGTGAGTCGCGGGATCCGTGTGATCGTGGACGCTTTCAGGCATCGATTCGGTCCGCGAGTTTTGCCGCCAGTAATGCCGGCTGGCATTGCACATCGCCGCGACCAGCCATGCCTTCGTGTTTTCCACGCGCGCCTCGGTCTGCATGTACGCGAGAAAGACTTCCTGCATCAGGTTTTCGGCATCAGGATCGGGAACGCGGAATTTACGACACGCCACGTGCAGCAGAAGATCGCGATACTGTTCGTAGAGCACACCGACATCGGCCGACTCCGCGAACACAACATCATTCGCTGAGCTTTCCGGAGCGACCGGGGGTACTTCGGCAGCATTCGGATCTAGCACGGCTTTAATTATGGACTTAGCCGTGGCAACCTACCACAAAAATTACAAAAGTGCGAATTTCCTTCATAAAGGCCTTCAAACCGGGATGGTATGCTCCCCCTCCGGATGGACGCCCAGCAGCTCGCCACCACATTAGATAGCCTCTGGAGCCGCTCGGTCGTCCCGACCCTCGAGAGCTACATCCGCATCCCCAACCAGAGTCCCTTTTTCGATCCCGACTGGAAGCAGAACGGCCACATGCAGCGGGCGGTGACGCTCGCCCGCGATTGGGTGGAAAAGCAACAGATCCGCGGCCTCAGGTCGGAGATCGTCGAATCGGGAGGGCGAACGCCGCTTCTTTTCATCGAAATCGACGGCGACCGCTCCTCCACCATATTGATGTACGGGCACCTCGATAAGCAGCCGGCGATGGTGGGCTGGGAGCAAGGACTCGATCCGTGGACGCCTGTTCTGCGCGACGGAAGACTCTACGGACGTGGCGGCGCCGACGACGGCTACGCAGTTTTTGCCGCCGTCTCTGCGGTCCGCACGGTGCAGGAGCAAAAGGCGAAGCACGCGCGCATCGTGATCATCATCGAATGTGATGAGGAGAGCGGCTCGACCGACCTGCCCGCATACATCGAGCAGCTCAGCGATCGCATTGGAACTCCGCGGCTGGTGATCTGCCTCGACAGCGGCTGCGGCAACTATGAACAGCTCTGGATGACGACCTCGCTTCGCGGCGCGGTCGTCGGCAATCTCACCGTCCAAGTGTTGACCGAGGGGGTGCATTCCGGCGATGCGAGCGGGATTGTGCCGTCGAGCTTTCGCATTTTTCGCATTCTTCTCGACCGGCTCGAAGACTCGAAGACAGGACGCATCCTTCCCGACTGGCTCCACGGCGAAATCCCGCAGCACCGCATCGATCAGACTGGCACCACTGCCGAAATCCTCGGACCTCACATTACCGAAGTTTTTCCGTGGATGCCTGGGATGCATCCCGTCGCCGATGATCCTCTCGAGTTGATGCTCAATCGGACGTGGCGTCCGGCGCTCGCGATCACCGGACAAGCCGGGATGCCCGACCTCGTCCAGGGCGGCAATGTCCTCCGTCCGATGACGTCGCTCAAACTCTCCATCCGCCTCCCGCCCACCCTGGATGCAACCGACATCGATCGCAAGCTCGAGACGCTTTTCCAATCCGAGCCGCCGTACGGCGCACGCGTCACGTTCGATGCAGAAAAACCCGCGGGCGGATGGGACGCGCCAAAAACTGAGAAGTGGCTCGACGAGGCAATCGATCGCGCTTCGCGCACATACTTCGGCAAACCTGCCGTGACGTGGGGCGAAGGAGGATCGATTCCATTCATGGGAATGCTCGGCGAACGCTATCCTCGCGCCCAATTCGTCGTCACCGGCGTCCTCGGACCTCACAGCAACGCGCACGGACCGAACGAGTTTCTCGACATCGAGTACGCGAAAAAGGTCACCGCGTGCGTTGCCGAGGTGGTCGCCGCGGAACGTCAGGGGTGACCGGCGTACTTTTTCTCACCCGCTTCGACGCGAATCGGTAGCCGGTTCTGCGGCGGCGGCAGGGGGCACGTCGCGTAATGGGTGAACACGCACGGCGGGTTGTACGCCTTATTGAAATCGACGATCGTGTTTCCGTTCGCATCGGCAGGATGCGCGTAGAGATATCGCGCAGCGCCGTACGTCTCCTTCCCGCTCGTCGCATCCTTAAAGATGATGAAGAGGTCCTTCTCCCCCTGCTCGAGAATTGGATCGATCCGAAACGTTTTGCCGCCGAGGGTGAAGACGAGCGCGCCGGGGGAGGTTTCGTCGCTGATCATTCCCAGAACGTTCGCAATGGCGATTTTTTTGCGCGGATTGTAGGGCTGGAAATGCGCCTGGACGCGGAAGGCGGGATTGATCGGGAAGTAATCGATGCCTTGGAAGTCCTTCCGCGCCTCGCTCTCGGGATCCTTCACGCGAATTCCGAATTTGTCGCCGCTGACGTCGCCGCGTTTGATCGTTTGAAATGAGACTGTGCCGCGGCGAATGACGGTCGGCCCCTGCGGATCGGTGTCGTCGCGCAGCGGCATATTCGGCAGCAGCGTCACCTTCCCATTCTGCAGAACGAACTTCGCGCCCGTGGGCGGGTGTGTGGGAAGGGTGACGTCGTTCGCGCCATCGTGCAGCCAGAAAAGTCCGGTCAGGGTCAGCCAGCCATCGTCGCTGGTGAGGCGCGCGCGGCGTTCGGCACGCCACTGCTGAATTTCGGCTTCGTAGGACTTCGAGTTCTCGTGACGGCATGCGGCGACGAGCAGCACGCAAACGATCAAGCGTCGCATCATCGGTTAGCATAACCGCTGCCGTGGTTTCCAACTGTCGCGGAGCGGTGTCCAAGAGGTGTGGAGAATGTTTCTCCGTTCGCTGCGCCGTGCGCGGAGCCTGACTCAGTGGCGACGCCGTGGAACGAAGAGCGCAGCCTGCTCGCGGCGATTCGCGGCGGTGATCGCAGCGCAGCGGAAGAGCTCGTCGAGCGGACGTACTCCGCGGTTTACGCGTCGCTCTGCCGGCTTTGCGGCGACGGCGACCTCGCCGCCGACCTGACGCAGGAAACCTATCGCAAGGCGTGGGAAGCGCTCGCTGGATTCGATGGGCGCTCGCAATTTTTCACATGGCTCTACCGCATCGCATACACCACGTTTCTCAATCACATTCGCCGCCCGCGACGGATTACGTCGCTCGACGCCGAAACGCCCGAGATGCGCGATGAAAGTCCTGGAGCCGATCAGGTGTTGAGTGCAAAGGAAGAGAGCGAACGGTTGCGCGCGTCGGTGATGACCCTTCCCGACGATCTGCGATTCACCGTGACTGCCCATTTCTGGGGAGGGCTGGCGGTTAAGGAGATCGCTCGAATTGAAAACGTCACCACTGTCGCCATTCGCAAACGGCTGCACAAGGCATTCTCCATCCTCGAGTCGGCGCTCGATGAGGAGTCACGATGAACGCAAATCGAAAAGCTGATCTTCAGCGCAAGCTGACACTCGCACCCGTGCCGAAGCCTCCGGCTGGGCTGGCCGAGCGGATCAAAACGGAGATCCCGAAGGAGCTTCGCTTCAGCGCCGAGCGCGAACGCGAGCGGTTCATGCGATCCGTTCGCTTCAGCATGGCTGTCGCCGCATCGGTCATCGTGGTGATCTCCGCCGCCTACATTTCGCTTCTGATGACGCGCATGGATCAATCGACCGTTACGGCACCGACGCGGCAAAAACCCGTCGCGGTGGCGCCGCCGGCGAAGGCGCCGGCTCCCACACTGAGTCCTGCGGCACCGCCGCCGCAGCCGGCGAAGATCGCCACGCGTCGCGTCAAACAGGAAAAGAAGCAGCCGGTTGCGCCCGCGGAGCCGCAAGCCGAGGCCATGGGTAAAGTCGCTGCCGCCGCGCCGGCCGCGGCGATGGATCGCGCGGAAGCCTCCATGTTTCAGGAGATGACCACATCACCGATCAGCGGAAAGGTCATGGTGCATGCGGGAAATGACGTCTATGACGCACCGTCGAGCACGAAGCTGACGCTGATTCCGTGTAAGGACACCTCGCGTGAAACGAAGATTGCGATTCTGAAAACAGAGCTGGCGCGCGGCGGCGACCGTGAGGCAATCGCCCGCGCCGCGCGAGAAGCGGGGCTCAACGAGCTCGCCGACTCAATCGAAAGGCCGCGCTAGCGCTTGCGCCCGCCCCCGAAGTTTCGCACCGATTGGAAATGGATGTCGAAGTAATTCGCTGCCGCGCGTAATGCACGACTGACCGTCCACGTGTCTTTGGCAGGAATTGCCTCGAGGCCAGGCCGCATGTGCGCGGGGAGTTTTGTCCGGCAGCGCCGGCAGAGGGCATTTCCAATCGTCTTGTCGAGGCTGCATCGTGGACAACGCCGCCGCTTGGCCAGGCCGTTGACCTGCTCTTTCGTCAACGACATTCAACTACCGTCCTCTCTCCGGGCTCAGCTATTGTCGCACAAGAGTCTGTGAGCATGATCACTCCTTCTCGATGAGCAGGTCGCAGGAGTAGAAGCTCTTGCCGTGCTTCTCGCGACTGGGTTGGTCGGCGCTGCGATCAGAATTCCGCGATGGAGTAGCCGTTCTGCAGGATCCCGACAAAGTGCCGCGCCACTTTCGCGGCGCCTGTTCCATCGCCCAGCGTGCGAGATCGGCGAGGAATCCGAAAATCAGCGCGCCCACTGAATTGCTTCGCGAGGACGTCGAGCAGGAAAACAACGATGAAGGATGGCGTGGCGGGAGGAGCCCTTCATGAGCCGGGCGATTGTACAATCATGGTTGATCGGTTCCTGAGTTGCGTTCAGCAACCGAGCTACCCGGCAACCCAGCAACCGATGAGTGGCCTTTCGCTAAAGGGAACTCTTGACGCCTTCAAGATTTCCGATGTTCTCACGTTCCTGAATTCCACGCGAAAAACAGGGATGCTGACGATGACGGCGTCCGAGAAAGAAGCGTACGTCTTCTTCCGCGCCGGTTCGGTCGTCTACGCTGCCTCCAACCAGGAGTCCCTTCGCCTCGGTCCCATTCTCGTCCGGAAGAAAAAACTGAGCCGAGATCAGGCGGCGGAGATCGACGATCTGATGCTGCGCTCCGGCGGCCCCTTTGGCCAAATCGCCCTGCAGAAGGGCATCGTCGATCCGTCGCAGCTCGATGACTTCCTCAAGATCCAGGTCTCGGAAGTCATTTACGACGCGTTCGTCTGGAAGAGCGGCGATTTCGCGTACTACGACGGGATCGATCTGCCGCCGAACGCGGTCACCATCTCGATCGACCTGTCGAACCTGATCATGGAAGGCGCGCGGCGCATCAGCGAATGGGAAGAGTGCCTGCGACTTCTCCCCGACAGCTCGGTTGTCTTTCGCGTTGCAGCGGATCCCGAAGCGGAAAAGATCACTCTGACGCTCGAGGAGTGGAAGATCCTCTTTCTCATCAACGGACAGCGGACGCTCGAGGAGGTCTGCCGCGACACCGAGACCGATGCGTTTCAGGTGTACCGGGTCGTGTACGGTTTGCTGTCGAACAAATTGATCGAGTCTGCTGCGCCGCGCAGTGATCACGACGAAACCGTCCGGCAGCAGGTCGTCGAATTCAGCGGTGACGCCACTGTCCGAGAGCTCAGCGACGACACCAGCCTACTCATTGCTGAAGATGCGACGCTCACCTTCAGGGATGTGATCAAGAAGACGATCGCGCAACTGCTGATCATGGCCGGCGAAGGTTCGGGCACAGTGATTCCCTTAATCGAGAATGAGTATCTGATCGGCCGCCACCGCGACAACCAGATCAGCATCACGGACCTCGGGGTCTCATCGCATCACGCGCGAATCTTCCGCGGGCCGGAGGGGTACGCCGTGGAAGATCTGAAGAGCCGCAACGGCACATGGGTGAACGGCACGCGAATTTTTCATGCGATTCTCAACAATGGAGATCAGATCCGCGTCGGCGAGACCGACCTGCGTTACGAGACGCTATTCGATGTGCCTGCGGAACCGGCGGCCGTCAAGGCGCGCTGATCCTCGCCAAACCTCTCATGTACGGCTGCAGGACGGGAGGGATGCGCACGGAGCCGTCGCCGTCCTGAAAATTTTCGAGAATCGCGACTAGCGTGCGCCCAACAGGCAGCGCGGAACCATTGAGCGTGTGCACGAAACCGCTCTTCTTCTCCGCCGTGCGGTAACGGATGTTTGCACGCCGCGCCTGGAAATCGACGAAGTTCGAGCATGACGAGATCTCGCGATACGTGTTTTGCCCCGGCAGCCACACTTCGAGATCGTAAGTTTTCGCGGAATGAAATCCGAGATCGCCGGTGGACAGCGCGACGACACGGTAATGCAGGCCGAGCGCCTGCAGCAGCGACTCAGCATCGGCGGTGAGGCGTTCGAGCTCGTTCCACGATTCGTCGGGCATGACGAACTTCACGATCTCCACTTTCTCGAATTGATGCTGGCGAATCAGCCCGCGCGTGTCCTTACCATACGATCCCGCTTCGCTGCGGAAACAAGGCGAATATGCGGTGTACAGCCGCGGCAGTGAATCGGCGTCGAGCGTCTCCTCCCGATGCATGTTCGTCACCGGCACCTCGGCCGTCGGAATGAGGTAGTAGTCGCGGTCGGTCAGCTTGAACAGGTCCTGCTCGAATTTCGGGAGCTGCCCCGTTCCGCGGAGTGAATCCGCGTTGACCATGAACGGCGGCACGACTTCGCGGTACCCGCGTGAAGTGTTCTGGTCGAGAAAAAAATCGATCAACGCGCGATTCAATCGTGCTCCCGAGCCGGTGATCAACGAGAATCTCGCGCCGGTGATTTTCGCCGCGCGATCGAAGTCGAGGATGCCGAGCTCTTCGCCGATGTCCCAGTGCGCCTTGGGCTGGAAATCGAACTGCGGCTTCTCACCCCACGTGCGTTCGACGCGATTTGCCGATTCGTCAGGGCCGACCGGCACGGTCTCGTGCGGCACATTGGGGAGATCGAGCTCGATGGCCCGAAGCTCCTCCTCGATGTCGCCCAGCCGCGCATCGAGCTCTTTGATTTCATCTCCCACGCGCTTCATCGCCTCGATTTGTGCGGAAGCGTCCTGCTTGTTTTTCTTGAGGGTGGCGATTTCCTGCGAGGCGACGTTGCGCTGATTCTTCAGCGACTCGACGCGAGCGATCGTCTGCCGGCGCTCGGAGTCGAGCTGAAGGAATCGATCGAGATCGATCTTCGCGCCGCGGTTCTTCAATGCGGTGCGATATTCGTCTGCGTGCCCGCGGAGATATTCACGCGCCAACATGGAGCGCGAATTATAACGATCAGTGATGCGCGGCCCGTGCGCGAACAGGCTGCGGGTCGGCGATGTCTCCGGTCACGACGAGCGCGTAGCTTTGACGCAGGCCGAGTCCGATGTGCGCGGCGGAGACGGAGATGGTGTAGATGCCGGCGAGCGGCTGCGAGATGGATACCGCTTCAACATTGTTGACGTGATCGGATTGTCCATTGCCGAGGAACACGTTGCCGGCAGGATCGGTGACGCGAAGGTCGAGATCGTTGACCAGGGGCACTCCCGGCGGGTCGGTCCAAACGAGAACAATCTTGAGAGGCGTGCCCTGCTTGACGCTGAGCCCCATCGTCGCGCTTTGTCCTTCGGCCAGTCCCGATGCAAGCGGCACATCCTGCACTCGTAATTTCGCAGCGTCGCCAGGGAAGTAGAGCGCGTCATCGAGAACCGGAAATCCAAATCCCTGCTCGTTCGATGGAACAGCCTTCGTCTCCACTTGGCCGGTCGATGTCAGCAGATACGGCACGCGGCGCGCAGCAGCGATGATGGTTGCCTTAAGAAGCGCGGCGCTCGGAATCATGCGATTGGCCGGAGTGGCCACGCCAGTCGGGTAGTAACCGTCGGTGTAGTACTGACGGACCAGAGCGGCAGCGCCGGCGATCGTCGGCGATGCCCACGACGTCCCCGGCTGGAAGGTCATGCTGCACGTTTGTCCATTCGAAACGAGGCTCGTGTCGCCGGCCAGCACCTCCGCCGGTCCAACGACATCAGGTTTGATGCGCCCATCGCGCGTTGGGCCGAACAATGTGAAGCTGGATAGGGCATCGTCAGCGTAATGCGACGCGGTTCGCGTGCCGCCGACCTGCAGCGTGTTCTTCGCCGCTCCCGGCGCGGAGACGCTGCTCGGGGGTGCGGTACCTGCTGAGCCGAAATTTCCGGTGTTGAAGACGACGAGCATGTCGGGATGCGACCAGACGAATGCGTCGACATCGTGCGCCGATTGCGGATAATTCGCGGTCGGCGGATTGAAGGTGGAGCCCTGCGCGTCGCCCCACGAATTCGAGTGAATGCGCGCGCCCTGCCGATAGGCCTGATCGAGAATCGGCGTGATGTTCACCGGACATCCGATGCCCGGCCGCTGCGCGCACTTGTCACCGCCGATGTAGCCGGCATCCTGCACGATGAGCTTCGCCCCGGTTGCGATCGCGTCGCCGTAGTCATGTCCGATCGGCGTCACCCGGTCGCCGGCTGCCGATGCCGCGGCGTGCGTGCCGTGACCCTGATTATCGTAGGCGTTCGGGTTGTTCGGATCATCGCATCCGGTCGCGTTCGGATATTGATCGCACGAGTAGAGGAAGTCGTACGCGACGATTTTTCTGCGTGTCAAATCGACGTTGTCCTGATCGACGCGCGTGTTGATCGGAGGACGCGAGCCGTCCGGCTCGATGAAGAAACAGCTCGTGTAATCCACGCCGGTATCGAGAAAGGCGATGATCTGACCCTCGCCGTGAATGCCGTGGTTGTAGAGCGGAGTGGTCGTGCCGTTCGGCCCCGATTGCAACGATTTGTACGAGAGCTCGTTGGCCGATGCGGTCGCGGCAAGCAGTGCCAGCACAAATAACTTGCGCATTGGGAGAGGAACGGAATCGCGTTATCCGCGATTCCGCCACTCGCGGTTGCGCGGTCTCGGGGTCTCGCGGTGCGCTTCGAGACTGCGCAACTGCAGAACCGCGAGACCCCGTTAGTGCACGAATTTGCGGCGGTTGCGGATGTAGTCGGCCAGGATGTACTCGCCGAGGCGGTCGGGGGAAGAGTAGAAGGCGCGGCCGCGATTGATCTTCGAGAGCTGCTCGACGAAGTTCACCAGCATGGGGTCGGTGGCCAGCATGAACGTGGTGATTGGGATGCCGGCGCGGCGGCAGCGATCGGCTTCTTCCAGCGTTCGGTTGACGATCTTCATGTCCAGGCCGAACGAGTTCGTATAGAGCCGTCCGTTTTCGAAGAGCGCCGACGGCTTGCCGTCGGTGATCATGAAAATCTGTTTATTGTTGTGCTTGCGGCGCCGCAGGATACGTTGTGCGAGCTCCAGTCCGGCCTTGGTATTCGTGTGAAACGGCCCGACTTTCACGTACGGAATCTCGGAGATCGGCACTTCGCGCGCGTCATCGCCAAACAGCAGCACATCGATGGAGTCTTTCGGATATTTGCTGATGATCAGCTCCGTCAGCGCTAGGGCGACCTTTTTCGCCGGCGTGATGCGGTCCTCGCCGTAAAGCACCATCGAGTGCGAGATGTCGATCATCACCACGGTCGCGCAACTCGAGTTGTGCTCCGTCTCGAACACTTCCAGATCGTCTTCCGTGATGGAAATGGGATCGGCGGGATCGGTGTGCTTCATCGCATTCTGAATCGAGCGGATGGAATCGATGGACATCGGATCGTCGCCGAACTGATACTGCCGCGTTTCGGTGAGGCGTTCCGTCCCCTGCCCCGCGTTGGCCACGGAGTGCGAGCCGGTCATCGATTTCTCCAGTCCGCCGAAAATCTCGTCGAGCGCATCGCGACGAATCTGCCGTTCGCCGCCGGCGGCGAGAACCACGTTGCCATTCGCATCCTGGCCGATGATGTTTTCCTCGACCAGCCGCGCGAAGAATGCTTCGAGATCGACGCTCGGGTCGATGTAGCCGCGCTCCTGCAACGCGCGCATCCAGCGCATCGCCTCTTCGACGTCTCCGCCGGTTTGCAGCAGCAGATGATTGAAAAGACGCCGCAGCCCCATCTCGGCAAGCAGCTGGCGGATGAGATCGGGATCGAGATAGGAGTAGCGGTGGCGCATCGTCGCGCTACGGAGAACGCTGTTTGTTCAGCCGATCAATCCACCGTGCGATCGTCGGATTGTTTGGCAGGAGCTCCTTCGCTTCTTCGAGCGAGCTGAGCGCCTCCTCCTGGCGACCGAGGACCATGAGGATCTGCACGCGGAGTTCGACCAGGTTCTGATAGAGCGCGAAGTCGGTGATCTTCTGCTTGGACATCAACAGCAGCGCGCGGTCGGTGAACTTCAGCGCCGTCTCCGGCTTCGAATCGTTGAGCGCATCCGCTGCGAAACGGTGAAGCATTCGAGGCGAGTCGCCGAGGAATGACTTGGCGTCGACGAATTGAAGGAGCGCTTCGCGAACGACCGTCTCCTGATCGGGGAACCAGCCGTCGCGAACGATGCGCTCGATCTGTTTGCTCAGATCCGTCGGGATGTCGGTGGTGACTTTGGTCATTTCAGATCCTGACGCTGAGCGCAGCGAAGCGGAAGGACCCCCTTCGCTCGTTCGCAGGGGGTCCTTCGCAGCTCGTGGAAGGTGATCGTCGAGTCGAGGTCCTCTCGCGCGAGCCGGAGCGCCTGATGCATCCCCTCGAGGACCATCTCCATCCAGAACGCGAGCTCGTATTCGCCCTTGGCCTGCACGTACTTCTTCGCTGTTTCGGCGAGCTTTGGCACGCGAGCGAGCTCGCGGAAATACTCGGCAAACGGCTGCTCGTCCGACAGCGTGATTTTGTTTCCATCGACGAACCAGGCGAGGATGCCGTCGTAATTCGGCTCGCTCTTCACGTTCGTTTTCGGCTCTTCGCGCGGCGGTGGCTGCGGTTTTTTCACACGCCGGCCGGCGAACGCGTCCTCGAGATCTTCAGTTTCCATGTCGTATCGCCGTTCGCGCCCGGCGACGCGCACGTTTTTCCGCGGCTGTCGGACCTGGCGATGGTGCTTCCGGCGATTACCGGAAAAGTGGAGATGGTCTACGAAGGCGAGCAGCAGGGCGCGGAAGTCGTCGCCCGTAAGCTGATCGGCACCGCGGTCGGCA
>WNGB01012037.1_pt1 | contig 11797 bp, 12 predicted proteins | sample 5400681 | NCBI WGS metagenome assembly WNGB01 (sample SAMN13153367, study PRJNA577476) | soil metagenome | isolation source: 115 cm soil or saprolite under grassland replicate 2 | place: USA:California | collected 2016-06-15 | reverse complement strand
CGCAAAAGCCTCGCTGAGCTCGTCGAGGTCACGGACAGGGCGCCGGCGCGCGAGGTGGCGCAGGCCGAGCTCGAGCGTGAACGCGCGCTTGCGGTCGAGCAGGTCGGTGTCGTGGAAGTAGACGTGGACGTAGTCGCCGAAGCGAAGCGAGCGCGCGAGCATGCCGATGGTGTGGGTCGCGGGAAGCAGTCCCGGCTCGGGCCCCGCGACGTCGCCCCCGCCGCCGTACGGGAGCGGAAACGTCGTCGCCGTCAGGTCGACGAGACCTTCCTCCGCGACCGCGGCCTGCACGGCCTCGTCGGTGTACCAGCCGCCACCGGAGAAGTAGCGCGGCTCGAGGCCCTGCCCGCGCATCCAGGCGAGGTCGCGGCGGACGCGCGAAACCGGCTCGGTCTCGCCCGTCGGCCGCGCGTGGCTCGGCGACGTCCAGTGCGTATGCAGCCCGAGCGGAACGTCGAGCGAGCGGACCCGCTCGAGCCACGGCTCCTCGGGCTCGTTGTCGGGCGGTCGCACGAGCGCCGCGATTCGAAAGCCGCCGGGCCGGCGCCCGACAAGCTGCGAAAACGCTCTCCAGGCGCGGTCGTCGAGAATCCGCTCGACGTGGCAGGAGACGACTGCGGCGCGCAAGGTCCGTACCCTAGGCGCGCGTGACCCGCCGCACTGCGTACGTCGTGCTCGCGCTCGCGAGCGCTCTGCCGCGCCTGGCCGCGCTCGCGATCGAGCGTAGCGACATCACCGAGGCGTACGTCGACAAGGGGGACACGTTTGCCCGCATGTTCATCGCGGACGGGACGTACGGCTTCATCCCGGGCATCCCGTCGGCGTACACGCAGCCGCTCTACGGGTTCTTTCTGATCCCGCTCTACTGGATCTTCGGGCGGCACTGGTTCGTGATCGGCCTCGCACAGGTGCTGATCGCCGTCGCCACGGCGTGGTTGGTCTATGAGCTCGGGCGGCGCCTGGTCGATCGGCGGGTCGGCGTGATCGCAGCGCTGCTGACGACCCTGCACCCGTACCTCGTCTGGCACGACGTGCACATGAACCGCGAGATCCTCGACCACCTGCTCGCGGTCGGCGCGGTGCTGCTGACGCTGATCGTGGCCGAGCACGGCAGCTGGTGGTGGACGACGCTCCTAGGCGTCGTTCTCGGGCTGATGATCCTCGGCAACGTTCGCACGCTGTTCGTGCCGCTCGTGCTCGCCGTGTACGTGCTCTGGCGGCGGCGGCAGTGGACGTGGGAGCCGGTCGTCGCGCTCGCGGTCGCGGCGGCCGTCGTCGCGCCGTGGGTGACGCGCAACGAGAGCAGAGTCGGATGCGCCGCGATCACGACGGACGCGCGCGCTTTCTGGAAGGCGAACAACGTGCACACGCTCGAGACGCTGCGGCGCGGCGGCTGGATCGACGACGTGCCGAACATCCCGGGAGCGCCGCCGACCCCGCAGGACGCCGGTCGGCTGTACGAGGAGACCGGTCGCGTCGTGCGCACGGACGAGTGCGCGCAGATGCGCTACTACCGTCACCTCGCGATCGAGTTCATGGAGGACCATCCAGGCGAGAAGGCGCGGCTCGCGGCGTACAGCGCGAAGCTGCTCTGGCAGCCGCACGTCCCGAAGACGGAGGGTCGCCCAGGCAAGGACACACTGCTCGACGTGGGGCGCGACTGGGCCGAGCCGCTGTTCATGATCCCCGTCTTCCTGCTCGCGCTGTACGGGCTCACGCTCGTGCCGCGGCACTTCGCCGTGCTCGCGGTCGCGCTGCTCGCCTACCAGACGGCGACGGCGATGCTGTTCGTCGGCGAGACGCGCTACCGCGTTCCGTGGGACTTCTTCTTGATGGTGCTCGCCGCCGGCAGCTCCGTCCAGCTCTGGGAGCGGTGGCGACGGGCGCGAAGCGGGTAAGAGCCGCGTGTGGGCCCGGCGCCGAGGCGGCGACGCCTCCCCCGGCGGCGCGTCGGATCCAGGCGCGGCCCAGACACGCCAGATCGCGCAGCCGGACGCGCGAGATCGTGGCATCAACCATCTAGGCCGCGATCGCCGACTCGACAGTCTCTCCGATGAGCAAGTCCACGACCTCGTGCAGCTGCTCGCGGATGTCGTCGTCCACGAGGAGCCCGTCGTCGTCGAAGCGCGTGTGCGCGTGACCGACGGCAACCTCGCCCTCGACGACGCGCGCGCCGATCGCAGCGAGCACCTTGCGGAGCTCGGCCTGCGCCCAGACGGCGCCGAACATGCCGGTGCTCGCGCCGACGACCGCGACCGGCTTGTTCCGAAGCGGGTTCGTGGCCACCGGCCGCGAGACCCAGTCGAGTGCGTTCTTCAGCTGGCCCGGGACGGACGAGTTGTACTCGGGCGTCGAGAAAAGGATCGCGTCGGCGCCGGCAACCGCGTCGCGCAGCTGCGACACGGCTGCCGGGGCCGGCTCGACGTCGTCCTCCTCGTCATACGGCGGCACCGACTTCAGGTCGTCATAGAGCGTGAACTCCACGTCGCCCGTGTCGAAGCACTCCGCGGACGCGCGCAGCACCTTCGTGTTGTGCGAGTCCGAGCGGAGGCTGCCCGAGATGCCGAGGATCTTCATCGTTCCTACGCCGCCTTCACGAACTGGAGCTCGGCGACAAGCTTGACCTCATCGGAGAGCGCGGGCTCGCCGCTCGGCAGCGGGTTGTTCCAGTTGACGCCGAACTGCGTCCGGTCGAGGGCGCCCTCGAGCTTTAGCCCGAAGCGCTCGTTCCCGTAGGGATCGGTGATCGGCTCGCTGATCGTGCCGGCGATCTCGATCGGCCGGGTCTCGCCCTTGATCGTGATCTCGCCGTCGACAGTGACCTCGTCACCGGCCCGCCGGACGTCCGTCGAGACGAACGTGAGCTGCGGGTTGCGCTCGGCGTCGAAGAAATCCGGGCTCTGCAGGTGCGCCTCGAGGTTCGGGTCCTTCACCTGGACGCTCGAGACGTCGGCGCCGCCCGTCAGGCGGCCGTCGGTGACCTCGGCGTCGAGCTTCGAGAAGGTGCCGCGGAACGTGCCGGCCATGTAGTCGACGCTGAAACCGATCTCCGAATGGACACCGTCGACCTTCCAGGTGCCCGTCGGGAGCGTCTGCGTCTGCTCGATCGTGCTCATTGCTTCCTCCCTCCGAAGTGATAAACTTGACTGGGCAAGCAACTGTAGCGGCTATCGCTTGAGGAGTCAAGTATCGTGCTCGAAACCACCAGGAACCCTGCCCTCGAAGCCTGGGTCGGCCTGCTCCGAACCCATCGGGCGGCCTTCCGGGACCTCGGAGCCGGCCTCGTCCAGGAGCACGGCCTCTCGATCAACGACTACGAGACGCTCTACCTGCTCTCGGAGGCCGAGTCCGGCCGGCTTCGGCGCACGGACCTGGCCCAGAGCCTTCAGCTGACCCCCTCGGGCATCACGCGGCTCCTCGTGGGCCTCGAGCGGTCGGGACTCGTCCGCAGGGCTGAGTGCCCCGCCGACGCCCGCGTGGCCTATGCGGAGCTCACCGACGCGGGTCGCGAACGGCTCGCCGCGGCGTCGTGCTCTCACGTGGCCGCGATCGAGGACCTCTTCAACGTGCACCTCGGGCCGGAGGAGGTCGAGCAACTCGCGGAGCTTCTGCGCCGGCTGCCCGGCGCCGGCCCTCGCTGTTCGCTCCGCTAGCTATCGCGCGCTCCCGTTCAGGTACGCCTGGTAGAGAAGCTCGGTCCGCTCCACGTTCCGGTGCTCGGCGAAGTGATCCAGCGCGCGCGCCCGGCCCGCCTCGCCCAGCGCGCGACGGCGCTCCGGGTCGCGCGCGATCTCGACGAGCGCGCGGGCGAGCGGCGCCGCTTCTCCGGACGGCACGAGCAGTCCGGTTTCGCCGTCGACGACGAGCTCGCCGAGACCGCCGATGTCCGCTGCGACGACCGGCCGGGCGCGCTCCATCGCCTCGAGCGCGACCATCCCGAATCCCTCGCCGAGCGAGGGCACGACGACCACCGCTGAGCGGTCGATCGCGTCCCCGATCGGCGACACGTAGCCGAGGAAGCGCACGGCGTCCTCCACTCCGAGCTCCTTCGCCAGCGCCTTCAGCGCGGGCTCCAGCGGGCCGCGCCCGGCGACGTCGAGCGTCAGCTCCGGCACCTCGCGGCGCGCCTCCGCGAACGCGCGCAGCAACACGATGTGGCCTTTGATCGGGATCAGCCGCCCGATGCAGAGCAGCCGTGGCTCCTCCGGACCAGGCTTGGGACCAGGTCCCGGGACGATGCCGTAGTGGACGATGGCGAACTCGGTCTCGTCGAATCCCTCCACGTCCGCGAGGTACCGGGCAAGGCCGCGCGAGATGGCGATGTGCACGTGCGCGAGCCCGCCGACTGCGCGGTCGGCGATCGCGAAGCCGCGGTTCTCGCGGAACTCGTTGAAGCCGTGCTTCGTGCTGATCCGCAGCGGCACCGCGGCGAGCGCGCCGGCGAGCTGCCCGTAGACGTCCGCGTGCACGAGGTGCGTGTGCAGGATCAGCGGGCGGGCGCGCGCGAGGTACGCGGCGACGCGCGCGAAGGCGACGGGATCGATATCGGCGCGGAGGCGGATCATGTCGACGGGCACGTCGCGTTCGCGCAGCTCGTTCGCGAACTCGAACGCGCCCGGTTCGTTCTCGTGCAGCTGGAGCAGGCGCACGTCCCAGCCGCGCTCGCGCAGGGACGGAAGCAACGACAGCAGATGCGTTTCGGCTCCCGAGATGCCGGCGATCTTCGCGAGGTGCAGGACCGAACGTTTCAGCGCGCGAGCTCCAGGATCCGGTCTGCCCAGGTGTCGACGGAGTGCTCACGCGCGACCGTCTCCCGGAGCTGTTTACCGATCCGCTCGCGCTCGCCGGAATCGCGCTCCGCGAAGGACGCGAGCCGGCCGGCGAGCTCCGCCGGATCGTCGCGCGCGAAGCGCAGCTCCTCGGGAAGCAGCGAATCGAAGACGGGGTTCGACGCGAGCACGGGTACGCAGCTCGCAGCGGCCTCGTAGACGACCTTGTCGGGCGCGCCCGCGCGCATGTTGTTCACGAGCAGATCGTTCGCCGCGAAGAGCTGAGGCACCTGCGCGCGCTCGACCGGGCCGTTCAGCTCGGCGCGCTCGCCGAGTCGTAGCTCGTTGACGAGCCGCTGGAGCTCTGCACGATGGTTCCGCTCGAGCTCGGAGAGCGCCGGTCCGTGTGCGCTGAGGCGAACGTCGAGCCCGTGGTCGAGCGCGCGCCGGAGCCCGCGGAGCACCGTGTCGAGACCCTTCGCCGGTGAATAGCGGCCGAGCGCGAGCAGCTGGAGTCCGTCGCGTGAGTCGCGCCTGCGGCACGGGAACTCCTCGAGGTCGATGCCGTGTCCGATCGGCGTCACCTTGAGCGAGTCGAGCGGGAACGAACGCGTGTCGACGCTCGCGATCGCGTTCGCCGCGCGGGCGGCCGCGCGGAGTGTCGGACTCGCGTGCCAGTGCGTGTACCAGAGGATCACGGGAACGCCGAGCGGACGTGCGAGTGGTGCGGCGAGCACCGCGTAGATCGGACACATGTGCGCGATCACGCCGATCGGCTTGCGTGGCAACTCCCTCGCGAGAGCGGCCTCGAAGCGGACCCCCCGGCCGAGTTTGTTCCGCGCCGCGAAACGGTGGACGCGCGCGTTCGGAGGGAGCACAGCGGGGACCGCGCCGTCGGCGAGCACGATCAGCTCGTCGACTCGGGCGGCGAGCGCACGCAGCTTCGCGATCGTGGCGGCGAGCGCCGGGTGCGCCGGGTCGACCTGCTGTGTGATGAAGACCAGGCGTCTCACGCGAACAGCTCCCCGTGCTCGGCGAGCCAGGGCTGCAGCCGTGGGAGCGACTCGAGGGCCCGAAGCACGTCGTCGTCGAGCGCGGTTCCGTAGGCGCTGACGAAGACGCGCAGGCGCCGCGCTTGCTCTTCCGGCGGCAGCGGCAGGGCCTCGATGTTGAGGTGCGTCCAGGCCGCGTGCGCGAGATCGTCCAGCCGGGCGCCCGGTCCGGCGCGGTCGAACGTCGCGATCCCGACCGGTGCGCCCTCGCGCCAGAGCAGGTTCGAGGGGCCGTAATCGTTGTGGCAGACGACTTCCGCCGTGCCTGCGACGTCCGAGTCCGCGGTCGCGTCGTGGAAGCGTCGGAGCAGGCGCGCAGACAGCTGCAGCTGCTCGTCGGTCCACAGCGCCCCGGTCGTGTTCGACGGCGCCACTCCCTGCGGCGAGACCTCGAAGCCGGCTTCCTCCAGCCGCGCGAGCAAGCCCGGATCCATCAGAAGTAGTCCGTGTCGCCGAGCGTGAAGTGCCACGCGTGCGGTCCCACCGGGAGCTCGCCCTCGAGCGCGTGGCCGATCAGCCGGATCGTCTCCGGCGTCGGGAGAAAACCGGCCGAGCGATATGCCCCCGCCTGCACCGCGGGCATGAGCGCGAGCAGCAGACGCGCACCGCGGGCGGCTCGGGCGCAGCGGCGAAGCAGCCACCGCGTCTCTCGAAAGCTCGGCGCGACGAGGTCGGCGACATACGCGCAGTCGATCCCCTTGAAGCGCTTGCGCCCGACGACGGCGTATCCGTTTCGCGACGCGATCAGCGTGTACCCACGCGGCGAGTCCGCGTAGCGCCAGTTCAGGTAGGCCGTGTCGCGAACGAAGTGGCTCCCTAACCGCGGGGCGATGGAGCGGTAGGCGTTCTCCTGCGCCGGGCCGAACCGACTTAGCAACAGACTGTTGCCAAGGCCCCGAGCCGGCACCAGAGGACGTGCCCAGATGCGCAGACGATGCACGTCGAGCCAGCCGAGCTTCGCGATGTAGATCGGGCCCGCGAGGCGGTTCGTGAAGCCGAGCTCAACCGTCGCGCCGGCCGCGCGTGCCGCGCGCTCGACCTCGCCGTTCAGGCGCTGGAAGATTCCCCGTCCTCGCGCCTCCGGATCGGTGACCGCCCAGAGCGGCAGGGCCGCGAGCGTCTCGCGGCCGTCCACGACCGTCCGGTAGAAGCTCGCGCCGAGGACGCCGAGGACGCGGCCGTTGTCGACAGCGAGCGCGATCGTCCGGGGACCGACGGGATTCTCGTCGAACCACCACTCGAACTCGCGCGCGTCGACGTCGTAGCCGCGCACGCGGTTGAGGACGTCGAAGACCTCGGCGCGCCGCTCCGGCTGGTACTCCAGCGTCTCGAGGCTCACTTCGAGGACGTGCCGAGCGCGGCGTTCAACAGCCGGCGTGCGTGCGTTCCCGACACGGTGTCCTTCCAGCCGATCAGATCGCAGGCGCCGGCGAGCACGAGCTCGAACGTCCGCGCCGGATAGGGCTCGATGTTGTACCGGTGCAGCCGCAGCGGGTCGGCGTTCGGCCCGTTCGAGCCCGACACGGACGTGAACGCGACCTCGTACCCCGCCTGCCGCAGGAGGCTGAGGTGCACGGGCTTGTAGTGCGCCTCGGAGCCCTTCACGTACGCGAACGAACGAACCGGCCGACCAAGGCGATCCTCGAGCCGCAGCTTCGACAGGACGATCTCTCGCGTTGCCTCGTCGAGCTCGAGCGCCGCAAGCGGGCGATGGCTGATCCCGTGCGACTCGACGCGCACGCCGGCCGCCTCGAGCTCGCGGAGCTCGCCCCAGTCGAGCGTGCCGTTGATCAGGCCGCGCATTGCGAGCCGCTCCTCGTGCGGGAGCGGGCGCGGGTCGTCCAGGTAGCCGATGGGAACGAAGATGACGGCGCGGTATCCGTAGCGCTCGAGCACGGGCGCCGCGTGCGCGAGGTTGTCGCGGTAGCCGTCGTCGAACGTGATCAGCACCGGTCGCTCGGGCAACCGCGTTCCCTTCGCGTAGTGCTCGAGCACCGCCTCGAGATCGACGACGGTGTACCCGAGGTCGCGCAGCTCGGCCATCTGCTCCTCGAACAGCGCCACCGGCACCGAGAGCGGATTGCCCGGCAGGTCGTTGACCTTGTGGTACATGAGCACCCGGAGCGCGCCGCGGCCGTTGCCGTTCGACGGCGCGACGAGCGACGTCGCCTCGCCGAGCGTCCGGTAGACGCCGTTCTTGAGCAGCTGCTTGACCCGCTCGGCGTTCACGCGATCAGTCTAGGAGCGCCCGCAGGCGTCGGGCGTACTCTTCCGGCGTCACTACCCAGGGCTCGACGCTCGGGCGGGCTGCCGCGGCGAGCCGCTCGGCGAGTGCGCGATCGGAGAGGACGCGATCGAGGGCCTCCGCGAGCGCCTGCGCGTCGTCAGGCGGCACGAGGAGCCCGTTTTCTCCGTCGCGGACGAGATCCTCGATGCCGCCGCCGCGGGTGCCGACGACCGGGCGGCCGCGAAGCAGGGCCTCGACGACCACGCGGCCCATGCCTTCCCCGCGCGAGGGAAGGACGAGGCAGGTCGCCTCGTCGAGCGCCCGCGCGACCTCTTCGGGCCGCAGCTCCGGGTCGTGGCGCACGCCCAGCCGCTCGATCAGATCAGCGCGCGGCCCCTTGCCGATCACGCGCAGCTCGCCGCTGCGCACCCTCGGCCACGCGGCGGCGAGCACGTCCACGCCCTTGTACAGCTCGAGCGCGCCGACGAAGAGCACGGAGGGCGGCTCGGGCAACGGGATGGGCGGCTCGAGGAACGGATCGAGATCCATGAACGCAGCGAACGTCGCGGTGGGCTCGACGCCCTGCTCGCGGACGAGGCGCGAGGTGAACTCGGACACGGTGCGGACACCGTCGGCGCGACGCACCGCCCACGCGGCGAGGCGGTCGCCGACCGGCGAGAGCAACCGCCGCGCGCGCGATCCGTAGAGGCGCGTCGCCGTGCGCCAGTCGCCGTGCAGGTCGAGCACGACGCGCGGGCGCCGCCGCGAGAGCGCGCGCCCCAGCAGCGCGGCGGCGGTCTCCTGCGCACCCTGCACGAGCACGACGTCGGGGTCGTAGTCGCGGATCTCGCGCGCGACCCGGAACGGCAGCCCGAGATGAAACGCGAGCCCGTCGAGCGCGCACACGGGAAACGGCCGGACGAGCCGGAACGTCTCGTCGCTCCGCCTCCCGCTCCCGAGCACGCGCAGGCTCATCACCTCGCCGAGCGCGCGGAACTTCCGCGACTCGGGCTCGTCGAGCGGCAGGCTGTAGCGCCTGCGCCCGACGAGCAGGACCCGCTTCACGTGTGAGTGGCCTCGTCGAGGATCTCGACGAGCCTGCCGTAGATCCGCTCCGGCGAGAACCGCTCGACCGACGACGGCGCCGCGCTCCTCAGCCGCTCGCGCAGCTCCGCGTCGTCGAAGTAGCGGCGAATAGCGGCGGCGAGTCCCTCCGCGTCCTCGGCGGGGACGAGGAGCCCGTTCTCGCCGTCGCGCACGATCTCCGTCACGCCGCCCGTTGCCGCAGCGATCACGGGCGTGCCGACGGCGAGCGCCTCGACGAGCACGTGCGGGAAGTTCTCCCACTTCGAGCTGAGGACGACGGCATCCGCCGCGCGCAGCAGCTCGAACACCGTGCCGCGCGGCTGCGGACCGAGGAAGCGCGCGCGCCCGTTCAGTCCGAGCTCGCGCGCGTAGGCGCGCAGCTTCGCAGCGTCGGGACCATCGCCGGCGAGCACGAGGTCGAGCCCTTCGAGGCGCTTGAGCGCGTCGAGCGCGACGTCGACCGCCTTCTGAACCGAGAGCCGGCCCGCGAAGACGAGCGTCGGGCCCTCGAAGCCGTGCCGGCGGCGCAGATCGTCGCGGTCGCCGAGCTCGGGCCGCTCGACCGGGTTCGGGAGCACCTCGATGCGCGCGGGATCGATCCCCCAATCCGTCGCGAGGCCGCCGAGCGACTCGCTCGGAATCACGAGTCGCGCCGCGCGACGCAGGACGAAGTTGCGCATCGCTCGCAGCGCGCGAACGCGACGTCCCGCCGAGCGCTGGTAGGACGCCAGGTCGCCGCGGTAGAAGCCGTAGCGGATCGAGCGCTCGTAGGTCGGGTCGGAGGTGAGCTTCTGCACGAGCGGCGTTCGCGCGAGCAACGAGCCGAGCGCGCTCCGCCCGACCATGCCCGTCGAGTAGACGACGTCTGCGCGGCGCGCCGCCTGTGCGACGAGCAGCACGGCACGCAGGTGGCGAACGCCGCGCGGCAGGCGCCGGGACACCCAGTGCACGGGATACGGCGTCGGCGCCGGCGTACGCTCGGCGTTCGTCACGACCTCGACGTCGTGACCGCGCGCGCGAAGCTCTTCCGCGACTTCCGGCGCGTGCGTTGCCGGCCCGCCGACGTCGGGAGGCCAGATCCCCGAGATGATCAGGACCTTCACGCTGTGGAGACTTGTGGAAGCGGCTCGCCGCGCAGCCGGACGAGCAGCACCGTCCACACGGCCGCGAACACGAGCGTCGACGCGAGCACCGCGCCCGCGGCGCCCGTGGCGCCCCACTCCGCGCCCAGCAGGATCAACGCGGGCACGAGCACCGCGGTCTCCACGCCGTGCGCGAGGATGCGCAGGTTCGGGCGGCCGATCGAGACCGGCAGCGACTTCGTCCAGCCGTACACGAGCTGCACCGCGGCGGCGAGCAGCATCACTCGCGCGGCGTCGGTCGCAGCGGTGTAGTCCGGGAGGACCCACCGAAGCAGGTCGGGCATCAGCCACCAGAACACCGGGACCGCGACGACCATCAGTCCGGCGGCAGCGACCGAGTAGCGCCGTACGCCGTCGAGCACCGCCTCCGCGCGGCCACGCTCCCAGTGTCGTGTCTGCTCGGTGAGCAGGATCAGCCGAATGGGCGAGCTGAGCGCCGCGAAACCCTGCTGCGGCGCCTGCGCCGCGCGGAAGTACGCGACCTGCTGCGGCGACGAGACGACGCCCAGGAGGATCGGCGCGATCCAGCTTCGCACCGAGACGATCGCGGTGCCCAGGCTCGACTGCACCACGAAGCGCACGATCTCAGGCCGATCCTCGCCGAGCTCCTTCGCGCGCGCAGCCGGGAAGCGGCGGAACGCGGCCAGCCCCACGACGCCGATCGCCGCTGTCGAGACCGCCTGTCCGATCGTCACCGCAGCGACCGTCTCGGTCACGCCGTACTGCGTCCCGATCGCGATCGCCGCGAGCCGGATCGCCATCGAGAAGAAGAGGAAGAAGCCGCGTACGTCGTACCGCCCGCGCAACACGAGCGCTGCTGCCGCGGTGCCCTCGAACGAGTAGAGCAGCGGCAGTGCCGACGCGATCAGGAGCGGCGCGGTCAGGTTCTGGTCGAAGACGAGCTTGCTCAGCGGCGCCGCGGCGCAGATCAGCAGGCCTGCGACGAGGGCGCTCGCGCTCTTGATCGCCAGCGCGAGCCGGAACAGCCGTGCAAGCCGACCCCAGCGCTCGCGCGCCACGTAGCGAAATCCGTACTTGACCAGCGCCTCCTCGCTCGTGAGGTCGAGAAAGAGCTGGAAGAGCGCCACGGTGGCGATCACGAGCGTGAAGCGGCCCCCGTCCGCGGGGCCGAGGACCCGGAGCGCGATCACCGTGCCGAGGATCCCGAGCACTGTGGAGCCGTAGCTCCCGAGAGCCGTCAGGACCCGGCGGCGCAGGAGGTTCACGGCGTTCACGGTACTTCACGTTCGTGTAGGGATCGTTAGCCCATGCCGCTCGCCTTTGCCCTCCTGCTGCCGCTCGTCTTCCTCCACGCGGAGTACCAACCGTCGTGGAGCGTCGGCCAGACGACGCTCTATCTCTCCGATCTCGCCGTGCTCGCGATCGGCGGCCTCGGCCTCGCGTCGGGCCTGCGCGAAGGATTCGGGCCGCTCCGCCCCGGACGCGCGGTCTGGGCGGCCGCGGCCGCTTTCCTGCTCGTCGTCTTCTGCTCGAACGTCTACGGCGCTCTACGTGAGGACA
>WNGB01012036.1_pt1 | contig 11798 bp, 12 predicted proteins | sample 5400681 | NCBI WGS metagenome assembly WNGB01 (sample SAMN13153367, study PRJNA577476) | soil metagenome | isolation source: 115 cm soil or saprolite under grassland replicate 2 | place: USA:California | collected 2016-06-15 | reverse complement strand
TGCCCGTAGCGCTCGGCGAGGATGACCCGCGCTCCGTTACGCGCGGCGGCAATCGCGGCGCATATGCCGGCTGGCCCGCCACCGACCACCAGGACATCCGTACGCGCGCTGACCGGAGTCTCATGCGCTGCTTCGCGAATCACGCCGAAGCTCATGCGCGGGGACTCAATGCAAGACGGTACTCGGCTGGTCTCGAGCGCAGCAGCGCACGACATTGGCAATCGGCCGGCTCGTCGAGGCGGGCGAGCAGACGCAGCTCGAGCTCGCCAATGACCTTCGGCAATGTTTCGACGTACAGCTTGTCGAGTGTCGTCGTCAGGTGCTGCGTCCGCAGGCCCTCTGCCCAGTTGGATGGAACGTGGTAGTACAGCATGTGCATGCCGCACACGCGCGCCAGCGGTGGACTGACGCAGTCGCCGGTGATGATCGGGCTGCCGACGGACTGGCCAAAATGGCGCAGCAGCATGGCCTGTCCGGCGGACTCGAAGGCGCCATAGTGCCAGCGATTCAGAATGACGCGCGCCTCGTGACCATGCACACGCCGGAACGGCGATGATGGTAGGCGCGCGAGTTCATCCGCCCAGGCGCGTGCCAGCGAGGGGCAGAACGGCTGATCCATGAGCGGCACGCGCTCCGCGAGCGTGCTTTCAAGCTCCGTGCCGGGCAAGCCGGACGGCATCGCATCCAGGCTGACGAACGACCACGGCAACACCATATCGCCAGGCAGCACCGCGTCCTCGCCGTCGCGCCAGTCACACGTCCCGCTGGTGCCGCCGACAATCAACACGCGCACACCCGCCTGCCACAAGAGCCAGAACACCTTGTGCTCCGCCTCGCGAAGAATCCAGTCTTCGCCGGCGACCATGCCGTAGCTCGGGATGCGGAGGAAGGATCGGCCGGCCGGGGATTGATAATGTTCGAGCCGCGGGCCAGGACCGTAGGGCGTTAACGGGCGGTGCGTTCCGAGCAGGGTGCTGCCGTGCTCCTCGGCGAAGCTTGGGAAGCGATCACCGAGCCCCCAGAGTGGGCTGCCGCTGATTGTGGCGATCGCCGCGCTGGGTCCGCTGTAAGCGACCGATGGGTCAGACGACGGCACGCGTCAACCTGGCCGCGGCTTCGACCGCCATGCTTAGCGCTGCGCCCGCGTCGAGGCGCGTTGGCTTCCCATCGCGCAAAAGTTGCTCCCCATCAATCCAGACGGCGGAGACGTCCGAGCCGCGCGCAACGTAGACCAGGTTGGCAGCGTCGTCGTGCCACGGCTGAACGCGTGCACTCGACGTTCGAACCGCGATCATGTCGGCGCGTTTGCCGACTTCGAGCGAGCCAATCTGCCGGTCCAGACCCAGAGCACGCGCACCGTCGATCGTGCCCATGCGCAGGACCTCGGTCGTAGTGAGCACCGCTGGATCGTCCGCGGCGACCTTGTTCAGCAGGCTGGCCACCTTCATCTCTTCAAACAGGTCCATGCCGTTGTTGCAGGAAGCCGCGTCGGTGCCGAGTCCAACCACCGCGCCGCTGGCGCGTAGCGGCCCGATCGGCGCGACACGACCCTCGAGCTTGGCATTGCTACTCGGGCAATGTGCCACGGCTGTGCCGCGACGTCCGACCCGTTCGGCCTGATCAAGCGTGAGGTAAGTGCAGTGAGCCACGACCACGTCTGGTGCGAGCAGGCCGAGATCGTCCAGATAAGCAGCGCAATCCCCGCGCGCGCTGACCTCCGCTCGAGATTGCGCGAGATGGATAAAGACACGCGCGCCCGTGCGGTCGGCGAGGGCCCGCACGCGGCGAAGCACCTCGGGTCCGCACGTGTCGGTGGCATGCGGTCCAATGCCGACGGTCACGCGCGGCATCCCGGAGACCTGCTCGATCAGGCGCTCCGTGGTGGCGAGCGCTTCCTGCGCGCGGTCGTCGTAGAGCGAGTTGGCAACGATCGCCCGCAGTCCGCTGGCGGCAACTCCGTCGACCACCGTCTCCATGTGTGCGTACCGATCCGCGATCGTCGTGACGCCGTTCATCAACAGTTCAAGGCAGCCAGCCAGGGCGGCCGCCTTGAGATCCTCGGGTGTGGCCTGCCGCTCGAGTGGCCGCATGCGACCGCCGAGCCACTCGCCGCGTGGCACGTCTTCGGTCAACCCGCGGAAGAGCCACATCGGCGTGTGTGTGTGAGTGTTGACCAGTCCAGGCAGCAGCACGTGACGGTCGAGCGTCTGGACCGCTCCGGGAGGCATGGCAGAGGGCGGCCCAACCGCGACGATCCGTCCGTCGCGCATGGCCAGCGCGCCCGGGGCGTAGACCGTCCCGAACGGATCCAGTGTGAGCAGGCGGTCGGCGGCAACGATCAAAAGATCGCTCACGTCGTGGTCGTCGTCGGCGGCTTCCAGCGCACGATCAGCCGCTCCGCCAGCACGACCGCGCCGAACTGCGCCAGGGCCATGAGCGAGCCGACCACCATCGCCGAATAGAGGAGTCCGGTGCGGAACTCGAACGTGGCAATCGTAATCAGGTACCCCAGCCCCGTATCCGCGCCGATCCACTCGGATACGATGGCGCCAATCACGCACGACGTCGCCGCGATCTTGAGCGCCGAGAACAGGAACGGCAGCGACGACGGCACGCGCAGCTTCCAGAACACCTGGGCCGGCGACGCCGACAGCACACGCATCAATTCAAGCGCGCTCGGCTCGACCGCCTCCAGTCCACGCACCATATTGACCAGGGTCGGGAAGAAGGAGATCAGTGCGGCAATGATGATCTTGGGCGTGTACCCGTTTCCGAACAGCAGCACCAGGATCGGCGCAATGGCGATGATCGGCACCGTCCTGATCGCCACCGCGATTGGGTAAAGCGCCCGTTCTGTCGGTTTGTTGTGCACGAACAGAACGGCCAGCAAGATGGCGATGCCGTTGCCGAGCACGAAACCGCCCAACGACTCGATCAGGGTCGCGCCGGTATTGCGCTGAAGCGCTGGCCATTCCTCGAACATCGCCTGTACCACTCGCGAAGGCGCCGGAATCAGGAACTCAGGCACTCGGAAGAGACGGATGTGTAACTCCCAGTAGCCGAGCACAGCCAGCATGCCAAGCACGGGCACGAGCAGACGCCGTGCACGGGCCCCGCGGTGGCGCGCGGCAGATCCCGGCAAAGCGACCGCGGCGGTCACAGGAGGTCCGTCTCCTCGGTCGACAGCGCCCGGCGGAGCGCGGCCGTGTAGCGCGCGAATTCAACGGTTTCCTTCATGGCCGGATCCCGCGGTCGGGCCAGGTCGATTCGCAAGTCGAGCTTGATGCGCCCGGGCCGAGCGGTCAGAACGACAACGCGGTCGGACAGGAACACCGCTTCGGGAGAGCTGTGGGTGACGAACAGGATGGTCGTGCGCGTGGCCTGCCAGATGCGCAGCAATTCGGCGTTCATGCGCTCGCGAGTGATCTCGTCGAGCGCGCCGAACGGCTCATCCATGAGCAGCACCTGCGGCTCGGTGATCAGGGCGCGTGCGATCGACACCCGCTGGCGCATACCGCCTGATAGCTGCCACGGATACGACGCTTCGAAGTCTTTCAATCCGACCAGTTCAAGCAGGCCCCGCGCCCGCGCCTTGTCATCGAGCGATCCACCGCTGATCTCGAGCGGCAGCAGCACGTTGGCCATCGCCGAGCGCCACGCAAGCAGTGTGGGATCCTGGAACACGAAGCCGAAGGCTCTGCTCTTGCGCGCGCCCTCAGGCGTGGTGTTCGCCACGCGAATGCTGCCGGCGGTTGGCGTGAGCACATCGGACACTAAGCGCAGCAACGTCGACTTGCCGCACCCGGAAGGACCGAGTAGCGCAACGAACTCACGCGGTTGGACCGACAGACTCACGTTGTCCAGCGCCTGAATCGACCCTGACGGAGCGGCGAAATGCATCGACACTCCGTCGAGCTCGATAGCGCCGGCGGCACCCATTGCGCGCGGGTTACTGCTTGGGTCGGTCGCCAACACGGTTCAAGATGTCCTGGGTCATCGCGTCGGCCGAAGTGATTGGGTTCTTGAGTAGGCCAAGGTCGCTGTACGTGTTGATCGCTTCGTCCCACACCTGAGTGTCCATCCAGCCCCAGCCCTTCTCCTTGGTGGTGTCCGACCACATGAAGGGCGCCTCGAGCTTCCACGTCTGCAGTTCGAGGTCTCGCTTGAGGTCTTTACCGTATTTGAGCGTGATATCCGTAGCCTCTTCCTGGTGGTCGGCGGCATATGCCCAGCCTTTGGCGCTTGCCGACAGGAAGCTCGTCATCACCTCCGGCTTGTTCTTCAGGACCTCGTCGGTGGTGAAGTAGGTGAATGCGTACAGGTGGATGCCCATGTCCCACAACAGCAGCGGGGCGGCGTCCACACCGATGGCCGCCATCTGTGGCGCGTCGATGACCCAGGCGGTGATCACGTCCACCTGGCCCGTCTTGAGCGGCGTTGTATCCGAGCCGATGACCAGGATTTGCACGTCGTCACGCGGCAGGTTGTACTTGGCAATGACCGCGTCAATCAGCGGTCGGGCGGTCGCCTGAATGCCGATCTTCTTGCCGACGAAGTCCTTAGGCGAGGTGATGTTCTTGTCCTTGGTGGAGATGAACGCGAACGGGTGGCGCTGCAGAGCCGTGGCGAATGCCTTGACGGGCAGTCCCTGCGAACGAGCCAGGAACATGGCGGCAATGGACGAGACGTTGCCAATGGTGTTCGAACCACTGGCTGTCAGCGAGACTGGATCGATGTTCGGTCCACCCGGATCGATCCGCAGGTCAATTCCACGGTCTTTGAAGTAGCCCTTATCGAGTGCGACGAAATCGCCTGCGTACTGCGAGTTGGCCAGCCAGCCCAGACGCAAGCTGACCTGCTCTGTTTTTGCGGGCGCCGCCTGCGTCGGCGCCGGCGCTGCCGCGGCGGCCGTCGGTTTGGCTGCCGAGGTCGGCGCGCTCGACGTGGCGCCGCCAGTGCAGGCGGCCGCGAGACCGCCGGCCAGTGCTACCAGGCCCAGGAGGCTGCCACTGCGCAACAGCGCTCGTCGCGAGATCTCCTTCTGCATACGATTCATCCTTTCCCCACCTCTGGAAACCAGACCGAACGGCCCGCGGTGGCCGTCTGCGCGTCCCATGCCTGCAGAATGCGAACAGCTTCATTGGCCACGTCGATCGCCGTCTGCACTCCTTCCTTAACCATCGTGTCGGTTAGTCGATTAGCGACCACCGCGCACACGCTACCGCCACGCAGACCGTACAGCCCGAGCATCGTGAAGATAGTCGCCGCCTCCATCTCGAAGTTCAGGACGCCTGCTTTCTGCAGGTCGTCGAGCAACGTCTCCGAAAAGCTCTGCGTGTAGCCGTTGAACCCTGGCCGGCCCTGACCGGTATAGAAGGAGGCCGTCGAGGCGCTCACGCCCAGGTGATAGCGCACACCCAGCCGCTCGGCGGCCTGGATCAGGGCCAGGACGGCCTGGTAGTGAGCCGTGGCCGGGTATTCGGGTCGCACGTATTGCGGACTCGTGCCGTCGAGGCGCACGGCGCCCGTGTGGATGATGACTTCACCACACTCGATATGGCGCTGGATCGCGCCGCAGGTGCCGACGCGGATGAAGGTGTCGGCGCCGATGGCGATCAGTTCTTCGAGCGCGCTCGATGTCGAGCCGCCGCCGGCGCCGGTCGAGCAGGCCGAGATCGGTCCGCCATCGCGCAGCACGCCGGTCGCGGTGACGTGCTCCCGTTCGTTGGCGATTTCCCGCCCCTCCGCCCAGCGCCGAACGATCATGCCGACGCGCGCCGGATCGCCGGGCAGCAGCACGTATCTGGCTACATCGCCCGGCTTGCAGCGGATGTGGTACTGCAGCCCACTTTGCTCGGGCCGAGTAGCGGCCGACGTCCAGGTCATCTGTTGTTGATGTCTCCTTTCTACTGCCTCACAGCCGCACCACTCGCCAGTGTGTCTCCGCTGGATCACTTTCGACCAGCGGCATTGCGTGAGAAGAACACGGGTTGTCGCTGGGCATCGAAATGCATCTGGTCCATGCGGATCGGCGCCCGCCCACGCGGAACGGCCAGCCCGCGGGCCAGAGCAGGATTGGCATTGGCCGCCACCAGCTCACACACAGACTGTGGTCGATGTTGATGCCGTATTCCCGCGCGGAGAGATTCGAGCAGCGACTCGGGCTGACCAGCCTTGATAGGCCGCCGACATCGGGAATCGGCCGGCAAGCTCGTCGCTCACGCGGCACAGTGGCTCATCATCGGCCGGCCGCACCTGTTCAACGATGAGGATCGACTGACCTTTGTGCAGACCGAGCCCGGCTGCGCCGAGCGGGCGCACGAAGCGCCTGCGCCAGCGGTTGCTCGACACCCATACTTCCCGAAAGGGCCTTTGCGTCATGTTACGAGATCGGTCGGCGGCAGTCGGCGTGTTCGCGTTGGTATCCGCACTGGAGTTGCGGTTCGAACCCGAGCTAGCCGAGCTGGATCGGCCGCTCGAAGACGATCAGATCTTCCATCAGGTCAAAGCCGATCTGAGCCGATGGCGTGCGGGTATCGAGGCTCGACCTGCGCGAAGGGACCCGACGCTCGGGTCGACAATGACCACTCGCGTCAGCAACCCACCAATCAGCAGTATGCCAATCGTGCCCTCGACCAGAGAAGCAGCGCGGACATTGTACTCCTGCGGCCGGAGGAGCTACTCGGGGATCTGCCGATCTTCGGCAGTATGTTCCTGCTACTGGTGCACGGCACAAGGCGGTACGCCCAGCGAATCTCTCGATCGGCGCAAACCGCCCGATGTGCCCCGCTCGCCCTGATACCTCAACTGTGACCGGATTCATAGAGCCACGCACCGAACGCGCGTATGTTGGGCGACGGATGACGCCCCGCTTCGAGAGCTCGATCTCGCCCTTCCCAGCTTGCAGACGACGATGGCCGCGCGGCCGCGGGTCGATCATTTCGCGGCCGAAACCTGAACAGCCGAGAATCATCTGCCTGCCAGCGTTCCACACAGGGAGGTGAACGCATGCTTATCACTGGTTGGCCCCGCGCTCTGGGCAGCACCTGGATGCGCCCGGATCGTCCCGTATACGACGGGCACCGCTATGCAACCCGCGAGCTGCTGTACGCGAACGAATGCGCTGGATCGAGCGGCTTCGATCGAGACGAAGCACGCCGCCGAGTCGCGCCGCTACTCGAACGTGGCGACGTGGATACCTATCTGCGCGTCGACTTCAGCTCCGACTTCGGCAGGTCGTTGCCGGCCGAGCCGGCCGAAATCGACTGCTTCGTCAACTTCATGCGCGAGGTGGCCGCCGATCCAATCCTCGGTGCCGTGACGGGCTACATCATCGGCAACGAAACGAATATCGAGGGCCGTACTCCGCTAGAGGTCGTACGCATCATCTACGGTACGCCGGGCGACACCAACAATGTGTACGATGCCGTGCGCGAAGTCAATGTCAATTCGCTCGTATTATTGCCCGCTGTTGGCCCGTGGAACGAGGCGGCGGACGGTGACCTTGCGAACTGTACGGCCGATGATGAAAGCGGCTGTTCGTTCCCGCGCGACCGCACGCGACTCACGAGGTGGGAGCGCTACCTGTATAGCGTCGCCTATCGCGCGTACCACACCAGCAATGCTCCGGACGATCAAATAACCTTCGCGCTCCACGTCTACAGTCGGCTGGACAAGGCCCTCGCGCTCAACCTGCCCAAGAATGCGGAGCCCAATGTCGGCATTCGCGACATCGACCTCGACGCGAATGGAAACGGAACGGGCGCGTACGTCAACTCATGGGTCTACGATGACTTCCGCCACCAGATCACCGCGGCCAGAGGCAACGGGCTCGTTCCGTGGCACATCATTGGCGAATGGAACACGGTTTGGGACTACAACAACGACGGTGAGCTCACCGCTGACGAAATGCCATCCGGTCGCCCGGCGGGGCAAGAGGAGGGTATTGGCGCGTATGCACACGGCCTATTCGGCAATCTCATCACCGAGTACCTGCGCCACCGCGACCAGCTGCTCGCGGTGATCAACTTCGTCGACCAGCACGTCGGTGGCGATCGCTGGGACCGTACCGCGATGTGCCACACGCCAGAATGCGCTCTCGACGCTACTCAACGTGAACGCCTCGAAACGTGGCAGGGCGACTTCGACTTCCGGATGCGCGAAGGCTGGTGAACCGACAGGACGGCCGCGATGCTACATGGACCGGATGTCTGCTAGGTCTCACCCGAGTCGAGCACGAACCACCTGTGGAAGTCGCCATGCCGTCCTCGGCGCCGGCCGGGAGGCACGTTGCCTCCACTCGTCAGGTGGTGCATGACGGTATTCGCTTCGGCTCGGACGGTAGCACAGGCAACGTCGACGGATGCAGCAGCGGCCCGCCATGGCACGTCGCCCTTGCGGTGACGCCTCGGCTATGGCTGGGCAGGTAGTAACTGCCGACTCGAGTCTTTGCAGGACGGATCCGCCTCGGAGCAGAGAGCTGCGCGGGCACGCTGCCACACGTCTCGCTAGCGCGCGGCGGGCACTGGAGTGCTGAGCGGAATGACCATACGCCAGCGCGGCGCCTGAGGCGTGTGCGACCATATCGTGTGGCCGATCCAGTACACGCCGGCCAGGCACTCAGCATCTGGAGGCACGCGATCCAGGTCGAAGACCAGGGCGCTGACCTCGAGGACGCCGGCGTTGGCGCGCGACGTACCGCCGGCGGCGTAGCGCGTTGGCGACCAGCAGCGACTGGGGCGATCGCGGCGCCTACATCAACGCCGTCGACGTCCTCGACGTTGGGCAGGTCCACCAGCTGCCGATGCAGCGGCGGCGTAGCGGTGGCTCCATTCCGGTCCGCCGCGGAGTTACGTGACATCGTCGGCTGGTAGTGCTCAAGGCTGCCGCGGAGTTCGGCGCCGGCAGATGCCCACTGCACGCCGAAGTTGCTGCGGGCGGCCGTCGAGAAGTACAGCGCCACGCCGGCTGAGTTGGCCGCTGAGCTCGAGGCCGAGCAGGAACGGCGGCGCTCGCAGAAAGCTTGACCGTGGTGGTCCAATTCATTAGGAACTACTCACCCAAGGAGGGTTGTCCTGTGATCCGCAAGTTCGCGACGGCTTTTGCAACGGGCCTGGTGCTCGGTGCGCTGTCATTGTCGACCACGGCACTCGCAGCCGGTCCTGGTGCCTCCGACTGCGGTCGTGCCGCAGGTCACGAGACGGCCGCTGTTGCCCAGGCCCTTGGGGCGGGCTTTGGGCAGATCGTGTCTACCCTCGCGCCAATCAACGATCTCAATCAGCAGTCGTTGTTCGACTGCCAGCCCTAAGCGCGGACACCCGAGGCTGATTTCGCAGTGGGCGTCGTTCCTTGGTCGGACAGGGCGGCCGATGGCCAGATGAACGGTCGGCCGCGCAGACGTCCGTCCGACGAAGCGCCGTACTTGGAGGTGCTCGTGCGCGATCTCCAGCGCCAGAATCGTGAGGCCGCCGGCGTCGTGGGCTCTCTGCCGTGGCGGCTGGCCTTCGCTGACGATCGCCTCCGCGCCGTTGAGGCGCCAAAAGCTGATACCTCTGAAATCGCTCCAGGATGCGATTCTGTGCGGTCTCATGCTGAGACGACGCAGACACCGGCCACGCCGCGCAATGGCCGGCCCTGGTGGCGCCAATGGTGATAGCGCCACCCAGGCCACGGCCGTCCCCGCCGAAGCCCCGGCCGGCACCACCGAGACCACGACCGCCACGCCCGAAGCCCTGACGGCACTTCCAGGGGAGGACCACGCGTAGGCTGCGGCTATGGAGTCCACGGCAATCGTCGCGGTTGGCCTGGCGTTGGCGTGGTGCTGCGTCGCGTTGGCCTATCCGACTACAAATTCCACGAGCTGCGCCACACGGCGGCCAGCCTGGCACTCGCCGAAGGTGCAAGCCTGTTCCACGTTCGCGGCTGCTCGGCCACAGCTCGATCTCGATTACCGCCGACATGTACGGACACTGGACAGACGAGGGTCGCAAGGACGTTGCGCGGCGTCTTGAACACGCGCTGATTGACCCATTGGCTGTCAGTTCGGCTGTCAAAGTGCTTTTGAAAGCGGCGGTGACAGCTGATTCTGAGATTGGTTGACCCCGGATGGGGTGCCTGGAGGAGAGTAAGCCAGATTCCCGACGAGGGTCCCTGCCGAGGCATTTTGCCGGGCGTCGCGAGATTGGGAAAAAGGCCGCTGAGTCGCCAGAAGGTGCGGCAAATTGGTACCGATCGTCGGCTTGGCTACCACCAATGGCTACCAACAACCGAGAACGGTCGTTCCGGACGGAGATAGACGCCGCGATGGGCTGCGCGCGGGATCGTGCAGACGGCGCTCACGGCCTGGCCGCGCTGACGAGCCCATGACGTTCTCTGCCCTTGTCTTCGAGCGCCGTTAGCAATTGCACCACAACCCCGAGCTGCTCCGCGAGGAGATCGTGCACGCTTGCAGTACTGAGTTCCGCGGCGCAGGTCTCGAATTCCTGGCCCAGCAGCGCGACGATCACGCACCTTGCACGGTTGCGGAGTACGAAGTCTTCTTCGGTGTGTCGAGCGGTTTGCCGACGACAGCGTACACACGAATGCACAATCCTGGAGGCCACAGATGCGGTTTTGGCGGCACGTGACCGGCTGGTTTGGCGCTACGCCAATGCAAGCTTCGCGGGCGCAGTGTCGAAGCAGGGACTCGAATGAAGGCGTCGCAGGACGTCGCAAAGGGTCGCCTTCAAGTTGGAAACCTGAGACTTTGTCGCAGGACGCGGCATGTTTTCGCGCCGGGTTCGTGTCAGCGTTGGTGTCAACGTCAACCATGGCGAGAGCTTCTGTGGCGTCATTGGGGAAAGTACGGCACACGAGCATTCCAAAGTGGATCGGGGGTTCGATGGAGGTTCGGCCGTGCGTCAGGCTGGCGCTGGTTGGACTCGAGGGACATCTCGTTGAAGTTCAGGTCGACGTGGCGCACGTCGTCCTGCCGAACTTCTTGAAGGCGGGAGCGCAACACCAACATCGACGGGTATCGAAGGGCCTGACTCCGGGAGTTGCTAGACGCAATTGAGTACGCCTGACATGCCGACAAAGTCGCTACTTGTGACCATGATCGCGTCACCTGAGAACAGGTCGGCGGCGGCCAAGCAGTTATATGTCGGTCCATTCACGATAGAAACGATCAATACCTTCAACTTACTGGCGCCTCGATCGAACAGCAGCGGGTCCGGGTCGTAGACGGAGGTGAACGCTGGCGAAGCGTCGAACCCGGACTGGTCAATAGGGCCAGTGGCGTGGGCGAGCAGGTGCGATAAGTGCAGCCCGCCGCCGACCACATACAGGCAAGCGCCGATCACACCAGCCGCCGCACGCCCATGGGCCATGCGCAGCAACGACGAGCGCGTGGTGATGTACTGCATGCAGCGCAGCGTGCCGCGCCCTTCCTGGTTGCAGAACCCACGCTGCGCCCGTTCGGCACGCCTTTTCGAAACAGGCGGGTTGAGCAGGCGGTTTTACGAAGGCGGCTGTGGTACTCTGGCGCGGCCCCGGGGGAACTGGTCACGGAGTCGGTTGCAACCTTTGGCGAGCTGCTGCGTCAGCATCGCCGAGCGGCGCGCCTCACGCAGGAGGAGCTAGCCGAGCGCGCGGGCCTCAGCGTTCACGGCGTGCAGAAGCTCGAGCGCGGTGCGACGCACCCGTATCGCGATACCGCGCAGCGTCTACTCCAGGCGCTGCAGCTCCCTCCCGACGAGCTGGCTCGCTTGACAGCCGCTATCAAGCCCGTTCGACGCCGTCCAACGCCTCACCAGTCGGCG
>WNGB01013267.1_pt1 | contig 11799 bp, 14 predicted proteins | sample 5400681 | NCBI WGS metagenome assembly WNGB01 (sample SAMN13153367, study PRJNA577476) | soil metagenome | isolation source: 115 cm soil or saprolite under grassland replicate 2 | place: USA:California | collected 2016-06-15 | reverse complement strand
CTGGACCAGCAAGACCTCGACGACGCCTACGACCAGGATGTCTACGCGTACAACGCCAAGACCATCAGCGACCGCCGCGTCTATCAGAACCAGATCGCGCAGGAGGCCCTCGGCAAGCCGCAGCGCGAGGCCTACGGGCCGGCCGAGATCGAGAAGCTCGACATCTACAAGACCGGGCGGCCGAACGCGGCGATGCTGGTGTTCATCCACGGCGGCGGCTGGCGCAACGGACAGTCGTCGCAGTTCACGGTCTATGCCGAGCCCTACGTGAAGGCCGGAGCCAACTTCGTCGTGCTCGACTTCACCAATGTGAGAGAGACTAACGGCGACATCTTTCCGATGGTCGAGCAGTGCCGGCGCGCGGTCGCCTGGGTCTACCGCAACGCCAGGAGCTTCGGCGGCGATCCGGAGCAGATCTACCTGATCAGCCGCTCCTCCGGCAGCCATCTGTCGAGCTGCGTGCTCATCACCGAATGGGAGAAGCAGGGGCTGCCGCGCAACATCATCAAGGGCGCGGTGCTGGGCAGCGGCATGTACGACCTCAAGCCGGTGCGGCTGTCGAAGCGCGGGAACTACGTCAAGTTCACCGACACGATGGAGCAGGAGCTCTCGGCGATGCGCCACCTCGACCGCATCCACGCCCCGGTCGTGGTCGTCCACGGCACCATGGAGACGCCCGAGTTCCAGGGTCAAGCTCGTCGTCGCCAAGGGCTACAATCACTACGAGGTGGGCGAGACCATCGGCCATCCCTATGCGGTGCTCGGCCGCGCCGCATTCGCGATGATGAAGCTCGATCAGGCGTGAGCGTGCAGCAACTGCAATCGGGGGAATCCACCATGTCGACCGACCATCCCACTCTCACCCGGCGCGCGCTGGTCGCGGGCGCCGCCGCCGGCTCCCTCGCGCTTGCTGGCGCGCCCGCCTCGGCGCAGCGCTGTCCGCTGGAGCCGCCGCCGCGCACCAAAGGCCCGCTGGTCTGGCTCGATCTGGACCAGCACGCGCTCGACGAGGCCTATGACCAGTCGGTCTATGCCTTCAACCAGAGCTTCATCCAGGAGCGGCGCGACGAGCGCAATGTCGCGGCGCTGAAAGTCCTCGGCAAGCCCGACCGCGTCGCCTACGGGCCGGCCGAGATCGAAAAGGTCGACATCTACAAGACCACGCGGCCGAATGCGCCCACCATGATCTTCCTGCATGGCGGCGCCTGGCGCAGCGGCCGCTCGGCCCAGGGCGCCTACCTCGCCGAGCCGTTCGTCAAGGCCGGCGCGAACTTCATCAATGTCGAGTTCAACAACGTGCCCGAGACCAACGGCGACCTCATGCCGATGGTCGACCAGTGCCGGCGCGCGGTCGCCTTCGTCTATCGCAACGCCCAAAACTTCGGCGGCGACGCCAACGCGCTCTATCTCAGCGGCTTCTCCTCCGGCAGTCATCTCGGCGGCTGCGTCGTCATCACCGAGTGGGACAAGCAGGGCCTGCCGCTTAACATCCTCAAGGGCGCGCTGCTGGGCAGCGGCATGTACGACCTCAAGCCGGCGCGGATGTCGAAGCGATCGAGCTACGTGAAGTTCACCGACGAGGTGGAGCAGGCGCTCTCGGCGCAGCGTTATCTCGAGCGCATCCATACGCCGCTCGTGCTCGTGCACGGCACGCTCGAGACGCCGGAATTCCAGCGCCAGTCGCGCGACTTTCATGCCGCCGTGCGCGCCGCCGGCAAGCCGGTCGAGCTCATCGTCGCCAAGGGCCACAACCACTTCGAGGTCGGGGAGTCGCTCGGCAATCCCTACGGCGTCATGGGCCGCGCCGCGATGACGATGATGAAGCTCACGAGCGCCGCGTGAACAGTGTTCGAGCCTGCCGAGAGGTAGCCCGCGGCCGCTGTGCCTTCATCGGCGGCGCGAATAAAATTTCCGCAAAAAAAACGTGATTGCAAAAGTCTCCGCGAGACGCTGCAGTGCAAAAACGCTATGAGGTGTGCCCCCGCTTGGCTTTATTTCGGAGGTCCCATGATCCGGAAATTCCTGCTTGCCGCCGTCTTTGCCACGGCCGCCGCGCTCGGTGCCGCTGCCGAACCTGCGCAGAACCCCGACGAGGAGTGCGATGACATCATGGAGGAGCTGGAAGAGCTCGCCGCCGCGGTCACCAAGGACAAGGCCAACGTCCGCACGCCGCTGGCGAGCTGTGCGGTGAACGGTCAGCTCCTCGGCATCGCGAAGGCGAGCCGCGCGGCAGCGGCGGAATGCTACGACCCGGGCCAGAAGCGCGATGGCCTCGTTGCCGCCCTCGACAAGGTGGTGAAGGACATGGAGGGAGTGATCGGCGCCACCTGCAGGTAAGGCACCGACGCCTCGCCGCCTCCGCTATCCCAGCGCGGCGGCGCCGGCCTTGGCGATCTGCTCGTCCTCGTGCGAGGCGACGCCCGACACGCCGATCGCACCGACGCACTCATTGCGCACCAGGATCGGCACCGCGCCCTGGATCAGCACGCCGGCCGGGAAGTTCGCGAACGCCGGCCGTTCCTTGACCCGGTCCTCGAACATCTTGCTCGGCCGCCGCGTCATCGCCGAGGTGTGCGCCTTGCCGATCGCCACCTCGGCCGAGATCGGCGCGACGCCCTCCATGCGGTCGAAGTGCAGGAGATAGCCGCCGTCGTCGACGATCGCGATCGCGACCTTCCAGTTGTTCTTCTCGGCTTCCGCCTTGCAAGCGGCCATCGCCTTTGCAATGTCGGCGGCGGTCAGGCACGGCTTGTCACGCATGGGAGTTTCCTCGCTGAGCGGTCTTTCAGGGCGAATAGCGAATAGCGAGTAGCGAATAGCGAGTAGCGAATAGGAGGTCCAGCCCTCTCTGGCAGCCCACTGTTCGCTATTCGCTACTCACTATTCGCTTCTGGATCACGCCGCCCTTTGCCGGTGCGCCCCCTCGAACGCGCCCGCCACCTCGCGCATGAACCGGTCCATCTCCTCCTTCACTTGCGCGTGCGGCTTCAAGCCCACGTTGAAGTAGAGGATCACCTCGCAGAACCCTGCGGCCTCGACCTTTTTCAGGGTTTCGGTGATCTGCGCCGCGGTGCCGAGCAGCACCGAATTCTCGGTCAGGTCCTCGGCCTTGATCTTGTGCAGCCGCTCGACGATCTCGATGAAATAGCGGTAGCTCGGCGGCGCGGTCTTGGGATCGCCGGGGAACGCCGGAATCACACACTCCTTGTAGTAGCGGATCTGGCGTGCGCGCTGTGCCGCCTCCTGCTCTTTGGTGTCGGCGAAGTGGGTAAAGTAGCTGCACATCAGCCGGCCGGGCTTGTTGCCGTATTTGATGCAGGTCTCGTTGTAGAGGTCCGCCACCTGCTTCAAGCCGCCGAAGCTCATGGCGGCGGCGAACGGCGCCACGATCAGGCCGCAGCCGAGCCGTGCCGCCAGCTCGATCGACAGCTTCGAGAACGACGCCACATAGGTCGGGATCGGCCGCTGCACCGGCTTGGGCGTGATGCGCACGTCGTCGAACGAATAGTGCTTGCCGTGATGCGAAATGCGCCCGTCCGCCGCCCACAGCCGGCGCACCAGTTCGAGGCCCTCCTCGAAGATACCCTGATTGTCGGCGAACGACACGTGGAACGGGTCATACTCGCGCTTGTCGTAGCCGCGCCCGGCGGCGAAATCGACGCGGCCGTTGCTGAGCAGATCGAGCGTCGCCCATTGCTCGGCCACCCGGATCGGATGGTGCAGCGGCAGTACCGTGACCGCCGGCGCCAGCCGGATGTGCCTGGTCTGCGCCGCCACCGCCGCCAGCACCAGGTCGGGGCAGGAGAGCACGCCGAGCGAGTTGAAATGGTGTTCGCCGATCCAGGCCGAATTCATGCCGAGCGTGTCGGCATAGAGCGCCTCCGCCGTGATGTCGGCCACGAACTGGTTGGGGCCGCGCGGATTGTCGGCGTAGTGGTTGTCGCTGAGCGTGAAGTAGCCGAATTCCATGATCGGTCCCTCCCTCGATCGCCTCGTCACCCTCCATTGTCATTGCCGGGCTTGACCCGGCAATCCATCTCCTTGCGAAAAAGATGGATGCGTGGGTCAAGCCCGCGCATGACAGTGCCACTATAGATGCGGCTGCAATTGTTGTAAATGCAATTGTTGTGTTCGCAATGATCTGGGGGTAGACTACGTCAACACTGCTGCCATAGCGCAGCCGCCGCCAGTCTGGATCTCGCCCAGTGCCCGCCAAGCTCGACCTCGCCAACTACCTGCCATACCTCGTCAATCGCCTGGGCTCGGCGCTGGTCGCCAGCATGACCGCGAACGCGCTCGCGCAGCATGACCTCACCATCGACCTGTGGCGGGCGCTGGCCGTGCTGGCCTACCGCGGTCCCCAGCGCCAGGTCGACCTCGTCGCCATGACCAGCGTCGACGCCTCCACCATGTCGCGGCTGGTCACCAAGCTCGTGCGCCTGAGCCTCGTCACCCGCCGCCGCTCGCAGACCTCGAGCCGCGAGGTCGTCATCGAGCTCACCGCCGAGGGCCGCGCGCTGGTCGCCCGTATCATCCCGTTCGCGCAACAGCTCGAGCATACCGCCGCCGCTGGCGTCCCGGCCAAGGACCTGGCGGTGGTCAAGCGCGTGCTGCGGCGCATGTACGAGAACATGGCGCCGGGACTTTAGTCCCCGCCGCGCGCGTGCGAGCTCGATGCCCTGACGTCGCCCTTCGTCGTTTCCTGCCGTTCTTTCGCCTCGTAATATTCCGCTGAAAACTTGATCGACCAGCGCGCAAAGAAGCCGCTCACCCGATCGCTCAACAACGCGGTCGGATGCCGGGTTGCCTCCTCATAGTGCTGCGTGTAGCGCCGGACGACTGTGCCGAGCAGTGGTACACCTGAAAGCCGCGCGACTATTCCCGCCACGATGGCTCGCAGCCCGCGCCCGACGCTGGTCGCGGCCGCATTGAGCATGCCGAATAGCAGATCGAAAAACCGGCCGATCCTCCCGGCTGAAACCGCGCGCGCTAAGGTTTCCATCGCCCCTGCAAGCGCACTTTCCAACCGGAGGTAGCGATAACCGGTTTTCCGGATCAGATAGCGCGACGTGAACTGATGCCAGAATTCGATCATCGTCGTCATGAATGGATGTCGCTTCGCTTGGGGCCAAGCCGCCGGATAGACAGGCAGCACCAGCAGCTTGCTCTTGGCAATAATGGTCGCGGCCGGATGCAGGAGTTGCATCCAGGCTGGGAGGGACGTCGCCTTGGCGATGAGGACGGCGTGAAGCAGCGTTGCCGCCCCGAACGAGATCGGAAGCCAGAGGACGGCGCCGAAGATCACCATCAGTGCGGTGCCCGGCGTTAACGTCCTGCATTTTCTGAACACCCAGGCCATTCCGCTCTCAAAGAGGTGATGAACGGCATTTTCAAACGCCTGGTAGCTGATCTTCTGGCGCAGCCATGCCCAATGCTGGCTGATGAATTCCCGCCACGCCTCTCGACGTGCGCTGGGAAGTGGCAACACCCGTGCGACGCCTTTCAAAAGCGCCGCGATCCCATCGCCAAGAATGCGGAAGGTGAACAGCGGCAGCCGCATCAAATTCAGCAGGATGGGAAATAGGAAATCGATGACATGGATCAGAAGCGTCAACAGGCCGCGCAGGACCTTCTTCACGACCAGCGCGATCGCCACCAACGGCAGGATCACGACATCCTCGATGCCTCCCGCATAATGTTCCGATGTATTCCCGGCAGGCATGCTGCTAGTCGCTCACGGTTGCTCGCATAGGGTGGCGTATCGCTCCAGCGTGAACTCGCGGTTTCACTCTACCACGCGATCGCGTGCTGGGGCGCATGGACAAGAACATGGTGGGGCGCTGAGCGGCCGGCGCGTCCTAACCGGTCCGGTCCAGGGCCTTTGCGACAACACGCGCCTCGTCGATAAACATTTGCGCGGCCGGACCGAGTATCCGGTTCGTCAAGGTGACGATGCCGACCGGCCGCGGCTTCACGCCGAGCGTCACCGGCAGGACTGGCCCACCCCGCGCCCGGTCCAAGAGAGGGGCCGGCATCGCGTTGGCTCCTTTCATTTTCAGAGGGCAAGGATATCGAATGCTTTAACAGGCGCTGAATGTTGACCGTCATCCTGACGCGCCACCCCGGCCTCTTGAGCCGGGGGAGCCTCGAAGGGCGACGGCCCGGATTTGCCCGCAGGTCGGGGCCGTTCATCCTTCGAGGGCCTCGCTTCGCTCGGCCACCTCAGGACGACGGGATGAGGGCTTGAAAACCGGGTTGTTCGCGCCCGCACCGCCGGCCTAATCTATTCCCACACGAACCCAGTCGCAGGTGGAGACAACGGATGGCAGAGACCGCAACGCTTCAGCGCACCAAGGGCCCGCTGGTCTGGCTCGACATGGACCAGCAGGCGCTCGACGACGCCTACGACCAGGCCGTCTACGCCCCCAACCGCGAGCAGGTGCACGCCCGCCGCGACGCCAACAGCGCGATCGCGCGCGCCGTGCTGGGCGAGCCGCTGCGCTTCCAGTACGGCGCGACCGAGATCGAAGGCGTCGACGTCTACCGCTGCAAGCGCGACAACGCGCCGGTCAACGTCTACATCCACGGCGGCGCCTGGCGGAACGGCCGTTCGCGCGACTTCGCGTTCCTGGCCGAGCTGTTTGTCAACGCCGGCGCCCACAGCGTCATCGCCGATTTCAACAACATCGACGACGTCGGCGGCAACCTGATGACGATGGCCAGGCAGGTGCGCAGCGCGGTGGCCTGGGTCTACCAGAACGCGCCAAAATTCGGCGGCGATCCCAACCGGCTCTACGTCACCGGTCATTCCTCGGGCGGGCATCTCGCGGGCTGCGTCGCCACCTGCGACTGGGCACGCGACTTCGGGCTGCCCAAGGACATCCTCAAGGGCGCGCTGTGCGCCTCCGGCATGTATGATCTCAAGCCGGTGCGGCTCTCCAAGCGCTCGAAATATGTGAACTTCACCGACGAGATCGAAGACGAGCTCTCCGCGCAGCGCCATCTCGACCGGCTGCACTGCCCGATCGTGCTGGCCCACGGCACGCTCGAGACGCCCGAGTTCCAGCGGCAGACCCGCGACTTCGCCGCCGCCGTGAAGGCCGCCGGCAAGCCGCACAAGTTCCTGATCGGCGAGAGCTACAACCACTTCGAGATGCTCGAGACCTTGGCGACGCCCTATGGGCTCCTCGGCCGCGCGCAGCTCGAGCTGATGCAGCTCAAGCAGTGAAATTCGGGAACTTCGTAGCCCGGATTGAGCCTTAAGCGCGTTTACGCGCGTCTTGACGCGCTATGGCGAAATCCGGGGCTATCCGAGAGCGAATCACGACCCGCGAGAACGAGCCGTTTGCCGGCGCACGCAATCCACAATCGGAGCGGCGCAAGCCCTTGAAAATAGCCTCTGCTGGGTTCACGGATCGCGGACTTGAAGTGAAGGGAGAAGGCACGATGGCTCTGCCAGCACCGCGGCCGCAGGCGGCCGACCCGAGAGCGCGGCTCGCCGAGATCATCAAGCGGAAGTCGCTCCTGCGCGGCACCTTCACGCTCGCGTCGGGCGCGACCAGCAATTACTACCTCGACCTCAAGCCCACCACCTTCGATCCGCAAGGCGCCACGCTCATCGCCGAGATCGTCTGCGGCATGCTCGCCGCCGACACTGACGTCGACGCCATCGGCGGGCTCGAGCTCGGCGCGGTGCCGATCGTCGCGGCGGTCTGCGCGCGCAGCTTCACGGCGCGGCCGATCAACGGCTTCGTGGTGCGCAAGGAAAAGAAGGGCCACGGCACCGATCAGAAGATCGACGGCAACTTCACGCCGAACTCGACCGTGGTGCTGATCGAGGACGTCACCACCAAGGGCGGCTCGGTGATGCAGGCGGTGCGCGCGGTGCGCGCGCAAGGCGCCACCATCAAGAAGATCATCACCATCGTCGACCGCGAGGAGGGCGCCACCGATAACCTCAAGAACGAGGGGCTGGTGCTGGCGCCGATCTTCACCACCTCGGAGCTGCTGGGCTAGCGCATTTTCAGGAAACGTGGGAACCGGTTTTCCGTTAGAAAATGCGCCACGCCTAATTGCGCCTACGCATGCGTATGGCTGAACACCACCGAGTGCCAGTACGCGTTGTCAGTGCCGCGCACCACCATGTCGATCCAGTTGCCCGCGCCGCGGCGCGCGACCGCCGCCGGCCCGGACGTGAGCGTGCCGCCGAGCGGCGTCTCCGGCCACAGCGTCACCCCGAGGAGGCCGCCGTCGCTGACGAAAGCCCTTGCTGTGCCGGCCGGCCTTGTCCCGGCCATCCACGTCTTGCTTGCTGCACGAAAGACGTGGATGCCCGCGCAGGCAAGTTTACGCAGCCTGCGCAAGCTTGGCTGCAAGCGCGGGCATGACGGGGGTCGGGGAAGCCAATTGGAAACTGCTAATCGAGCTTCGAGGTGTTGAGCGACTTCGGCGCGCGGCGTTTGCGATCTTGCACGGCCGCGCGCTCGCCGGCGGCGGGGACTTCGCAAAACGCCTTTTCCAGGAGCGCGGCGAGATAGGCTGGCGATACCTCCAGCCGGGAAGCCCAATACTTCACCTCGCTGGCGCTCAGCGCCCGCGTCTCCTCGCAGGTGACGGCGCTACCCGGCGCGGCAAGCGCGACCAGAGCCAGCGCCGGGAGCACAAGCCGCAACGCCACCACACGCAACACGGCACTCCACATGATCGCACCCTCGGCCGGTTCACCCCGTCCCATTAACGATTGACGAAACGATTGGTTCAGCCGGCGCCTTGGGTTCCATTGCGCGGGCGTCGGCGATGCCGTCGTCGTTAACCGCTGGTTCCCCGGCTCTTCGGTGCGTTCTTCAGCTGGTAGGATTCGACCGCCCGCAGCACGAGGGCACGCGGCAGGAAGCGCGGCAACACGGCCGCGACCTTGTTGGCGAAGCCGGGGACCACCAGGCGCTTGCCGCGCATGAAGCCGTCATAGGCGTCGCGCGCGATCCGCTCGGCCGAGCGCGTCATCATCGGCGACAGCGCCTCCGGGCCAAGGCCGGCGCGCGCCTGGAATTCGGTCGGCACCGGGCCCGGACAAACGCAGGTGACTTTGACGCCGAGCGGGGCCAGCTCGCGGTGGAGCGCGTCGCTCAGCGCCAGCACATAGGCCTTGCCGGCGAAATAGACCGCCATGTGCGGCCCCGGAAAGAACGCCGACAGCGAGCCGATGTTGATCACGCCGCCGCCGTGCCGGTGCAGCGAGGCAACGAAGCGCAGCGAGAGGTCGGTGAGCGCGCGGACGTTGAGGTCGACCATTGCGAGCTGCTCGTGGCGGTCGAGCGCGACGGCCTCTCCGCGCAGCCCGAAGCCGGCATTGTTGACCACGATCGCGGGCTCGAGGCCGCGCGCCGCCAGCTCCTTGGCGATGCGTGCGCCGGCCTCGCGCGCGGCGAGGTCGAGCGCCAGCACGTGCGGCCGCTTGCGGCCGGCTTTGGCGATCTCGTCGGCGAGGGCAGTCAGCTGCGGCGCCCGGCGCGCCACCAGCACGCATTCGTGGCCGCGCTCGGCGAACAGGCGGGCGAACGCCGTGCCGATCCCGGCGGAGGCGCCGGTGATCAGCGTCACGGGCTTCAAGGTCGAGGCCAAGGGCCACCTGCAACCGGCATCCGGACAAGCGCCGCCGGCCCGGCAATTGAGCCACAGCGCACGGGCGCGGCCAAGCCTTCCAGCCGTCAGCGCCTGAACTTGCACCGATGCGAATGGAATTTGCCGGCTGTGCCTCAGCGATCACAGTGGATAACAAAGTGCAACTGTCCGTTGCATCCGCGGGCAACTTTGTTATCCTCATGTTGCCCCCGATTCCGGGGGGTGTTTCCTCCCTTCGACTTGGCCCCGCGTCAGCGGGGTTTTTTTGTGCGCTTTGCTGCCTCAGTGGGACGACCATTGCGCGGTCGCTCGCCGGTTGCCGCCGGGGAAAGTTATGCTATTTTTATGGCCAGCCGAAGCTTGATGACCGCGCGATGCCTCTGACCGCCACCCAGTCCAGGGCCGCTCGCCACATTCTCGGATGGACGCAGGAGGATCTCGCTGGCGCCGCTGGCCTGAGCATCTTCACGGTGCGCGCATTCGAGCGCGACCAGCGCGCGCCCGATCGGCCGACGCTCGCCTTGATGCGACGTGCGTTCGAAGGCGCCGGGGTCGAATTCCGCGAGGGCGTTCGCCTCGCCGACAAACGCCGTTAGGTCGATCGCTAGTGTCCCGGTTCCGACGTTCGTATCCCCTTGCAGCACGCCCGCGTACGAACGTCGGAACCAAAGGGACACTAGCAACTCTATGATTCTAGTGTGGCTTTGGATTTGACGTTCCTATGAAGGACTCGCGGCAACGCTGATAGGAACGTCAAATCCGCCACACTAGCTCAGCCCGGGGGTGGGGAGGGCATCACCACTTTCTGGTCGAACGCCCGCACGCAATAGAATGCCGCATGATCCGAGGGCGAACCGATCACCGCCGGCCGTGTCACGTCGCGCGCCGCCTGTTCGCATTCGGCCCGCAGATGAAAATTGCCGACGTGGACGACATGCGAGCTTGCGGTCACCTGGATGACCATCATCAGCCAATAGATCTCCACCCGATCCCTCCCTGGTCCGCGCCCCGAATCGATTCCGCGAATCTAGCGGTGAATTGCGTACGCGTGGTTAAGGGGCCGTAGCGGCTGGGTCGGGTCGATCGGCGTCGGGACGTGAATTGCGGGGACGCGCGGCTGTGCGACGCTTCGAGCCACGATAGGGGGCTTGGTTCGGCGATATAAATTCTATATAAACGTGATGCTTCCCTTGGGGATACCTCCCCATGTTGCAATACCCCTTGGCCCCGCCGCACGGCGGGGCCTTTTTTGGCCGGGTCTCGGCGGCGACCGCTGAGATGGATCAGAAAAAGCGCTGCCGGCAGAGCTGCCAGACCGCGCTCAGGCCAACGACCATATAGGCGAGCTTGGTGTAGGCTCCGAACAATGAACCAGCCGCGTCCCAGCCGAAAAAGCCCAGCAGGCCGAGCTGCAGTCCGGCGGCGATGATCAGCACCAGTGTGGGAAAATCGATGAACCACATGGGCGGCCCCTTGATCAGCTAGCGCAAGAGCAAAATCTAACAACAAAGCGACGATTCGGGGCAACTCGAACGGCCGCCAAATCCCCCCAAAATCTCAAGGCCGGGAGGCTTCCGAGGGGATTAGACTGGCCGATCCTGGCGGCGTCAATGCGCGCCACGGCGCTGTCGTTCGTGCCGGGATGCGCCGCTTTGCCGCGCGCCCGCCTATGATACCAGCGGAGCCGATGACGCCAACAGCGGATGGCATTGGGAGGTGGCGACCGGTCACTCAGCCCACCGGCGCTTGGCTCGGATCCGGGGCCGGTGATGCCCAGCCCGGTACCATGTGGATTCATGGGTCCCGATCCGCAGCAAAAAATTCGGCGGCACGTTCTGGGAGCAACTAAAAAAACCGATCGCTGTTTCCACTGGGCGACGGTGGTCTCGCTCCTTCAGTTTTGCGGCGTTCTTGAGGGAACGAATCCGGCGCGTGGTGGCTTTGTCGGGGTGCGTACACAAGGGGGCGCCCCCGCCCATGGCGATCGCGAGCTACTACCGCGACCAGGCCAGGCTGCTGCTGTCCTGGGCGCGCGAGACCAGCGACCGGGACATTGCGGCACGGCTCAGAGCGCGGGCCCGCGAGCTCTTGGCGCAGGCAAAGCTGCCGCATGAACCCGCGGTTCGCGATCTCAACCCGCTTCTGGACGAATTCAACGACCAACAGATGCAGGTGCGC
>WNGB01012034.1_pt1 | contig 11799 bp, 10 predicted proteins | sample 5400681 | NCBI WGS metagenome assembly WNGB01 (sample SAMN13153367, study PRJNA577476) | soil metagenome | isolation source: 115 cm soil or saprolite under grassland replicate 2 | place: USA:California | collected 2016-06-15 | reverse complement strand
GTGATCATCGCAGTCGGATTTGTCGTCGTGCGGATGATTTACGGCAAGGCGCCGAAAGTGCCTGGTTTCTGAAATGAGTTGCCGGTTGCCAGTTGCCGGTTTCCGGTCGGCGCTTCTTCTGGCAACCGGCAACCGGTAACTGGCAACCGATGCGGCTTCTTCAAATCGACGCATTCACCGATCAGCCGTTCCGCGGCAACCCCGCGGCGGTTTGCCTGCTCGACCGTGAGCGCGACGCGGCGTGGATGCAGAGCGTCGGCTCGGAGATGAACCTCTCCGAGACGGCGTTTCTGCTTGCTCGCGGTGAGGAATGGTCGCTGCGGTGGTTCACTCCCACAATCGAAGTTGATTTGTGCGGTCACGCTACGCTCGCCAGCGCGCATGCGCTGTGGGAGGAAAAACTTCTCGCATCAGCTCAGGCGGCACGTTTTCACACGCGCAGCGGCCTCCTGACAGCCACAAAACGCGGCGAGTGGATCGAGCTCGACTTCCCCGTGACGCGCGAGCAGAAGTCCGACCCTCCGCCCGCCCTTCTCGAATCGCTCGGCATCGACTCACCACGGTATATCGGCCGCAACAAGTTCGACTACATCATCGAAGTCGATTCGGAAAAGGACGTGCGCCGATTGAAACCGAATCACGCAATGCTGCGACAGATTCCGGTGCGCGGCGTCATCGTCACCAGCCAGGCGGCAAACGGCGAATACGATTTCGTTTCGCGCTTCTTCGCGCCGGGCTCCGGCGTCGACGAGGATCCGGTGACCGGCTCCGCTCACTGCTGCCTCACGCCGTATTGGTCCGAGCGGCTCGGCAAAAGCGAATTGGTCGCGTACCAGGCATCAGCTCGCGGCGGCATGCTGCGCGTGCGCCTCGACGGCGACCGCGTGAAGCTCGCCGGCCGCGCAGTGACCGTTCTCCGAGGCGAGCTCACGGTCTAGTGCTGCACATCCACCGAGCGATCGACGTCGCCATCGTCCGCGACCTCTTTCTGGAATACGCCCGTTCCCTCGGCATTGACCTCGCGTTTCAGGATTTCGATCGTGAAGTGGCCACACTCCCCGGCGACTACGATCCGATTCTCGTCGCGCATTGGAACGGTGAAGTGGCCGGATGCGTCGCTCTACACCGGTTAGAGCGCGATATCTGCGAAATGAAGCGGCTCTACGTCCGTCCATCATTTCGTGGACACGCGATCGGCCGCGCGCTCGCGGAGCGCGCGATCGCCGAAGCGCGCGGGAAGGGCTTCACGCGAATGCGACTGGATACGCTGCCGGTCATGCGCGAAGCGCAGGAGCTTTACCGCTCGCTTGGATTTCAGGAGATTCCGCCGTACCGTTTCAATCCCATCGAAGGATCCAAATTCATGGAGCTCGACCTGCAGTGATGATGATTCGCGAGATGCTCGAGAAGATCGAGTCCGAGATGCTGGTCTCTCGCGCGGCAAAGAGCGCGGAGACGCGTGGTCGCGATCGCCCTGAGCCGGAAGACGATCTGCGGCCGTCGTATCAGCGCGATCGCGACCGCATCATTCACTGCAAAGCGTTTCGCCGTCTCAAGCACAAAACGCAGGTCTTCCTCGCGCCTGAAGGCGATCATTACCGGACGCGCCTGACGCACGTGCTCGAGGTGACGCAGATCGGGCGCACGATCGCAAAGTCGCTGAGGCTCAACGAGGTCCTCACCGAAGCCATTGGTCTCGGTCACGATCTTGGACACTCCGCATTCGGCCACGCCGGCGAAGCCGCGCTCAACAAACTGGTGAAAGGGGGATTCGACCACTATCGCCAGTCCGTGCGCGTGGTCGAGGTGCTTGAAAACGACGGCCGTGGATTGAACCTGACCGTCGAAGTGCGTGACGGCATTCTCAAGCATTCCAAAGGTGAGAAAGGCGAGCTGCTGCGGAAGCGGCCGAAGTCGCGCGCGCTCACCCTCGAGGGCGACATCGTGCGCATCTCCGACATCATCGCCTATGTGAATCATGACATCGATGACGGCATTCGCGCGGGTCTGCTGACGGAGGATGACATTCCGAAAGAAATCCGAAAAGCGCTCGGCCGCACCGGAAGCCAGCGCATCGACCGCATGGTGCGCGATGTCATCGCGGAGACTCTCGCGTGCGACTACGAAGCAATCCTGATGTCGGCCGAGGTGCTGCAGGCGCTGGAGGAGCTTCGAGCGTTCATGTTCGGCAATCTGTATCTGACGCCGGCGGTGCGGAGCGAATTCGAAAAGGCGCAGCGTGTGCTCACGACTCTTTTCGAATACGTGACGGCACATCCGCAGGAATTCTTCGGCGACCGTACTGACGAGCCGGTCGAGCGGCTGGCGATCGACTTCATCGCCGGCATGACCGATCGCTACGCGATTAATTTGTATGAACGCCTATTCGTGCCGAAGGCGAGAGTATGAAACCGCTGTGTCATCCTGAGCGCAGCGAAGGATCTCAAGTCACGCCAATCGATGTTGAGATCCTTCGCCGTCTACGCGGCTCAGGATGACACCATCGCGCGCGCGTAAAGCAAAAACGCTCCGAACCCTCGGAGCGTTTTTTACATCGCTCTCGCGAGAACTACTTGCGGCCGCCCTTGCCGGCGCGGCGGGGCGCATTGAGCGATTCGCGAAGATCTTTGCCTGCTTTGAAGCGGACGTTCTTCGAGGCAGGAATGGTGATTTTCTCGCTCGTACGCGGATTGCGTCCTTCGCGCGCCTTGCGCTGCGTGACGTTGAAGCTGCCGAGCCCGGGCACTGCGCAGCGCTCGCCGCGCTGACACGTGTCGGAGATGTAATTCACGAACGCATCGAACGCCGCCGAGGCTTCTTTTTTCGAAATGCCGGCCTGCTCGGCAATTGCGTTGATGACGTCGGCCTTTCCTGCCATAAGAAACATCCTCCTGTTTGACTGCGAAAGAAATGCAGAATGTTCGCGGGTTCGGGCGACAATCTAGGTGAACGATGTAGGTTTGTCAACGGCCTTGTCCGTCGACGATTCTTCATCCGACGACGTTATTTTTTCGGGACCATTTCGGCGCAGCTCGCGCAGAGATTCGAGATAGCCACGAACGACGGAAACTACCTGCGCGTGACTCCACGTGAATGGCGATACCGACAGCGGTGCGCCGGTGAATGGATGGATTTGCTCCGGCAGCACCAAGGACGGGCGGGCTTTCGATCGCACCCAGCGAACGAGATCGAGTGCCGATTGAAGCTCGGCAACCGAGGTGGCGCGCGCAATGGCGTGCTCGGCGAGCCACAGAGTGCAAATCAGCCATGGATTGCCCGGAACGGCCGTGGCTGCATCACCGACGCGTTGATACGCGTCATTTTCGTAGCGGGCCACACCACCAATTTCGGTCTGCACCCACAGCTTGTCGCGAATCGCGCGCATCGTGCCGTCGACCATCGCACTTTCCGCTGGGAAGACGCCGAGGTAAAACGTGGCGAACGCGGAACAGTCGATGGTGCGATCGATGCGCAGCGTTCCATCCTGCACCGTCAGTCCGCGAGCGAAGCGTCCTTCGTCTTCGATCCACAGGTGACGGACCATGGCATCGCGAATCTCCGCCGCAACGGAAAGACATCGCGTGCGCCGCTCCTGGTCGTTGAACAAATTCGCCAGATCCGCCGCCGCATTCATCGCGGCGGAGACGGCGGCGCAAGTAAACGTGAACACGCCCCACCGCTCCTCCCACATGTCGAAACTCGGCAGCGGAAGGCCGGTGTCCGGATCGCGGAACGCAATCATGAAATCGACCGGCTGCAGGACCAGCCCTTTGTACACCGAGCGGACGAAATCGAGATCGCGATTGCGATCGTAGTGCCGCGCGAGGAGCCAGACGATCAGCGCGGTCTCATCTTCCTGAATCGGCAATTGTTTCCGTCCGTCGCGAAGCCACGGATTCCATGACGGAGCAAGTGAACCATCAGGGGTGTATTTGTGGAGGAAGTAGCCGCTGTCGCTGATCGTGTGATTCGCGAACGTCAGGAATCGCCGGGCCACCTCGGGGAATCCGGCGCGATCGACGGCGTCGGAAACGAACGCCGCGTCGCGCGGCCAGACGTACGAGTAGTGATCGTTGTGTCCCCACTCGATGTCCGAATCACATGCCGCGACAATGCCGCCGTCGCCATCGCAGTGGGCGCGAATGACCAGAATCGATCGGCGGTACAACTCGATGATCTCATCCGGCAAGTCGCGAAGGTCTTCGCTCCCCTTGTTGATCCACGTGTACCAGAGCGAGGCGGTGCGTGCGATCACCCGTGAGGGCGTCTCGGCGATGATGCTTGCGTCGAGCTCACGCACATCGCCATACCGAACGCCGGCGCAAATCCAGTAGAAGGCCGTCGCGTTTCCGTGGGGCTCGAGATTCAGCGTCACCGCCACCGTGGAGTCGACGGCCCCCTGCTGGATCGCGTTCATCGACAAGATGCCGTCCTCCGCGTCGCGCCACGTTCCTTCGCTGCCGCCGATGCCGCTGCGTCCGCAGGCGTACTCCTCCACTCCTGCGCCGCTTTCGGTGGCCACGTTGATGAGGAAATACCGCTTGGCTTTGTAATGAATGACGCTTCGCGAATCGGGGTCGAACATGGCCGTGTCGCCGCTCGCGTTGCCGTAGAGGTTCAGATCGTGGTGGAAAAACAGCTTGACCGTGCGTGCCTCGTCGCGGGAATTTCGTACGACGATCTTGCGGAGATACAAACTCGAATCCGCGTCGACCACGTCGTAGCAGCGCAGGCGCAACCCGAGAGTCTCATTGGTGCAGGTGACGTCAGTGACCAGCGTCTCGCGCAGATACGTCAGGGAGCGCTGCCAATCATCCCTCTCCACCCAGGAGATCGCGTCGTCGGCCCACACCCCGAATCGCGAGGGTGCACCGGCGTGATTTTCCTGCCCCACGTGGGGGAAGTAGATATCGGCCAGGCGGTACTTGGAATCGAATGAGACGACGAGCGAGCCGTTGCCGATCAGCAAATCGCGGGGCATTGATTTCTCAGTTTATCCCGACCCCTCATCCGCCGCTTCGCGGCACCCGCAGCACGACCGCGGTAAAACCGTCCGCGCCCGATTCCGGAGTCAGGCGCAGCACGCCGTCATCGACCCACTTCGCCACTTCGGGATTCACGAATTCGGCGATGTCGACGCGTTCGCAGCCGGCCACGATCTCATCGTTCTCCTCCGGCTCCAGCGAGCAGGTTGAATATATGACATATTTTGATGCACATTTAATTGCCGATGCGAGGAGCTCGCCCTGAAGCGACGCAAATCTGGCGAAGTCGCTCTCGCGCAGGCGCCACTTGATCTCCGGATTCTTGCGGATGATGCCCGTGGCGCTGCACGGCGCGTCGAGCAGCACACTCTCGAATTGTTTTCGGAACGGTGGCTCCCGGCCGTCGCTGACGACGATTCTTCGCGATCGCCCGATCAGAGGGCGGATCCGTCCGATCGACACGTCATTGCTGACGACGCTGGCCCCACGCGCGGTCATCACAATCGTTTTGCCTCCGGGGGCGGCAGCGAGATCGAGAATGTCGCGCCCTGTCGATGCAGCGATCTCGGCGATGACGCCGCTGCCTTCGTCGAGCGCATAGCCTTCCACGTGCGCGCTGGAGCCGGTGAGTTTGTACATACCCGGCACGAGCTTCGATGGCTCGGCATCCGGCGGCGGATTGGACGTGAACACATCCGGATACGACAACTCCTGATTGGCCTCGGCAATCGCCGCTGCGCGTTCCGCTCCGTACTTCCGCGTCCACCGGTCGAGCAGCCACTGCGGATGCGCGGTCCGCGTCGCCAGGTCCTTCGCCAAGCCGTGGAGATCGCGTTGCGTCGCGCTGCGTAGGATCGCGTTCACGAAGCCGCGAGCACGTTTCGCATATCGCCCCGCCATATCGACCGTCTCCGACACCGCCGCATACGGCGCGATATCCATGAACATCAGTTGATAAATGCCGATGCGCAGAATATCGACGACCTTCTCATCGAGTTTCGACAGCCGTCGTGCGGCCAGCGTCTCGATCGCATGGTCCAGGCGCGAGCGCCAGCGCAAGACGCCCAGGACAAGAGTGCGGACGAAGCCGGGCTCGTCCTGCAGCAGAATCGACGCATACGCCGACTCGCGCTCGATCCGCTGCAGAAGATGAAAGGCGCGCTCCCGCTCGGTCATCGGCAGTTATCCAGCCGCGCTCCCACGCGCCATCCTGCGCCGCGGGCGAAATCGGCAGCGCGCTGCCGCGATTTCCCGGCGCGCTGCAGGACAATGAGTCTGAGCGCGCCGTCGCCGGTTGCGACCGTGACCGCGCGATCGTCGATCGACAAAATCTGGCCCGCTGCTCCTGATCCTGCCGTCGGTTCGATCTCAATCAGCTTCAAATCGCCTCGAAAAACGCCGGGCCACGGATCGAACGCTCGATATTTGTTGTAGATCGCCGTGGCGGAATCGCTCCACTGAATTTCCCCTTCACCTTTTTCGATCTTTGGTGCATCAGTCGCTCTGGAATGATCCTGCGGCGTCTGGCGCATCTCGCTGCCGAGAGCCCGCAGGAGCAAATCAGCGCCGATTTTCGACAGTCGATTCGACAGTGCCGGAACGTGCTCGCCCGGCCAGATCGGCGTGGTCTCTACCGCCAGAATCGGTCCGTGGTCGAGCTCTTCGTCGACACGCATGATCGTCACGCCCGTTTCGGTTTCGCCGTGTTCGATCGCGCGCTGGATGGGCGCCGCCCCGCGATATTTCGGCAGAATCGACGCGTGAACGTTGAAGAATGGAATCTGCAGCAACGGCGGCGGAAGAATTTTTCCATACGCGACGACAATGCCGATCTCGGGTTTGAGAGCTTCAATCTGCGGAAGGGCTTCGCGAATTTTCGCCGGTTGAACGAGCGGTAACCCGAGCTCCTTCGCTCGCCGCGCGACGGCGGGCGACTGCAAGTGCAGTCCGCGACCGGCACGCTTGTCGGGCTGCGCGACGACAAGCGCAATCTCGTGAACGCGCACAAGCGCGTCGAGCGTGGGAACGGCGAATTCGGGAGTGCCCAAGAAAACTATACGCAACGAGCGCGGATTGTATGGGTTGTCAGTTGTCAGTTGTCAGTTGTCCCCCACCCAGCGACAACCGATCACTGACAACCGAGAACGCAAAGCGCGCTACGGCGGGGTCGCCAGGTGTGTTCCGGTCACCGCACTCGAGGTGGTTTGCGTCGCGTGCTGAGTGTCCGGCAACGGCGCCTGATCGGTGAGCGTCAGCGTCGGCGGGACCGGCGACGTCGGTTTTCGCGTGATGTTCTTCCCCTCCGCGCCTTTGCTCGGCTCCGGCGCGGGGCCGGGCATCCCATTGACCGATGGTGACTGCGCGGAATTGGTAGCCGGATGAGTCATGGCCGGCGGACTGTTCTGATAATCGCGCGGCGGTGCCTCTCGCCTGCAGGCGACGGCGGTCAAGGCGATCAGCGCGAGGGAGATGCGCATGGGTATGGCTGAGTTCAATGCACGTGCCATAGAATCCGCACATGCGAAAACTGTTTGCGATCGCCGTCGTTCTCGTCGCCGCCTCTGCGCACGCGCAGGTTGCCGAAGGAGATGCCCAGTGGCTGCTGCGCGCGGAAGGGCATCAGAGTGGCCGCGCGAAAGCGGCGCACGTCGACGCGGCCATTGCCGCATACCAGCGCGCCGTGGCGCAGAATCCCAACGATCTCGAAGCGCGATGGAAGCTGTTGCGCACGGTCCGGTTCAAAGGCTCGTACGTCGCAGCATCGAATGACGAGAAGAAGCAGATCTACAACGAGGGGAAAAAAGAAGGCGAGGCGGCACTGGCGCTCGTCAACAAGCTGCTCGCGGCGAAAGGCGTCCAGGCCAAGGGCAATGAAAAAGCCGTGGCCGATGCTGCACGCACGATTCCCGGCGCCGAGGAGATCTTCCTGTGGGACGCGGTGAACTGGGGGGAATGGGCAATCGTGTACGGAAAACTGGCAGCCGTGCGCCAGGGTGCGGCCGATCGCATTCGGCGCGAAGCGACGATTGCCCTGCTCATCGATCCGAAGCTCGAAGGCGGCGCACCGCCGCGCGTGTTAGGCCGCCTGCACGATCAGACTCCGCACGTCCCGTTCATCACCGGCTGGGCGTCCAGCCGCGAGGCGCTGAAATTTCTCAACCAATCGCTGCAGATCGATCCAACGAACAAAATCACGCGCGTCTTTCTGGCCGAAGCGATGGTGAACAACAATTCGGGCACCAAGCCGCAAGCCATCCAGATGCTGCGTGAAATCCTGAATACGCCCAACGATCCAAACTACGAGGTCGAGCAGTCGGCGGCAGTGGACGATGCGCGCGCGCTGCTCAGGAAATGGGGAGCGTGAGCGCCGCGACGAGATCGTCGATCGCGAACGTCTCCACTTCTTGAAATTGCAGGCTGTTCGCTCGTTCTGAGGCCAGTGTCACGCGTACTCTCTTCAATGTCGGCACCGATCCGCCGAGTTGCTTCCACGCCGCTTCTTTGGCGCTCCAGAAGTGCAGCATGCGATTGGCGATCGTGCAGCGTCGCATCGCTTGAATTTCATCATCGTTCAGAAAATGATGCGCGGCAGATTCGGAAATCTCGCGCAGCATCTCGACGTCGATTCCGACCGGCCGCACGTCGACCGCTGCCGCACCGTACTTACCGGAGTGCGAATACGAGACGCAGTTGCCGGCCGCGCCGAGTCGCCGCAGCTCCTTTTCAGCGATGCGGCTCAGCATCCACTCGAATTTCCGTTTCGGTCTCGGGAAATCGGGAACGGTGTCAAACCACGACTGCAGATCGGCCACCTCGCTGACGATCAGCGCGCGCCCACGCCAGCTCTCCGGCAGCGGCACCACTTTCATTGCGCAGGAACCGCAGGGAGGAACTGCGAATCGCCGTTGACGTCGACGACGGAGGCGTAACCGACCGCAGTGCCGCCGCTGATGGTCAACCCTACAGTCATCGTCTCGTCGAATCGGATTCCCAGAGCGCGCTCGGCGTCCTCGAGGACGTACAGCTCATCTTCGCTCAGCACGCGATTGATGATGCGCCCCACTCGCTGACCTGTCCGTGTACGGACGCTGATTCGAAACGTCGCCGGCACCTCGCCGATGTTGACCAGGCCGAGGTTCACGCGCCGTTCCGCGCCCGAAGGGATCGCGGCGATGATCAGCTCCTTCGCCGTGTCGCGCATGGAAAGCGGCACGATGATCGACGCGCGCGCGTTGTGCGCGGCGTCGTACGTCTTCACACGGGCGACCGGCGGCACATTCCCGCGATATTCGATCCACAGCGCTCCGCGACCTTCGGGCGCATGAAAGAGCGCGCGCGTCACGTCTTCCCAGCGGATGCTCTGGCCGGCGCCGAGAACGACATGACGATCGGCGTGAACGTCGCCCGAGGCGTACCGCAAAGCGAGCGACATCCGCTCGGTGAAAGGGTTGTGCAGCATCAAATCGGATTTCCAATACGTCTCACTTGCGCCGGGAACGCTCCCCACCGATGGAAAGACGAGCCGCTCGCGCTCGCCGAGGACGCCGAGCTCTTTCATCGAGGGCAGCCGGACCTGGCGCATGTAGCCGTCGAGGTTCAACCGGCCGGAGCCTGCGTTGCGCGTCCAGATTTCCACTCCCCAGGTTGACGCGGCGTAGCTATAGTAATCATTAATATAGCTGGCGACCGCCTGCGCGCGCACCGAGTTGTCGATGCCGTCGAAAACGTCGAACTCCTGCGGCGAGCGGCGAATCACGATCGGCGGCTTGGCGCGTTCGAGCGCCAGAATGACTTCGCGCTGGAACGCCGGCGGCGAGAGGATCGGCACTTGGTAGAAACGCGTGGGATTCGGCCGGTCGCAGAAAAAGTAAAACGCCGGCTGATTGGAAAAATCGAAGATCGGCGCTCCGCTCTGGCTGAGGTCGGTGACGAAATAGCGCACCTGATCGATGCGATGCCGGATCTCGGACGCGGATGGATCCACCCAGCCGATTCCGCTGACGCGGCCAAGGTAATGCGTGGCATCGTCCAGGCGTGAGTTGACGATATCGGGCACCCAGAGCGCGACGAACAAAAACGGCAGCAGCGCGACCGTGGCGATGGCCCCCGCCGCGCGCCGGAGGAAGACGAGCAGGATCAAAATCATCGGCCCGATCAGAAACGCGGAGAAGTATTGATGCGCGAAGTCGGCGCGGCCCAGCGCGCTGCGCTGCGTGAGAATCGCAAACGCGGTGAGCGCGATCAGCGGCACGTCGAGCCAGTCGGCCTTTCGCCGGATCGCGCGCTGAACGAGCACAACGATCGCGATGCCAATCACAAGCGGATTGAGAACGAAGCGGAATTTTTCGGAAAGAAAAAAGTCGGCGATCGTATGCAGGTTGAGATCTCGACGGAAGGTGGTCGTCAGGTCCGGAAACGGCAACGACCACACCGCATCAATCACCCTCGGCACCACCACAAACGAGGTCGTGAGGAACGCGCCAAACGCGCCGCGCATCTCCAGGTAAAAGAGAAATGGCGCAGTGCCGAGGAGAACGCCGATTAGAAATGCGATCGCAGCCGGCACTCGTCGAAGGACGACTAGCGTCAGCATCGCTCCGCCGATCGCGTACAGGCCGATGTCGAGGCTGAAAAAGAGCGCCACGCCTGCGGCGACGCCGGCCAGCGCGAACAGCGCTTTCGAGCTGCGCCGGATCGCGACGATCAGGAGCGCGAGCACGGCGATCTCGAACAGAATCCGTTCGTTGTCCACCGTGGTCACCGCGCCTAACAGCATGATGAGCGCGGAGAGCGGAATGGAGTCGAAAATCGCCATGCCCAGATACCACAGCGCCGGCGGAGCGAAGGAACCGAGGACCACCGGCCGGGCGAGCGCCACGCTGACGCTCCGGCCGAAGATTTTCATCAACCAGGCATCGAGGAGACCGTCATCGAGCAATCCGTGCAGAACGAACACGTCGCGATACGGCACTTTGCCCCGCAGATAATCGGATGCCGGACCGAGAGCCTCGCCGCGATGGAAGAGATCGATCCACTGGCTCAAGGCTGCCGTGGAGACGTAGCTGACGCAGTAGAGAAGAATCGGAATGATGGCGTACGCGGTCGCGGCACGGACCGCCCGGCCGTCCACTGCGTCGTTTTCGCGAAGGGCGATGAAGATCGTCAGGACGACGAGCGGCATCACGATCGAGATCGCCATCCGGCCGGGCACGAAGGCGATGGCCATCAGCGGTAACGCGATCAGCGGCAGCCCGGCGACCGAGATTCGCTGCAGCGCGATGTCCGTTCCGGCGCCGATCGTGAACGCCGCCACCCGCGCGATCAGCAGCAGCGCGCACCAGAAAATCATGACGATAAATGTGATGAATACGGTCTCGAGGAACAGCGTCGGAATGTGCGCAACCCGCCGGCCGATGGCGATGTAGCGAAAGAGCACCCACGACAGCGCCTCGACGATGATGAGCGTGTGGAACGGGAGCATGTCACGGCGGAAAAGCCGTCGAAGCCACAGCGTTCGCTCGTTTACGATCACAAAACGTGGCCCGATCTGCGATGCGAGCAGCGGGATCAACAGCGGCCATCCCCATTTGAACGTCGTCAGATAGAGAAACGGCGCGAGAAAGAATGGAGCGACAAAAAGAAACGAAATTAAGTCCTGGTGCCGAGACTGCCTGCGGAAGATCTCGAGCTGCTTCGTTCCGAGGCGGTAAAGAAAAATCGTGGCCGGAGCGATGATGACGAAGTAAAGCAGCGCGGCCGTGTAATCGCGAAGCTTCGACGCCCGCTCGATCGTGACGCGCCCGATCGCGACAGG
>WNGB01012028.1_pt1 | contig 11802 bp, 5 predicted proteins | sample 5400681 | NCBI WGS metagenome assembly WNGB01 (sample SAMN13153367, study PRJNA577476) | soil metagenome | isolation source: 115 cm soil or saprolite under grassland replicate 2 | place: USA:California | collected 2016-06-15 | reverse complement strand
TGAGAGGTACTCCTGGTTGGTTCTAAATCCTTCCCGTCCATACAGGGGGGAATCTCGGCCAAAGCCGGCCGGCGGCTCTTGCAGGAATTGTTCCCAGAGGGCGCGATGAGTACCACCGGGGCGGACATCGACAATATCGACAAGGCGTGGGTCGAGCTCCCATTGCAGGACATACCGCATCCCGGCTTCGCCACGCTCACCAGCGCGCACGTCCGCGCCGAATTGGCCGGCTTCGGCACTGGTGTAGGTATAGAGGCCGCGGCTGAAATCCTGATGCTCGCCGCTCAATCTGGTTAGGTCGATACCACCAGCAAACCCCTGGTAGCCAGATTGCGAGGTTCCATGGTGAAGCATGAGGCCGCCGGGCTGTTGCGCGACTGCCGCTGGCGGAAAATACATGGCCAGAACAGGCGTGACCGGACCCGACGGCGGGCCGGATGCTGTTCTCGCTTGGCTGGACGCGTCTTGATCCTGTTGATTGTCGCCGGATCGCACCTGCCGGGCCGCGCGGAGGGCGTCATATGTTTGTTGGTCGACCACAGGAACATTGTTGGCGGCAAGAGAGCCTTGGTACTGCGCCTCGGTCATGATCGGGCCAGCAGGCGTTTCGCCCGGGACGCCCAACGCGCGTTCCGGATCGACCAGGATGATTTCCAATCGTCCGCCCGCGCCGGGAGCCATCATGTAGAAACGTGTCGGCGTCGCCCGTTGGGTTTGCCTCATCCACATGTGGCCGAGCTCGACTCGCGTTGTCCGCTCGCCGCGCAACCGCCCACGCAATGTGTCGTAGGCCGCGTAGTCGGGATCGCCTGATCCGTGGGCCGCGAACCAGTCGTCGACCCGCATGAGCTCCGACGTCAATGTATCGTTTCTCATTCCGGCGACGTCGACGGCGAGCGGATCGAACGATGGCGGTCCCGCTTGCACGGGTTCGCTCGACGGGGTCGCGATCGGCGTCGTGGTCCCGGAGGCATTGGGATCGACCTGGCGACGAACGTTCGTGGGTGGGACTGCCGAATCCCCAGGTCCGGTCTGCTGCACGACATGTGTCAGCTCGTGCGCGAGGAGCCTCTGCCCTTCGCCCGTTTCCGGCGCGTATTGACCACGGCCGAACACCACGTCCTGCCCGGACGTAAACGCCTTGGCACCGATCGCCCGCGTCGACTGCTCCGCCTGACTATTCGTGTGCACTCTGACTTTCGACAAATCGGCGGCGAGCCTCGGCTCGAAAAACGTGCGCACGGGCGTCGGCAGCGGCTCCCCGCCGCCCCGCAGGGACGTGAGTGACCGCTCGACAGCCGGAGAAGCGTCCGCCGCACCCCCGGACGCTTCTTTGGCCTGCAGCTTTTCCTCATTACGACATTGCTCGCACGGCGCACCGTCGGAGGAGGCCGCGTATTTGCGCTGAATCACCGCCGGCGACACGGATCGCATGATCCGATCCGCCACCTCGTCCGCTTCCTGCTCGAAAACGTCACCGGGTTGTCCGATCGTCAGCTTGGGCTGGATGGTCGCCGAACGTCTCAGACGCTGAATCGCAAAGTTGCCGGCCGAGACGGCAGGAACTGAGGCAACTTCCGCACCTCGCGTCGCAGTAGTCCTGTGCTTCGAGGCCGCGGCGGACGGAGTCGTTGACGATGACCGTCGTCCGTTCCCCGCACCGTCCGACCGACCCTCCGGCACCTCGGCTTGCGGGACGGTCAACCGTGCGAGGGACTGCATCGCCAGATTGCCAGCACTCTGCCGTTCGTCGCCGGCGATTTGCGCGACCGGAGCGGTCTGCAAGCCCGCTGCCGGACCCTGCCGCGATGCGGGTCGAGCCACCGCCGGCTTCGGCGGGGCGGCTTTCTCAACGGACTTCGTTTTCGGCGCGGTCATGCGTCGACTCCAATTGTCCGTTGGTGACTAGCGCGTGAAACTGCCGGAACTCCGACGCCGATGGCATCTTGCCTTGCTTGGCGAGCTGCCTTGCAAGCGCCTGGACGAGCTGGCGCATGGTGACCCTTCGCCCGTCTTGCGCCGCCAGGAAGGCGGCATCGAGCGCCACGTTGCGGATGTCGCCGCCCGCGAGATCAAACTGCTTCGCAAGAAAATCGAAATCGACATCGTCGCCGAGCGGAACCTCGCGCGGGAACATCCCGCGCCAGAGCTTGCGACGGTGCATTTCGTCGGGGAGCGGGAAATCGATCACATAGTGCATGCGGCGGGCAAAAGCGTCATCGATGTTGCGCTTGAGATTGGAGGCGAGAATGACGGCGCCGTCGTGCTCCTCGAGCTTCTGAAGCAGATAGGCGACCTCGATATTGGCGTAGCGGTCGTGCGCGTCCTTGACCTCCGATCGCTTGCCGAGCACGGCCTCGGCTTCATCGATGAACAGCATTGCATTGGCCGCTCGCACCGCGCGGAATATGCGCTCCAGGTTCTTCTCGGTCTCGCCGATATACTTGCTGACGACGCCGGAGAGCTCGATCTTGTAGAGATCGAAGCCTAGCTCGCGTGCAATAACGCCGGCCGTCATCGTCTTGCCGGTGCCCGACGCCCCGGTGAACAGCGCCTTCAACCCGACACCGGCCGCGACCCTGCGGGCAAAGCCCCATTCGTGGTAGACCACATGGCGGTTTCGGATGGCGGCTGCGAGTTCGTTCACGCGCGTGCGTGTCGCTGCCGGCAACACGACATCGTCCCAGCTGTGGCAGGACTCGATTTTCATCGCCAGGCTGCCGATGTGGCTGTCGGTTTGCTGGCGCGACGCTGCCATCAGCGTCGCTGCGTCGACCCTCGGGGAACCTGCGAGAGCGGCCAGATCGGATGCGGTCGCGATCGTATCTTCAATCTGCCCCGGCGAAAGCGGCAGCCGATCGGCAATCTGCTGCCGATCCCGGGCCGGCAAGTCGACGCCGGCGCGCCGCAGCTGGCGCTCCCAAACCGCCAACCGCTTCGAATGATCTGCCTCCTCCAGCGGAACGACCAGGGTGCGCCACGAACGCAGGACATCACGCCAATCGCCGCGCGGTTCACATGCTGCGAAGATCGGCGCTGGCTGCCGCTGCAGCAGATCGAGCAGCCGCAGGCTATCCGCGCCGGGCGGCTCGCCGGCGCCGCCAAGCCTGTGGAATCCGTGCAGATATAGGCCGGCGGGCTGCAGGCGGCGGTACAGGGCCAGCGCCGATGCGATCGTCGCTATTGATTCCGTACCGTGGCGGAGCGCACCCACCTCAAGACGCAGCATGGGGATGTCGAGTTCGTGGCAGATCGCCGCCGCAGTGCGCTCGCGTCCCGACCCTCGTTCCCCGAGCAACACGACGGTGGCCGCATTCCTGCCGGCCGTGCGCTGAAGGTCGGCGAGCCGCTGGACCAGCGCCCCGCGCGGCACCTCATCCGGCGCACAGGGCGGCGCGATGTCCAAGACATCCGCGAGGCGAGGATCGGCGAGCGGCAGGCCCAGCAGAAATTGAGTTACCGTTGTGGTGAGCGCAAATCCCAGATTGAGCAGCGATGGCCGCCCGGCCGGCGGATCAATGCGCTGCAGGATTCCGAGCCGGGCGAGCTGCGCATTCGTCGACAACGCTTGGGCAACGTCCAATGCGTTGTCCTTGCCGTCGCCCAGGAGCCGCTGGGCGAGATCAAGCGAGGGCCATTTCCGCGTAACGTCATTGTTGAGATAGGCATAAAGCGTCTCGTACTTAAGATCGATCTCAGGCGCGAGCGCCAGGAGGATGAGATCGAGCTCGATCGTTTCGAGCGACAACCGTCCAGCCAGTCTGGCCCATACCGAATCTTGATCGCAGACGCCGGCGCATAGAGGTTCGGCGTCCTGCGTTGATAGCGGTAGCGAACCTTCGGGTCCCGCTTCCCGCAGCGCGTCGGCGCGGACAAACTGGTCGACCTGCTCGTCGCTGATGTAAAGGCCGCGAAATTCATCAAGCGAAAGCTGATAGCGCGCGCGCAGGCGCAGGATCTCCCTCTCGATTCGCCGGTCGAGGCGCGCCAATGGCTCACTCAAGCTGGATGGCAGGCGCCGCATCGGTCACTCCCCATCAAACAGCGCAACCGGGCGCTGATCGAGCCAGCCGAATTGCATCGTTGCGCGCGCGATGCCGGTCATGCTGAGCATGAGGTGCAGCGGCGGCCGTCCCAGCCGGCCGACAATGCGCGCCGATTCAAATTCCAGAGTTGCGCAGAAATCGAGAAAGTTGCGGTGCAGATACGCGGCACCCGATTGCGAAAAGCCCGGCATCCGATGCGCAAATGCACGCAAGACCTGTTGCGATGCGACCGAGAGCACGCGATCCCATCCCGGCCCGACCCCGGTCATGCTCGGCAGCAACAGGTGATCAAGCTCGGACGCCGGATTGGCATGCCGTCGTCGCGCGTGCCTAGCCTTGCGCATCGGCGACAGGATTTCGCCTTCGAACGAACTGAGCGAGCGCCAATAGCCATCGCGATCGATCCAGAGCGACAATTCCTGGTCGCAATAGGAAACTTGCAGGGAGGTGCTCCGGGCGAGCTTAATCTTAGGCGCGTAGGCCAAGACATGAGCCAAGGCGTGCCGGCGCGGCAGCCCGACTGCGATCAGCCATGCTGCGATCTCAGGCCAGCCGATTTCCGGCGGAAGCTGAAACAGCTCGCGTAACACCGGATCGTGAAACGCGGCATCGGCGCACGCGTGACCCAGGCATTTCACCAGCACCAGCCAGCGCAACGCCTTTGCGGCATCGATCTTTCCGAGCGCGGGCCAATCGGCCGCAATCCCATCGACTGGAAGCATATCGAGGAACGGCAACAGCAACAGCGCGCCGCCAAAGCACGTCGGTCTCACCGCCGCAGCCGATTGAGCCGCGGTTGACGATGCAACAAGTCCCGACAGGATCTCATCAAGCTGCGTAGTCGAGAGCTGCGCGACGACGTCGAGCGATGGCGCCGCGCTGCCGGCGGACTCTCTCAGCACGGTCATGTTGTCGGAGGTGAGCGCGTGACGCAGCTGCGCCACCGCCTGGGCCGGCCGGGTTCGCACAATCGCGGCGAGCGCGGCCACGGCTTCGGCGGCGAGTCGCCCGCTGCGGCCGCCCACGCCGCTCGCCGCGGTACGAACGAACAGGGCCAGCGACGCCCGCGGCAGGCTCAGAAGATCGGCAGCGTCGGCGATCGATCGCCATTCCTCAGTTGCCACGATCAGCGCAGGCCCGAGCGGCCCGCCGCGGTCGGCGCCCGCCAGCGCGGTCAGCGTGCGCGCCGCCTCGGCTTCGGACAGCGCGCCAATGACGGCCGCCAACTCGCGCAGCGTGAGCCGCTGCAACGCCAACAGGCCGAGCTTTGGCTCGTCGGCGAGCGCGGTCCGGATCGCCGCTGCGACCGGCAGCGCCCGCAAGCCGTCAAAGGAGTGATAGACCCAATGACTCCAGGCATCACCGGAGGCAGCATCGACCACGAACCGAGCGAGATACGCGGCACGGTCGCGGAATCGGATCACATTGGTGCCGTCGCCGGCGCCGCACAGGTCGCGGGCAAGCGCCTGCGTGATTTGCGTTGCCCAAGACCGCGCGATCGTGTCCGCTTCCCAGGCAGCATTGAGATTGACGGACACGTCGAGGCGGCGGATGAACCAGAGGCTCTCGTCGCTCGCCTGAAACGCGGGCCGCAGCGTCGCAGCCAATGCGGCAGGCAAGTCGTTGCGAACGACTTCATCGAGTCGCTCACGAACCCGCTCCGGAGACGGGTGGCGATCCGCGACCAGATAGACCGCGTCGAGCGCGGCGATTCTCAAGCGGCCTGCCGTCGTCATCGCTTCAACCTTGAGGTCCGCCGGTCCGAGACCGTGAGGGCTCAATCAGCGCGGAACCAGCAGCCAGTTTGCCGACCCGTCGAACCACGTACCGTTGCCGCTATCCCCGGCATTCGAAAACTTGAACTTGTAGCGAGCCCTGATCGTCCACGTGGTGGTCGTGGTCACGCTGGCCCAGCATTCGAGCACGAGCATCGCATTATCGAATTCGGAATCCGCTTCCTCGCGTCCCATGGAATTCGGCGATACGAAGATGTTCCAGTCGTCGGTCGTTCCCCACGGCACCGTGACCACGCCGTTATTCGTGGCCGTTCCAGTGCGGGAGAACTCCTGGCTGTTGCGGAGGATGCGTCCGGCGACATCGAGCGGCGCAGCCGGGGTCGTGGTGCGAATGCCAACGCTGCCCGTGAACCAGCCATTCCCCCATCCAGGCTCTCCCCAGTTGCCGGCACCGCCCACATTGAGCGAGCCCGACCCGAAGACGCCCGGCGTGTGCACGCCGAAGATCGGCTTTGTGTAGTCACGGTTTTGATTGAGCCGCAGCCAAGTCCCGTCGCTCCACATCATGGTCCCGCCGGTCGGCAATGATCGCGGAGTGCCGTTGGCGACCGAGTCGAGCGCAAGATCTCCGTTGATCTCCACCGACGCCTGCGGGGCAGTCGTGCCGACGCCGATATGACCGGTGAACCAGGCGTTACCGGCGCCGGGATCCCCCCAAGCGCCGGCACCGCCGACATTGAGCGAGCCCGGTGCGAAGACGCCCGGCGTATGCACGCCGAAGATCGGCTTTGTGTAGTCACGGTTTTGATTGAGCCGCAGCCAAGTCCCGTCGCTCCACATCATGGTCGTGCCGGTCGGGAGTGTGCGGGCAGCGCCGCCGTCGATCTTGTCGAGGGCAACTTCGCCTTTCACCTCGAGCGGAACCACTGGCGTCTCATTGGCAATGCCGACATTGCCGTTGTCGCGCACGACCACGGACTTGGTCAGTTCAAGCGCGCCCGTTGTCGCATTGATTTTTCCCGCGCCAATCGCCAACGCGTGCTTGCCGGTGGGCGGGGCGTCGGTTCCCAGCACGACCTGCAGGTCCTTGCCGGCCTGTGCGTTCGTCTCCGTGCGCCGCATCGCCAGCGGCACGCCGCTGTCGCTGCCGGTCGTATCGCGCCATTCCAGCTTGCCACCGCACAGGCGCGCGTCGCCCACCACGCGCATGTGCCCCTCGACCCAGACGAGATCGTTCACCGGCGGCTTGGCCGGGTCGATCGTCGATTGTGGCGTCTTGAAGTGGGTCTTGGTCGGATCCGGATCCTGCCAGCGGTCGCGTATCCGGATCACACCGTCGGCCGCATTGATGGTGTCGGCGATGACGCCGAGATAGCGGCGGAAGGCGCGAATGACGTCGGAGTCCGGCGGCGTGGCGCCATTGTTACGCGCGATGATCCGCCCCTGCTGTCCGGGCAGCTTCTGCCAGCGCACGTAGCCGATCGGAATCAACCAGCGTGGCAGCTTTCCGTCGGGAAAGGTCTGATATGGAACCGACTCGTCGTACACGCTCGGCGCTGTGGGATTGAACGCTGTGCGGGCATTCAATGCGTCGACAGAACGGCCAGCGATCGACAACGTGCCATGGACTCCGCTGAGGGGCTCGCCGACCTCGATCGCAAAGGTCTCCGCGATCCGCTCGTGCTGGTCGTCGACGCGACAGTTCTCAAATCCTGCTGCCGGACCGCGGATCGCCGCTTCGTCATAGCGCAGCCACACCTTGACCAGCAGGCCCTCCGGCGGCGTATCGGCCTGGAAATTGGCAAACTTGTCCGCCGGCAGTTTCGCTGGCGCCAGCACCACGACCGGGCGCGCATAACCGTCCCAGGCGATGCCTGGCGTGATCGTGACATCGACGCCACCCGCGGGCAGGGTTCGCTCCACCAGATCGAGCCCGGTGGCGATGCCCCAGGTGTGCGCCGCGAGCAGGTGGCGCGCGTTCTGGACCCGGGCGTAGTCGACTCCGGCCGATAGATCATCGGCGCCGAGATACTGACCTTCGAAGAAGCGCGGGCGCTCGCTCTGATCCATGATCGCCTCCTCGGCGCGTCGCTAGCGATTGAGCAGCCGGTCGATATCGCGCTGCTGGCGCTCCAGGGTTTCCCGCAGCTCGGTGATCGTGCGATTGAGCGAGGCGAGCTCCTCCTCGCGCCCCGCGACGTCCGCCGCCATCCCCATCCGCATTTCCGGTGCACGGTCAGCCATCACGGTCGGCGGGATCAGCGTGCGCAGCGCCGGACCCACGACTTGGCTGAGCAGCAGGGCGGCCGCCGGCTGGGCAAGCTCCGCGTCGGTCGCGACCGGTTGTCGCTGCAGGTCGGTCGCGCCCATGGCACCCAAGGTGAACCGTGCGGCGTTCATGCGCGGCCGCGACTCCATCGTGGCCTTCCACAACATCTCGGCGAAGGCACCGCGGCTTTTGCCGCTCGGCGGCGGCGTCTTTGGTGGGGCCGTGTCGGCGGCTGCCGCAACCGCTTCGGCGGGCGCCGCTTCGGGCGCGGGCGCTTCGACTTTGGGGCGAAGCAGGGTGATACCCTGATCCATTGTTTCGCCGAACATCTGCTGGACTGGGGTGCAGCACATCAGCTCGAGCAGTTGGCGCAACGTCGGTTCACGGCTGATGCCGAAAACGTTGCCGCCGAACAGTGGCAACCACGACAGCCAATACGAGATATTGGGCATCGTCAGCAGGAACTGGCGCGCGCTCAGATTGCAGACGTGTACGACACGGCAGGGATTGCGTCTCACCGTGATCGTGGCGAGCGGCACGCAATCGGCAAGCGCCGGCTCCGGACAGGGCGGCAACAGCGCGGAGCACAGGCACTTCTGAACCAAGAGCACAGCGAGCATCAGGACCGCATTCGTCGAGGCATGCCATTGACCGTGATATTCGATCAGCGTTTGCTTCTTCTGGGGATCCTGCAACGCTGTGAACTTCTGGGCGATTTCGCAATCGTACAGGCCCTCGCCGATGATGAAATCACGCACCGTCTGCTTGAACTCGAGGTACCAATCGTGCAGTTGCTCTTGCGTCGCGTCATCGCTCGGGAACTGGCTCAGCGCCTCGAAGAACGGCAGAATGCAGCAGACGAAACGCTTGACCAGGTCGCCCCAGGCCGGGGCATCTTTTTTCTTCTTCGGCACCTTGTAGGCGACGAAGCGAAAGCCTTCGCAGATCAGCGTCGGCTCGCATTGTGCGGCAATGAATTGCGGTGCCGCCGGCGGCTTCTTCGCGTAGCTCATGCCGCCCTGACAGCTGCAGCCGCCACCGCCCTTCGCATAACTGCCGTGGCCGTTGCCATGAGTCGAGAAGCCACCGCCACAGCCGCATCCACCGCAAGAGCAGCCGCAGCTGCAGGATGAGACCTTGCCGGAACCACGCAGCGCTGTAACGCCACGCGAGGGCTTTTCGTCGTAGCAGACGGCCAGCACCCAGGGCTCGGCGGCGTCGGCGCACTCCATGCCCGCCGACTGCGGATCCATGCATTCATCCGTGGGCGGGCGGCACCGATTGATCAGGTCGCAGATATCGACCACTTGCTGCTGGCAGACGACGATGTCGTTGCCGCACGGGCTGAGCGCATAGCCGGGCTTGACGACGACCTTGCCGCGGCTGCCATCGTCACACACGGTGCAGACCACTTCGAGCCCGCAAGCCACGCCAGAACCGAACAGATAGCGATTATGCAGCCGGTTCTTGTCGATGACGTAGCGTTCGAGCCGATTGAGATCGTCTTCGGTCAGGAGCTGACCGGCGAAGAAACGCGGGCGGCACAGGCATTCAAGGCCGCCGCATACGGGACAGACCGGCCGGGGATCGCACACCGGCTGCTCGCGGCAATCCGGCAGCTCCTGGACCGGCAGCTTGGTCGGCGCCGGTTGGACCTTGGTGACTATGTCGGCCATGGCTAACCTCGTCCTGTCTTAGCTCGCGTGCATGGAGTTAGCGGTGCTTTTCGTTGACATCGCTGTCTATCCGGCCGGCTTGAATTGGAACCAGCTTTCGAATGTCCCGCCTTGGATGCCGAGGTTCGACCCGGGTTCGGATAATCCGGGCCGATCCCCGGTCGGTAGCTCAAAGCGCACGAACTCGCCGTCGACCGCGCGATGATTCTCATCGAGAATGAAATCGCAATGCAGCACCACCCAGAACTCGGGGCGGTTGCTCGTGATCACCTTGGCCAGAGCTGCCGGCACCTTGCCGGGATCGGGAAATCCATCGGGCAGCAGAAAGGCAACCGCATCAGTCTGGTTAGGAGCAATCTCCTGTGCTTCCGTGATGAACTTGTCGTTTTTCTTGGTGACTGTGACCGCCTTTACTTCGCCCGCCAACGGGCACCGGCAGCGCAGACCGGCCTCATCGTTCGCGCCGTGCTCGATCAGCACCTGGAAGACATGGCCTGCATCCAGGGTTCTGATGTCGACCTTCTTGGTGAAGTGGACGACGAAGCCCGTTCGCTTGGCGCCGTTCATCATCACAATGACCGGCATGGGATCGCGCGGGGGATTGATCGGCGAACCTGCACCATGGTGCCAGCTCAGCGCATCGATCTGCGTCAAGTCGCTTTGAAGTCCAACGCCGTCCTTGCCGTCGCAGCCCGTGGGTACCTGGAGCACAAGGGTGCGCTTCGGTCCGCTCTCATCGATAGTTGCCTTGCCCGGCGTCTTGCAATCGACGAACGTCGCCTTCACCTCGTCGATGCCTTTGCCGGCGGGACCCGCGGGACCGACACCGCCTCCACCCGGCGCGCCGTCGCAGCCTTTGGGCACCTCCAGCACCAGCGTGCGCTTCGGCCCGCTCTCATCGATCTTTGCCGTGCCCGGCGTCTTGCAATCGACGAAGGTCGCCTTCACCTCGTCGATGCCCTTGCCGGCGGGACCCGCGGGACCGACACCGCCTCCACCGCCGATGCCCTTCTCCATGACGCATTTGATGACCGACTGGAGCAACTCGGCGCTTGGCAGGATGTCGCGATGCGTGAAGTTGTCGATTGAGCCGGCCGGCGGCGGCAGGGATGCCGGGTTCTTGATCTTGCTGTCGACGACGTAGTCCGTGATGGTCGCCAGGATGACGCAGTCGGGCTGGTCGCAATGCTTGCAGCCATCGATGCTTGTGCTCCACAGGTCCCCGCACTTGTCGGGAAACTTCTGCGGCTCCGGCAGCTTGGGATCGACCATGACGTCGAGCGCAAAGGCCTCGAGCACGCGGTTGGGGGCGCACTTGTCGTCGGCGCAGCCACATTCGTCATACAGAACGGGGACATGCTCGGTCTCGCACTCGCGATAGCGGATGCAGATCGCCAGCACGTGCTTGTCCTTGTCCTTCTTTTCCTTGAGTTCCTGCAGCGCGGGGATGGAGGACAGATCAATGCACTCCTTGAAGCGTAGCACGATCTCGTGGCCGCAGCAGTCGACGGCCGTACCGGGCTCGACGCAGACAAAGCGTTGCTGGCATTCTTCCTTCTCATGCTCCACGACTTTCAGCCCGCACACCACGCCGGACCCGTGCAGATGCAAATTGTGGTGGCGCAATTTCTCCATGAAATAGCGCTGCTCGGCGATGAAGTCGCCGGCCAGCAACAGCTTGCCGGTCCAATACGAATTGCGGAGGAATGGCCCGAAATCGCAGGCGGGACATGATACCTCGGCAGCGGCGTGATGATGGCTGGCCATTCCCGATGCCTTTCCTCAGCTCAGTTGTGTCGTCGTTCCGATGCGCCCTTCCTTGCCGAGCGCGATCGCGGGCGCGCCTGCAAGGTGAGGCGGACTGGTCAGGATCGTAGCGTGTCCGAGCGCGCCCTCGCCAAGCGTGACACCCTGGGGCACGCACCCGATCACCGAGTCGAAGCCGATCATCGATTGCACACCGATGCGAAAACGCGGCTCAACAAAGCGAAGATTGAATCGGGTATGCGCGGGGCTCTCCGACCGCAGTAGGTTCTCCAGCGCCTTGCGAGCCTGGTCGACGCTGCGATAGCGCG
>WNGB01012027.1_pt1 | contig 11803 bp, 11 predicted proteins | sample 5400681 | NCBI WGS metagenome assembly WNGB01 (sample SAMN13153367, study PRJNA577476) | soil metagenome | isolation source: 115 cm soil or saprolite under grassland replicate 2 | place: USA:California | collected 2016-06-15 | reverse complement strand
CGTAGATGACGCAATGTGGGGAAATCACGGTGCCATCGCCCAGTTCCAGACTTCCTTGATTCTGGCACCACTCCATCCCACCCAGGTGCAGGACGCTCCCGGACTGCACGATCACTTTCCCCTCGACCCGCAGATTTCTAAGATCGCCCTTAATCTCCACCCCGGACTCAATGCTGAGTCCAGGGAAACGCCGCCAGACTGAAAATTTTCGTCGCAGGTTCATTGTGATTCCCCCCGCTCAGCCATGCCCCTGAATCCTACCACCGAACGGTACAAACGCCTCAAAAGGCTGACATCTCCGACGAGAGCACATGACTTCGCGGAGGGGACGGATCTGCGGTTAACGACTGGCCGACAGAGGAGGACGTCCTTGAGCGGAGGACTCTCCGCTCAACATAGCAATGTAATTCAGCACTAGTCCGGCGCGAAGCTCCGCTTGTAGCCGAACTCGTTGCCATGGTCGGTTTGGATGCGCTGAACGGCCATGGGCAGGCGCTGGCGGACCTCATCGATGAAGGCAATCGCGTTCGGAATGGAATTGTGGGTGTAGATCCGGAGAATGCGATAGCGGGTGGCCTCGTCCACGGCGGTGCCTGCCGAAGCTTCTCTTGCTCGGTCGCCGCCTTCCCCATGATTGCCCTCCTTGGATCGAGGTGGGAACGTGTTCATGAGAAAGGCTACTAGCTACAGACTAGTCTGGGGTGAAGGCGGCTTTGTAGTTCAGCCGCAACCTGTTATCTTGCTCTTCTTTCTTCAGTACGCAATTTTCCGCAACGAGTAGCTCAATCTCCGTCCCCATGAAGCAGCGAAAGGCGTCCTCCGGCGTGCACACGATGGGTTCGCCGCGGACGTTGAAGCTCGTATTGACAATCACCGGGCAGCTCGTGCGCTTCTTGAAGGCCGACAGGAGGGCATGGTAGCGCGGGTTTGTTTCCCGGTGAACGGTCTGGATACGCGCCGAATAGTCTACATGGGTGACGGCGGGGATGGATGAGCGGGGCACATTGAGCTTCTCGATGCCAAACAGAGCGTGCTCAGCGGGCGTCATCTCGCGCCGATGCTGCTTGGCCACGTCTGCCACGAGCAGCATGTAGGGGCTGTCCGCGTCGAGATCGAACCAGCCCGCGACGTCTTCGCGGAGCACGGACGGCGCGAAAGGCCGAAAGGACTCACGGTATTTCACCTTCAGGTTCAGCAGGGATTGCATGGTAGGCGATCGCGCATCTCCGAGGATCGAGCGCGCTCCGAGGGCACGAGGACCGAACTCCATGCGTCCCTGGAACCATCCGACCGCTTTGCCTTCCGCCAGCGCCTCCACGGTCGTTTCAATCAGGTGGTCATCGGTCATCGTGGAGAATCGGGCTCCGAGCCTGGCCAGACGCGACTCCACCTCCGCTTGGCTGAATGACGGCCCGAGGTAGGCGCCCTGCATGGCGTCCAGGGGCTCGGCGGGCGTCCGGGGCTGGTTCCGAAATATGTGGTAGGCGCAGAGGGCCGCGCCCAGGGCGCCGCCCGCGTCCCCGGCCGCCGGCTGGATCCACACGCGCTTGAAGCGGCCGTCACTCAGGACTTTGCCGTTGGCCACGCAATTGAGCGCGACGCCGCCGGCAAGGCACAGGTTCTCCGCACCGGTGTCCGCGGCGAGGGCACGGGTGAGACGCAGCACCACTTCCTCTGTCACCAGCTGGATCGAGGCCGCGAGATCCAGGTGGCGTTGGGTGAGAAGCTCGTCGGGCTGGCGCGGCGGCGCCTCGAACAGCTCGTCGAAGCGCTGATTGGTCATCCGCAAGCCCGTACAGTAGTCAAAGTAGGACAGGTTCAGCCGGAATGATCCGTCCTCCTTCAGATCCATCAGATGATCAAAGATCCGCTGCGCGTATTTCGGTTCTCCGTACGGAGCCAGGCCCATCACCTTGTATTCACCCGAGTTCACCTTGAATCCGGTGTAGTAGGTGAACGCCGAGTAGAGCAGGCCCAGCGAGTGTGGAAAGTGGATCTCCTTCCGCATCTCCAGGTGATTCCCCTTCCCGAAGCTGGCGGAAGTTGTCGCCCATTCACCCACCCCATCCATCGTCAGCACCACGGCCTCGTGGAATGGTGATGCGAAGAAGGCGCTGGCGGCATGGCTCTGGTGGTGCTCGGTAAAGAGGAGGCGCCCCTCCCAGTCGTAGGAGGGGGCATAGCCCTTGAGCTGTTTCTTCAGCAGCGACTTCTGGAACAACTTCTCCCTGAGCCATAACGGAATTGCCTTGGAAAAGGAGGTGAATCCGCGAGGGGCGAAAGCCAGATAGGTCTCCAGCAGACGCTCGAACTTGAGGAACGGCTTGTCGTAGAAGGCGACGTGATCCACCTCAGCGAGGCTGCCTCCGCACTCTCGAAGACAATACTCGATCGCATGGCGCGGGAAGCCCGCGTCGTGCTTCTTTCGCGTGAACCGCTCCTCCTGGGCGGCCGCCACAATGCGCCCGTCCTCCACAAGCGCTGCGGCGCTGTCGTGATAGAAAGCCGAGATGCCCAGGATGCGCATGCGACGAGACCTCAGAACAGCGTGTAAATGAAGGGCGCTACTGCTGTGCCCTTGACGAGGACGATGAGGGCGCCAAACACGGCCAGCATCAAGAAAATGGGGAGAAGCCAATACTTCTTGCGAATACGCATGAAGCTCCACAGTTCTCCGATGAAGTCGATCATGGTTTCCTCAGAACTGCCGGGGCATCGTGTCGGGCGCTGGGCCAGGCGGATGGCGCTCGATCCAGTACGTCACCGCATCGCGGTCAAACCGAAGCCGCAGCGGATCCTGTCCGAGCAGGCGGCGCACGAGGCCGATGGGAGTCACGGTGGTAAAGAACACCAAGCCCATGATTATCGGGCTGATGCAGGCATGGAGGACCAATCCGAACCTGAGCCAGAGGCGGCTGAGGGGCGCCAGCACGCGGGGAAGAGCCAGAGCGGCCAACAAGAACGCGGCGGCGACGATCAGAGCCCAGCCGCGCACCGACCGGCCCCGCACCAGGGGCCAGAGGGCAACAATCGTGAACACGATCGCAAAGGTGAATCCAAAGGACCGGTTCGACGAGCCAGTCACCACCTCGTGGCCGACAAGCCGCTCGTGAGTTTCCCCCGCCTGCGCTTTCAAGTCACTTACCTCGCAGCCTCGCAGTTAAGGGATTCACATTCTCAATCTGGACATGCAGAGTATAAACAAAATGGACGTAGCAAGGAGCTTCATTTCCCACACTTTCAGGCCCGTAGGTCCACCTGAGCCCGGTAAGAAAGCAAGGGGACTAACCTGCTCGCCTCTGTCCGATCATGATGTAAAGGCCGCCCTCGCCCCCGTAGTGGCTGAAGAGCATCTCGATTTCCGTCATCTTCCTGTCGAGAGGGGAACCAGGTTGCTGCCGCGCGAAAAGCTGCTCTTCGAGGGAGAATTCGCCGTGAATCTTTGGTATCGATGAGATGAAATCGAATTCTGCCTCGTCGAACCATTCCAGTGTCTCGGACATTGTATGCTTACGTTCGGAGGGATGGTGATACTGGTCTTTGATCCAGGCCCTGCGCTTGTCGGGCGATAGATCTTTTCTCAGATGAGGGTCGAACAGTAGAACGGTCTCGCCGAACACCCTTAGCATCAAACGTCGACAATCGGTGCGCAGGCGTCCGATCCGGTTATAGAGTCCAACAATGATGTATCCGCCAGGTTTCACCAGGCGCGAGATCGAGAGAAAGGCCCTCTTGGTGTTGTAGGTATGATGGAGCACCCCGTTGGATATCACGACATCCATGCTGAACGGCCGAATGCACGGACGGAAAAGATTCATCTGCAGAAACTCGATTCCACCTATTTTGTTGTCACGGGCGAATTTCTGCCCGAGACGAAGAGATGCCCTTGTCATGTCCGTCGCATAGACACGGCTCATAGTGGTCGCGGCCAGGAAGTTGCTCAGTTGACCGGTGCCGCAACCGACCTCGAGGACATGAGAATTGGCCGGTATCTGCTCGTAGAGCAATCGGGCGAAAATGCCTTGCCTAGCCCGTTCCACGAAGACGCTCACGTTGTCAAAGCTGTTGTAGTTCGGAAAGGGCGCATCCTCGTAGAAGTCTTGTACGTTATGGGTGATTGTTCTGCATGTATCGCTCGTGTCGCCGTGATCGAGATTTTCATCCACGAAGAGCAGCGGCAAGCCGTCGTCAATCTGGTAGCGACGTCCGGAAGACGACACCAATTCGGCTCCCTCCCGGCGAAGCGGACCTCCGTTCACCGGGCAGACCACATTCTCGTCATGAATCTCCATGGCAAAATTCAACGGCTCATGCCGGCGTAAGACCCGGGGCCGGGTGGGCGTCGCTCGAGCGAGTAGCTTTGTGCGTCCGGCTCGCGGCGCAAGCGCAGAAGGTCCTTTCCGGCGAGCCTAAGCAGCAGCCCGATCGGTGTCAGAACACCGAAAAAGATGGCCCCATCACGATAGGACTCACCACCTGGTGGAGTAGGAGCCCGAGCCTGGTCCAGCCGCGATTGAGGGGGGGACAGCACACGCGCATTCGCCAGGGCTGCGATGACAAAAGCCGCGGCGATGCCGACAACCCAGAGGCGTGGGGGCCGTCCGTGCGCGACGGGCCACAGCCCGATGAGAGCTAACGCAACCCCAATCACCAGGCCGAACGACCGGTCCGAAGCGCCAGCTGCTGGCTCGTCTCTCGAGAAGTTCTCGTGGATTCCTGGCTGGGTCTTTGCCATGGGTTCCTTCTCAAGGGGCAGCGCGCCGCAGCACCATTATTGAGCGGACCGAGATGTCCGTCAACTTCGAAGGTCGGCGAATTAGAGCCATCGCCTACCTCTCAGGCAGGCCGGGTATGCAGGCGATTGCACAGTCCCCGGACGCATCTTCAAGGTTTCGGCGCATCACGGTGGACAGTTTCTTCTCTACGACCCGAGTTCTCAAGCCCGCACATCCATCGAGCGATTATTTCTCCGGCAACCCGGTGACCCTCTTCGTTCCAATGCCCTGTGCCCAGCCGGGAGTTCGAGAAGCCGTGAAGGAACACCCGATGCTCCTGCGCGTATGCGGCGAGTGACGGGGCCAGTGTGAGGACCGTGATTCCCTGACGTTCGGCGAATCTCTTCAACCGGGAATCCGGGTAGAACAGGTCGTCGATGCCAAAGCGCTTCTGGAATGCCTGGCGAACCTCCAGATCCGGGTGCACCTGGATCCCGGAAGATACGGTCACCAGGAGGAACCGGGCGTCTTTCGCTCGGACCTCGAGACTCATCGTCGTCAACAACCCTTCCGTGATCCGCCACGCCTCCTCCCAGTCTGGTGACTTCGGCGGAGAGAACACGTGATTGTCCACTCCGGGCTCGGTGCCATCGCCGCGCGCGGCCAGCCCATCTTTGCCACGCGCCCGCCAGTGACGGCGCGCCTCGTAGAACAACTGCGCCACACGCGAACGCGCGACCACACCATCCCGCAGCTCGCGCATCGTGTCGGCCACCCGGCCGGATCGGTATGCCCGTCGAAACGATGTGTCGAGCACCAGCCGGTCGCCCTCATAGTAGAAGAAGGGAGAGAGAGGCTCGACATTGAGCTTTCCGCTGTTGTCGCGGACATCATTGCCGGTGAAGAAGGTCAAAAGCACGATGTCGGGCTTGTACTTCCAGACCTGGTGCCGTAGCGTCAGCAGCTCATGGGCCGTGCTGTAGCCGGACGAGCCGAAGTTGATCACTTCAACTTGCTTCCCACCGAGCGCTTCGCACTCGCTCAGCTTGCGGTCGAGTACCCGGGAGACGTTCCGGTCTTCCTCGACCTGCATGGCCTCGACGACGGAATCTCCGAGCACGGCAATGCGTATCGCGTTCGCCCGTTTGGCCAGGCTATGCTCCCGATCGCGCAGGCCGTCAGAGTTGATCTTGAAGTACGCGTGCCCTTCCGAGCGGTACCATCCTTCGGCGCCGGGACGTAGCGCGGATCCGCGCACAGGGTCCATCACATAGACTTGCGGGTAGGAAATGCCCGCGGCGCGGAGCCCCACCTCGGCGAGCAGGAGCGCTAGCGCGAAACTCACCCCGAGCAGGAGAAGATTCTGTCGCCCGGCCGTCATGCAGCTCTCGTCTCCAGCTTCTCACCACATCTCAACACGTCAACGACCGTTATCCCGGCGATGGCTCACGCTGCCGAAGCCTGTCTCGATGAGGATAACGCGCTGCCCGTTGACCATGCCGAAGTTCGAATCGGCCAGCACGTACGAGCCGTCGGTGGAGATGCAGGCACGGGGAGTCGTCCAGTAGGAGCGTGCTTCCTCTCCCTTCAGCGGAATGCTCCGGTGGTGGACCAGGCGCCGGATCTCCGTTCCCACGCCTCGAATCACGAAGATCTCACCCAGGTGGGGTGTGCGCTTGATCGGCGTCGTCGTGTTTGCGTCGTATTGTACGCCGAAGTTGCCATAGGTGGTTGAGACCACGCAGTAGGGCGCATGTTTGGCGCAGGCGGCATGCCAGTCTGCCCAATTATCCCCCGAGCTGCAGCGGTACAAGGATAGGATGCGTTTGCGCCCGCCGCCGAGCTCCGACGGCCATGTCATCCGGGCACCCTTGTTCAACTGGAATAGGTTCATGCTGTATTCGCAAGGGTTGGTGGTCTCCAAGGCATTGAGCAACCACTGGGTCCCTGAGGAGTCTTCGAGGGTGTCAATGTGGGCACCCCCCATGCAATGCTCACCGGGATCACAGGTGCCGTCGTTGTTACCGCCCCAATCTGGGACCTCGGGACCGACGAATTCGAAGTCAAGCCGTCCCTCTGTCACGTTGACCGAATAAACGACGATCGGGCTGGACTGCAATATCACGTAGCGCTTGCCCGTGGCTCGGTCGACGCCTTTGGTGATGATCGCGCCACCATTGTCATTATTGGGCGTCACCCCATTGTGCGCCAGATTGTAGCGGGCACAGTAGGTGCGCACCGTGTTGAGATCAAGAGCGCAGATGACTGATTCGGCGGGTGCGAAGAAGGCTATCCAGCCGTCTTTCGAGGTATCTCCCCGCGCGCCCGTCTTGATGCTGGTGAAGGTAGGCATGCCCTTGGCGTAGTCAATCACTGTGGTTGTCCGCTTGCTCCGGATATCGTGCGTCCTCACCGATGCGCCCGAGAGGAAGTACATGATCTCTTCATTCTTCGGATCCCACATCGTCCCTTCCAGAGGCACAGGAGGGCGGCTGTGCACGCGGCCATCGGCCAAGTAAACGATGGTTGGATAGCCTTCGATCCCGACGAGGGCGTACTTGTTATCGAGGCTGATGGCACTCGGTGATGAATAGCCGTGAAGCGATTGCGGCGCGGTGAGGATACGCACCTTGGCGCCGAAATTGGGGTCAACGTAAGACCCACCCGGAAGGGGCGGAGAAAAATTCCCCGGGGGCCTCTCATCCGGCACTGCGCAGATGGAGGCATCGGGGTGTCCGGGCGGTTTCGTGCAGCCCTTGGGCCCGGCAAGATACGAAAATAGAGGGTCTGGCGCACGGCGCACTACGTTGAGCGTGGCGGACACAGTCGCGGTTGCCCCGTCCTCGGTGGAAATGGTAACGCGCGCGGTCTGTGGCCCGGGCTGTTGCTGTCCCGCCACAGAATTCAGGGCGAACACCACGGTGCCCTGTCCGGCTCCTTGCGCAGGGGCCACTGAGAGCCAGGAGAAGCCATCCTGCACTTTGACGCTCCACTTCTTTTGCGCACGGATCGTGATGTTCCGCTTCGCCCCGAGCGGCCCTCCTTGCACGATTTCGAAGTTGACCTGCTTGGGGGTGATCTCGACGGGCTGCTGGGCCCATAAGACGCCGGCGAACACCAGCGATACCACGGCGCAGACGGAGGGGATACGCATAGAGGCCTCTCCTGAGTAGCGTGCTTTCTAGACCAAACCGGTCACGGGCGGCCGCGTGGGGGCCGGTCCGGGGTTCTGAAGGATGTAGCGGCCGTGTGCCAGACATCCCACAGCGCGGCTCTGCCCGACGGGAGCCCAGACAGTACCAACGTCACGATCAGGATCATGATCGCGATCCCCGCGATGAGGCCGAGGACCGGGCTGGCGACCACGAATACCTTTCGGAACAGGAGCAGGACGATGAGGCCGCTGAGTGAAGCGCAGGCCGGCGGCGCGATTGCCCGATAGATATCACGCGCCCGGACCGGCCCCGTGCGGGTGACGAAATATACCAGCAACGGCGTTGTGAGGAACATCGCCGTGAGTGAGTACGAGGCGGCCACGCCGGCGGCCCCCCATGGGAGCCCGAGGATGACGGAAATCATCATGAGGGTCCCGCCGATAAATCCCCACCGAAATTGCTCCCAGGTACGCCCCTGACTGATAAAGAGCCAGCCCGCAGTTCCCGCGATCGGTTCGATCAGCCCCGCGAGACCCAGCCAGGCGAAGATGGTACTGACCTCGGACCATTGAGACCCAAGAATGAGCAGCACGAGCCAATCGGCGGTGGCGATCAGGAAGGCGGCCATGGGCATCGTGATCATCGCGAGCTTCTCGACGAGGCGGATGTAGGCCTGGCGGTAACGCTCGGGTGAGTCGGTGAGTCGGCTCAAGGCGGGGATGGCGATAGCGGCGATTGGCGCACTGATCTGGTCCATGGGGAGGAGAAAGAGCTGGTAGGCGCGTGAGTAGAGGCCGAGCTGGTGGGCGCCCCAGAAGCGGCCGATTAGGAGCTTGTCGAGCGCCCGCGCACAGTAATTGATGACGCGGGCGCCTGTGAAGTTGCCGCCAAAGACCAGCATTGAGCGGACTCCGGAGGCGCGCGCCGGGACGCTCGGGCGCCATCCCGAGAGCATCCATACGCCGGTAGTGAAGGCAACCTCGGCCGCGACCTGACCGACGACGATGGACCAGTAGCGCGCCCCATACCATGCCAGAACGACTGCGATGGCGACTCCGGTCAGCATGGTTGTGATTTCCACCGCGGCCAGAGCGGTGAAGCGCATCTGACGCCTGAGCAAGGCTTCCTGTTGGCTGCCGAGGCCGCCGACCAGAATGACGAGTGCGGCGACGGCGGCGATGGCCGTCAGGCGGGGCTCCCCATAGAGCCAGGCGAAGGCGGGCCCCATAGCGGCAATGACGAGGGCCAGGACAGCACCAGCGGCGGCGCTTACCCAGAACAGCGCGCTGATCTGGGCGTGACGGAGGTCCGTTCGCTGTACCGTTGCCGCCGACAGCCCGAGATCCCTGAAAATGATCACGAAACCCGTGAAGACCGCGATCATTCCCACCAGGCCATAGTCTTCCGGGGTGAGCAGCCGGGCCAGCACCACCGTTCCCGAGAAGCCAATGATGAACTTAAGGGCCTGCGAGACAAAGGTGACGGCGGCGCCCCGAGCGGTCCGCCCGCCAAGATCGCTTTGGAGATGCTCGACGTCGAGGTGCTGCTCCGGGCTCATCGAAGAGCCCGGTGCGCCGGAGGGCGCTGGATCAGAGGTCGTCATTGCCGCGGGCGTCAAGCACGTTGCCTCCAGATGGCTTCATAGACCTCGAGCATGTGTCGGACGTGACTCTCCACGGAGAAGAGTTGTTGCGCCCGCCTTCGGCCAGCCGCGCCCATCCGGAGCCGGAGTGAGGCGTCATGTGCCAGCTTATCAATTGCATCCGCGAATCCTTCAGGGCTCAGTGGCGTCACCAGGAAGCCCGTCTTTCCGTCTTCGACGATCTCCGGAATCGCTCCGCTATTGCTGCCCACGATCGGCAGGCCACAGGCCATCGCTTCGGCGAGCACCAAACCGAATGCTTCCCCTACCGACGTCAGCACGAAGATGTCGGCAGCCTGCATCACCCGCTCTGGGCGCGCCTGATGGCCCAACCAGTGCATCCGATCGCCGATGCCCAAGGCATAGCCGAGCTCCTCGAGCTCGGAGTGTAACGGACCATCTCCTGCGACGAGCACCCGTATCGGAATACCGCGCTTCGCGAGCAGCCCGCAGGCTTCCACCAGCACGGCGGGGTTCTTCCGCGGCAGGAGCTGCATGACCGACGCGACGACCAGATCTTCGGACCCGAATCGAAGCTCGCGCCCCAAAATCTCACGCGCCTCAGGATCCGGCGCAAATCGTTCCAGTTCCACACCTAAGTAGACCCGCGTGATCTTTTGCGGGGCAATGCCGAGTCCTATCAGTCTCCTTCGAATAGAGTCGGAAATAGCGATCAAATGGGTCATTGGCCGACAGGCCAACCGGGCGCGGAGCCGCACCAGCTGCGACGTCCAGGATTTTGGCCGCCATTCCCCTGAGTTCCGGTCCATGAAGACTATCTGTCGAATGCCTGCCAGCCGCGCGAGCCACGCCACTGGAGCGAAGTAGTCGAAAAACTCGATGTGGACCATCTCGATCGAGTGCTCCCTCCTGAGCCGAACGAGCCCGCGATAATAGCTGGCCATGCCTTTGCGGAAGCTGAGCGTCGCGGTATTTACGCCGTTCGCGCGCATGACATCCGTCACTTCGTTCGTCAACTCCCCCGAGTAGACCACCACCGAATCGACGCCGCGCTGGTTGAGCGCCCGACACACTCCTAGACGGCAGGCATCCCGGTTTATCCAGTGGCGGGGAGAGTAGTCTGCAAGAAAGGCAACGGCTCTCGGGCGCATGTGTCCCGTGTAGTTAGCGCCAGGTCATGCGGCAAACGCGATTGTCCGCCGTCATTAGGCTGCCCTTCCTCGTCCTTCAAGGGCACTGCGCGACGCGCTCGTCGGTTCGGGGGTTCTCGAGCAGACAAAGATTCGCTCTTCGGAAAGCAGCCCATATCGCTCTACCGCATCCTGGCCGAACTCGCCTGTCGAGCTGTAGGTTCTTACGAAAAACCCAACGGAACGGAGCCTCTCCGTATAGTCAATTCCGTAAAGACGCACGTGATCATGCTGGCCGAAAGCCCGGAATCTGGCCTCAGGGGAGACGATCGCGGGGTCCTCATACGTTTTTGCCAGTTCGAGTGAGATTGGCACTTGCAGGACGGCGAAGCCGTCTGGCCGCAAGACCCTGTAGATCTCCGCCATGGCTGCCCGGTCATCGATCACGTGTTCGAGGACGTGACAGCAGAGGATGACGTCAAAAGAGCTGGCCGGGTGGGGAATAGCGGTGATATCCATCCGGACTCCTACGCCCGCTTGATCGAGATCGGTAGTCAGGTATCGGGGTCCGATAAATCGCCGGAGCACCCTCTCGAGGCACGGCTCCGGAGCGACATGGAGCACGTATCGGTCGCTGTGAGAAAAGAGATCGGTCTTGTGGGTCAAGTAGAGGTAGAGAAGTCGCTCCCGTCCGTGAGAATGGCAGCGCGGGCAGAGGGTATTCACCGTGCAGTCACCGCCTCGTGGGCTATCCCCCGCGAAAGGCCGCGAGCCCATTGTCGAAGGCAAGAAGCGAGCGAACGTCCATCCGCAGAAGGGACACTGCACACGGTCTCCGAGGTTCACGAGCAGCAGAGGATAGTACTTGAGCTTCTCGGACATTGCGTAGCGCAAGAGCCTGTACTTCAGCGGGATGGCGCGCTTGAGGAGATTCTTCAGTGAGAACGTCATGGGGACGTCAGCTCGCGCGTGACAGGGCGCCTATTAGAATCACCACAAGCCACGCGACATCCCGGTTTAGCAGGAACCTTGTTCACCGGCGCTTCAACTCGCACCAGCCAACCTGCTATAGAGTGCTTCAAACTTTCTGGCCATTCGCTCAGTCGTGAAGTGCTCGACAATCTGCCGCCGCCCCGCTTCCCCCATTTTGCGGCGCACTTCAGCGTCGTCACAAAGTCTTCCAATACGATTGCCCAGAGC
>WNGB01020071.1_pt1 | contig 11804 bp, 11 predicted proteins | sample 5400681 | NCBI WGS metagenome assembly WNGB01 (sample SAMN13153367, study PRJNA577476) | soil metagenome | isolation source: 115 cm soil or saprolite under grassland replicate 2 | place: USA:California | collected 2016-06-15 | reverse complement strand
TCAACGCTTTCGTGGCGGGTGGCCAGCGCATCTTCATCAACACTGGTCTGATCATGCGGACCGAGACGCCGAACCAGCTGATCGGCGTCATGGCGCATGAAAGCGGCCACATCGCCGGCGGCCATCTGGTGCGCATGCAGGAGGAGCTTCGCAACCTGTCGACGCTGCAGATCCTCGAGGCGATCTTGGGTGCCGGCGCACTGGCGGGCGGCGCGGTGTCGGGCAGCGGCATGGGCCGCGGCGGCGGCGGCTCGACCACCGGCGCGGGCGGCCCCAAGGCGTCGGGCTCGCTGATGTCGTTCCTGCACTACACCCAGACCCAGGAAAGTTCCGCCGACCAGGCGGCCATGAACTACCTGCAGCGCACCGGCCAGTCGCCCAAGGGCACGATCGACTTCCTGAAGATCCTGCAGCGCGAGGAGCGCCTGCAGATCAGCCGGCGCGATCCCTACCTGACGACCCATCCGCTGACGCCCGAGCGCATCAGCGCCTTCGAGCAGGCGGCGGCGCAGTCGCCCTACGTCAACACGCCGGACACGCCGCAGAACCTCATGATGCACCACCGCATGGTGGCCAAGCTGATGGGCTTCGTCACGCCCGACACCGCGCTCGCGCGCTTCGCCGAGGCCGACCGCTCGGTGCCGGCGCGCTATGCCCGCGCCATCGCCTGGTACCGCAAGGGCGCGCTGGGCTCCGCCCTGCTCGGCATCGACGGGCTGATCAAGGAATATCCCAACGATCCCTACTTCCACGAGGTGCGCGGCCAGATGCTCTACGAAAACGGCCGCGCCGCCGAGGCGGTGACGTCCTACCGCAAGGCCGCCCAGCTCCTGCCGAGCTCGGGCCTGATCAAGATCGACTTCGCCCGCGCCCTGCTGGCCACCAACAACACCGACAACGACCGCGAGGCGATGCGCAACCTCGAGCTCGCCTCGCAGCAGGAGCCCGACAGCTTCGACCTGTGGCGCATGATGGCCGAAGGCTATTCCAAGCTGAACAATCCCGGCATGACCTCGCTGGCGCGGGCTGAGATGGCGGCGCTGCGCGGCAACAAATCCGAGGCGGCCACTCATGCCGACACCGCCACCCGGCAGCTCCCGGCCGGCACGCCGGCGTGGCAGCGCGCCCAGGACCTCAAGGCCTATATCAGCACGCGGCCCAAAGGAGGCCGCTAGTTAGGGTACAATCAGTGAAACGAGACCACCTCACCCTGAGGAGCATCGCGCAGCGATGCGTCTCGAAGGGTCGGCAACCTGCCTCGGTGTTGCCCACCCTTCGAGACGCGCACTTCGTGCGCTCCTCAGGGTGAGGTGGATTTGCGGAAACGCACTACCCCATTCTGGAGACTGTCATGCGTTGGCTCCTTCTCACTGTCTGCGGCGGCCTGGTGCTCGCCGGCGCCGTTGTCGCAGCCACGGCGACGTCGCCGCGCCGTCTCGCCGCCGCGCCCGCCGCCTCGTCGATGGCGCTCACGGCCGACCAGGCCGCGCTGGGCAGATCCATCCGCGCTTATCTGATGGCCAATCCCGAGGTGCTGGTCGACGCCATGCAGGAGCTCGAGCGCAAGCAGGACAGCCAGCGCGACGCGGTGGCCCAGAAGGGCGTGCAGGAGAACCAGACCGAGCTCTATCGCGATCCCGACAGCCCGGTCGGCGGCAATCCCGACGGCGACGTCGTCATCGTCGAATTCAACGACTACCAGTGCCCCTACTGCAAGCGCGCCTACCAGGCGGTGAAGTCGGTGGCGGGCTCCGACGGCAAGGTCAAGATCGTCTACAAGGACATCCCGATCCTGGGCGAGGCCTCGAAGATCGCGGCGCTGGCCGCGCTGGCCTCAGTCAAACAGGGCAAGCACCAGCCTATGCACAACGCGCTGATGGAATTCACCGGCAAGCTCGACCGCGACAAGATCCTCGAGATCGCCGTCGGCGTCGGCATCGATCGCGCCCAGCTCGAGAAGGACATGGAAGATCCCAAGCTGAAGGCGATCATCGACCGCAACATGGCGCTGGCGAGCGCGCTCGGCGTGCGCGGCACGCCGGCTTTCGTCATCGGCAAGCAGTTCGTGCCCGGCGCCGTCGATGCCGCCGCGCTGAAGCAGCTCATCGCCGACGCACGCAAGGGCCAGGGTTAGTGCTGGGAGCGCGCCACTCTGTGGCGCTCATGGGCTGTGTGATCCACAAAGACGCGCCACGGAGTGGCGCGCTCCCAGCAATGAGCGGGCCGGAGGCCCGCGCTCCGCTACTTCAGCAGCGTCGCCTTCAGCCCCAGCACGCCGATCAGGTCGGCGCCGGGGTTCAGCAGGTAGTCGAGCCGGTCGAAGCCGACCGGCGGATCGGGCTTGGCCTCGACGACGAGCGTGCCGCCCTGCTCGACGAAGCGCGCGACGGTGTCGAGGAGCTGGGTCATCGATTGGGAGATCAGCACGCCTGACGGCTGATAGCGGCGCACCTCGCGCGCCCAGGTGGCGCGCAGCGTCGCGACCGGCTGGCCGGTCATGGTGGCGAAGGCGCGCAGCCCGCGCTCCAGCAGGCTCTTGTCGGCCAGCACCAGGCGGGCCGAGCCCAGCGCCGCCGTCGAATCCTGCAGCGCCAACAGGTCGCTCTCGTCGAGGGCGTTCCAGAAGATCGCATCGGCATTGACGATGCGCGCGGAAAGCTCGATCTCGCCCAGCCCCGGGCTGACCAGCGCGCAGCGATCGAGCGTCAGCTCGCCCTTGCCCTGGTCCTCCGTGCCGTAGCAGTCGAAATCGGCCTTCACCTCCTTGAGGCCCATCGACTGCAGGGCCATGCGCAGCGACAAGCCTTCGAGGCCGCGCAACGGCGGCGCCAGCACGAACCCTTCGATGAGCGTGCGCGTGCGGCTCACCTTGTCCCTGACATGGGCCGTCTGGAAACTGACGCCGCCCAGCGAGATGCCGTAACGCTTGAACAGCTCGCCGCCGAAGCCCGTGGCCTTGGCCGTCTCGATATGGATACGGCCGGACGGCGCGCCGGGGAACCATTTGTCGGACGACATGGCGACAATCGTGCGGCTGAAGTCGACCTTGGTCGCCTTGGTCTCGGCGACGCTGAGCTGCGCGGGCTGCCCTTCGGCTGCAGCGACATCCATGCCGGCCATCGCCAGCGCCGCGATGCGGCCGCGCCCGTAGTCCTCCAGGACGACCGACGCCAGGCCGACCGCCTCGCCGGTTCCTGGTAGCGTGACGCGGGTGTTGCGCTGCTCGAGGCGGCGCACGGTGAGCGCGCCCATGGCGCGGGTAGTGAGCACGGCGAACCGGAACAGCCCAGCAGCTCGCTCAGCGGCCAGGCCAACCCCGACGCCTGCCAGCGCCCGACACTCAGCTCCTCCGCGGCGCTCTTGGATTTCAGGTTCAGCAGCGTGATGCGCCGGGCGAGCAAGCCCACGCTCACCTCGTCGACCTTGGTCGTGCCGCCGCGCTCGATCTCGCTCTTGATGCCGGCCGCGGCATGCCGCTCGATCACGGGCACGGCGGCGACCGCCGTGCCGGCGAGAACGACGACGGCGACCAACGCAATGACGCTTTTTTTCACGGTTCGGCGTCCGGCTGCTTGGACGGTTGGGCGGCGTCGAAGGCGGGATGCTGCATGCAGGTGGCGTGGATGCGCTGGATGGTCGGAAAGCGCGCCATGTCGACCTTGAAGCGTGCTGCATTGAAGACCTGCGGCACCAGGCAGAGATCGGCGAAGGTGGGTGTATCGCCGTGGCTGAAGGTGCCGGTCTTGCGGTCCCTGGCGATGGTGGCCTCGTAGGCCTCGAAGCCGGTTTCGATCCAATGGCGCGACCAGGCGAAGGCGCTTTCCTCGGTCTGGCCGAATTTTTCGCGCAGGTACCCCATGACCCGCAGGTTCTGGATGGGATGGATGTCGGCGGTGGAGATCAGGGCGAGCGCGCGTACGCGGGCACGACCGACCGGATCCTTGGGCAGCAGCGGCGGCTCGGGATGCGTCTCCTCGAGATATTCCAGGATGGCCAGCGACTGGGTCAGCACCTCGCCCGAATCGAGCACCAGGGCCGGCACCAGCTTCTGCGGATTGATCGCGACATAGTCGGGCGCCGCCTGCTCGCCCCTGCGCAGATGGCGCGAGGCATGCTCGACCTTGAGGCCCTTGTAGTTGAGCGCGATGCGCACGCGAAACGCCGCCGACGACCGAAAATAACCGATGAGCTTCATGACCGCCTCCGCGGTCACCTTAGCACGGCTTACGCCGCCGGCGTGTAGCGCGCGACCTTCTGGTCGATGGCACCGAAGATCGACTGGCCGGCGCGATCGAACATTTCTATGCGGATGCGATCGCCGAACGACATGAACGGCGTTGCGGGCTTGCCGTTGTCGATGGTCTCGCGCACGCGCCGCTCGGCGATGCAGGAGCAGCCGACGCCGGCGTCGCGGTTGGCGACGGTGCCGGAGCCCACGACCGTGCCCGCTTCGAGATGCCGCGTCCGGGCGGCATGGGCGATGAGCTGGCCGAAATCGAAGGTGAGATCGGTGGCGGCGTTGGGGTGGCCGAATTCCTTGCCGTTCAGCGTCGAGATCAGCGGCAGGTTGAGCTTGGCGCCGTCCCAGGCGTCGCCCAGCTCGTCGGGCGTGACGGCGACGGGCGCGAAGGCCGTCGCGGGCTTGCCGTGGAAGAAGCCGAAACCCTTGGCCAGTTCGGTGACGATGAGGTTGCGCAGCGACACGTCGTTCAGGATGGTGACCAGCTTGATGTGCCGGCGCGCCGCCTGCGGCGTGACACCCATCGGCACGTCGTCGACGATCACGCCGATCTCGCCCTCGAAATCGATGCCATGGGCCTCGTCGACGGCCTCGATGTCATCGGTGGGCCCGACGAATGAATCAGAGCCGCCTTGGTACATCAGCGGGTCGGTCCAGAACGACGGCGGCATCTCCACGCCGCGCGCCTTGCGCACCAGCTCGACATGCACGACGTAGGCCGATCCGTCGGCCCATTGATAGGCACGTGGCAGGGGTGCGGCGAGCGTCCTGGTGTCGAGGTCGAAGGCGGCGGAGGCCTTGCCGTCGGCAAGCTGCTGGGCGAGCGCGCTGAGCTTGGGTTCGGCCGTCTTCCAGTCGTCGAAGGCCTTCTGCAGTGTCGGCGCGATGGCGCCCGCCCGCACCGCCTTCTTCAGGGCGCGGTCGACCACGATCAGCGTGCCGTCACGGCCTCCTTCTTTCAGTGAGCCGAGTTTCATCGTTTCTTCCCTTCCCCTTCCGTCATCCCGAGCGAAGCCGCCCGAAGGGCGGCGTAGTCGAGGGACCCCTTTTGTCGATGCATCGACAAAAAAGGTCCCTCCACTACGCCTCGCTACGCGAGGCTCCGGTCGGGATGACGGAGGTTTGTTGCCCTACTCCGCCGCCTGCTTGACCTCGGCCGGCCGCCATGACTTCACGTAGCCCTCGAACTCTACGCCGGCCGGCATGGCGGCGATGTCGATGGCGTCGCGAGTGTCGATCATGACCGCGACCTCGTCGGTCTCGGTCCTGCCGCCGCTCGCCGGCGTCTTGGTTGCCGCACTGAAAGCCTTGGGATGCGGGCCGTGGGTGAAGCCCGACGGGTGCACCGTCATCATGCCGGGATGGATGTTGTCGCGGATGAAGAAGCTGCCCTTGCGATAGAAGATGATCTCCTCGAAATCATCGTTGTTGTGGAAGAACGGCAGGCGCAACGCCTCCGGATCGCTCTCGAACGGCCGCGGCACGAAGGTGCAGACCACGAATCGACCGGCCACGAAAGTCGTGTGCGCCGACGGCGGCAGATGGGCGCGATGGCTCATCAGCGGCCGCAGATCGCGCCAGTTGATGCGCACGACGCTGAGATCGCCGTGCCAGCCGATCGCATCCAATGGATTGAACGGGAAGGTGACGGTCGAGAGCTGGCCGCGCCGCTTGACCGAGACCTTCCAGGTGCGCTCGTCCTGCTGCGCCTTGAAGGCGTCGTCGATCCTGGGCGTGTCGAGAATCGCCGGGTCGAAGATCGCATGGCGGCCGACCAGGCCCTTCTCCGGCAGGGTGAAGTGGTCGTTGGTCGCCTCGATCATCAGCGACATGGTGGGTTTGGCGGGCGACAGCCGCCACATCGTGCCGCGCGGGATCACGATGTAGTCGCCGTCGCGATAATCGAGGTGGCCGTAGTCGCAGAACAGCGCGCCCTCACCCTCGTGGATGAACAGGAGCTGATCGCCATCGCTGTTGCGCGCCAGCTCGGTCATCGGCTGCTCGAGCTTCCAGATGCGCATCTGCAGATGGGCGTTGCTCATCACCGGCTGCGAAGCCCAGGGATTGCCCTTGCCGGCGATCAGCTTGTTGAGGTCGAAGGCGCGCGGCCGGATGGCGCCGTCGAACTCGATCCAGTCGGTCGGCTTGTGCTTGTGATGGAACTGCGCCGAGGGGCCAAAGAAGCCCTCCTTGCTGATCTCGCGTTCGTAGGTGCCCTCCGGCAGGCGAACGTGGGCCTGGCGCGAGGCGGTGCCCTCGACCTGGCGCAGCGGAATCCAGTTCTTGGTCATGGTTTTCCTCCTTATGCCTTCAGCACGCCGCGGCGGATCTGGTCGAGCTCGATCGATTCGAACAGGGCGCGGAAGTTGCCCTCGCCAAAACCCTCGTTGCCGCGCCGCTGGATGATCTCGAAGAAGATCGGGCCGATCACGGTCTGGGTGAAGATCTGCAGCAGCAGCCCACCGCCCTTGGTCGGCGCGCCGTCGATCAGGATGCGATCGGCGGCCAGGCGCTTGAGGTCCTCGCCGTGGCCCGGCAGGCGGCTATCGACCTGCTCGTAGTACGTATCGGGCACGGTCTGGAACGGCACGCCCTTGAGCTTGAGCGCCTCGACGGTCTCGTAGATGCCGTCGGTACCGAGCGCGATGTGCTGGATGCCCTCGCCGTGATAGGCCGAGAGATATTCCTGGATCTGCGACTTGTCGTCGGTGCTCTCGTTGATCGGGATGCGGATCTTGCCGCACGGGCTGGTCATCGCCTTGGATTTCAGCCCGGTGAGCTTGCCCTCGATGTCGAAGTAGCGGATCTCGCGGAAATTGAAGAGCCGCTCGTAGAACTCAGCCCATTCGGCCATGCGGCCGCGATGCACGTTGTGCGTCAGATGGTCGATGTAGGTGAGCCCGACGCCTTTGGGATGGCGCTCGACGCCGGGCAGATACTCGAAATCGACGTCATAGATCGTGCCACGGTCGCCGTACCGGTCGACCAGGTAGATCAGCGAATCGCCGATGCCCTTGATCGCCGGGATGTTGAGCTCCATCGGCCCGACCTTGCCCTCGACCCCCCAGGCGCCCAGCGACTGGGCCCGCTTGTAGGCGAAGGCCGAGTTCTTCACCCGGAAGGCAATGGCGCAGATCGAGGGCCCATGCACGCGCGCAAAGCCCTGGGCAAAGCTGTCCTTCTCGGCATTGAGGATGAAGTTCACGTCGCCCTGGCGATAGAGCGAAACGTCCTTGGAGCGGTGCTTGGCGACCTTCACGAAGCCCATGCTCTCGAACAGCGCGCCCAGCGCTGCCGGATCGGGGGCGGCGTATTCGACGAACTCGAAGCCGTCGGTGCCCATGGGATTGACGTCGTCGATCTCGGCAACGGTGGGTTCCATTACGCTGGCCATGTCGACCTCCCGAATTGACCCGGATCCTGAATTAGTTTCAAATGTAACTATTATGCCCAGCCCTTCGCAAGCCCTCGAACTGGAGAATTTTCTCCCCTACCGGCTGTCGATCCTGGCCCAGATCGTGTCGGAATCCCTGCACGACCTGTACGCCGAGCCGTTCGGGCTGACGGTCACGCAATGGCGGGTGATGGCGGCCCTCGGCCGCTTCGCGCCGCTTACCGCTTCCGATGTGGGGCAGCGCATCGTCATGGACAAGGTGGCGGTGAGCCGGGCAGTGGCCGGCCTGATGACGCGCGGCCTGGTCGAACGAGCCACCGACCGTACCGACCGCCGCCGTGCCTCGCTCCGGCTGAGCGCCCGCGGCCGGGCCATGCACGCCCGCATCGTGCCGATCGCGCTCGGCTACGAGGAGCGCCTGTATAAGGTGCTGACCGCCGAGGAAAGACGCAGCTTCGATGCACTGACAGAGCGGCTGTTTGCCCACGCCAAGACCCTCAGGCAGACCGGAGCGCAGACCTCCAGGTCCGTTCAGGAATCATGATGCGGACCTGGAGGTCCGCGCTCCGAAGACCATAAGCCGCCCGTTTGAGCCCGCCTTGTGGCTCGGATTCGCCATGCTATAAGGCCCGGCACTCTAAGGACGGGGAGGCAGCATTTGGCCGCAAAGGCCGCCCGGCGCCCGCCGGCTGGAAAGCCGGTGCTGGTGCTCAACGGGCCCAATCTCAACATGCTGGGCAAGCGGCAGCCCGAAATCTACGGACGCGAGACTCTCGCCGACGTCGAGAAGGCCTGCCGCGCCGAGGCCGACCGCCTGGGGATAAAAGTCGAGTTCTTCCAGAGCAACCACGAGGGCGCGCTGGTCGATCGCATCCAGGCAGCGCGCGAGGCCAATGCCAGCATCGTCATCAATGCCGGCGCCTACACGCATACCTCGGTCGCCCTGCTCGACGCGCTGAATGCCGCCGAGCTGCCGGTGGTCGAGGTGCACCTCAGCAACATCTACAAGCGTGAAAGCTTCCGTCATCACTCTTATATCAGCCCGGCCGCAGTCGGCGTGATCGCCGGGCTCGGCAGCCACGGCTATCTTCTGGCGTTGCAGGCATTGTCGCGCCTGCTGTCGCGCTGACCAAACCCGCGGAGCGTTCGTCCATGGCAAAATTCGAGCTGGATACCGAGTTCGTCCGTAAGCTGGCGCAGATCCTCCACGAGACCAATCTCGGCGAGATCGAGCTGGGCGACGGCGACAAGCGCATCCGCGTGGCTCGGCCGACGGTGACGGTGGCCGCAGCGCCGGCGGCCGCAGCCGCTCCTGCCGCGGTACCGACCGCGGCCGGCGCTGCCGCGGCGGGCGGCAACGATCTCGGCAAGCATCCCGGCGCAGTGAAGTCGCCGATGGTCGGCACGGCCTACCTGGCGCCGGAGCCGGGCAAGGCCAACTTCGTCGCGGTCGGCGACAAGGTGACGGCGGGCCAGACGCTCTTGATCATCGAGGCGATGAAAACCTTCAACCCGATCAAGGCGCCCAAGGCCGGCACGATCATGCAGATCCTGGTCGACAACGCCCGGCCCGTGGAGTTCGGCGAGCCGCTGATGATCGTCGAATAGGGACGACGATGTTCGACAAGGTCCTGATCGCCAACCGCGGTGAGATTGCGCTACGCATCCACCGCGCCTGCCGCGAGATGGGCATCCAGACCGTGGCGGTGCATTCGACCGCCGACAGCGACGCCATGCATGTGCGGCTGGCCGACGAATCGGTCTGCATCGGCCCGCCGCCGGCGCGCGACAGCTATCTCAACATCCCGGCAATCCTGTCGGCAGCGACCATCGCCGGCGCCGACGCCATCCATCCGGGCTACGGCTTCTTGTCCGAAAACGCCCGCTTCGCCGAGGCGGTCGAGGCGCACGGCTTCGCCTTCATCGGCCCGACGCCGCAGCACATCAGCATGATGGGCGACAAGATCGTGGCCAAGCAGACCGCGCAGGAGCTCGGCCTGCCGCTGGTGCCGGGCTCGCCCGGTCCGGTCGGCTCGGTCGACGAGGTCGTGACACTCGGCAAGCAGATCGGCTTTCCGGTGCTGATCAAGGCGGTGGCGGGCGGCGGCGGCCGCGGCATGAAGGTGGTCGAGAACGCCGAGGCGGCAAGCGAGGCCTTCTCGCTGGCCCGCGCCGAGGCCAAGGCGGCCTTCAGCAACGACGCCGTCTATCTCGAGAAGTACCTCGGCCGGCCGCGCCATATCGAGATCCAGGTGCTGGGCGACGGCCAGGGTGCGGGCGTGCACCTGGGCGAGCGCGACTGCTCGCTGCAGCGCCGCCATCAGAAGGTGCTCGAGGAGGCCCCCTCGCCCGCGCTCAATGCCGAACAGCGCCAGCGGATCGGCGAGCTCGCGGCAGCGGCGGTGCGCAAGCTGAAATATCGCGGCGCCGGGACCATGGAGTTCCTGTTCCAGGACGGCGAGTTCTACTTCATCGAGATGAACACCCGCCTGCAGGTCGAGCATCCCATCACCGAGGCGATCACCGGCATCGACCTGGTGCGCGAGCAGATCCGCATCGCCGCCGGCGCGCCGCTCGGCATGACCCAGGGCGACATCAAGTTCCAGGGCCATGCCATCGAGTGCCGCATCAACGCCGAGAACCCCGAGACCTTCGTACCGAGCCCCGGCCGCATCGCCGACTACCACCCGCCGGGCGGGCTGGGCGTGCGCGTCGATTCCGGGCTCTACACCGGCTATTCGATCCCGCCCTACTACGATTCGATGGTCGCCAAGCTGATCGTCAACGGCGCCACCCGCAACGAATGCCTGATGCGGCTCCGCCGCTCGCTCGAGGAGTTCGTGATCGGCGGCATCGAGACCACCATTCCGCTCCACCAGCGCATCATCGGCGAGCAGGCCTTCATCGACGGCGACTACGATATCCACTGGCTGGAGAAGCTGGTCGGTTTGAAGAAGTAGAGTGCGTTCCGGTATGACGGACCGACGTTGCAACGACCACCTCACCCTGAGGAGCGCGCGAAGCGCGCGTCTCGAAGGGTGGGCCACAGTCGTGGTGTTGCCCACCCTTCGAGACGCGGCCCTTCGGGCCGCTCCTCAGGGTGAGGTGGTCGTCGACTGATACGCCGATGGAAATCACCCCCGAACTCCTGCTGCAGGCCTATCGCATCGGCGTCTTCCCCATGGGCGAGCGGCGGGACGATCCCAAGCTCTATTGGCTCGATCCCCGGCTGCGCGCCGTGCTGCCGCTCGATGGCTTCCATCTGCCGCAGCGCCTGAAGCGCACGATCCGCACCGGCCGCTTCGAGGTTTCGGCCGACACCGCCTTCGCCGACACCGTGCGCGCCTGCGCCGAGCCGCGGCCGGGCCATCCCGAGAGCTGGATCAACGAGCCGATCGTCGACCTCTATGGCGAGCTGCATCGACGCGGCCACGCCCACAGCGTCGAGTGCCGCGCGGATGGCCGGCTGGTCGGCGGCCTCTACGGCGTGTCGATCGGTGCAGTGTTCTTCGGCGAAAGCATGTTCAGCCGCGAGCGCGATGCCTCCAAGGTGGCGCTGGTCCACTTGGTGGCGCGGCTGATCAAGGGCGGTTTTCGGCTGCTCGACTGCCAGTTCATGACCGAGCATCTCAGGAGCTTCGGCGCCATAGAGATCCCGCGCGAGGAATTCCGCGGCCTGCTGGCCGACGCCATCGACGGTACGGCCAGCTTTCAGCGCGAGTTGGGCGGCGAGGATCCCTGCGCCATCGTGCAGGACAACACCCGCACGTCGTAGACGCCATGGTCGAGCGCCGACAAGGACGGCGTCGAGGCGAACATCCAGCCGGCGAACAGCTTCTCGGCCGCCTGTCCCGGCTTGTTGTCGACGATGGTGAGATAGGCCACCGACTCCGGCGGCGCCTCCGGCACGTTGACCAGGCAGTCGCTGACGGTGATCGACAGCGTGCCGAAGCGCGTCGCCTCGCCCACCGGCGCGTAGAAGCGCTGGGTGCGCGCCGTCACCTTGTCGAGGCCCTGCAGCTCGGCGACCCGCTTGCCCGGCCCATCGGGAATCGGCCGCAGATTGACGTTGGCCGTGCGCGGCGCCGCTGGCGGTGGCGGCGCCGGCGTCTGTGCCGCGGCGACGCCGGCGAATAGGGCAACCGCCATGAGAAGAAGCGGAAGACGCAC
>WNGB01014001.1_pt1 | contig 11804 bp, 9 predicted proteins | sample 5400681 | NCBI WGS metagenome assembly WNGB01 (sample SAMN13153367, study PRJNA577476) | soil metagenome | isolation source: 115 cm soil or saprolite under grassland replicate 2 | place: USA:California | collected 2016-06-15 | reverse complement strand
ACCTGCTGATGACGCTGCTCATCGTCGTGACGGCCACCGCCCTCGCCGTTGTCCCCGGCATCGTGATCAGCCGCGCATGGGTCCCCGCCATTCTCACCGGCTTGCTGGGCATGGACGCGGCCAGCCTTGCGGCTCCATGGTGGATGTACGCGCTGGTCATCGCCGCTGGCATCGGCGTGCCGCTCCTGTTCGCCCTGGTACCGCTGGTGAAGACGAGCCGCACGACGGTCCGAGCGGCGCTCGACCATCACGGCGTCGAGCGTCAGGGGGCCACCGCAACCCGCTTCGACGCCTGGCTTGGCCGGCTGCGGGGTCTCGACCGCACGTTGCTGCTGGCGTTCCGGAACAGCAAGGACCAGCGCCAGTGGGACGTCGAGATCCAGCTCACTAACACCAATCAGGCTTCGGCGACCACGGTGACAAACCTAGTGGCGCACATCCCCCACGTGACCAACGTGGAGGCATGGACCATTGTACCAACGGGCATCGCCCAGCCCGGGCAGATGAGCGTCACCCACACCTATCCCGACCAAGGACACGGCAGCATGGCCGTGAACGTCATCCCTCCGGGCAGCTCGCTGATGCCGCCGCCGCCCCTCCTGGAAGGTCGCTGGCTGCACTCTGGCGAAACGGGTGCCGTCGTGATCAGCCAGGCAGTGCGCGCAGATGCCCTCCCTGACGTTCGCAGTGGCGACACCGTTCAACTGTCGATTGGCGGCCGCCCCACCAGTTGGCGGGTCGTCGGCATCTCCGAGTTCTTGTTTGGAGGCGCCAGCGTCTTCGTGACGGCCGAGGGCTTCGCACAAGCCACCGGCGCGAACCAGCCCAATGTGCTCCGCATCGTGACCGATAGCTACGACGAGGAGACCCGAACGGCCGTCGCCAACGCGGCCGAGCGTGTGCTCACGGGCGCGTCGATCATGGTGCGGTCTGCGGCGTCGGTCAGCCGCTTCGAAGCCGCCGGTACCGGCCACATGCTCCCGATCGTCATGATTTTCCTGGCGATCGCCATCGCGATGGGCGTGGTCGGGTGTGTCGGGCTCGCCTCAACGATGAGCGCCAACGTGCTCGAGCGCACGCGCGAGTTCGGCGTGATGCACGCCATCGGGGCAAGCGCCGCCGCCGTGCGCCGCATCGTGATCGCCGAAGGAATCTTCATCGCCGTGGCAAGCTATATGGTCGCGGCCCTTCCTGCCCTTCTTCTCACGGCGGTGATGAGCGCGGGACTCGGCAACCTGTTTCTGTATGGGCCCTTGCCCTTTCGGGTCTCGGGGATGGCAATCGTCATCTGGGTCGTCGTGGTGGTCCTTGGCGCAGCGCTGGCAACCCTGGCGCCCGCATCCCGGGCATCCCGGCTGACGGTGCGCGAAGCGCTCGCGTACCTGTGAGGGTGAACGAAGCGGATGGGTTGGAAGCGACGATCACCGCCTCCGGCCCATCCGAGCGCGCGAAGCACGCACGCCATTCAAGACGAGCCGGCGTCGACACGCAGGGTCGGGGTACCACAACTTACGGCGCCTGAGAGAACCACGACCATCGTTCGAGTGGCTCCTGACACTTCCACGACGCGTGCCGTACCTCAATCGTCTTCACCAAGCACATACGCGATGGCCTCCTCCAATGTCATCTCGCCGCCCTCCGCCAGCGCTGCCTGCCATGCGGCGGCGTCGAGAGCCGCGCGCACCCCTGTCAGATGGCGTTCATATTCGACCCGTTCCGCCGGCCACATCGGCGCGCCAAGGGTTGCCCGCAGGGCCGCAATCGCGCCAAAGAGGACCGCTGCGCGCCTGGGCTGCCCCTGGGCGGCCACCAGAGCGCCGAAGCCGGCAAGGCCCTCCAGGATCCCCGGCCGGTTGCCCTGCTCGCGATGGAGGGCCAAGCTTTCTTCAAAGTACGCGCGCGTGTGCTGCTGATCCTCCATCGCCAGCGCGACATACCCCAGGTTATGGAGCACGGCGGCGATCTCGACCTGGATCCCCTGGGCTTGAAAGAGGGTAAGGCTTTCCTGGTAGAGGGCCGACGCCCGCTCATACTCCCCCTTACAGCGGGCGATGTCGCCAAGGTGGTTCAGAGTCTGCGCAATACCCCACTGGCTCCCAAGCGTCTGATAGATGGGCAGGCTTTGTTCCAGAAACGCGCGGGCCGCCAAATAATCGGCCTGGTCCATCGCCACGTACGCTCGTCCGTGGAGTGAGAGGGCAAGCTCACCGTGGTCGCCTATTTCCTGAGACAACGCGGTGTTCTCCTCTAGGAGGACGCGCGCCTGCGCATGCTCGCCCTGGAACAGCAACGCCCGCCCGAGCGGATTTAGTGTACGGGCGAGGTTCCGCTTGTCGCCCAAGCGACGGTAGATCGCCGCGCTCTCCTCCAGCGGGCCACGGGCGACAGTGTAATCCCCTTGTTGCCAGGCCATAGATCCTGCAATCCGGAGCGCCTGTGCGTGTAGCTCGGCCGGCAATGTCGCATGTGCGCGCGCTACGAGCGCGGTCGCCCACCGGCGCCCTTCACTAAAATAGCCACTGAGGAACCAGAACCCTTCCAGCGCGCACACCAGCCGGAGGCCCAACTCGGCCGTATCCTGCTCGATTATCCAGCCCAAAGCGGCCCGGAAGTTGTCGTAGTCCTGGCGCAGCCGGTCCAGCCAGGCGTGCTGCTGCTCTCCATCCAACTCCGGTCCTGCTTGCTCCGCCAGCGCGAGATAGTAGCCCAGATGCTGCCGCCGTACGGCGTCTCGCTCCCCGCTCTCGGCCAACCGATCTAACGCATACTCGCGAATCGTCTCCAGCATGGCGAAGCGTGGCGCGCCGTCCACTCCCTCCGCCTGCTGCAGCAGGCTCTTGTCCACGAGTGCGGGCAGTCCGTTCACCACGTCCAGCGGCAGATCACCGCCTACGTTACAGACCGCCTCGACCGCTTCGAGCGCGCAGCCACCCACAAATACACCCAGCCGCCGAAACAGCACCTGCTCGCCCTGCTCAAGTAGATGGTAGCTCCAGGCGATCGTGTTGCGCAGCGTCTGGTGCCGCGATGGCAGGTTGACTGCGCCCCCCGTCAGCACCTGGAGGCGATGCTCCAGGCGCGCAAGTAGCGCTTGGGGAGCAAAATACTTGCTCCGCGCTGCCGCGAGCTCGATCGCCAGCGGCAGCCCGTCCAGGCGAGCGCAGATCTCGGCAATCGCCGGAGCGTTTGCATGCGTGACAGCAAAGTCCGCTTTTGACGCCTGGGATCGCTCGATGAACAGCCGCACGGCCTCATACTGCGTCAGGCGCTCCAGTGGCGGGAGATGCTTCAGATCGGGCAGGGCCAGCGCTGGTACCACATACTCATGCTCACCATAGAGATGCAGCGCGACTCGGCTCGTCATCAGCACCTTGAGCCGTGGCGCCACCGTGAGGAGATCGGCCACACCGGCACCGGCCCCAGATATCTGCTCAACGTTGTCAAGCAGCAGCAACAGCTGCTTGTCCCGCAGATAGTCGTGCAGGAGCGTATGGAGCGGTACGCTTGCCGACTCGCGGAGACCAAGTGTCTGCGCAATCGTGGCAGGGACCAGGGTAGAATCACTGAGCGAGGCCAGCGCAATAAAATAGACACCGTCCCTGAACTCATCGAGCAGCTCCGCAGCGACCTGAAGCCCGAGGCGGGTTTTTCCTATGCCACCCGCACCCGTGAGAGTCAGCAGGCGCACCGCCGGGCGGCGCAAGAGGGTGCAGACTGCCGCCACCTCCTGCTCGCGCCCGATCAGCGAGGTCGGCTGCGCCGGCAGATTCGTGGCATGGGCGTTGAGTGTCTTGAGCGGTGGGAAGTCGGCCGGCAGGTCGGGCGTGGTGAGTTGATAGATTTGCTCGGGGGCGCTGAGGTCTTTGAGTTGGTGCGTACCGAGGTCACGCAACACGGCGTCGGGCGGCAGGTTGTCGCGTACCAGTTCCTGGCTCACGCGTGAGAGGAGCACCTGGCCGCCATACCCCGCTGCCATAAGCCGCGCGATCCGGTTGAGCGGCTGGCCAACGTAATCGCCGTCACGGACTTCAACCGCGCCGGTATGCAGCGCCATCCGCACCCGTAGTGGTCCCGTTGCCCCCCATGGGGCTGCATGCAGGGCGCGTTGAGCGGCCAGGGCGGCCAGCAGCGCATCGGTCGCCCGCGCGAAAGCGGCACAAAAGGCATCGCCAACCGTTCGGAAGATGCCCCCCTGGTGGGATTCAATGCTTTGACGCACGATCGCGTCGTGGCGGGCGAGCGCGTCCGGCATCGTGTCGCGGTGCTGCTCCCACCGCCGGGTGCTCCCTTCAATATCGGTAAAGAGAAAGGTGACCGTCCCAATCGGCAAGGGACGCTGGTCGGTGAACGCCGCCGTTGCGCCGGTCGCGCTGTGAGGCACCGGGAGCCGGTTGGCACCGAGTTCGGCCCGCGCCGCTTTGAGGAACGCCACACGATCGGCTGATGCGATCTCCAGCAAGTCCGCCAGGCGCTCGGCCATCTGGCGGGACGGGCGGCGTGCATCGCCTTCGATCTTGCGGATCGTATCCACCGCACAGCCGACCCGCCGCGCCAGCTCCTCCTGGGTCAGGTCCAGCGCCTTGCGGCGGCGGCGCAGCCAGTACCCGAATGAGAGGATGTCATCCATTCCCACCTTCCTTTGGCGAGGTGCTGCGGCAGTCGCTTGCTCTGATGCGCGCTCGGCCCACGCTGCGCTATCCGATACTGTATCTCGCACTGGTGCCGCTAGCCTCCCTCATGCTCGAGAGCGTTTTCTTACAGCCCCAGGCGGTGGCATTGGGCGTGCCGATTGCCGGTATCGGCGTGATCGTCATGGCGGTGCAGCTCACGACGATGGCGGGATCAACCTGGTCAGACCGGGTTACGGCGCGCTTGGGCGAAGGACGAGTGCTGTATACGGCCCCGATGGTCATCTGTTCCAGCTTGATTCTGCTGGCAGCGCTTCAAGTACTGCCGGCGCTGCTGCTCATTGCGGTGATGGGTTTCCTCCACGCGCATGATGATCGCCGCGCCGTCTTTCTTGCCGGCGTGATATACCACGCGCCCGAAGGCGCCAGCTTCGTGCTTGGCGCTGTAGCCGACGCCGTTGCGCGTCGAGCAAGATCGGCGCGATTTTGAAATCTGGATTCGCCCCACTTGCCTTCCCGATCTAGCAGTCCGGCGCGGCTAAGCGCCAAGCCGTTAGGCAGCCGTAAACGAGAGAAAGGGGCCCGAAGGAGGCCCCTCCCACTCGTAGGGCGTAACGACCGCCTGGTGTCTGTTACTGCTTCGTGACGGCGTACCGCAGGTGCGTGACGAGCGGCGAGTGAATCGCCTCCACGATCTCCAGCGCAACCGTTCGCCGGTCGATCCCGTCGAACAGGCGGAGCCCCTCGCCGAAGAAGACCGGCGCCAGCGCGATGGAGAACTCATCGACCAAGCCCGCGTTGAGGTACTGGAGGATGGCGTGAGCACCTCCTGCGATCCGGATATCCTTGCCGCCGGCGACCTCACGCGCCTGCTGCAACGCGCTCTCGATTCCGTCGTTGACGAAGTGGAACGTGGTCCCGCCCGGGCGCTCCCAGGGACTGCGAACCTGCTTGGTCAAGACGAAGACCGGCGTATGAAAGGGGGCTTCCTCGGGCCAGTAATGTTCTCCCCCGTCGAACATCCGCTTCCCCATGATGCTCACGCCGGTGCGTTTGAAGGTCTCCTCCAGGATGCGGTTGTCCTGGCCGATCTCACCACCTTCGCCAAGCTTGAGGTTCTCGCGGAAGAACCGCTGCTGGAACATCCACTTCTGGAGCTCATTCCATTGGCTGAGCCAGTCCTTGTAGTTCGGGTCATCGGCGTGGGCCAAATCCATCCCTTCGGGGGCCATGAAGCCGTCGAGCGACATTCCCACGCTGAAGAACACGTTGCCCATGCTGTACCTCCGTAAACGTCGTACCTCTCGCTATTGCTTTCGAAGCTCTTCGCCAAGCTTCTCGAGGAGCTCGCGGCATCCTGCTTCGCGCCCCTCTGGTTTGTCGGCGCCGTCGAAGAATGCCCCCTGCTCGGTGTAGATGAGACGGCTGCCGTCGCCTGATGGCGCGATCTCCACGGTCGCGAGGGAGACCGAGATGCGCGTGCCGCCGACCGTCATCGTGTAGGCGAGCACGATGCGCCGGTCGGGCACGATGTCGAGGTAGACCGTGTCGTTGCCCATTGGAGCGCCGCCCTTAAAGCGGAAGCGCGCGACCTCGCGGCCGCCGACCCGAAAGTCCAAGCTGAACTCGTCGACCTCCCAGCCCTCGCCCTCCGCGAACCAACGGCGCTTGGTCCCCTGGTTCGAGAACGCAGCGAACACACGCGCGGGAGGCGACGGGTAGGTTCGCTCGATGCTGAAGGTGTTGTGGACCACGGAGCGCTGGTTTGCCGTTGTGTGCATCAGGTATTCCCCCGCTTCTTTGTTGCCCGTCCCGTGGGCGGCGCTTCCTCGGCGAGCATATCCCCGAGGCGATCGAGGCGGCGCTCCCACAGCGCGCGGCGCTCGGCGATCCACTCCGCAGCGACATTGAGCCCGGTGGGTTCGAGGCGACAGGTTCGTACGCGGCCGACTTTCTGTGTGCGGACGACACCGCTGCGCTCGAGCACCTGGAGGTGCTGAACGACCGCCGCCAGGGTGATGCCGAGGGGCTTGGCCAGGTCGCTGACCGACGCCGGTCCGTGGCTCAGCTGCTCGATGAGCTTCCGCCGCGTGGGGTCGCCGAACGCGTGGAAGACCTGGTCGATTCTGGTTTGGTTAAGCATGCACTTTAGTATACTCTCGCCGCGTCCGATTGTCAAGTTGCCACTTAACTGTTTACGCAATCGCTCGCGGCGGATAGAGACCATCCGGCGGCGTCCTGACGAAAGCAGGCAGCCCTGACGATGCTGGAGTCCAGCGATGGGGTCCGCTGCACCGCACGGATACGCCGAGGGCGCCTGTCACGCTGCGAGGAGCCGGTAACGTTTCACCTTCGCCCGGACGCAGGTGATCAGCTAAATTAGGATCATATCTGTCCACTATTGCGTGTATACTCAAACGGAAGCACCACTCGACCACGTCTTTTGGTTGGTCTAGCTCGAGTGGAAGCTGTTCCGCTGAGGAGCAACCAACTATAGAACTCGCCGACAAGTATTCGCGCGACGAAAGGAGCACAAATGTTGCGCGGACTCACCACCGTCAGTTTTTGGGCGGCTGATCTCGTGGCGGCAAAGCAGTGGTACGCCGAGCTGTTGGGCATCGACCCATACTTCCAACGCCCAGGCTATGCCGAGTTTCGCCTCGGCGACTACCAGCACGGGCTGGGCCTGATCGATAGCCGCTACGCGCCCGACCCTTCGGCGAGAGGCCCGGCCGGTGCGGTCGTGTACTGGCACGTCGACGATGTGAGAGCAACGCTTCCTTCAGCTGTGCAGTCTGAAACCTTCCTCTGGTCTTCGCACTGCGGCGTACGGAGCGCGCAGTGCAACGCTCAGCCGCCCCCGATCGTGCGCCTTCGTCTCCACCGCTCGCAGCTCGCGGTGGTACGGCATACTCTCGAAACCATGCGCCGCGGCCGGAGAACCTCAGTCGGCCTTGACGGTGCTACCACTCATCCCGCGCCCACGACGCCGAGCGGTTATAATACGCGCAAAGCTGAGTGACTAGACCTGAGTACAACTGTCATGATCAAACATTATTCCGTAGGGTATCCCATTCCCTTTGTCGGTCGGACAAAGGAGGTCGCGGACATCACCGCGCGTCTCGTGAACCCTGACTGTCGGCTGCTCACGGTGACTGGTCTGGGCGGCAGCGGCAAGACACGCCTGGCAATTGAGGCTGCTACCACGGTCGCAGCCCAGTTTCCGCATGGCACGGTTTTCGTGGGGTTACAACCACTCACGAGGAGTGATTTGCTCGTTCCGACCATCGCCCAGGCGGTTGGCGTGACGTTCTATGGCGAAGGTGAGCCGCAAGATCAGCTGCTCGACTTTCTCCACGACAAAACACTGCTGTTGATTCTCGATAATTTTGAACACGTGCTTGATGGGGCGGCACTTGTCAACACCATCCTCGCGTATGCTCCGGGCGTTACGGTATTGGTCACATCGCGAGAGGCATTGAGTTTACGGGAAGAATGGCTGTATCCGCTGAAAGGCATGGCGACGCCGCCAAGTGTCTACGCAACGTCTTTGGAAGACTACGAAGCCGTCCAGCTTTTTCTTTCCCATGCGCGTCGAGTACAGCCGCATTTTGATCCGGCGAACGAACACGAGTCGGTTATTCGTATTTGTCAAATGACGGCAGGACTTCCCCTGGCAATTGAACTGGCAGCCTCGTGGCTCAAAGGATTAGGTACTACTCAAATTGCTCATGAAATGCAGCATAATCTCGATTTTCTGTCGACAACCACGCGCAATGTCGAGAAACGACACCGCAGTATGCGGGCGGTATTTGACCAATCCTGGAACTTACTGGCGGAAAATGAGCGCCTGATCTTCGCCAGATTGTCCGTTTTTCCGGGCGGCTTTGCTGCTGACGCAGCCGGCGAGGTGGCGGAGGCGTCGTTTTCCAGCCTGGCAGCTTTGGTCGAGAAATCGCTCGTTCAGATGGAGTCCTCTCACCGTTTCGGCATCCATGAGCTGCTGCGTCAGTACGGTATGGAAAAATTGGAAGCATACGGGGAAACCGAGGCAACCTACGCCCGACACAGCCAATACTTCGCCCAATTGATGCTTCGGCACGAAACAGCACTGAAACAGCCGCAGCAGTTAGAAACACTGCAGGCGATTGAACGCGATTTCGAAAATATCCGTCTGGCATGGGAGTGGTCAGCGAAGAATCAGCAAGCGGCGCACCTCCACGCGATGCTCAACGGCCTGTATCTGTTTGGGTTTTTACGCAGCCGTTACCGTGAAACCATCACGATATTCCAACAGGCTCTTGACCAGTCCGTTGCTGACGCGCCGCTGCGCGGTCGGCTGCTCGCGCGTCGGTGGGGATATCTGCATTGGTCGTATCAGGCAGATTATCAGGAAGCACTCACGAGTATTGAGCAGGCGCTGACGATTGCTGTTGCGGAAAACAACCGGTTTGAGATTGCGTTCTGCCATCTCATGGCCGCCTATGCCATGATGAGTATGCAGCGCTATGCCGAAGCGTTGCCGCATTTGGAAACCAGCAAAGCGCTGTTCGACGCAATGAACGAGCCGTACTACGTTTGCTGGGCGTTGCATCGCCTGGGCTATGTGTACTACAATCTCAACAATAGTGCTAGGGCAAACGAATACACGGAACAAAGCTTAGCACTCGCACGAGTCACACATAATCAGGTCGCGCTCGTCACCTGCCTGCATAACCTCGGCTCAGTCTGCATTTTGACCAGCGACTACGTCAAGGGGAGGCAGTACTGTGCGGAAGCGCTACAAGTCGCCACCGAGACAGGACATCAGGATCAAATCGCCCATGCGTTAAGTTTGTTAGCCCTGTGTGCCTTCTGTCAAGGAGAGTACACCACCTGTCAGGACTATGCAGATCGCGCACAGACCATCACTGTAGATATCAACTTGCTTGCCTCCCAACACTTTGACCTCTCTTCGCTGATTATTTTGGCATGTCTTCGCGAGGATTATGCCGAAGGTGTCCGGCTAAACGAATTGGCGAAACGTCACAACACCAACACAATGGGTTTCCAACTCCACTATTGGGCGCTTGCTGCATTATCGTGTGGCTTAGGTCGCCCAACGGACGTCCGCGTGTACATCCAAAAAGTGCTTCAGCTATCGGATCCTGACGTACACTCTGCGACAACCATTTGGATTGTTCCCTGTGTGGCGTATACGCTCGCAGAAACCGATCATGAAAAAGCCGTCGAGCTGCTCGCCTGGGTCTTCGCTTATTCTGATACAGCCTTGCATTGGGTTCGCCACTGGCCGCTGTTCGACCGTCTTCAGGCCCAGCTGCAAGCAGTGATGGATCGTGATTCGTATCACAGGCACTGGGAAACGGGGAAAGCACTCACCTTTGACACCATCACGACCTATCTCCAACATGCGTTTCGCGCTTCATCAGATGCAGGAGCTGAAGCGGCTCACCACCACCTCCTCACTGCCCGTGAACGTGAGATTCTCCGCCTGATGGCAGCAGGAATGACCAATCCACAAATCGCAGCGCAGCTGGTGATCGGTGCCGGTACCGTGAAAACCCACACCCTCAATATCTACCGCAAGCTGGAGGTCGCCAACCGCACCCAGGCGATTGTCCGCGCTCAGGAATGGGGATTACTGCCCGCCTGACCCACAAAAAATCTACCAGCGAATCTACCATTTGGTAGATACCTCGATCAGCGGCGAACTGCTATCCTGAACACGTTCGTAAGAACAAGAAAGGAGTGTTCAATCAAGAATTAGCGTTCGCTGCGGTGCGTTTTTGCCTCGTTCAATGTGCTCACACTACTGTTATTTCGGGGATAGTGCGTTCGCAGAACGCACACCCGCCTAAGGAGAAACCTCATGCCACTGTTTATGGATACGCACGGACATATCGAAGGGCTAACCGCGGATGCGGCTGCCCACGCCCATGAAGCCGACCTGAAGACGCAGGAGCAGTACGGCGTCAAGTACCTGCGCTACTGGTTCGACGAGACTGCCGGCAAGGTCTTTTGTCTGGTTGAGGCGCCAAATAAAGAGGCTGCAATTGCCGTGCATCGGGAAGCCCATGGTCTGGTTGCCGATGAAATCATTGAGGTCAAAGAGGGATCGTAGGCGATAGAGCGTCACCCTTCAGGGGCAGTCTGAGAAAACTCGGCTGTCCCTGATCTCACATAATCCCTTTCAAATTCGTGAATAATCTTCCCGAGGAGAGCTAGACGACGGCGATTCGCCTACTTCTCGGTAGGCCTCGATCGCTGAAACGGGCGCCGCGTCGTCAGGCGATCGGCAATCAGTTCACAGCGGATTAGCCGCTGCGGGTGATCGCTGAAGGCTCTGCACGCGTCAGCCCCACAACCCGCGCCCAAGGCAACCGGCCCACGCCGAGGATGTCACACCACCACCCGTGCCGGCCAACATTCAGGTGCCAGCGGGGAACAAGCTGTTCTTCGTGGGTCACGGCGTCGGCACCCAGAACTACGTCTGCCTGCCCGCTGGCACTGGCGTCAAGTTTATCCTCTTCACGCCGCAGGCCACCCTGTTCAACGATGGTAAGCAAGTCACCACCCACTACTTCAGCCCCAACCCGGTTGAGGGTGGCACGATTCGCGCCACGTGGCAGCACTCGCGCGACACCAGCACCGTCTGGGGCGAGGTGAAGCCTGGCAACTCTCCTCCTCGGACTCCGCTTTCGTCGCGCCGGGTGCCATAGCCTGGCTCCTGGTTACGGTGGTTGGAGCCCAAGACGGACCCAGCGGTGGCGACACGCTGACGGCGACCACCTTCATCCAGCGGCTGAACACCTCTCGCGGGGTCGCACCGTCGGCGGGCTGTCGATCGAAAGCGGACGTCGGTAATCAGGCGTTTGTGCCGTACACGGCCGACTACTTCTTCTACACGAAGGCCAGCTAAAGCGACGCGGACGACGGCAGCGAGGATCGCTGCACACGGGCTGTGGAAGAACCGGACGGCACGACCGACCGGTTCTCCGTATCAGTCGCTCGTCTTCAGTTCAAGGTAGCGGACAGGGAGAGGGTCAGACTTGAATAGTTGAATAACAGATTTCATCTGTTCTGGAAGAAGCTTCGCACCGAATACAGCAGGCCGGAGCATCTATTCCGTCGGAAGCGCTATTGACGCATTTCTATGATCTGTTTCGCATCGGCCTT
>WNGB01012024.1_pt1 | contig 11804 bp, 15 predicted proteins | sample 5400681 | NCBI WGS metagenome assembly WNGB01 (sample SAMN13153367, study PRJNA577476) | soil metagenome | isolation source: 115 cm soil or saprolite under grassland replicate 2 | place: USA:California | collected 2016-06-15 | reverse complement strand
TCTTCGAGCACCTGGAGGCGAAGGTGCTCTCGGTCTGCACCGATTATCCGCCGACCCGGTGCGAGTCCGCGGACGACCTGGTGGTGCTCAAGGGCAGCCGTGTGCTCCTCATCGAAGACGACGTGATTGGCGGTGGCACACTCCGCCTGGTCGTCAGCTACCTCAAGAAGTTCTCCCCGGCTGCGCTGGCTCTGTACCTGGGTCACACCAAGGGCATCCAGCACCTGCGGAACGTACCGACCGAGATCGGGACAACTTACCTTGCCGAGGATCACCTCGACTGGGACCGGCGTGCAGCGGATGAGGAGGCTTTCGTCGCCTTTTGCAAGCGGCTCGACACGAACCAGGCGGCCGGCGGGGTTGTCTAACCGACGCCCAGGATCGTGTGCAGGCCAGGGAGATGCCTTCGACGTCGGAGGCGAGGTTGCGCGCCCAAACCCGGATCGTAGGCAAGCACAGGAGAGCAGCCATGACAGCCCAGATCAGCGATGTGGTCGTCTACCGCAGCAAACCGCACAGTATCGCCGGGATCAACGGTGCTCGCTTATTCGACCCCGCGAGCCACGGCATCCGGCCTGTGATGATCTCGACGGCCTGTTGGCGCGGCTACCACTGCACTTACGAAGTTGCCGAGGACACCCTCCAGCTGGCGACCGTCAACATCGGCTTGGGGCCGGACGACCAGGCTGCTGCCGAACGGGGCGAGGGACCACTACTGTTCGGCAAGAGCCCCAAACGCTACACGATCCGCGGCCACAGCACGAATGTCCGCACAGGCGAGGTCAAGACCAGCTGGGAATCGTCGGACTTCCGCTACGACAATCTGCGGGCCGTGGTTCCCTTCTCCGGGGGCTTGCTGCTGGGTCACGACTTCATTCAAGAGTTGTACGTCCACATGGGTTTCCATCCCGCCTGGAAGTTCCGGCAGGTCCACGAGGTGCTGTTCGAGAACGGTCAGGTGGTGAAAGCGGCCGACCGCTCTGCTGAGATGGCCGAGTTCCGCGCGATGGTCGCCAACCGACCCTTGGAGCCAACGAATGTCGAGAACCGTGTGGAGATCGAGCGGTGGGTGGAGCGGTGCTTCAGCCTGGACTACAAGTGGTGAACGACTCGTCCGGTGTGGTCCGGTGAGCGCGCGCCGTCTCGCCTCAGTTCGCTGTCGATTGGGAGAAGCATTTATGCTGGAGGAAGTGTCACTCGCAGCCTGGCGTTCCCGGCTCGAACGCCAGGGCCACCGGGTCACGGAGCCCAACGAAGAGACCGTGACTGGCTTCACCCTTTGGCCCGACGCCGACACAGTCATCACCGTGGCCGTGGAGCCGGACGGCATCATCTCCCAGGTGTATCCGCAGCGGTTCTTCCTCTGCGAAGCCGAACCGGAGCGCATCTTCCATATCGCTCCGTGCCCTGATCCCCACAGCAGCCGATGGCTGGAATTGGTGGCGCGGCAGCCGCCCGGCTACTGGCACGACTTCCTCGCAGGGCCAGGCTCATGGCTATTGTCCCGGCTGGCGCGCTTCGAGCAGGTCGTTGCCTGGGCGGACCATGGTCTTCCCTGGAGCACGTTGGATCAGCCCATCCACCGTAACTGGGGCATGGACGTGCCTACCAAGGCAGCGCCGTTCTTTGCCCCCAATTCCGGGACCGATGCGGACCGGCCCCGGCTCCTCTCCCGCGCTGACGAGCGGTTTGCTGATGTGGTCGCCGCTTGCCTGCTGTTCGCCTCGGTCGGGCTGCGTGACTGCTATCTGGCGGACACGGCGGGCAAGGAAGTCTACCTGGCGCATCACCATGACCTGGTCGTGGTGTCGATCCCAGACGCGGAGGCAAGGGCAGACTTGCTGGGCAACCTGACGGACGCCTCGTGGCTCTTTGGCGAGCTACGAGTTCCCGACGAAGAAGCGGAAGACGAGGACGAGCTACCCCGTTGAGCGGCAGCCAGCTTCAGAACCAGAACTTGACGGGCTTGACGCCTGCCCGAGCGAGATAGGGGTCGAGCCGCCGGGCCAGTTCCGGCCAGTGCTGGTGGGGGACGGCCGGGTAGAGGTGGTGTTCCAGGTGGTAGAGGTGCCGCAGCGCGATCACCGCAGCGATCACGCCCCGGAAGGCCCGCGTCTGCGCGAGGTCATCGCTCCCGTCCGGGTCGTGTGGCACGTAGGAGGTGACCAGTGGGATCGGCCAACTGCCCAGGATCACCAGCACCACATAGACCAGCGGGATGGGCGTCATCGGCCAGAGAGCCACCGTCAGGCCGCCGAGAGCGAGGCAGGCCACACCTTCCCCGATGATCCAAGCTCTCGCGCTGCTCGCGTGCCGCACCGCCCACAGCCAGAGCCGCAACTGAAACGCCGGCCCTTCGGCGATGGCTCCCAACCAGGATTTGCGTGCGGCGGTGGCCTCGATGTCGTCAGGATGGGGAAAGCGGGCGTGATGGTGCAGGTGGGCCGCCCGATAGGCGTGCCCGCTCCGCAACGTGAGCAGTTCAATCACGCACAGGAAGAAGTCGTTGGCCACCCGCGACAGGCCGAGGCTGCGGTGGACGAGGTCGTGCGAGGTCGAGCCGTAGGTGACAAAACTCAAAACCACGACGGCGAAAACGGCCGCTGGCCACCACCCTAGCCAGGCGCAGAGGAAGTAGGCTCCGCAGCACAGGAAGGGCAGGGCGACCGCGGTCCACCGCCGCCAGGCAGGGAGGTGGAGGAGGTCTGGCCCGAGAACTGCGAGTGCCGGAACGAGGCGGGCGGCAGTGGTTTGACGATGACTCTCCACGAATTCCCCTCCTGCAAGAAGCCTCTCGGTACGCGGAGTTCCTTCTCGTCAGCCCTGCGAAAACGGGGTGATGCTGGCACGCGTTCTCCAGGAGAGAACCGCTGCGGTAGCGTTGGGATAACCGCGATGGTGCCGACAAGGGAGGAGAGGACACCGGCTGCGCTTTCGTTGGGAGGTCCAGTGCTGTTGCCACCAAGCACCCTTGCAACCGCTGCTCGTGTGGCTCGCAAGCAGAAGAGTGTCAACGGAATTCGGCCGAGGCGGGGGCGTTCGTTACGTGCCGCTCGTACGCTTGGCAGCGTTCTCCACCACGTACATGACGGCGTCGAGGCCGCCGTACTGGGACTGCTCCTGGAAGGCCATGCCGATCTTCGTCATCACCTTTTGCGACGCGACGTTTTCGACACGTGCGAAGGCCACCACGCGGGGCAGGCCGAGCACCTCGAAAGCATGCCGCACCGTCCGCGCTACTGCCTCGCTGGCGAGCCCCTGGTTCCAGTACCGCCGGGCGAGGGTGTAGGCGAGTTCCGGCTGGCCAGGGCGGTGCAGGTAAGCCACTCCGCACCGCCCCACGAAGTCACCGCTCGCCTGCGCGAACAAGGCCCAGATGCCGAAGCGGTGTTCCTGCCAGTGCCGCAGCATCCGCTCCAACCGCTCCTTGGTCTGCACATGGGCCAGCGGCCTTCCTTCGCCGAGGAACTGCATCACCTCGACATCGGCATAGAGGGCGGCCAGATCGTCGAGATCGTCCTCACGGAAGGGGCGCAAGAAGAGTCGCTCGGTGTGCAGCGCGGGACCGTTCATGGCGTGTTGTGGGTGCCTCTCGGGTGGTTACTACGTCTTGTCGAGGAGCAAGTCGATCAGCCAGCAGCCTCGTGTGTGGGCGACTCCTGGCTGGCGACAATGCGCCAGGATACCCGCGTTGTTGCAGCCGGCCTCTTCCAGGGCGTCGGCGAGCACCGGCATGTCCTTGAACCGGCGGTCCTCGTAAAGGACCGTCGCCAGAGCGACCACGTTCGGCGTCCGCCAGGCAGGGTCGAAGGGCACAGGCTGGAACGGGGTGCCGACGATGTCGCGCAACAATTCAGCCTCTTCAGCGAAGGCTGCCCGGGTTGCCGCCCGGAAGGCATCGTCGGCGGCTTCCTTCGATTCGGTAGCGCAGTCCCTGCCGGCCAAGGCATAGGCGGCCAGGCTCGCGGGGATGTTCGCGTCCGCGGAGAGCACCGCTGCGGCCGCGCCTGCTGCGTTACAGGCCGCGTAGGCGGGGCCGTAGCCGTAAGGCGGCTCGCTCGAACTCCGCGCCGTCAGATAAGCGGACCGTACGATGTCGTCCACGACCTTGGCGGCGGCACGCACCGCACGCACCTCCCGTTCGGTGACGTGGCCATCCGCACGCCGTTCGGCCAGGTCGACAGCCGCCCGGCTCCGCTCGTCGGCCATCAGGGATTGCACCCGCCGGCAACAGGCCACGGCGAAGAGGCGCAACTTGCGGACGCTCACCCGCCCGCGCAAGAAACGGAGCATGAGCGTCGGCTGCGTGCAGGCCCGCCAAGCAGCCTCGTCCATCGGTCTCCTCTTCCCCATACCCTGCCCCCCGCGGCGGCTTCCCCGACCTCCCAACCCATCGAAGTATTGAAACTGGCAGCGTACCCTTGCCTTCCGCTTGGGCTACGCCTTGCCGAGGATCGTGTCCAGGGCGTGGCAACCTCGAACGTGCAGGGCGGGGCTGCGCAAATGGCTGAGGAGTTCAGCGTCTGCTAGCCCGGCTTCCTCAAGGGCGTCAGCAAGGACGGCGAGGCGGGCGGTATCGAGGGTGCCGCTCGGCAGCAAACGCTCCTCGTAGGCGGCCTGGGCGAGGCGGGGGACGAGGCCGCCTTCCCAGCTACGCAGGGAAGAGGTCAGAGTGAGGGGACGGAACGGGTTCCCGAAGACCTCGCGCAACAAGCCGCAGAGGATGCGGACGACTTCTTCAGCGTTGTCAACCTTCCCCCCCGAAAAGTAATAGGGCAAGTCCGGGGCCACGCTACTGATGCGTAGGGCTGCGACGACGGCATCAACGGCCGTGACGGAGATGAGCGCGTTCCCCCCGGGCTGGGGGTCTTCCCAGTCCGGGACAATCCCTGGAGGGTTGGCAACCCAGTACGCCTCGTCACGCGCTGCCATCAGTTCCGCTCGGGTGGCAGAGCCATCGGCGTATCGCTCACTGACGACGATAAACCGCAGGAACTTTGGCCCGAACCGTTGCTCCACGCCGCGGCAGATCGCGCAGGCGAACAGCCGGCACTTCCGGTCGAGCGCGCGTCGGGCGAGGTGCGCGTCCTGTCCGGGGAAGAGCCTCCCCCACAGGCCCTTCCTGCCGCTGAGGAACCGGAGCAGCGTAACCGGGTCCGCGCAAGCCAGCCACTGCTCCTCGTGCATGGCGTTACCCCTTCTGGAGCAGGAAGTCCACGACGTAGCAGCCCCGGACGTGAATGCGACCCAGTTCACGACAAACCGTCCGGCAACAGGCACAGGCGAGCAGTCGCAATTTCCGGTCGCTGGCCGAGTCACGCAGGCGGAGGAGCACCGCTCGCGGGTTCGTGCTGCTCAACCAGTCGGCCTCGTTCATGGAACGTCACTCCTTCCCGAGTAGGAGGTCAACGGACCAGCACCCACGGGCGTGAGGCCCAGGCCCGCGGAGATGACCGAGAACCTCCGCGTCGGCGCAGCCAGCTTCCTCCAGAGCATCGGCCAGGACGGGGAGTTGGTCGAAGGCTCGGTCATCGTAGATGCCCTGCGCCAGTTTCGGAATCGTGCCGCCCTGCCAGGCGAGCCAGGTGGGGTCGATGGCGACGGGGCGGAAGGGGTTGCCGCAGATCTCACGGAAGAGGTCGCAGGCCAGCCGTTTCAGCGAATGCCAAGATGTCGTATACCGCTGTACTCGTCTGGCCGCGAGATGAAAGCCCTGCAATGCCACGCTGCATGCCGCGCTCTCCGCTTCTGAAGCCGATGCAGCGAAGGCGAACCACGCATCTTGCGAGGCTGGGTAGTACGCCGCCTGATGCTTGACCAACAATTCGGCTCGGGTCAATCGCCCGTCAGCGTACTCCTCGCTTGCGAGCACCGCAGCTCTGCTGCGGTCGTCAACGAATGATGGCCAAAAGTGACGGGCACAGGCTACGGCGAACAGCCGCTGTTTCCGCTCGCTGACGCTGCCGCGCACGTGAGCCCACATCATGTCGGGCCTTTTCATGCAGACCAGCCACTCCCGCTCCGTCATGGCGTCACTCCTTGTCGAGCAGCAGATCGACCGGCCAGCAGCCCCTCGTGTGCGCCCCCGACCCGCGGCAGTGGTCAAGGATCGCGGAGTCCGTGCAACCGGCCTCTTCCAGGGCATCGGCGAGCACCGGCATGTCCTCGAACCGCAGGTTCTCGTAGATGCTGTTTGCCAGGGTCAGCACGCTCGGCGTTCGCCAGGATGGGTCGATCACCACGGGGTGAAACGGTCGGGAGCCGAAAACGCAACGGAGCAGGGTGGCCTGAGCGGCACGCTCGGCAGCCTTGGCGACAGCGCGGGCCGCACGGGGAGATTGTGTGGCAGCGGTCGCCCTGACGACAGCGGCTCGTGCGGCGAACGCAGCAAATTCGGCGGCTCGTGCCGGGTCGGGGTGGACGGCCCCGCAGGCAGCATCTGCGGCAGTAACGCTGTGGGTCAGTTCGACGGGTGCCGCCGCCGCAGCGATGCGCAGTTCCTCGTCGCCTACAAATCCGTCCGCGTACCGCTCGGCAACCTCGACCGCTTTGCGGCTACGCTCGTCCGTCAGGAGGGACCAGATGCGCCGCACGCACGCACAACCCCAGAGTCTGAACTTCCGCCCGCTTGCTCTCCCGCTCCGCAGGTCGTGGAGCATTACGGTCGGGTCCATGCACGAAGCCCAGTCATCAGCCGTCATGGTCCTACTCCTTGTTGAGGAGCCGGTCGAGACACCAGCAACCGCGGATGTGAATAGGTTCCCGCTGGCGGAGGTGCTGGAGAATCTCCTTGGGGGCGCAGCCAGCCTCTTCGAGAGCATCTGCGAGAATGGGCATGTCCTCGAACCGTCGCTCGTCGTAAATGCTGGTCGCCAGGGCCATGACGGCCGACGTTCGCCAGGACGGTTCGATTGGGACCGGGCGAAAGGGGAGCGGGCCGAAGACGTCACGGAGAAGCTCTGCCTGACGGCCCGCTTCATCGGAATTGGCTCGGCCGTCCGAGAGATCGACGGCTCTGGTAGCCATCGCGGCCGTCGCCCGGCACTCCTCGGGGATTCGTCTCGTTGCCGTCGCCGCCCGTTCTGCTGTATCGGCTGCGGACCATTCGGCAGAATGAATTCCCCGCCTGAGTCGTCCTTGCACGGTGAGTCGGCTGCTGGCGGCTGCAAACTGCGCCGCCCCTCGCTGGGCACGGATGCGTTCGGCGTTGCTAACCAGCCCATCGGCGTACCTCTCCGCAACCTCCACGGCTCGCCAGCTGCGCTCGTCCGTCAGCAAGTGCCAGATGCGCCGACAGCACTCAACCGCGAACAGGCGGAGTTTTCTGGGGCTCGCCTGGCCGTTGCCGCGCAGGTAGTCGATCATTGCGTGCGGGTGCGTCGCCTTCAGCCACTCCCTTTCGTCCATCATCTTCCCTTCCTGCTCGCCTTCGCCCAGCATACCGCCCACCGAAGCCGCAGTCGCCCGGCTTGCCCGTGTGGAACCGGCAGTGGGAAGCAGAACGGCAACGCAGACGGGGCTCACACGCCGCGCAGCCGAACGCCCCGTCAATCCAGGCACAGGCAGAGCCGGCAGCCGACCGCGTCCGCAGGCATGTCGGGCTCGAACCCAACGCGGGCGGCAGAGCGGCAGCGAACCGGGTCGTTGAAGTAACTGCCGCCGCGGAGCACGCGCTTCGTGCCTTTGGCAGGCCCGATAGGGTCAACTCGCTCCTCGTCGAGGCGGCAGTGGCGTTCGTAGCAGTCCTGGCACCATTCCCAGACGTTCCCGTGCATGTCGTGCATGCCCCAGGCGTTCGGGTCGAACTGGCCTACGGGCTTCGGTGCCGCCCCCTTGCCATAGTCCAGGTAGCCTGGGAGCGTTTGCTTCCCAGTGCCCCAAGTGCCGTCGTCATTGCACCAACCTGCCCGCTTCATAGCTTCCACGCCGTCCCCGGTGTAATAAGCGGTCGTGGTCCCAGCCCGGCAAGCCCACTCCCATTCGGCTTCGGTGGGCAGACGATGCTGCCAACCCGTCCGCTCACTGGACTGCTTGCAGAAGGTGAGGCAATCGGCCCAGGAGAGGTTCGAGATTGGGTAAGCGTTCGTCGTGGCCTCGTTCGGGCAACTACCCATGACCACGCGCCACTGGACTTGCGTCAGCGGATGGCCGCTGAGCCAAAAACCCCGAGTCAGTTCCACGCGGTGCGCCGGTTCATTGTCCTCCCACCCCGCTTCGTCTTCGGGACTGCCCATCAGGAACGTGCCGGGCGGGATGAAATTGAACGTCATCTCGACGCCGTCACCGAGGCTGATCGTTCGTTGCGGCAGGCACGGCCGGACGCCCTGACCGAGCAGATCGACGATCCGTGCTTGCCAGGTGCAACGCTCGGGATGGCGGTCGGGCTGGCAGCAAGTCGCCAGCAGGTGACGATGCAACCGGAGCAATTCGGCCTTGCGCGGGTCGTCGTGTTCCTCAAGCCAGTCGGCGAGGATGAGCCAGCGATCCTCTGCCAGTGGGTCATCGACGATGCCTTGCAACAGGCCGTCCAGGGCATTCATCGCGTGGTCCTCTGGCACGTCATCCATGCCATGATACCAGTCTTCCCCGCCAATAACGAGTCGCTGCGGCCGAGTTGCCGCGCTACGCGGCCAATCCGCGCTCTCCCCATCAGGTCGCCCTCCCGGTAGCATGGGGGCGGGTTCTGTTCGCAACGGCCTTGAAGGAATAAGGTGAGCAGATGGACTACCTGTTCTGCCTATTCGCACCGCTCGCGGTGGTGTACGCGGCTGCGGTTGCCTTGTTGGTCCTGGCGTTCGTGCCGAAGTTCTCGGTGGCGACCTTCGGGAATGCTTTGCTGCTGACGACAGTGTGTGTTCCCCTCTACATCGACCGACTTTCGCCGGTGCGCAGGTCGGCTTCTTGCTCTGGCTCGGCAACGGCATGCTCTTCCTCGTTCAGTTGATCCCGTGGGTCGGGGCGGGTGCGACCGGGTCGGGATGGCAGCGAATACTGGTCAGCCTGAGCGGCCTGGTGGCCTTCGGCCTGCACGTTTTCATGTTCGCCGCTACTCCGTAAGACTGTGAACCGGGACAGCAAAAGGCACCCCCTGGCCGGATCACTCGTCGCCGATCCTAACCGCTCGCGACGCGCGGCTACGGCATCAACATGGTACGATGTTCGGCAACATCAAATGCATAATGGAGAGAAAGGCGATGAGCAACGCCACGGACAACAAAGCCCAATCGGAGCGGTGGTTTGAGGACGTATGGAACCAGCGGCGGACAGCGTGCATCTTCGAGATGTTGCTAGCCGACGCCGTCGGCCACCTGGAGCACGGCGACGCAGTCGGCCCAGAGCCGTTCGCCGCAGTTCATGCCGCTTTCCTCGCGGCCTTCCCCGACTTGAAGATCACCGTGGAAGGAATCGTCGCTGAGGGGGATGATGTCGTTGTACGCTGGTCGGCGACGGGGATGCACCGGGGCGAGTTCCTCGGCGTGGCCGCGACGGGCAAGGCAGTGAGTTTCCGCGGCATGACCTGGCACCGCTATCGCGACGGCAAACTCTTCGAGGGGTGGGACAGCTGGAACGTCGGCGGCCTGATGCAGCACTTGAAGGGCGAGTGAGCGAATCAATGAACGACAACACGCTCCTCCAGGCCACCGTGGACGCCCCTGACGACGACCACCTGCGACTCGTCTTTGCCGACTGGCTGGAAGAGAACGGTCAACCCGCACGCGCGGAGTTCATCCGTGTGCAGTTCGCCCTGGGGAAGTGTCCACCCAAGGATCCAAGGCAGCTGCGGTTGGAAACTCGACAGGAGCAACTCCGGAAAGCACACAGCAACGATTGGGTCGTGCAGTGCGGTCTGCCGCTCACCTGGGAAGAAACCTTGGGCCTCTTCCGGCGTTGTCTTGCCGAAGCCAGCGCGTGGTGCAGCGAGGCGAAGGGCAACATGCGCACTCCTGCCCTCCAACCACCGCACCTCTGCTGGGTGTCGCGATTCGGGCGGTCACGCACAACGCCCGAGCGTCAAGCCATCGTCAACACCTTGGCGAACGCCCGAACCAGGCTGCTCGTGGAGCGACTGAAAACCCCGCAAACGTCCGCACGCGCTTCGGCCGCTGGCAAGTTGCTGGTCTTCTATCCCGACGCTACGCTGTTTGACGGTGCGGCGCAAGGCGAATGCGCAGACATCTTCGACGTGGAGAACATCCCTGCCTGGGATACCTGGGTCTATTTCGTGGAAGAACCCTCCAACGGGCTTCCGGACTCGTCCTACGGCTCGTACCTGCTGTCCTGGGTGCCGCCACCGTTCGTTGACCGCGTCGATTGGGGTATTCGGGTCAACCCCGAGCAGTGCCTCTGTTGGGCCACCGACTTCGACACGACCTTCACGCGGCGACTGCGGACGGCCGGCTTGCTGACATAGGCCAGAGAGGAGTTGCGTTTCTGCCGGTGGGCATTGTCGGAAGAGAAAGGGCAGCAATTGCTGCTCTGCCAGTCGCAGTCGCATTCAGAAAGGCGGACCGCATGCCGAAGGTTGTTGCACTGCTTGTCACCACCCTCTGCTTCTGGCCCTGCGCGTCTCACCTCGTCGGTGACGTGCCGAAGGCCGCCAAGGACGCGAAGGTCATCAATTACCAGGCCGTCGCCGAGCGCCTGCCGTGGCGATGGTCTGACCGCGAAGCCAGTCTGACCTGGAGCGTCACGCACCATCTGACCGCCGACGAGTTCCGCGGCCCGACCCAGGGCGTCGGCTTCTGGTTCGTCATCCCCCTCAAGGCCGGTCCCCCCTTCCAGGGCCACAGCGAGACGGTCTTCACGCGCTGGGGCGACCGCCTTTACCTGGCCGACTTCAGCCCCATCGCCACGGGCTGTCGTGTCGTCGCCGTCAACTTCAAGACCGGCGGACGCCTCTGGCAGAACAAACTCAAGGGTCTCGGCCCCATCGGTCACGCCCTCAGCGAAGGCTGCGCTGCCGCGAGCGGGAACTGGCAGAACAAACTCAAGGGTCTCGGCCCCATCGGTCACTCGAAGTACCGTAACCGCATCAACATCACGACAGACGGCAAGATCATCACCGTCTGGGGAAACGAAGCGGCCGGGCGATACGTCGAACTTCTCGACAAACAGACGGGACGGACCGTGGGGCACAAGGTGTTTGCGAAGGACTGACGCTGGCCCGAGCACCACGACCGTCCCAAATGCCTTTTTTGTGGCGGGAAGACATAGACGCCAGAACGACGGTTCGACAATCTTATCGCTCCAGATTCCGAAAGGAAGCGACTGCCGTCGCTTATCTCACTCCGAGAACAGCGAGGCTTCCGCTGGCAGCCGCGACGCAGTTGGACAGAGGCCGGAGGGGCTGGGAACGCCAGTTGGATAGTCGAACAGCCTTGGAGAACCCAAAACCAGATTTGAGAAGTGGTTCCTCTTCGCTTGATGACGAAGTCGGAAGGAGCCAAACTTTCGCCCCAGGAAGGCCCCCAGCGGCCCCAAGGCGGGGTTCTGGCCCATGAGGAGGCCCCAGGGCCGCCTTTATCGCCGCGAGCCGCCAGGGCGAAGCTGGGGGCCTTGGCGGGCAACTCGATCAATACCGATGATTTGCCGCCCCCGACGCCTACTTTCCCGACTGTTACGATAGCCCACGGATTCAGCCAACCAGGCTTTCGATTCCGCTCCGAAATGCGGATGCCGGTTCACGTCAGGCGGCTCAACTCTTCCGACTCTTCTTGCCCGCCGGAATCGGGCACCACCAGCCAATGATGCCGACGTCGTCTTTGACGCGGAACCAGGCATCGACGACTCCTTCCGAGAACCCT
>WNGB01012023.1_pt1 | contig 11805 bp, 11 predicted proteins | sample 5400681 | NCBI WGS metagenome assembly WNGB01 (sample SAMN13153367, study PRJNA577476) | soil metagenome | isolation source: 115 cm soil or saprolite under grassland replicate 2 | place: USA:California | collected 2016-06-15 | reverse complement strand
CCGCGAGCGCCGAGCCCGACGGCTATACGCTCCTCTTCAGCACGCCGGGGCCCTCGACGATCAGCCCGGCGATCAACAAGAACGCCGGCTATGACGTCAAAAGCTTTGCAGCGGTGGCGATCGTCTCGAACAGCCCGATCATGCTGGTGGTCAATCCGTCGGTGCCGGCCAGGACCGTTCCCGAGCTCATCGCCCACGCCAAGGCCAATCCGGGCCAGGTCCGTTATCCGTCGCCCGGATATGGAACCCAGCCTCACCTCCTGGGCGAAATGCTCAGGACCGCGGCCGATGCGCCGGTGGTCCACATCCCGTATCGCGGCTCGGCGCCCTCGATCACCGACCTGATCGCCGGACAGGTGCACTTCTATTTCGACAACGTCCCGAACCTGCTCCAGCACGTCCGCGCCGGCCAGCTGCGCGCGATGGCGCTCACCACGGAGGCGCGCGATTCCCAGTTTCCGGACTTGCCGACTATTGCCGAGAGCGGTCTCAACGGGTTCGTGGCGACTTACTGGAACGGCATGCTGGCCCCGGCCGGAACGCCTGGAAGCGTCGTTGCCAAAATTAATGGCGTCATCAACGAAGGCCTGCGATCGCCCGAAATGCAGGCGAGCCTGCGCCGACTCGGCGCTGAGCCCAAGACCGCATCGTCGGATGAATTCGCGGCCTTCCTCGTGTCGGAATCACGCAAGTGGGCGGAGGTTGCGCAGGCCGCCGGCATCAAGCTCGAATGACGATAACAGGCGTCGGCGCGCCTCGTCGGACAACCGCTGCCCAAATTCCACGCAGCGGACTTGTCGAAATCGTGGCGCGGTTCCACGCCTCGGAACAGGTGCGCGTGGGTAGAACCGTAGTGCGCGCCGCCTCATCTCGGCCGTATTAAATTTAATCTTTAAAACACTTTCGTCCTGACCGCCCGATCGCTTAAAAGAGTGTTGCTGGGCTTGCGGCACGTGAGGGGAGGTCTCATGCGATTCGGTACGATTTTGCTTGGCGCCGTTGTGGCGGCGCTCTCGATATCATCGGCTTCAGCGGCCGTGCGTATCGTCAGCGATGCCGGCGGCCAGATCGGACCTTATCTCGAACACCTCGTTGCGCTGCGCAGCTCAGGGGAGCGGGTGATCATCGATGGGCCCTGCCTGTCGGCCTGCACGATGGTTCTGGGCGTGATCCCGCGCGAGCGGATTTGCGTCACCCGCCGCGCGCGGCTTGGCTTCCATGCCGCCTGGCATCCCGGCAACAACGGCCGCCCGATCACCAGCCGCGGCGGCACGCAGCTCCTGATGGACGTCTATCCGCAGAACGTCCGTCGCTGGATCGCCAAGAAAGGCGGACTCAAGCCGCAGATGGTCTATCTCTACGGACGCGAGCTGGCGTCCATGTATTCGACCTGCCCGTAACGCGGGACGTCATTCTCTGAGATTCATCGCCGGCCTGCGGTCCTGCGCCTCGCCAATAGCGCGCAGAGGCCGCCCGCGCACGCCGTGAGCGCCATCGCCGCATAGGCAGCGCCGCCGTAGCGGCCGTAGAGGAGTCCCGCTATCGCCATCGCGGCCGCCATCGTGCCGCTGATCGCTACCGCGAGGTAGCCCTGCGCGGTCGCAGCCATGCCGGCGGGCGCCGCGCGTGCCACGAAGGCAAGCGCGCCGAGGTGGGTCGCGCCGAACGAGAGCGCGTGCAGCAACTGCAGCACCGGGAGCGCCGCTGCGGGCGGTCCAAGCGCCATCGCGCCCCAGCGTATGGCCGCGCCGGTCGCGCCGATCAGCAGCAGCGCAATCGGGGTGATCGTCGAAGGCAGCCGCGGCGATATCGCGAACAAGGCGATCTCCGCGATCACACCGAGCGCCCACAACGTCCCGATCGTGGTGCCGCCGAAGCCCGCCGATTGCCAGTCGATGGTCGAGAAGCCGTAGTAGATCGCGTGGCTCGCCTGGATGAGACTCGCCGCCGCGATCACTGCGAGGAACGATGAATCGCGTAGAATCCGCGTTGCGGACGGTCGCCCCGCCGAGCCTTCGGCCGTATCCTTGTCGAGCGGCGCGAGCATGAGCCCGGCCGCCGTCGTCAGCGCCATCGTCGCCACGATGAGCCAGATCACGTCGTGGGCCGTGATTAGATTGAGGAGCGCGCCGGCGCTGAAACTCGCGACGATGAAGGCGGCCGAGCCCCACAGCCGCACTGGGCCATAGGCGCGCCCCCGCCGGGCAAGGCCGCGCAGCGCGTAGGTGTCGGCCAGCATCATCACCGGCGTATAGGCCGCCGAAGCGAGGGCGTAGAGGATCATGATCGCGATCATGCCCTGCGCGAACCCGAGCGCCGCAAAAGCCGCCGTCGCTGCCGCCGCCGCGATGGCGATCACACCCCGGAGCGCATCGCGGCGATCGGCCGCCCGGGTCGCCAGCGGAATCGCGATGAGGCGGACGAGAATCGGGACCGCGAGCACGAACCCGACCGCCTCGGCGTCGAGCCCCTTGGCCGTCAGCCAGACTGGCAGGAACGGCATCTGCACGCCCAGGGTTATGAACAAGGCGGCGTAGAAGGCCTTGAGGCGCAGGGCGAAATTCTCGCCTGTGGATTGTTGGGGATGGGATGACATCGGCTCGGTTGCGGTTCAGCATCGATCGTGCTGATCGTAGATTCGACGTGTTGGCGCCATGGCCGATGGAAACCTTGCATTGTCGACGGTTGTGCCGCCCTCCCCGGCGGACACGGACTACGACACCCTGTGCCAGGCCCTGATGGAGACGGCGCGCGGACGCTGGTTCCTGGAAGAATATGCCAGGCGCAACCGCCATGCCGATACCTGCCTGGTGCTCGATGCGATCGCGCGGATCGAGACCACGATCCGGGAGGAGCAGGCCCGCCAGGCGAGCCAAGGGGTGCGCGTCGGGCTCCTGGAGATGGCCCGGACCATTGCCCGGACCCGCGCAGACGTGGCCGAAAGCAAGGCCGCGCCCGCCGGCCATGGCGCCGAGAGCGCGGCCGGGGACATCTTCGCCGCCGCCGAGCGGCTCCAGGAGGTGGCCTGGACCATGCGCGAGCGCGGGCTCGACATGGCGATGTGCGACCAGATCGCGGACCTGTCCGCCGCCATCCTCTCGGCCTCCTCGCTGCGCGATCCGAGCAACGGGCGCGCCCGCAAGCTCGCGGAGGTGCTGCGCACGCTCGAGCAGCGCGTCGATTCGATGCTGGATGCCGCCCCGGAAGTCGCCGAGCCGGCGTTCGCGGCTCTGCCGACGCCCTCGCCGCCCGCAGCCGTGTTTGAGGTGCCAATCGATCGGGCGCCGGCGCCGGAGATCGAGCTTGATCCGCTTCCGGCGGCTCCGCTCCCGGACGTCCTGCTTCCGGTTGATCCGCTCGCCGCGCTCAAGGCGTTGTCGAACGAGGAGCGGATCGCGCTGTTCACGTGAGCCCGGGGCGGCGGCCTATTTCTCGCGGAAGGCGCGCGAGAGCTGGTCGTGGAGGGGCTTGATCAGATAGGACATGACGGTGCGGGAGTTGGTCTGGATGAGGGCCTCGACCGGCATGCCCGGCACCAGCCTGACGGCGCCGAGCCGCTTGACCTCGGGCTCCGGCACGCTGATGCGGATCGTGTAGTAACGGGTGCCCGTCTTGGTGTCCTCGCTGACATCGGCCGAGATGCGGGTCAGGATGCCTTCGACTTCCGGCGTGGTGCGCTGGTTGAAGGCCACGAACCGCAGTACCGCCGGCTGCCCGATCCGTAGCTGATCGATGTCCTGCGGTGCGACCCTTGACTCTACCTGCAGCGATTCCGCCATCGGCACGATCAGCATGATCGGCTCACCCTGCGTAATGACGCCGCCGACGGTGTGGACGGCAAGCTGGTGCACGATGCCGTCCATCGGCGCGCGGATGTCGACACGCTTAAGCTGGTCCTCGGCCGCCACCTTGCGCTCGACCAGCTCCGCCGTCTTGGCGCGGATTTCGGCCAGATCCTTGCCGACCTCGGTACGCATGTCCTGGTCGACCTGCAGAATCTGCAGCTCGATCTCGGCGATCTTACCCTTGCTCTGCGCGATCGACGCGGTCAGCTGCCCGCGCTCGCCGCCGAGCCGTTCCTTCTCGCGTTCGAGCGCGGTCACGCGCTGATAGGGGATCAGGTTCTTTTCCCAAAGCTCGTTGACGCCCACGAGCTCCTTCTGGATCCAATCGATCTGCTTCTCTTTGGAGACGATCTGCGACTCGTAGCCGCCGATCTCCTGGCCGAGCTGAAGCGAGCGCTCGCGCAGCTGCCCCTTCTGGCCCTCGCGCGAAGCGCGGCGGGTCTCGAATTGCCGGAGCTCCCCGTTAACCGCCTTGGCGACGTCGGGCTCGTTCATGCGGGCCAGAAGATCGTCAGGAAACGTCACCGTATCGGCGCCATCGCGCTCGGCCTCATCACGTGACTGGCGGGCCGCGAGCTCGTTGAGCGCCTTAACCACGATGTCGCGGTTGGCGCGAATCTGGGTGTCGTCGAGGCGGACCAGGATTTCGTTGGCGCTGACCTGCTTGCCGTCGCGCACGTTCAACGCCCACACCACGCCGCCGGTCGGGTGCTGCACCTTCTTGACGTTGGAATCGACGACGAGCTGGCCGGGCGCGATCACCGCGCCGGCGAATTCCGTGGTCGCGGCCCAGCCGCCAAGTCCCATCACCAGCACCACGGCCGCAACACCGATGGCGATGGTTTGCCGGCGCAGGACCTGCTGCAGATCGGGGGAAAGTGCGCTCATGACGCGGTACCTCCAGGCTCGTTTACAATACGGAGCCCCGCCGGAATTTGCGGCACTGGTGCTGGAGTGGGCGGCGCCGGCGGCGGCCGCCGCTTCTTCACGAATTCTTCCTTCGATTCGGGCGGCGTCGCGCGCCCCTGCCGCATTTCCATCAACAGATCGACGCCCGCCAGCGCACTCGGGCGATGGGCGATGACGACCACGATGCCGCCGCGCCGGCGCACGCTCAGGATCGCCCGGGTGAGCGCTTCCTCGCCCTCGCCGTCGAGATTGGAATTCGGTTCGTCGAGCACCACCAGGAACGGATCCTTATAGAGGGCCCGCGCAAGCGCAACCCGCTGCCGTTGTCCGGCCGAGAGCGAAGCGCCGCTTTCACCGATCTCGCTGTCGTAGCCATCCGGCAGTCGCAGGACCATCTCATGAACACCGGCCGCCTTGGCTGCGGCGATCACGTTGTCGGCGACGGGGTTTTCCTCGAACCGGGAGATGTTCTGCGCCACGGTGCCGGCCATGAGCTCAACGTTCTGCGGCAGATAGCCGATATGCGGCCCAAGCATCGCCGGCGACCACTGGTCGAGCGCAGCGCCGTCGAGCCGGACGGTCCCGCGCGCGGCCGGCCACACGCCGACCAGCACGCGCGCCAGACACGATTTGCCGCCCGCGCTCGGACCGATGATCCCGAGCCCGTTGCCCTTTTCGAGGCGGAACGCGACGTCCTGCACTACCACCCGATTCACACCGGGCGGAACGATGCTGACGTTCTCGACCGTGAGGTTGGCGACCGGGGCCGGCAGCTCCATCTGGTCCTTGTCCGCGGGCAGCCGCACCATGAGGTCGGTCAGGCGCCGCCAGCTCTGCCGGAACGCGACGAAGTTGCGCCAGTTGGCAATCGCGAGGTCGACGGGAGCCAACGCGCGCGCCGCGAGGATCGAACCGGCGATGATGATGCCGGCGGTCGCTTCCTGGATGATGACCAGGTAGGCGCCAACGCCCAGCACGAACGACTGCAGGAGCATGCGCATGACCTTGGACATCGCGCCGAAGCCGCCGCTGACGTCGCTGGTGCGCTGATAGCTCAGGAGGAACCGGTTGTTCAGCTCGCTCCAGCGCGCGGCAATGCGCGGCCCCATCCCCATCGCCTGCAGGGATTCGGCGTTGCGCCTGGTCGCCTCGGCCAGCGCCTGCCGTTGGCCTGATAGTTCGGTGACGGTCTTCTGCGGCTCCCGTGTCATCATCTCGGTCAAGACCGTCAGTGACACGATGATCAGCGCGCCGGTGAGCGCCGTCACGCCGATCCAGAAATGAAACAGGAAGCAGATGAACACGTAGAATGGCATCCACGGCAGGTCGAGCAGCGCCAGGGGGCCGGGGCTCGACAGGAACCCGCGCACCTGGTCGAGGTCGCGCAACGGCTGCAGGCCGTCGCCACCGGTGCGGGTCAACAACGCCAGCCGTCCGATGATCGCATACACCCGGCCGCTGAGGCTCTCGCCGAGCGAGCGGGCAACGCGCACCAGCACGCGTCCGCGCAGCAGGTCGAGGCAGCCCTGAAAGGCATAGAGGACGACGATCAGCACCGTGAGGCCGACCAGGGTCGGAATGCTCCGGCTGGTCAGCACCCGGTCATAGACCTCCAGCATGTAGATCGAGCCGGAGAGGTAGAGGACGTTGATCAGCGCGCTCGCGAAGGCAAGCCCGACCACCGCGCTGCGGCACGCCTGCAACGCCTCGAAAAGTTCGCTGCGCGCCTTGGGCATACGCTGCCCGCCCCTGGCGCCCTGTGCCTTCGTGCTCACCTGTCGCTACCGCCGGTCTTGATCGTAACTGTGGTCCGGCCTGGACTCTCAACGCCCCTAACAACGCCGTGAAAATAAACGGCCGCCGAACCCACTCGTTCGGTTACATACCTAACAAGCCTGGGGTTAACCAGCGATAAAACGTTATCGTCCGAAAAGTCGGCCATTGCTAAGCACTTGGCTGGCTGGGCGATTGGGTGTGCGCCCGGTTGGCGGTTGGAGAGACCGTCATCGCAAATAGAGGTCGAGGTCGGGCGCCAACTGGCTGTCCGGCAGGAGGTCGTAGAGCTTGCGCAGCTCATCGGCGGCGGTCATGCAGATGTCACGGCAGGCAGGCGGGACGGCGCCGCCGGGACCATAGATGTCGGCGACCTCCCAGCTGGTGCCGTCGGCGGTCGGGCGCACGGTCACCGCGCTGACGCCGTTGCAGAGGGCGTGGCGGCGCATTTCGAGCAGGACCATGCGCTCGAGATGGGAGGAGGTCTTCAGTCTGCGGTTCAAGCAACGCTCCAATTGCCCCGATGATTACGCGACAACTCCAGATCTGCTGTCGGGTTACGCGCGGATCGACATGTTCAATTTCCCAAAGGGATGGGTGGCCGCGCTAAACTCGACCTACAAATTACGCCACCAGGCGGTGAAACAGGTCGGCATCGACATTGCCGCCGGATAGCACGGCGACCGTGACCTTGCCCTTGACGTCGATCTTGCCGGCCATCAGCGCAGCGAGGCCGATGGCGCCGCCGGGCTCGACCACGAGCTTGAGGTCGTGAAAGGCAAAGGCCACCGCCCTGCCCACCTCCTCGTCGGTTGCGGTGATCCCGGCGCCGATCAGCTCGCGGTTGATCGGGAAGGTGATCTCGCCCGGGGTGTTGGTCATCAGCGCGTCGCAGATGGTCCCGCTCATGCGCGCGTTCTTCTCGCGCTGGCCGCTGCGGAACGAGCGCGCGGTGTCATCGAAGCCTTCCGGCTCGGCGGTGAGGAGCCTGGCCTGCGGCACGCGCGCCTTGACCGCGAGCGCGATGCCGGCGGCGAGCCCGCCGCCCGACGCTCCGATCACGACCACGTCGGGCGTAAGCCCGAGCGCCGCGAGGTCTTCGACGAGTTCGCGCCCGGCGGTGCCCTGGCCGGCGATGATCATGGGATCGTCGAACGGCGGCACCAGAACGGCGCCGCGCTGCTCGGCGATGGCGCGGGCGATCGCCGCGCGGTCCTCGCGGTCGCGGTCGTAGAGCACGATCTCGGCGCCGAGCGCGGCGGTGCGCTCGCGCTTGGGCCGCGGCGCATCGGACGGCATCACGATCACGGCCGGCATGCCGAGGAGCTGGGCCGCGGCGGCGACGCCCTGGGCGTGGTTGCCTGACGAATAGGCGACCACGCCGCGGGCCCGCTGCGCCGGCGGGATCTGCGAGAGCTTGTTGTAGGCGCCGCGGAACTTGAACGAGCCGGTGCGCTGGAGCGTCTCGGCCTTGAGAAAGACGCGCGCGCCGGTGAGCGCGTCGAGCACCGGCGAGGTCACGAGTGGCGTGCGCAAGGCGATGCCCTTGAGCCGCCCGGCGGCGGCATCGACATCGGCGGCGGTGGGCGGGGCGGACGGCTGCGCCATCGGTGGACGGTAGCGCCGAGGTGGCCCCTCCGGCAAGCTTGCGAGTGAATGCAAATTCAGCACCTTTCTCAAATGTTTGTTCGGGCTCTCTCACCTGTCGCCCCGGCCGAGGCCGAAGGCCGAGAGCCGGGACTCAAGAGGCCGGGGTCGGCGGCTGCCTCTTTGCGCGATTGGGTTCGTTTTCGCCAAAATGGTGCTACCAAATTACCTCTCCGTTTCGATCGCGCTGTCATATCGCTCTCTCATCATGTCCTCCCGGCGGCGCGAAGGGAGAGCCGGGACCTATTTCACGACACGATTGCTGAGACAGATGGGTCCCGGGTCTCCTTCCCCCGGCTCAAGCGGCCGGGATCGCGACGACAGTGGAGGACGACAGTGGAGAGAGCGCGTGCGGAAGCGGCCCCGGTTGTTTGCTTGGGCGTGGGGAGCCGCCCGTCTTTGCTCTTGTCCTTCCGCCCCCAAGCCGAGGGGGATGGCGCGCGTAAGGCGCGTTGTCCGGATTTCGCCGGACGGCCCGTATCAACGGGCAGGCCCGATAACGCCGGGCCCTGAGCACGACCTGCGCGGGGGTGCCCGCGACTTCCGGCGCGCCACGCGGTATCTGTCCGCATTCGCGTTATCGGTGGCCGGACGATAGGGGCCTTCCCCCGTACGTTGCTCCGGCGACCGCCCGGGGACGAGACTGCGAATCTCGCCCGCAGGTACCGCATCCCGCCCCACCATCATGAACGCCTCATGAGAGCGCCCCTCGGCGGACGGGACGGTTTATCATATGGGTGAAATTCACCCAGATGTCAAGTGCCACTGTGAATTTTTTCCGCGCCGCGCGCAGGCTCCGAAACGTTCGCCGAGCACGAATACGCTAACCGGTGCTGAATGGCGGGCATGTCGATCCGCCATCCTATGGTTGAAGAGCGTGCCAACGGGCCGTCCGTTAGGGCCGAAGGCACATCCACATCGACAGCGTCATCAGCACCGCCGCTCCAAAAGGACCGCAAGTGCTACCAGTTCCATGGTCAGACCCAAGGTCGATTGCCGGGTTGGCTTTTCCCGCTCAGGCGCTGATCGAGTGTCTTCAATAGCTCAACGATTTGAGGGGGTATCGGCTCTTGCAGCTCCTCGTCGTAAAACCGCCGGAGATAGCTGCCAATCCCCTTTCGAGTTTCCGCAACACGCTTGCGTTGGTCTTCGGCTGGTAGGACCATCGGGGGTCTCCGCCGCATCTCAACCACTTATTCCAGGGCGGGGTTCCCCGCCTGCTTGTTCTTTTTGCACAGGGCACGCGAGTTCCGACTTGCGGCGCGCCCCTAAGCGCGTCACGATTTTACTCTGCGGGGACGAGGGATGCCCATTCGCCCATACTTGACCGGCGCGTTCGAGCCGGAGGACATCGCTACGGTGTCCTTTGCTTTCGAGCGGGTATGCAAGGCGCTCGAAATCGGTCCGCATGCAGCCCGCGAGAGGGAAGTCGTCGCCATCAGACTCATTGAATTGGCGCGACGCGGTGAACGCAACTCCGAACGGCTCATCGAGAAGGTGCTTCAAGAGGCTGGTCTGGACCGCACATCGTAGGAGCCCGTGCGGCCGCCTTCTTGCTCTCCATGCACCGACCGCTTAGGGCGCAAGAGCGCAGCGTATTGCGCCGCTCGACCCGTTGGCGGGTCACGCTTCGCTAACCCGCGCTGCGCCTGTGCCTCAGTAGCGCGCCGACACGAGGTTGCCGAGCCCATATTTGAACACGAGCCGTGCGCGGACGATGTCGAGGGTCGCCTCCATGTCGCGGGTGCTGAGCGGATTGGCCGGCACCAGCAGATCGACATGCCGCTTCGACTCCAGATCGATGTGGAGATATTCGACGCCCAGGATCAGGTCCGAATACATGAACCTGCTGATGAAAACTTCGAGGCCGGCGCCGGCGTACCAGCCGCCGTGCCGCTCGCTGGTCGTCGAGACCAGGGCGTTGGTGGCGGCGTTCTCGGTCGCGGTCAGGATGCGGGCATTGGCGTAGCCGCCGGTGCCGTAGAGCATCACCCGGTCCCAGGCCGCGCCGAGGCGGCCGCCCGCGGTCCACAGACCGCGCATGTGCGCGCGGCAGCGCTCGGCCAGCGGCGCGACCGACGCGATGCAGTCGGCGCTCGGACCGAGCGCGATCGACTCCTTGGTCCGGAAGAAACTGTTGGTGCCGCCCTCCACGCCGAGGACGAAATTTCCCCACTGCACTTGGCCGCCGTATTGGCTGCCCCATATGGTCTGGTTGGCGGTGGTGTGATGGCGATCCTGGTTCGGCGCCGCCGGCGGCGGCACGAACAGGCCGTCGATGTCCCAGCGCGCCCCGCCGATGGTGGTGACCGAATAGAGGCCGGTCCAGTTATAGACCTGCGGTGGCACCACGACCGGAGCCGGTGGCGGCTGCCGGACCGGAATGTCGGCTGCGATCGCCGGGCTGGCCGCGATCGCCGCGACAAATAGAACGCCAACCAAAACGCTGGTGCCCCGAACCCGAAGTTCGCAAGCCATTGCCGCGAGTCCGACTGCGAACTTCGGGTTCAAAAGGGGCACCAGACTCTTAGAGTTGCCGGTGTCCCTTTGATTCCGAAGTTCGCATGAGAATGTGCCGCGAGTGTTTGCGAACTTCGGAATCGGGAGACTGGAGCGCAATCTCGTCATGGCATCCCTCGGGCGCGAATCAGCTTGCCTCAAGTCATACTTCATCGATGCGCCGAAGGTGTTGCCGCTTCGTCACTCGGCGGAGAATTCGCACTCGGCAAAAATTGCCGGGTGACACGCACAAACAAATGCCGCGGGCCCCGCCGGAGCGGCGACGCTCATGTGAGTCAGTCCATCATCCAGCCCGCTAGTCGCCAATCGCGCGCTCGGCGCCGACAGGCGATTGGTTGTCGTAGGCAGACCATTGCACGTTGGGCAGCGCGCACGAGCCCCGGGACCGGCACGAGAACCTGCTCATTTGATCTAGATCTCAGTGATCGTGTCGTAGGTGATCTTCTGGAGCCGCGTCTTGCTCAGTCTGGGAAGGAAGTGCTTTTCGAGGATGCTTCGATAATCGCACTGGGTACGCGCGCGCTTCGCGGCAATATGTTCTGCTTTGAATTTCTCGTACGCTTGTTCGAATGTGATCTTCGATCGAGCCACAGGCTCGTCTTGTGACTTCACTCCGTTAGCTTTCTTGCGTGCGTCCGACAGTGAACAATCGGGGTACCGTCCGATCGTAACCCGCTGATTGTGGACCTTGGCGACAAAGGTCTTCGTGCCCGCCTGAGATACTCGCACACCGAAGCCGCGCGTCGTTGTGTCCCAGTAGTCGACCTGCCCGCTCGCCGGTGTCTTGAGCGAGCGTACGACGATATCAGTGAGGTGCAATCTCGGCATCGCTTAGGTACTTTTTAGGTACCAAAATCGCGCGCGTAGTGGGGCGATTTGGTGCACCCCTATGTGAGTCAACTGCGCAAGAAAGTCAATAACGACGGGCGTTTCCGTCACACATGCGCAGCTATGCGAAAGCAAAAAATCTATTTAGGAAACCGGTGCTCTATCCAGCTGAGCTACGGGACCGTCAAGAGAATTTCGGTTCTAGGTACTTTTTAGGTACTTCTTTTCGTTCGCGCAATATTCCGTCGCATAGCGCGTCATGGCGGCCATGCGGTCGCCACCG
>WNGB01012021.1_pt1 | contig 11806 bp, 9 predicted proteins | sample 5400681 | NCBI WGS metagenome assembly WNGB01 (sample SAMN13153367, study PRJNA577476) | soil metagenome | isolation source: 115 cm soil or saprolite under grassland replicate 2 | place: USA:California | collected 2016-06-15 | reverse complement strand
GGTCGATGGCGCCGTAGAGCGAGTTGGTGAAGTAGATGCGTTTGCCGTCGCGGCTGACCTCGACCATCTGCGGGCCGCCGCTGAGCGGCGCCCCTCCCGAGGGATGCGCGGCGCGCGCCACGATGCCGCCGATGCGCACCGTGCCCGTGAGCTTCGGCTTGAACGGGTCGGAGACGTCGTATTGCTGCAGGTCGCCCGTGCCCCAGCAGGCCACGTAGAGGAACCGGTCGTCCAGCGAGAGGTCGATGTCCGTCACCAGAGGCGGGCAGGCCTTGAAGTCCTTCAAGGCCGGCGGCAACACGCCGGGATCCGCGGGCTCGGCCGGGATGTCGATCACCTTCGTGACCGCCCACCGGTCCCCGCCGTCCCGGTGCCACAGCCAGATGGAGGAGGACAGGTCCTTGAGGCTGACCACGCAGTTGACGAAGCCGTACGCCTTGGTCGGGTCGTGGGCCGGCCGCAGCTCGAAGACCAGCTGGTACTCGGCCCCGAGGTCGATCTCCTGCACGTGGCGGCGCCGCGGCAGGTCCCAGAAGTGGAGACGCCGGCCGTACTTGCCGCCGAGCAGGAGCTGCGGGACGAGCCCGTCCTCGAACATGTCGGGCGTGCCCCACTCGCTCGTCACGGCCGCGTCGTAGCCGAGGTGCCAGGCCAGGTCGTACCCGAAATGCTGGGGCCCGCGGTCGACCTCCCACCGGCCGCGGACGTCGAAGGTCTCGTGGTCCATCAGGAACACGCCGCCCGGACCCTTGCCCTCGGCGTTGCCCAGCGCGCTCACGTAGATCCCCTCGGGCCCGCAGTGCACGGTGTGTGGGCGCGAGTAGCCGGTCCGCTCCGCCACCTCCGCCGGCTCGATCACCTTGACGAGCTTGGGCTGCTTCGGGTCCGGCTTGGTGTCCAGGATGTGGATCCGCGAGGAACGAATACCCGGCACGACCAGGTAGCGCCGCTCCAGGTGCGGGTGGGGCGCGTTCGGGCAGAGCGAGGAGCTGCACGCGTTCCAGCCGAAGTGGTGCAGCTCGTCGCCCGGGGTCGGCATCTCCACCCGGCCGACGATCGTCGCGTGCGTCGGCGACCCCGGGTCGACGTCGACCACGGCGATGCGGTCGGCCCGCCGCCGCTCGGGGTCGAACTCCGCGACGTAGGCGATCTTCTCGGCCGGGGCCCGTCCCGCCAAGCGCGGCGAGGGATAGAACGTGGGGTCAGGTGTCCAGGTTGCCATGATGCCCTCCTTTCATGGATGCAGAGCAAGCTCGCGGCGTCCGTGAGAAACGTCATTCCCGGCCTGCCGGTCGACCGGGATCCTCCAGCCAGAACCGGCCTCCCGCCGCCACCACGCTCGACTGCGGAGCCGGCCGGCCGGCTTCGGGCCTGAGACGGATTCGGCGACGAGATCGCGGATTCACCTCGCTGCCGAGGGTGGCAGTGGCCGGCGAGGTCCCGCGACGCACTGATGGTCGCGATCGACTAAGTGCGCCTCATGCCCGGAGATGGTAGCTCAGGGCCGGGGTGGCTGCAAATCGGAAACGCCGGGCCGGAGAGAGGCTCGCGGGCTTGTCCGAGCAGCTCGCCGTGGTTCTCTCGCGGCTGGAATCGTGGCGTCCTGGCCGCGAGGGCCACGCTCACCTTGCTCCGGTCGGAGCGTCAGGTATCCGGCTGGAGACATTGACGACCCGGGTACGTTCCGGTAGCCTCGATGCCATGCGACAGGTGTTCCCCGGAACGCGGCGATGGACACGACGCGAGTACGAGCGGCTGGTCGAGACAGGCTTCTTCAGGCCCGGGGAGCCTATCGAGCTGATCGGGGGCGAGCTGCGCGTCGCCGAGCCCCAGGGCGAACCTCATGCCGTCGCCGGCGGTCTCATCGGGGATGCCCTGCGCGCCGCCTTCGGTCCCGGCTGGATCGTGCGTGAGGAGAAGCCGATCGCCCTCGATGACGAGTCGGAGCCGGAGCCTGACCTGGCCGTCGTGCCGGGGACGCACCGCGATTATCTCGGCGGGCACCCCGCGACACCCGTGCTGGTCGTCGAGGTCGCCGAGACGAGCCTCGCCTCCGACCGCGACGACAAGGGCAGCCTCTATGCGCGGGGCCGCATCGCCGACTACTGGATCGTCAACCTCGTGGCTCGTACGCTCGAGGTGTATCGCGAGCCCGTGCCCGATGGCTCGGCCCGGTTCGGGTGGCGTTACGGGTCGGTGGAGGTCCTGCGCCCGCCCGCGAGCGTCTCGCCCCTGGCCGCGCCCGACGCGCGCGTGGCCGTCGCCGATCTCCTCCCCTAGCCAGTAGGGGAATCGGCGCGCGCTTGTGAGGCGCGAGCCGGAGGTCACATCCCGGACGGCTCGTCGCGCGACCGGGGGTTTTGGTGTATAAATGGTGGCGATGTCCACCTTCAACCGACCGGAGGAGGAAACGACATGGCTCAGCTGAGGATTCCCCTGGATGCGCAGCGGTTCGCCACCGGCATGACCTGGAAGGACTACGTGGCCCAGATGGGCGACACGCGGGCCCGCACCGAAGACAACTACGCCAAGTCGGTGCTCACCGAGGAGGAGCGGAAGGTCTTCAGCGGCATCAACCACGTCAGGTACGTGCTGATGCTCGCCGAGAACTGGTGCGGTGACGTCCACCGCAACTCGCCACTCATCGCCCACATCTGCGACGCGATGCCGAACTGCGACCTGCGCGTGTTCCTCCGCGACCAGAACCCGGACCTGAGAGACGCGCTCCTGAACAACGGCTACCAGTCCATCCCGGTGGTGGTCTTCTTCGACAAGGACTGGAACGAGGTCGGACGCTGGATCGAGCGCGCGCATGCCGCCACCGCCAAGGTGCTCGCCGTTCGCGCCAAGACGCTCGACCTGGCTCCTCCCGACAAGCAGGACGCGGCGATGCCCGAGTACCGGAAGCTGGTCCAGGCCGAGTACGACGCTCCCGGCGGTCCCCTCTGGCGCGCCGCCGCCAACGAGGTAAAGCTGGTCGTCTCGGCCAAGAAGTAGCCCGCGCGCGGGCGATCCGACCATTGCCGAGGAGCTGAGGCGGGCTCAGCTCCTCGGCCGGGCCGGCGGGCCTGGCCGGCCGTCATTCAATCGCGCGGCGGGTTTCGGGCGGAGCCGGTGCATGCAAGATCCCCGAACGTGCCAACGTAGCGAGCCATGACAACCACCGCGCGCCGCCCCCTCGAGGGCATGCTCGTCCTCGACCTCGGTCAGGTCTACAACGGGCCGTACTGCGGGCTCCTGCTGGGCTTCATGGGCGCGCGCGTGCTCAAGATCGAGCCGCCCGAGGGCGACGTCGTCCGCCGGCGGAAGCGCGACGTCGAGCCCTACCCGCTGGTGATGCTCAACTCGAACAAGGAGTCGGTGGTCCTCGACCTCAAGCACCCGGAGGGCAAGGCGCTCTTCCTGCGCCTGGCGCGCAAGGCCGACGTGGTCGTGGAGAACTTCGCCGCCGGCGTGATGGACCGTCTGGGACTGGGGTGGGAGGCGCTGCGCGCCCAGAACCCACGGCTCGTGTACGGCGTCGGCAACGGCTTCGGCCTCACCGGCCCTTACCGGGACCTGCCCGCGATGGACCTGACGATCCAGGCCATGAGCGGCATCATGAACGCCACCGGCTTCCCGGACCGGCCGCCGGTCAAGGCCGGGCCGGCGGTGAGCGACTTCCTGGCCGGCGTCCACCTCTTCGCGGGGATCGTGGGCGCGCTGCTCTACCGGGAGCGGACGGGCCAGGGCCAGCTCGTCGAGGTGGCGATGCTGGAGGCCTCGATCATGGCGCTGGCGAGCGCGCTCGGCGCGCTCATGGACGCCGACGGCGGAGTCCCCGAGCGCACCGGCAACCGCCACCCGGCGCTGGCCATCGCGCCCTACAACGTCTACTCCACCAACGACGGCTACGTGGCCATCTTCACCGCCTCGGAGCGCCACTGGCACAGCATCGCGCGCGTCCTCGGCCGGGAGGACCTCCTGGAGAACCCGGCCTTCGCCAGCACCCCCGCCCGCGCCGCCCGGATGGAGGAGATCGACGCCATGGTCGAGGCGTGGACGCGGCAGCGCGGCAAGGACGCGGTCATGGCCGCGCTCACCACGGCCCACGTGCCGTGCGCCCCGGTGCGCACCGCCCGCGAGGTGATCAACGACCCGCATCTCCTCGAGCGAGGCGTGTGGGTGGACGTCGAGCACCCCCGGCGCGGGAAGACGCGCGTGCCGATCTCGCCGATTCGCCTGCACGGCAGCGCGCCGGCGACGGTGGACCGCCCTGCCCCGCTGCTGGGCCAAGACACCGACCGCGTGCTCTCGGAGCTCCTGGGCCTCCGCGCGGACGAGCTGGCGGCGCTCCATGCGGCGCGCGTGATCGAGCCGGTCGCGGGATCGGCGTGATACCTTGAATGGAGCTGCTCGCCACCGACGTGATGCCGAAGCTCGCGCGCCACGCGTTATCGTCCATGCATAACCCAGGCTAGGAGCCTGTCGGAGTAAAACGCCAGATGGGCACGAGAAATACCGCGACCGGTGGACGTTCCGCTTCGAGCGCCGGCTCTGCCGGCGCAACCTGTTTCTGGGGGGAGGTTCGGAAGGGGGGCGGAGCCCCCCTCCGAGTTCCCTAGGAGGCGGGTCGCCCCTTCCGAAAGCCTCATCCCCGGGAACCGTGCGCAGACTTTCCAGCTCGCTGAACACGTTGGCCGGCCGCGCGAAGCGGTGGCGGGCCCTCCGAATCGTGGGGGACTTTCTCTCCATGACGAGGAGCATCGGGCAGGAGGACTCGCCCGTTCACCCCCCGCAATCGGGTCCACTGGCAGGCGGGCGCTGTCAGGCCTCGGTCTCCGTCAACGGAACCGCGCGGCGCTGTCGGAGGCGGACCGGGCACGGGGGGCAGCACCGCGCCTGAGGACGCCTCATCGACCGAGATACGCGCGCACGACGTCCGGATTGTCGATGAGCCGCCTCGCCTCGTCGGCGAGCGCGATCACCCCGTCCTTCAGCACGTACGCCCGCTCGGCCACGGACAGGGCGGCCCCGACGTTCTGCTCCACGAGCAGGATCGTCAACCCCCGCCGGTTCAGCTCGACGACCCGGTCCATCAGCTCGTCGACGACCTTCGGCGCGAGTCCCGCCGACGGCTCGTCCATCAGCACGGCCCGCGGCGCCGCCATCAGCGCCCGCGCCACCGCCAGCATCTGCTGCTCGCCGCCGGAGAGCGTCCCCGCGAGCTGGCGGAGGCGGGGGTGGAGCGCCGGGAACTGCTCGAGGACGCGCTCGAGGTCGCGCTGGACGGCGGCGCGGCCCGCCCGGATCACGGCGCCGAGCTCGAGGTTCTCGGCGACGGTCATGCTCGCGAAGACCTCGCGCCCCTGCGGAACCTGGACCAGCCCGAGGCGCACGATCGCGTCGGTGGCGAGCCGGTCGATCCGGCGTCCGTCGAAGACGATCCGCCCCCGCGTCGGTCGCAGGAAGCCGGAGATGGTGTTGAGCGTGGTCGACTTGCCGGAGCCGTTGCCGCCGAGGAGGGCGACGATCGTCCCGGGCCTGACGGAGAGCGACACCCCGCGCAGCACCTTCGTGGGCCCGTAGGCGACGCTGACGTCCTCGAGGTCAAGCACGGGCGCGGCGCGTCCCGAGGTAGGCGACGATGACGGCGGGATCGGCGGCGACGTCCTCGGGAATGCCCTCGGCGATCTTCTGCCCGGAGCTGAGCACGGTGACGCGATCCGAGATCTCCATCACCAGGCGGATCACGTGCTCCACCACCACCACCGTGATCCCCTTCTCGTCGCGAATGCGGCGGAGCAGCTCGTCCAGCGCCGTCACGCGGCCGAGACTGAGCCCGGCCGCCGGCTCGTCGAGCAGGAGCACCCGGGGCTCGAGGGTGAGGGCGCGGGCGATCTCCACCGAGCGCTGCTGGCCGTAGGAGAGCTCGGAGCCCGGCCGGTCGGCGAACTCGTCCATGGCCACGAACCGCAGGGCGTCGAGCGCCCGCCGCTCGGAATCCTCCTCCTCCCGGAGCGCGCGGAGCGAGCCCAGCGCGGCCGAGAACAGGCCGGCGCGCGTGTGGCGGTGGCGCCCGACCATGACGTTCTCGAGGACGGTCATGCTCGGGAAGAGCTGCGCGCCCTGGAAGGTGCGGGCGACCCCGAGGGCCGCGATGGCGTGCGGCGGACGCCCCGTCAGTTCCGTGTCGCCGAGCATCACCCGACCCTGGTCGGGCGCGGTGATGCCGCTGATCACGTTGAGCAGAGTGGACTTGCCGGCGCCGTTGGGGCCGATGAGGCCGCGGATCTCGGCGGGGGCCACCTGCATGTCCACCGATGCGAGGGCGCGGAGGCCGCCGAAGGAGGCGCTGACACCGCTTACCGTGAGGGCTGCCACGACGCCGTCTCGTCGCCCGCCGGGCGCCGGCCACGCCGGTGGAGCCGCTCCAGCCACGGAGAGCCGGGCCAGCGGAGCAGCGACACCAGCCCCCGGGGCATGAACACGATACAGGCGATGAGGAGCGCGCCGAACACGACCTCCTGGGTCCCGACCGCCGCCCGCAGCGTCTCTCGCAGCGCCAGGACGAGCGCGGCCCCCAGGGCCGAGCCGATCACCGAGCCCAGGCCGCCCACCACGACCATGCAGAACTGGAGCACGACCTCGAACAGGTCGAACGACTCCGGGGCCACGTAGCGCAGGGCCGCGCTGTGGAGCCCGCCCGCGAGCCCCGCGTAGAAGGCGCTCACCACGAAGGCCAGCGTCTTGGTGGTCGTCAGGTTGACGGCGAGGGCCTGCGCCGCGATCTCGCCGTCGCGCACCGCCACGAAGGCGCGCCCGAACCGCGAGTGGACGATGCCCCAGGCCGCCGCGAACAGGAGCACGGCCGCGATCAGCGCCAGGTAGTACACCGTCTGCTCGGAGCCGAGCCCCAGGCTTGGGAGGCTCGGCCCCGGGGCCTTCAGTCCGCTGGCTCCGCCCGTGAGGCTTCCCCAGTGGATCATGGCCCAGTAGGTGACCTCTCCGAAGGCCAGGGTGACGATGGCGAGATAGAGTCCGTGCAGACGCAGGGCGGGCAGTCCCACCAGCGCTCCCACCCCGGCGGTGACCATCGCCGCCCCGAGCAGGGCCAGCGGGTACGGGAGCCCGGCCCTGAGCTGGAGCAGCGCCGTCGTGTACGCGCCCCACCCGAAGAGCGCCGCGTTGGCGAAGGCGAACTGGCCGGCGTAGCCGAGGAGGAGGTTCAGGCCCAGGGCGAGGATCGCGTAGACGAACACGAGGGTCAGGACGAAGCGGACGTACGGATTGACCCACAAGGGAGCGGCGACCAGCGCCGCCACGAGCAGAGGCAGGAGCACGCGCGGCCCCACCAGGGCCATCACATCTTCACCACGGCGCGGCGTCCGAACAGTCCGCGCGGGCGCAGCAGCAGGACCACGATGATGAGGAGGAAGGGCGCCACGTCGGCGAGGCTGCTGTCGATGTAGCCGGCGGTGAGCTGCTCGACGATCCCGAGCGAGAAGCCGCCCACCACGGCGCCCCCGAGGCTGCCGAGCCCCCCGAGGAGGGCGGCGGCGAAGGCCCGGATCAGGAGGGGGCCGCCCATGTCGGGGTAGAGCAAGGTGAGCGGCGCGGCCAGGACCGCGGCCACCCCGGCCAGCGCCACCCCGACGCCCCACGTGAGCGACGAGATGCGCTCGACCCGGATGCCCACGAGGGCGGCCGCCCGCTGGTTCTCGGCCGTCGCGCGCATCATGCGGCCCAGGCGCGTGTAGCGGAACAGGGCGGCGAAGACCAGCAGGGTGGCCACCGCCCCGCCCAGCACGATGAGGTGCTGCGAGCTCACGACGAGATCGCCCACCCGCACCGCTTGCACCGTGAACACGGGGGGAAAGGGCACGTCCGAGCCCTTGCCGCCCCAGAGATAGCGGGCCACGCCGCGCAGGAGGAAGGCGAGGCCGGTGGTGGCCAGCACCAGGTTCACCACCGAGCCGCGGATCAGCGGCCGGAACGCCAGCCGCTCGGTGGCGATCCCGACCAGCGCGGCCATCGCGACCGCGCCGACCAGGGCCGCCCCGTACGACAGCCCGAGGCCCACGTAGAGCGTCCAGGCCAGGAAGCCCGCGAGCATGAACCCCTCGCCGTGGGCGAAGTTGATCACGGTGGTCGCCCGGTAGATGACGATCAGCCCGAGGGCCACCAGGGCGTAGACGCTCCCGTTCGCGAGCCCGCTCGCCAGGAGGTTGACCAGCACGCGTCGTGAACCTCGGAGGGGGGCTTCGCCCCCCTTCCGAACCTCCCCCTAGGATTCGATTGCGCCGGCAAAGCCGGCGCTGGATCCTGGGAGGGGACCTCGACGGCCCCCTCCCAGGCCCTCCCCCACGACTCGATTGCGCCGGCAAAGCCGGCGCTCGAAGCGCGGCGACGTCACCGCGGGAGCTTTCTCGGAGAGCCGATCCCTCGATTCGTTCACAACCTCAAAGCCGGCGCTCGAACCGCGATGTCCTCGCACGAGGTCTTCTCCGACAGGCCGGTTGTCCGGCTGAGCTACTTCCTGACGAACTCGATCTTGCCTTCCTTGCCCAGGTAGATCCACGCCACGGTCTTGCTCCCGCCGTGGTCGTCGGGCTTGAAGCAGACGGGCGCCGGGTAGATCCCGGTGTCCACGTTGCAGAGGGTGGAGAGCGTCTCCTGGAGCTTCGCCCGCGAGAGGTTCGGGCCCGCCTTCTCGAGCGCCGCCACCACCACCTTGGCGCTGGCGATGCCGAACATGGTGTAGATCGACAGCCGGTCGCTGGGGAACTGCTTGGTCAGGGCCTGCCGCCACGACTCCACGTCGGGGTCGTCGATGCCGACCTTCACCTGCGAGATCGAGTAGAAGCGGTCGAGCGCGCCCGGGATCGCCACCTGCTTCTGCAGATCGACGAGGTCGGTCAAGGCCGTCTGCCCGATGTAGAGCGGCTTGTAGCCGAACTTGACGGCGTCGCGCATGAACACCACGGACGGCTTCGGGTAGAGCACGTCGATGACGGCGTCGGCGCCGGCCTTCTGCACCTTGAGGACGACGGCGGTGGCGTCGTTCTGCTCGCCCGTCATCTCCTCCACCGCCACCGGGGTGATGCCTTCCTTCTTGAGCTTGTCCATCAGCGGCTCGAAGCGCGACTTGCCCCAGGCGTCGTTCTGCCACACCACCGCGACCTTCTTGGCGCCCTGCCCCTTGGCGAAGTCCACCTGGGCCGCGCTCTCGACGCTGGCGGTGGGGCCGGGCTGGAAGATCCACGTGGCGCCCTTGCTGACCCCGTCGGCCACCGCGTCCAGCACGACCATGGGCACCTTGTTGGCCTCCACCTCGTCGCGGGCGGCGAGCGCGGGGTTGCTGCAGCCGCCCCCGTTGATCATGAAGACCTGGTGCTGGTGGATCAGCTTCTTGGCGGCGGCGATGCCGCCCTCGTTCTTGCACTCGTCGTCCTCGCGCACCGTGACGATCTTCCGGCCGTGGATGCCGCCCCTGGCGTTGACCTGCTGGTAGACGAGATCGGCGCCGTTCATGGCCAGCTCGCCGTACATGTAGACCCGCCCGGTCCGGGGTCCGAAGAACCCGATCTTGATGCTGTCACCGGTCAGTCCCGGATCGGCCGCCGTCGCGGGCGCGAGGCCGCCGGCCAGGAGCAGGACCGCCAGCGCCAGGGCCGTCGTGGTGGATCGCGGCTGGATCATCGTGTCGTCCTCCTTGGTCCGGGACGCGATCCGAGCGGCGCGGGGTAGCTGGGGCCCGCGCCTCGTTGCGATGCCTCGTCCCGATCGATGTGCGCGAGCGTGGGGTACAGGTACTACCGGCGCTCCGGCTTGTCAAGCGCGCATCCCGGGTCACGTTCGCATGCGAGGGAGGACCTCCTTGCCGAAGAGGCGCATCGCCCCGAGCACGTTCGCCGGCGACATGCCCGGGAAGTTGAAGCGCACGATCAGGTGCGTGACGCCGAGCTCGTCCCGGTGCCGCCGGCACTCGCGGATGCAGTCGTCCGGGGTGCCGATCACGAAGCGGTCTCGCGCGAGCTCCTCGACCGAGAGCGTCTCCCCCGCCTCGCCGGGGACGTTCCTCCCCATCCCCCACGCGTAGTACGAGCGGTACTTGGCGGCGATGTACGGCGCCGACTCCTCGAAGGCCCGCCGTCGATCCTCGGCGACGTAGAGCTCCACGCACTTCGCGTACTCGGCGGCGGGCGGGAGGCCGGCCTCCGCGCGCGTCCGGCGATAGAGCTCGAGCTGCGTCTTGATCGCGGAGAACGTCGTGACCGAGGTCGAGATCCAGGCGTCGCCGAGGAGCGCGGCCCGGCGCACGGCGGGATCGGCGGCGGCCCCGATCCAGATCGGCGGTCGCGGGCGCTGCAGCGGCCGCGGGCGGATCGAGACATCGTTCGCCCGGTGGAAGCGGCCCTCGAAAGTGACGTGGTCCTCGGTCCAGAGGCGCTTCAGCAGCTCGAGCGTCTCCTCGAGCCGCCGGGTCCGCGTCGGCCGGTCCACGCCGAGCGCGTCGTACTCCTGCTGGCGGTAGCCGAGCCCGACACCCAGGATGAAGCGGCCATTCGCGATGATGTCCATCGTCGCGTACTGCTCCGCCACGTCGACGGGGTTGTGGAGGGGAAGCAGGAGGAGGTTGGTCCCGATCGTCATGTCCCCCGCTTCGGCGGCCAGGCGGGCCAGCAGCGGGGTGGTCTGGAAGAACTGCTCGGGGTACGTGAGGTAGTGCTGCCCGACCCAGACCGCGTCGTAGCCCGCGTCGCGGAGGGTACGCGTCTGCTCGAGGTGATCCTCGAACGCTCGCCGCATGTCGGCATCGGCCGGATGCTGGGTTCCGAGGAACACGCCGATCTTCATGGTGGATTGTACTCCGGCTCGCCCATGCTCACCTGGTCCGGCACCCCGCGGGCCGGGGATGGGGTCAGCTCCAGCCGGTTACGTAAGACTTGACGGACGCTTGATGCCGAGCTTCTTCAGCCGGAAGTAGAGCGTGCTGGGGTTGAGGCCCAGACGCTCGGCCGCGGCCCCGGGTCCCTTGATCCGCCAGCCGCAGGCCTCGCAGACGCGGAGGATGTGCTCGCGTTCCGCTTTCGCAAGCGTCGTGGGCGTCGTGTCCGCCGCACCCGCGGGTCGAGCGGTCGGGGTTGTCCCGGCTCGGTCCCCGGGCACCGCGACGAACGCGCTGTCGACCACGAGCGCAGGCCCCCGCGACAGGATGAGCGCCCGCTCGATCACGTTCTCCACCTCGCGCACGTTCCCGGGCCAGTCATACGCGGTCAGGACCTCCATCGTCCGGCGCGGGATGCGGTCCACCCGCTTGCCCAGCGCCGCCCCTTTCTTCTCGACCAGGTACGCCACCAGCAAGGGGATGTCCTCGCGGCGCTCGCGGAGCGGTGGCACGTGGATCGGAAATACGCGGAGCCGGTAGTACAGGTCCTGGCGGAATCGGCCCCGCTTCACCTCGCGCTCCAGGTCGCGGTTGGTCGCCGCGATCACGCGCACGTCGACGTGCACCGTCTCCGACGAGCCGACCCGCTCGAACTCGCCCGTCTGGAGGACGCGCAGCAGCTTCGCCTGGACATCCGGCGCCAGCTCGCCGACCTCGTCGAGCAGGATGGTCCCCGTGTGGGCGAGCTCGAAGCGGCCGATGCGCCGCGCGCCCGCTCCGGTGAACGCGCCCTTCTCGTGCCCGAACAGCTCGCTCTCCACCAGCGTCGGGGGCAGGGCCGCGCAGTTGACCGTGACGAGCGGGCGCTCGCGGCGCGGGCTCGCCCGATGGATGGCGCGCGCCACCAGTTCCTTTCCCGTCCCCGTCTCGCCGGTG
>WNGB01012019.1_pt1 | contig 11806 bp, 7 predicted proteins | sample 5400681 | NCBI WGS metagenome assembly WNGB01 (sample SAMN13153367, study PRJNA577476) | soil metagenome | isolation source: 115 cm soil or saprolite under grassland replicate 2 | place: USA:California | collected 2016-06-15 | reverse complement strand
ATCTGGTGCCTGGACGCCAACACGGGCCGGGTGATCTGGGTCTTCTGCACCAACAAGTTCCAAGACATCAACGCACCCGGAAACGACAACCAACCCAATATCATCCCCAGGTCCGCCGCCATCAGCGACCCCCTGCCGATGTGGGCCACCGCGGCCGGGTTCAGCCTCGCCGACGACCCTCAAGAGGATGGCTCGTCGCCGTGGTCGTCGTTCGCCTACGACCACGTGCTCGATCGTGTGTATGTCGGTACGGGAAACTCGGCATATACCCCGAAACCCAATCCTCCTTATGAGCCGGAAAGTACCGTCCAGCCCGACGAGCTGTATGGCAGCGGCCTGATCTCGCTGGATGCCAACACGGGCCAGTTCAAGGCTTTCCATCAGGCAGAACCGGACGATGGATACCACCCGAACGACGCCGACATCGACGTGCCGGGCGCGCCGACGATCTTCAGGAGACGGCATGGCGAGCGTGTGGTGTGCTACGGGAGCAAGAGCGGCTCCTTCTTCCTGCTCGATCCCGATACGCTGGAGGTGCTGGGGGGCGGAGCCCAGCGTCGCCAGCTCCTGGTGCGGGCCAATGGCACCGGCCACCCCGGTAACCGAGGCACCCCGATAGCTGGCGTGGCCACATCGGGGACCACTGCCGAGGAGAATGCATGGGGCGTCATGGCGACTCCCGCGGTCCATCGCGGCCTCGGGATCGTCTACGTCGGTCTCGGCGGCTACCTTGGAGCCGGTGACGGGACGAAGACGCCGTTCATTCGGGCGCTCGACTGGGAGGACCTGAACGACGCATGGCCGACGACTCCCCCAGACCCTGCGGGTGTCGTCAGGTACTCGGCCGTGACGCCACCTATCTACCTCAACATCAACGAGGCGGCGCTGAGCTCGCCGGCGGTCGTCCACGACGTCGTGTTCGTGTCCACCACCGACCCGGCGAACAGCCGGATGTCCCTCTACGCGCTCGACGCCGCCACCGGCTTGTGCCTCTGGGCAGCTCCCACGGTGCCAGGAGGAGGATGGCCGCAGTACGCGCTCGGTCCGGCAATCTCGGGCAAGTACGTGGTCCAGGGCGCCGGCGGTGCCGTCCACGTCTACACGCGACCGAACACCCCCATCTGTCACCCCCACAAGCCGTAGCCAGACCGCTGGTGACGGAGAAGGGGAGGCGCCTGCCATGATGCCCGTCATCGCACTGGGTGTCGCACTTGGTCTCGACAACGCGAGCGTCGTGATGACCCTTGCAGCGGCGGGGACGACGAGGAAGGTGGCGTTCCCGCTCATCCTGGCCTTTGCTGCCTTCGAGGCGCTCATGCCGCTGCTGGGTCTGGTGCTCGGGACCACGGTGGGACAGGCGATCGGACCCGCGGCGGACATTGCAGGCGTGGTCACCCTCGCCAGCGCTGGCGCCTACATCCTCCGCTCCGCCTTCCGCGGCGGGGCTCCGGACGGACTGCCGGACCGGACCTGGGTCGTGCTGGGTCTCCCGCTGTCGTTGAGCGCCGACAACCTCGTCGCCGGCGTCGGACTTGGGCTGCTCGGCTTCCCAGCGGTTGGCGCCGCGCTGATCTTCGGGATCGTCACCGCAGCCATGTGCGTGGTGGGCCAGTGGGTGGGCGAGGTCGCCTCCACCCTCTCCCCCCGCCTGGCTCAGCTGACAGCAGGCGCCGCTCTTGTGGCCGTTGCGCTGCTCAGTGCCGCCGCCCGGATCGGCTGACAGCCGGGCGCCAGTCATCAACCTGTGGGTGCCAGATATTCGGTCACCTCAGGCGGCCTGCGAGTACTCATGGATCAGCCCACTGAGCCGATCTCGTCGTATGACCCTCTCAGCCGGCCCGACGATCGCTGGCTCGCCCGGCCCCAGCGGCGGCGCTTGCCCCAAGGCGCGGTGGGGACGATGCACGTTGTAATGGTCGACGTATACGCCCAGCACATACCGCAGCTGCCTGCATCCGAAGATGAGCATCCAGTCAAGCAGCTCACGACGTACCGTGCCGACCCACCGCTCCGCGTAGGCGTTCGCCCGCGGCGCCCGCACCGGCGTGGTGAGCACCTGGATCGCCTCGGCGGCGAAGACGGCGTCGAACACGGCGGTGAACTTCGTGTCCCGATCGCGGATCACAAACCGGAACCGGCTGAGGTCGTCGCCGATCTCCATGAGCAGGTTCCGGGCTTGCTGGGCCACCCAGTCCCCCACTGGATGCCTTGTGACACCGAGTAGCCGGACCCGGCGGGTCGCCACCTCGATCACAAACAGCACGTACAGCCGCCTCAGCAACACCGTGTCCACGGTGATGAAGTCCACCGCTAACACACCGGTGGCCTGGGCCCGCAAGAACTGCCGCCAGGTGAGCGCCGACCGCCTTGGTGCCGGATCAACACCAGCGCGGCGCAGGATGGTCCACACGGTGCTCGCCCCGGTCTTGAACCCGAGCCGGCACAGCTCGCCGTGGATCCGCCGGTAACCCCAACTCGGGTTCTCCCTGGCCAGCCGCAGCACCAGCGCGCGAAGCTCCGCCGCCACACTCAGACGGCCACACCGATGGGGGTACGTCCAGCGGCGCCGGATCAGGTCTCGATGCCAGCGCAGCAGCGTGGCCGGCCGCACGACCATTCCGCTCCAGATGGGGCGGGGCAGCAGCCGCCCGAGCCCGGCCAGCACCGCCCGGTCCGCCCAGTCGACCCGCGGCCGGGCCACCTGGCGTCGCAGGACCGCGACCTCGTGACGTAGCACGAGCAGCTCGGCGTCCTTCGCCGCCGAGCTCCTCGCCAGCAGCGCAAGCAATCGCACCATCTGGCAGAACAGTAGATAGATCAGTCGCACAGTCATGCGACCGATCATCGTGGCCGGTGGCTTCTATCGCGAAACTTGCAGCTCAGGACCTACGCCCGAGTATCTGGCACCCACAGGGTTGGGCTGGGTGCGGTTGGGGTGCTGGCGGCCAGCGTCCCGGCCATGGTCTTCACCGCCGAATTCACTGCCGCTGTCTACAGTGACGCCGCCCGCCCATGTTCGCGGTGGTCGACGTCCCACCGCTGGCGAGCGCCTTCAGCGTGCTGGTGGTGCCGCTGCTTGCTGGGCTGGCCGAGCCGGTCGCCTACCTGGGCGTGGTGCTGCAGCGGCTGGAGCGGCGCCTCGGCCGGGCTTTGCTCGCCGCGACCGTCGTGGTGGTCCATCTGGGCCGCCGAGCACGCCTTCTATCCGCTGCTGGTCCGCGGCAGCGGCCTGGACGTGCGCTTGCCGCCTATCGGGTAAGGTCGGTGCTGCCCTTCCTGGCCATCTGGACTGCGCTCATTTCGCCTTGGGCCCGCGGCTGCCGATCATGGCGGCCAGATGGGTCTTCAACGGTGGCACCGCGCTTGTCCTAGCCTTGGGCTAAGGCGGATGGCCTCCAAGATCCTCGGAGTGACTCAGCCTAGAGCACCGTCCAGCGCTCACGAAGGCCCCTATTCGGTAAAGGACCGGTGGCGTACGATCGTTGCCAGCTTGAGTCGTTTGCGTGATCGCCGACAGCGCCCGGTGAACCTTGCGTGGGCGACCGGCGTAGGGGAGGCGACGCACGATGCTCGAGACGATGCTGGATACGACAGCCACCCCAGTGTTAGCTCCGGTACTGATCTGCTTGTTCGGCCGCTTCCGCCTACTCCGATGTGGCGTGACTATCCCGGTGCGGAACGGGGGCAAGACCGAGGCGTTGCTGTCGTGCCTAGCCCTGCGGAACGAAAACGGGATACGCCGAGATGCGCTCCTGGAGGCGGTCTGGCCGGAGTCGGATCTGATCCGGGCCAGGCAGTCCCTGACCACCCTTGTCGGTGGCCTCCGCGGGCTTCTTGGTAGCGCCCTGGCCGGCGCGTCGCCGGTCCTATACGCGGAAGGTGGCTATGCGCTGAACTCTGCCGCCGGGGTAGCGGTGGACGTAGCACGGTTCGACGCGCTAGCCGTGGAAGGAGAGCGCTCGATGCGCGCCAGCGACGTGGCTGGGGCGATGCGGTTCTGGAAGCAGGCGGTCGGCCTGTACCAGGGCGACGTATGCGTCGAGGGTGACGTGCACGCCATGATCGAGCGGGAGCGACTGCGTGCCCTTCAGCTCACGCTCCTAGCCAGCCTCGCCGACCATTGTCTGCAGGACGGGGAGCACCACGAGGCCCTGCGTCATGCGCGCCAGCTACTGCGGCGTGATCCCTGCCGTGAAGACGCGCATCGCCTGGTGATGCGCTGCCACGTCCGGCTCGGGGAGCGGGCCCAGGCGCTCCGCCAGTACCTGGTGTGCCGCCACATCCTCGAGCGCGAGTTCGACGCCCCGCCGGAGCCGTCCACCGAGGCGTTGTTCGCGCAGATCAGGCTCGACCCAACCAGCGTCTGAATGGAACCTGATCCAAACGTGACCGGAACTCTCCCAAGGAGCTGAGCCAGGTCTGAGCTAGACCTGACGAGCCCGGGCTACAACGCTAGAGCGGCTTCCGTCTATCAGGCGGGGCCAGGTGCTATGTGGGAGCGTGTCATGGAAACCTTGTTCCGTCTGCTTCTCGCCAGGCCGGCCGTTGCTCAGGATCCGCAGAACCCGAGCATCGAGCTGACGCAGGAGTCTCCGTATCAGAACGCGGTCCGTAACGCTGTCCAGACCGGAGCCGGTCGCGCAGCCATTGAGGAGATCTCCCGGGCATTTGTTGCCAGCGACCGCTTCATTCCTGAGCCGAGCGCCAACCCGCTCGGCGACAGGCTCGCCGACCTTGCAGACCGGCTCGACCGCTTGGAGGCCGACCGATCCGCCACGTCTGGCAAGGTGGCCGAGGCGATTCAGGCTGCCTTCGACCGACCTGCTGCCGAGGTTGCCGACTCAGAGGAGTTCCTGGACATGCGTTCGCGTTTGCGAGACAGCCTGCTCGCGATCAAGATCCTGCAGGAGGAGCACCACCGACCGATCGAGGAGCTGACCCGGCAGCTCCGTACCGCCGAGGTCATCGGCCGAGCGGCCACGGACGAGCACTTCCCGCAGGGCGAGGAGCAGCTGCGCAGCTGGCGGCGGCGGTCGTTGCGGCTGCCCGTCGAGCCGGCGTTGAAGTCCAGGCTGTCCACCCGTGAAGCCGAGGAGCAGCTGCGCCAGCGGCGTCAGGAGGCCCAGCAGCAGCGCGAAAACGAGGTGAACGGGCTGCTGGCCAGCCATGAGCAGCTACGCATCGCCCTTTTCGAACTGGGCGCCCTGGGTGGCGAGCACTTCCGCGTGTCGGACCGGCCGGGGGGAGCAGCATCCCCGCCGCCGGAGACCGTACGCCTCACCGCGGAAGCGACCCGGGCCAGCGACTACCTGTCCGAGGCCCGGGCACTGCACCTGCGACAGCTGGAACGTTCCGTGGAGGGTGGCGGCGGTCCGGGGGTGAATGCGCAGGCGGCGGGCTTGTCGGAGGGAGCGACTGCCAGCGCCGCGGCGTCCCTAGCCCAGACCTTGATCCCGGCCGTCTCCCCGGTGCTCCCCGGTCGGGTCACCTTCGAGCCCCCGGACCTGGCCGACGTGGGCTTCATCCTGCAGGTGTCCGCGGCGGACAGGCTGTCCGAGAGCACCCGCGCGCTGCTCGCCGAGCGATCGCTAGACCTGGCAAGCATGCCGCTGGACCGGCTCACCCACACCCTGGAGTCCGACCTGGCCGGTACGGTGAGCCGGCTCGAGGCCGTGGCCGGCCATCCGGTCAAGCAGTCCTTGCTGCGAATCGGGGACGCGATGCTCACGATCCAGACGCCGATCACGGCGGGTTGGGGAACCTTGGGTACCGGAGGGTTGATTCCGCTCCCGACCTTCCCGCTGGACGGGCGCGTTCCGCACACCAAGGGAGACACCGCCCCGGCGGGGGTCGCCGACCTGCTGGTGGTCAAGCAGCAGCTGACCGGCTACGAGGCAGCGGATATCGCGCACATCGAGAACGTGCTAAAGGGCGAGAGCAAGACTCGGGAGCACTCCCGCCGGCAGGAGACCGAGCTGGTCACCACGTCCGAGCGGGAGGTGACGACCAGCGAGGAACGTGAGCTGGAGACTACCGACCGGTTCGAGATGACCCGAGAGACTAGCCAGACCATCAAGGAAGACCTCTCGCTGAAGGCCGGCCTGAACGTCTCCGGCAAGTACGGCCCGACCGTGGAGTTCGCCGCTAGCGCCGAAGGATCCTTCTCTCGATCCAAGGAAGAGGCGACCAAGGCCGCTACGACCTTCTCCCAGGACGTCACCGAACGCAGCTCACGCAAGATCGCCGAGCGAGTCCTGGAACGCACCACCCTACGGGTGACCACCGAGACCATCGAGAAGAACACGCATGAGCTGAACAACACCACCGGCCAGGGCCACATCTCCGGGGTGTACCAGTGGGTCAACAAGGTGTACCAGGCGCAGATCTTCAACTACGGTCTCCGGGCGCTGTTCGACTTCATGATCCCCGAGCCGGCGACGTTCCTCATCGCCGCGATGAGCCAAGCTCACACGAGCGCCTTGAGCTTGACGAAGCCACCGGACTTCCCGCTCACCCCCAGCCAGATCAATGAGAGCAACTATTCCTACTGGGTCAAGCAGTGCGGCGCCACGGACGTCGCCCCGCCCCCAGAGCTCTATCGAACCAAGTCGATGGACTTCAAAGCCGGCGGCGGGGACAAGAACACGAACTACAACCACTCCGGCCAGATCACGATTGACGACGGCTATCGGGCGCTCTTCGGCAGCGTCGGCTTTGTGCGCAACGTCTGGGAGAGTGACCACTCGCTCGACGTCACTCTCGGCCGGCGCACTCAGCGGATGGGTGACGGGAACTGGCTGTGGACCACCACACTGGACGACGAGCGAGACTCGATCCCGGTGGCACTCGACTTCTTGCACTGCTCCCAGGTCGCGGTGGCGGTGGGGTCAAGTGCCAACGTACCGATCGTGCTATGGAGAAGTGGCGGCTGGAGACGCATGCCAAGCTCACCACCGCCCACCAAGCGCTGGTTGCGGACTACGAAAGCAAACTGGCGGCCCTGCAGCTCCAGGCAGGTGTCGCTATCCGTGGACGCAACCCAGCGGCGAATCTGGCGAGCATCCGCGACGAACTGAAGAAGGACTGCATCAGCATCCTGACCGACCAGCACTACGACCTGTTCGACGCGATTGAGGATTCCCCGGCGAACGGGCTGCCGCAGGAAGACCTGTTCGAGGCTGCAGGCGAGGGTCCTTACGTGCGGTTCTTCGAGCAGGCGTTCGAGTGGGAGCACATGAGCTGGGTCACCTACCCCTACTTCTGGGGTCGGAAGGATCAGTGGGACGAACGGCTCGGCTATGACGACCCTGACCCGGTGTTCGCGGATTTCCTTCGGGCCGGGTACTGCCGGGTGTCGGTTCCGGTGCGGCCAGGGTTCGAAGGGGCCATCGACCACTTCCTGACCTTCGGTGAGACCTGGAACGGCGGTCCGCTGCCGGCCATCTCCAGCCCGCTGTTCCTACCAATCGGTGACGAGATCGCCGAGCGGCTCGATCGGCCTGGGGACGAGATCCCGCAAGGAGATCCCTGGACGGTCCGGGTACCGACCAACCTGGTGCATCTACGACCCGATGACAGTCTTCCCCGCTGGGAGAAGAACGCCGCCGGGGAATGGGTTGAAGTCTAAGCGCCGCATCAGGGCCCAGGTTCCCATGGCAGGAGGTATCGGTGAGTGGCGACCTTGGGCCGTACCGGCGGGCGCTGGCTGCGGCCGAGACCCGGTTCCGGATCGCGTTGGCCGGGGGCAAGGCGGACGCGTTCGAAGTCGCCCTTCTGCGAGCGACGTGGCAGATCATGGACAACGAGCTGACCACCGCACCGAAATCGGTGCTGGTGTGGGATCGGATGGGCCCGGATCCAACATTCGGGTTCACCGGGGCCGACCGGTGGGCACAAGCGAGCCTGAAGAAAGCGGACGAGCAGATCAACCCCGCCTTCGGCACTCAAGAGCAGCTCGCCCACAAGTCCGAGGAGTACCTCGATCTGAGCCTTGAGATGCTGCGCTGGGGTCGGGTCCGCCAGGAACTGATCACCGACAAGGAACGCGGCCGGCAGTACCTGATCTTCGGATCCCACCCCCTCGTAGCCAAGATCATGCAACTGCTCTCACACGAGCTGATGGAATGGTTCGGCGACCAGCCGAACACCCGGGACCTGATCGAGCAGCCGGCCAAGGTGGGGCTGGCAAGGATGCTCTTCGAGCGGCCGGATCTGGCCACGTTGCTGCGGACCGCCGAGACGCTACCGCTAGACGTGGAGATCAGCGACATTCCGGTGGACCGGCCGGCGATGGTCGAGGCGGTCGAGTTGGCGATCGGGCTGGTCCCCGTGGTGGGAAACCTGGTCGCCGCTTACGAAGCCTGGAGCGGAGTCGACCTGTTCGGATACCACCTCTCCGACGTCGAGCGCGGCATCCTGGGAGCCTCGGTGCTGCTGCCCCTCGCGGGTCGGGTGGTCAAGGGCGGCCGTGCGCTCTACACCGAGGCACGGCTGGTCGCGCTCTACGGACGTGATGCCGCGGCTTGGTCCAAGGTCGTAGGCGCAGGGGCCCGCGGTGTCGCCGAACGTGAGGCTCTGGTCACGATCGAACGCGCCGAGCGGGCACTACGGGTCGACCGCACGGTGACCAAAGCCCTTGCTCAGGAAGCCGCGACCGCCGTCCCGAAAGTGGCAAGTGGAGGCGCTCGGCTCATCACTACTCTCGACGATGCAGTGGTGGACCTGCTTCGTGAGCTCTCAGCCACCCACGTGGAACTGCGGTCCTTGGACGCCCTTGCCGTCGAACGCGTCCTGGCGAAAGGCCCGAATGTGGATCATCTCAAGGGGCAGTTGCTGGAGGAGTTGGTCGAGTCCCGGGTCGTGCCCTGGCTCAGTACCCGGCAGGGCGGCCTAGCGCTCGGGATCTCCATCCCCGCGGGCAAGCGGCTTGAGTTCATCTCAGGCCATCTGATCCGCGATGTCGCCGGCCGGCAGATCACCGACGGAATGATGGTCTACCGAGAGGGCGAGAAGTTCGTGGTGGCCGCGGTGTTCGAGGCGAAGGCCGGCAAGAACGCGGCCCGCGAGCTAAGCCTCAAGCGAACCAGTCTGTCCGGCCTGACCGACGCCGAACGGGCCGAGCTGCGCGCCAACGCCAAGGACGTCTGGCGTGAGCAACGCCAGGCCGCCCGCGATGCCGGCAAGCCGTTCACCAAGACCCTGGAAGATGTGGAGAAGGAGTACGCCCTGTCCGAGCTAGGCGGTCAGGTTCGCCGGGATGTCGAGCGCCTAGCAGACGGCGCGAGAATCAAGGTCGGCACCCAGACCGTAGAGGTGACGATCTCGCCCACAAAGACCAAATTCTTCGGAGTACTACCGCGGGATGTCCGCGCCGCCACGATCGAACAGCAGCTCAAGGAGAGCGGCTTCAGCTACGAGATCATCGGCGTCGATCTCAGCGCCAAGCAGCTCAAAGACATCGCCGGAAAGCTCCAACCCCTCGCCGAGAAGGCAACCGCAGCGGCACCGTAGTTACTACCAGGTCGACCTACGACAAATGTACTCTGACCCAGGCCTGAGCTTCCAGGAATCCCGGGACGGGTTCAGTCAACCAGAACGTGTGACACATGACACCGACCACATGTGACCCAGGACACAGACAAGCGGTCCACCAGCCGATACCGTCCAGTCATTTAGGCGCCAGACAGTTGCCAGGGCAAGGAGTTCGGAGCGTGAAGTATGAGGACAACGACGCCAGAACTGCTCGCCGAGCGCGTGCAACTCTACGTCCAGCCCGGCGAGAGGGTCCGGCAGGCATTCCTTGGGCGGGGTGGCCCGAGTCCCTACGCCTGGGTCGTCATGTGGCTGCTGGGCCCCTTCGTGCCCCTGCGGATCGTCGCTGTAACTGACCGCGCGATTCTGCTGCTTCGTGCCAGTAAGCTCTCCTACGCTCGGCCGAAGTCGTTACACGCGTTGGTGGCCAGGCTGCCACGGCGGACACGGCTGGGGCCAGTCCGCGGAGCGTGGAGCAGGATCCTCGTCGGACCTGAGGAGCTGTGGGTGCCGCAGCAGTTCTATCCTCAGATTGCTGCCGCCGACGAGGCACTGGGTGACCCTCCGGAGCCAGATCGGTCCCCGGCGGATCCGCGGGGCGGCGGCACCGCGAATGTCCTACTGCCGCTAGGGCTATCTGCGGCGATCCTCGGTGCCTGGGACGCAAGTAGCGCCCTTGGCGACCAAGAGCGCTTCCTCGGCGCCCTGTTTGCGCTAGCGGGATTGACAATGCTCGCCGCAGGCATCTGCGTGCTTTCCAGGACTTGGCGTGATGAGTGGGGGCGTCCCCTGGGCATCATCGCGGGGGCGGCCGGGATCGCTGTGGGCGCATTCTTCGCCATTAGCCAAATTGGCTTCCCAGGCGCCAGGCTGCTGGGCTTCTGGATTGGCGATGGCCGCGTCTTCTGCTTTGGCATTGCGCTGATGGCCGCTGCGGCGGTGGCGATCTGGCGCCTACCGCGCCCATATGAGCCCAAGACCCCAGATGCAACGTCGGATGACGATGCCACCACCCGACAGGAAGGCCCCTCGAAGAGGGCCAAGACCGTCGCGACGGTGCTTGCCTCGGTAGGAGCGATCGCCACCCTGCTCTTCGGTTTCGTGCAGTTCTGGTACACCAACCAGTATCTGCCAGCAAAAGGTGGAGCTGCGCTGACCGCCACTGGCGACCTAAAGGAACTGCAACCAGGGGATCAGACAGGCAACTTCCGCATCTTCGCCCTCACGCTAACAGTCAAGAACGCCGGCACTACAAAGATACAGGTACTCTCCTCGCTTTACACGCTGGGGGGAGTGAAGGTAGCCAGGGCAGACAAAACAACTGATGACGCCTTCTACTCACGCGCGATCCCGAAGGTCGACGACGGCGAACTGCCTGTTGTCCATCATTTTGCCTCTCGCTACTCGAGTGAAGAGTCCTGGGATCTCGTGAAGTTCGACGAGATTCTCCCGGAGGGCTGGTACTTCGAGCCCGCCGAGGAGTTCTCACGGCGGATCCTCGTCAGCATTCCAGAAGACGTTGCGCGCAGCTACGAGTTCCTTCGCTTATCAATCGACATTGTGGTGGCAAAGGGAAACCGGCTCAACCCCGACTATTACGGGCCCGTCACCTATCCGCCGCAACTGGCCGCTGCGGCAAACCGTAGCCCCCAACGATTCATCATAATCGAGCGGCAAATCAGGCCACTGAGCCAGCTCAATTGGCTAACTAGAGGCACACATGCCTACGCATCAATCCTAGACCTGCACTCCCTTGATGGCCCAATATTCAATGTCTGCATCGATTACGCTGAGCGCTTCAAGGGGGCCACCGACCCGGAGCAACTATTTGCGTTGTGCGGATCCAGCGACGACCTTGCAAGGAAGTTGCAGGAGTTTTACGGACTGACATGGGCGGGAGGCCTCCACGACTTCGGGCTTGCTCGGTCACGGCCCAGCGCAAAGCCACCTCCCATCGTCGTGGTCGACAAGTAGGTCTGCCTACAAACGTCCCCAACCTCCTAGTGCTTGCTGGGCACGGGATGAGGTTGCAGGTCCCACCGCTGGTGGGGCTGGTGGTGGACCCTTTGGTTCCGACCAAAGAGCCTCCCGGGTTCCGCAGTTCGTAGGCACACGGGTGTGGTCGCTGGAACGATGCCGCTGGTCATCCCTGAAGGAGCGGGGCCCGTCAAGCCTTCCTGAGTGGTCGGACTGTGTTCTGTGGTCTTCCTCGGCTTGATGGTGGACGTGCCGGGTCAAGGCGGCGGGGTCAAGGCGCGGCCGCAGGCCGCCCGCG
>WNGB01012018.1_pt1 | contig 11807 bp, 7 predicted proteins | sample 5400681 | NCBI WGS metagenome assembly WNGB01 (sample SAMN13153367, study PRJNA577476) | soil metagenome | isolation source: 115 cm soil or saprolite under grassland replicate 2 | place: USA:California | collected 2016-06-15 | reverse complement strand
TCGGCGCGGTCGGTCTTCGCGCGCCGCTTGCGCCCGCGCTTGACGGCCGTCTCCGCCGGGTCGGCGAGGTGCGCGCGATGACCGGCGCGCGCGACTTCCTCGGCGACGAACCGCCAGCCCGTCGTCCCCTCGAGCGCAAAATGAACATCGTGCAGAGAGTCGAAGCGCGCCAGCCACTCGCGCACCGACTCGCGGGTCGCGGGAGTGATCCGCCCTCGTGACAACTCACCGCTTCCAACGTCGACGATCGCGTACGTGATCTGCCGACGATGCACATCAAGCGCGCATACGATCCGCATCGGGACCTCCTCGAGCTCCGTGGTCTTGAACGACCCGCGTGCTTTAACACGCTTGTGCCGAGGGGGTCCCACCACATTTCATCTTTATGGGCGCCAAGCGTCCCGGCGCCTTCGACTCTGAGCACGCGGTCGAGGAAGTCCCGGTAAACGCCCTCGAGGCCCATCGAGTGCGCCAGAAGGGGCTCTGCAAAGAAGCGTTACCACCAATTCCATCGGACCGGCCAACCCGACGCTCGCTTGTCAAATTCGACGCGAGTCGGGATGATCGGCGCGCAGAGCAGAAACGAGGAGGCTTTCTATGAGCATCGCGTCGATGGCCGACGGGGCCCTCCAACGGAAGCGCGTGGCGACCGGGGGGACGACACAGGTGGGTGCACGCCCGGACACCGGGGAGGCGAAGTCGCGGACGATTACGCCGCTCAAGGGAGCGAGCGAGCTCGCGCGGTGGATTCCCACCGAGGCGATCGCGCTGTACATCGCCATTCTCGCGGGCGCCTTTGGCGCGCTTAGCGTGCCGAAGGGCAGGAAGCTCGAGGATCTCGACTACACCAGTCGCTGGATTTTCTACTTCGTCATGCTCGGCGTCACCGCCGCGCTGGTCTGGTTGATCTACGCGGCGAAGAACCGCGAGGCGCCGGCGAAAGCACCGAACAAGAAACGAAACATCCCCGTCTTCGAGATGGGAGTCGCAGCGCTAGCCATGGCCGCTTGGGCCGCGGCGCTCCCGGATTCTCCGTTCGCCGACTTCTCGTGGTACGGCGGCTGGTTTCCGGCGATCGTCCTCACGACCACGACGGCAATCGTGCCGCTGATCGCCGCTGCCGCCGGTCGGATGGCTCCGACCTACGAGGAAGCGACGCCGAACGGGGAGGCCTGACGCAATCAATCGCTCCCCGGCGATGCCGGACCTGTCGGGCGAGCGACGCCGGGGACGCTGGCCCCGCGGCTTCATCTCGGCGGCTGCGGTAGAGCTGCCGAAGTAACAGTAGGCGGCGTAGGGTCGCTCGAGATGAGGTCCGCGAGAACCTCCACCCTCCAGGCGGGCGCCGCGACGGAGACGCCGGGACAGTTCGACCAGCTATGGCTGCTGATGTGCCATCGGCAGCTGGCCGCTGGCCGGCAGCGCACTGCCGAGAGAGCGTGCGTCACCCGCACGCCGCCGATCGTGGTCGAAGAGCCGCTGAGAGATCACGGCAGGGTGCTGCCCGCATAGCAGAACCAGTACGAGACGAACTCGGCGCTCGCCATCGATCCGCACCGGCATTCGCGGACATCGTGCGCGATCTTCGCGCAAGAGGATCCAGATCCCGAGGACAGTTGGGCGGCGTGCGTGTTCTTCGGCGACCCGCTCGCTGCACGGGCGGCGTAGTGTCCGAAGTTGCGGTCGAAAGCGTCCGTCGCTCCGTTAGCTCCTGCAGCAGGTGCGGGCGAGTCGACTGCGCTGTTGCGGTCGCCGGAGATCCTCAAGCTCCGACGTAGGCGAATGCTGCCCAGTCGACCGCGTGGAACGATTCGTCGGGTGGCTGGAGGACGAGGTCGCGCCAGAGCGACTGAGCGGAATCGCGGGCCTCGCGGGTAGACGCGTTGGCCATCTCGTCCTTGAGCTGTGCGACCTGCGCCTCGCGAGGGGTATCTCGGACCCACATCTGGGCACGGCGTAGTGCCTCGCGCGGGTGAAGAGCCTCCACGCGCCAGAGGCGGTAGAAGTGTGACATCAACAGGGCCGTCACCGTCCCCGGGACGGCCCAGTGCGACGCGATCACGCCGGCGACGCCCGCCTGTAGGAGGCCCGTCGGCAGGCTCACCGCCTCGTCCGGAAGGATGTCGCCGCTGACGCTCGTCTCGCAGGCGGACAGCACAGCGAGTCGTACCCCCGGCCCTCCCGACTCGGCGAGCTTGACGTCGAGGAGCGCCCGAACGCTGAGTCTCGCGTCGTCTGCCAAGAGGAGCGCGCTGTCGAGTGGCGTTCGGTGATCGCTGTATCCGTGGCAGGAGAAGTGGTGCACGGCGTACCGAGGCAAGCACGCCTTAACGTCGTCGAGCGCGGCATCCTCGAATCGAAGAACCCTGCGCTCGGGGAAGACGGCGCATGCAGCGAGCACTTCCGCGTGCGAGAGGGGAAGAGCCGGCGCATCGACCGGGCGCGGCTCGTCGACGGCGAGCAGCGTGTGGTCGGCGACGTCCGTCGCGATCGCGCGTGCTTCGAGCAGGGCGCGGGTATTCGGCACATAGCTCAGCGACAGCTCGTCGATCGCGAACCGCCGCCCGCCGGCCACACCGGGATCCGGCGTCGAGGCCGCGTGGAGCGGGAGCAGTCCGAGCGGCCCTGCAGGAACGACGATCGCCGCGTCCGGTTCGGGGAGCTCTGCGAGCAGTCGCACGAGGATGGCATCCCAAAGCCAGCCGCTGATGCCGTTGAACGTGCGGATCCAGGACGGTCGGTCCCGCAGCCTGCGCGAGTAGGCGCGGTGGAACTCGTCGACCTTCTGCGCGACCGCTTGCTCCGTGACCTCGGGCAGCCAACAGGTCCCGGTGGCTTCCTCGCCGGCGAGCACGACGAAGGCTGTGCCTCCCCTCTCGGCCGGAGCGACGTAGATGACCGGCAGCTCCTCGGCGGCGGCTCTCAGGTCCTGAAGCTCGGGCTTCGTCGCGAAGCGCTCGAACCCCGGCACGGCACGGACCGCGTCGATCACTCCCGCCAGCTCGAGCTGGGCGTCATCCACCTCGTCGCTGGTGGCGGTCGGTCGGGCACTCACCGCCCGGAGCCGCTCCGCGGCCTCCCGGTAGCGCGTTACGAGCTCGGCACGGCCGACCTCGGCGAGCCCTTCCAGCCGCACGCGGTCGCGGGCGAGGGCTTCGGAGAGAAGGACCGCGCGCCCGCGCTCGAGTGCGACCACCGCCGCGTGTGCATCGCCGGTCTTCGCGTAGGCGTACGCGGCCCGAGACGGGAGACCGCTCGCAGTCCGCAGCCACGCCTCCTTGTCCTCGCGGGTGATCTGGCTGTCGAACAGCCGCTCGAGGGCGTCGAGTCCGGCCCCGGCCGCCTCGACCGACTCGTCCCAGGCCTCGCGCTGCGCGGCCCAGGTCCCCCACCGCTGTGCGGCAGCCAGTGCCCATTCGTACGCTCGCTCGAGCCCGTGTGCGCAGGCGTTCCGGTATGCGGCGCGGGCGCGATCGAGGTCGTCGGGCCGGGCGTGCGCACGATGCGCCCGCTCGTACATGCTCGCGAGGTTGAGCTCACGGGACGCAAGCTCCGGCGCGGTAGGGCCTGTGGCCTGGATCGCCTCTCGATACGCGGCGATCGCCCTCTCGAGTTGTGTCCGATCGCCGGTGGCGTCGTAGAGCGCGCTTGCCGAGTTGCCTTCGTTGTTCAGGCGCGAGGCGAGCTGCCAATCGCCGGGTGCGGTCAGTCGCACCGCCTCGGTGTGGGCCTTGGCGGCAGCGGCCAGGTCGTCCTCGTTCCCGGTGGCCTCGAAGCGGACGAGGAGCGCCCCGCCGAAGTTGGTTAGACGGGCAGCTAGGTTCGGGTCGTCGACTCCAGAGCCCTCCAGCGAACGGCGCCCGTACTCGACCGCGTCGTCGAGGTCACCGGGCACGCCGAGCCGAGCGAATCGCCGCCGGAGCAGCGTCCCGAGGACGTTGGCGTGCCCTGGGTCGTTGGGCTCGCTCTCGAGAGCGCGGCGAACCGCCGCGATCGCGTCCTCGAGATCTCGAAGGCTGCCGTCGACGTTGTAGCGCGCAGCGAGACATACTCCGAGCTCGCCACAGCACTGCGCGAGGTTGCGCGAGCGCGAGCCCTCCGCGTGCGAAACGGCGTCGCGCGCCCGATCGACGGCTTCGTCGAGCTCCCGCCGGTCGCCGCGCAGCCGAAAACGGGCGTAGAGAACCGCGGCCAGCCCCTCCTCGCAGAGCGCGAGGAGCGACGTCGCGTCGGCGGGAGCATCGCTCAACGCCTTGCGAGCGGCCGTGAGCGCAACATCGAGGTCGCGCTCATCACCGTCGGTCTGGTAGCGAGCCAGCTTCGTGGAGGCGATGTTGCGCCAGCACCTCGCCGCCTCGATCGACAGCGGAGGGGCGAGCGCTATGGCCTCGTTCCAGTAGCGCAGGGCGTCGTCCACGTCACCAGGCCGCGACGTGAGGAGCCCACGCCAGTTGAGCGTGATCCCCAGGCGGTTCAGGATGTCGACGCGAAACGCCGGGGAGGAGCCGTCGAACGCTTCGTCCGAGACGATTCGCTGGTATGGATCGGGAAGCCCCGCAAGTGCGGATCGATCCTTCTCGAACACGTGCTTCGCGAGCCCGACCTGGGCCTGCGCGACCGCGGCTTCGAACCGCTCGGGCACATCCCGGACGGGCGTCCACTCCAGGTAGGCATCGACCCTGTCTGGTGAGTCGCTCGTCCGAGGGAGCTTGCCCCGGCCGGGTTGAGATGCTCCGGCCAATACGACTATGGTTGCGGGGAGGTTGCCGTCATGCAACTCGACCCGCCGTCACGTGAACGCTAGCCGGTGATCGCCCAGGTCCTCAACCGCGAGTTCCTGCTCGGCCAGCTCGCCGACGTACGCGACGGACTCACGCAGGAGCTGGTCATGCGTGCTCGTCGAGGACGGCCCAGTCCTCTCGACGAGTTCTCGGAGGCGGAGGTCGAGGAGGTCGTCACGATGCTCGAGGCGACGACGGAGGCGCCGGAGGGACTCGAGGCCGTGCCCGAGGACGAGGCCGCCGAGCCGACCGCGGCGCGGCCGAAGGACGACTTCGCGTTCGTGCCCCGGGATCCGCTCCTGAGCATCGTGCAGACAGCTCTCGAGGACGCGGTCGAGACCCGCGAGCCGGAAGCGATCGCGGAGCGTCCCATGCTCGACGATCGGCGCTCAGGTCCGGAGCCAGTGGTCACGGATCGTCACCTGGCCGCAATGCCGCTGTATCGAACGCCGACCGGGCGTCGTGCCTGGGGACGGTTCGAGGTGAGCCGACCGAAGATCCTGAGCGACCCGCGCTGGGTCTGGTCGGGCGTCGTCATCCTCTGGCACAAGTTCAAGAAGCGGGCGCCCTTCAACGGGACACCCGCGGGACCTCTGACGATCGCCGACAACGCCCGGGTCCTCCTCGTGGGCGACTGGGGATCTGGGATTCCGCGCGCGCAGGCGGTCGCGACGCGCATGCGGCGGGTGCTCGAGCAGGGGATCGCGGAGCGACGCGAGCAGCACGTGATCCACCTCGGGGACGTGTACTACACCGGCGGCGAGCGCGAGTATCGGGAGCGGTTCCTGAAGTACTGGCCCGTCGAGTCAGGCGATGACATCGGCTCGTTCTCGCTGAACGGAAACCACGACATGTACCAGGGCGGCCACGCGTACTTCGGCACCTGCCTCGCGGATCCGCGGTTCGGCCGTCAGGAGCGAAGCAGCACGTTCTCGCTACGCTCGTCGCACTGGCAGCTTCTCGCCCTCGATACGGCCTACGAGGACGCAGGGCTCCACGGCGGCCAAGCGCAGTGGATCCGCGAGCAGCTCGACGCGAATCCGGGCCTCCGCACCGTCCTTCTGAGTCATCACCAGCCGTTCAGCGCGTACGAGCCGGGCGCGCAGGTCCTCCGCGACAAGATCAAGCCCGTGCTCGAGACGGGCCGGATCGACGCGTGGTTCTGGGCGCACGAGCATCGCTGCCTCGTCTACAAGCCGCACATGAAGATCGAGTTCTCGAGCTGCGTCGGACACGGCGGGATCCCGGAGTACCTGATCGCGAAGGAGGGGCAGCCGTATCCGGAGCCTCTCGACTACGACTACCGGCTAAAGCACGGAGGCGGCCTCGAGCCGTGGAACACGCTCGGGTTCGCCCTGGTCGAGCTCGACGGCGCCCGCATGAGGGTCAGATACGTCGACGAGAACGGCGACACGCATCACGAGGCTGAGCTCGAAGCCCCCACGTAGGAGAAGGCTGCCCAGTTGTACGGGTGCGCGTCGTCGCGCTCACCAGGATCCCTTAGGACGAGGTCACGCCAGAGCGCCTCCGCCGCGCGCGTCGCCAGTCGACCTCCCCCGCGCGGAAGATACTGCTCCAGATCCCGCGCCTTCTCGCCGTTCGTGGCATCTCGCACCCATCGTTGCGCCTCACGGAGCGCGTCCGCGGGGTCGCGCCCGCCGCCGCGCCACAGCTGATAGAAGCGCGTCATCAGCATCATCGTGGCGGCCTCCGGCACGGACCAGAGCGACGCGACGACACCGCCGGCGCCCGCCTGGGCGAAACCCGTCGGGAGCCCAACCGCCTCGTCCGGAAGGACATCGCCCGGGACCCCGGTCTCGCACGCGGACAGGATCGCGAGCTTGACGGCGAGGCGCTGACCGAGAAGCGCGCCGAGCGTCAACCTGACGCCACCCGACATGAGGAGGAACGACTGGAGCGGATCTTGCAGCTCGGCACGGCCATGACAGGAGAGGTGGACGACGTCGGCCGAACGGAGCGCGCTCAGGACGTCCGCCGCGAGCGCTTGCTCACCGGCGAGAACCGTCGCTGACGCGAACGTGGCGACAGCCGCTTCGACCTCGAGCTCCGAGTTCGGTAGCTGCTCGACTCCGGCGGACTGGGGCCGCGGGTCGTCGACGGCGAGGATCGAAGTCGGCGACCCCTCGAACGCGGCTCGTGCGGCCGTGAGCGAACGCGCGTTCGGCGTGAATGTGAGGAGTGGGCCGTCGAGCGCGTAGCGGCGTCCGGTGGCGGCACCCGCGTCGGGCGTCCACGCCGCGTGCAGCGGTAGCAGGCTCAGCACACCGGCGGCGATGACGTGGGCGCGCGATGCAGAGCCGATGGCTTCGAGCGTCGGCCCCATCGCGGCTTCCCACAGCCACGACGTCACGTCGTCCAGCGCGCTAAGCCACGCATCCTCTCGCTGCCGCCGTGCCGAGTACGCACTGCGAAGCGTTTCGACCCGTTCGCGGACCGCCTGCGCCGTGAGATCTCCGAGGTCGACCTGGGCGACAGTCTCGGTCTCGCCACGTACGACCAGTCCGAGCCCGCCCGTCTCCGCGGGCGCTAGGTAGACGAGCGGAGCCGACCCGGCTCCCTCGAGGACATCGGACATGTCTGCCGGTTGCAGGAACTTCTCGTAGCCGGGAACCTCGCGGATCTGGTGCACCGTCGCGTCCAAGTCGGCCCGCGCCTGCCGCAAGCGTTCTGCGACGTCCTCGGCGCTGTGCCGCGCCCGCGGACCTTCGAGCTCGGCGCGCTCGAGCTGGTTCCACCGTGCCGCCGCTTCCTCGTAGCGCCGACGGAGACCCCCGTGACCGAGCGCTTCCAGGCGGTGGAGATCGGACCGGTCGCGCTCGAGCGCCTCCGAGAGGAGGAGCGCCTGCCCTTCCTCGAGCGCCACCGCTGCCGCACCCGGATCTCCGGCCCGCGCGTACGCGAACGCAGCGCGGGCTGGAAGCCCCTGCGCGTCGACGAGGCGCAGCTCCTTGTGGCGGCGTAGCAGCTGCGCACGGAACACGCGATCGAGGGCGCGGAGCGCGTACCCGTACGCTTCCGCCGCCTCGCTCCACGCCTCGCGCCCAGCCGCCCACTGCGCCCAGTTCCGCGCTGTGATGAACCCGGACCGTGGCTCCTCGTCGCGCCCGAGGCGGCTGCCTTCGCGAAACGCGGCGATCGCGGCCTGAAGGTCGTTCGGATTTCCGGCGAGCTCGAAGCGGTACTGGAGACCCGTGCCTAGTCCGTTGAGGTAGCCGACACGATCTCGTGACTCGGGCGACACCCGCTCCAAAGCTCCCATCTCCAGCTCGATCGAGCGGTCGAGGACGTCGGCGAGCCGTGTGGAGATGTAGACGGCTTGGAGCGCGTTCGCGAGGTTGGCGTGTCGCGCGGCGGCGAGAGGCGAGTCGTCCGGCGTTTCCTCGAGGGCGCGCTCGAGCGCCTTCGTCGCTGCCAGCAAGTCGTCGAAGTCGCCCGTCCGCTCGTACCGCGTCTGGAGCGCGGCGCCGAGGTTGTTGAGCCCGTTCAGGATCTCAGGCGCGCCAGGCGTCGCGGCCGCTACTGCCCCGTCGATCATCTCGATCGCGCGGTTCAGGTCTTCGATCCCGCCTGCGATCTCGTCTCGCCGCAGCAGCGCCATTCCGATGTTCTGGAGCCGGCTCAGCAGGTACGGCGACCCCGGGGGCGTCACCTCGACCGAGCGGTCGAACGCCTCGACGGCGCGGTCGAGGTCGTCGATGTCGCCGGCGCGGTCGTAGCGGTCGAGCAGCCCCAACCCGAGGTTGTTCAGAAAGGTGCCCAGGTGCGGCGAGTCCGGGGGCGTGGTCCGGACGGCCTCCTCCAGCGCATCCAGTCCCGCTCGGAACCGACGCTCGTCGCCCGTCTCCTTCCCGAGATCCGTCAAGCCGGTACCGAGATTCGTAAGCCGGCCCGCGCGTGCGGGACCGTCGGGCGACGCGTCGACGCCGCCCTGAAAGGCCTCGACCGCCCGCTCGAGATCGGCCACGTCACCGGACAGCTCGAACCGCGCCTGCAGCGCGTTTCCGAGGTTTGTCAACGCACGCGCGAGCCCGTCCCCGGACGGCTCGAGCACGAGAGCGTTGTGATAGTGGCCGAGCGCGAGCTCGAGGTCGTTCGCGTCGCCGCGCGACCAGAATCGCTGGAACCGGACGTTCCCCGCCTCGACGTAAGCGTCGGACCGAATGTCCGCGGATGCGTCCTCCAGTCCTCGATGGGCGAGTACTTGCTCCCAGAGGCCGATCGCCTCGTCCAGCGCGCCGGCCTCGTCCGCGCTGTCGAACCGCTTTCCGGCCGCGTCGGCCTCGCGGATCAGGTGGACGAGCGAGCGCTCCAGCTCGACCCCACCTGCCGGCTCAGACTCACGGCGTCCCACGCTGACCTGGTCGATAATTGTCTCGCACTGCCGTTCAGAACGCGAGCCATCCAGGACGGACTGGAGGGAGAACATGTACGAGCGAGAGGACGTGCTGGCGGCCGCGCGGGCGCTGCTGCCGCAGCTCCCTTCGCTGCTGGGCGACGACGCAGAGGCCGTCGCGCAGGAGCTCGAAAGGCTGCTCCAGCTCGCCGAGGCCGGCGAGGAGGTCGAGAACGACATCCTCGCGCTCTTCGCGCAAGACGAGGCGACTCGGGAATGGGCGCGTCGATTTCTCGAAGAGCGGAGACCGCAAGCCCGAGAGAAGGGGATCGACGACGAGAGCTGGCCGCCCGAGGTCGGCGAGTCGACGATTCGCCGCACGCCGCATCTCCAGGCGCCCGACGCGCTACCGACCACCGCCGGTGCCGAGTTCCGCATCGAGGTGTGGGTGGACACGATGGATCTCGCCGAGACCGAGGAGGGTGAGGAGGTCGTCATCGAGGCGCCCCCGAACGTCCCGTCCGTCACCGTCGGCGTCCTCGCGACGGCAAGTGCGCACTTCGAGCTCGTGGACACACCGTTCAAGCCGCTCCTGATCGAGCGCGATGCCAAATCGTCCGAGCATGTGCCGTTCACGCTCCGGGTGACCGAAGCGGGCGAGCCCGGAGAGGCCGGAATCTCCATCCTGTTCGTCTACAGCGGCCATACGGCGGGCAGCGTCCGCCGCTATTGGGAGTGGGATCCGGACAAAGACTCGGCGGACGCAATCCTCACCCCTCAACCCCTCGCGCCGTCGCTCCCGGTGCGCGTCGATACCGAGCAGCCTCACCTCTCCGTCTATGTCACCGCGCCGACTCGCGACGGCTCGCACTTCATGTGCGCGGTCGCGACGCCATTGATTCCGGGCCTTCGGGAGCCCGACGCGGCGGAGGAGTGGGTCCTGCCCGCCGCGGAACGCGTCGCCGACTTCGTCTCGAGGCGACTGCAGGCGATGCTCGCCGCAACGACCCCCAAGGCGCGGAAGCGGGAGTTGCTCGCAGTTGGTCATGAATTCTGGGACGTCGCGCCCAAGCCTTTCAAACAGGTCCTCGGGCGGCTCCTCGAAGCCGGTTCGACCGTCGAGCACATCTACATCGCCTCGGAAGAGCCGACGATGCCGTGGGAGCTGATCGTCCCGTCGTTCCCGGACGCGGACGGCCTGCCCGTCGATCGTGATCCGCTCGGCGTCGAGTTCGCGATCGGGCGTTGGACCCGCGGTGACTCCAGCTCACCACCGCAGCGGGTGCAGGTGAGCGACAGTCTCGTGGTCGCACCGACCTACGAGCACAAGCCGCTCGATGCGACGAACGAGCTCGCTTTCCTAAAAGAGCACCTCGCCGGAAAGAAGGTCGAGTCGCCCGTAACGGTCGACAGTCTGGACGCATTCTTCGGCAAGAACTCCGCGTCCATCGTCCACTTCGTCTGCCACGGTGCTGCGGGCGTCGAGGACGACGACGCGATCTACCTCGACGCAAACGAAGAGCTGCGCGCAGGCGTCGCCCGCGGAATGGACGGTTTCAAGGCGCTCTGCCGATCCAGACGCCCTCTGATCTTCATCAACTCCTGCGAGGTGGGAAGGCTCGTACCATCGCTCGGCGGCATCGCCGGCTTCCCGAAGACGTTCGCCGAACTCGGAGCGCGCGCGATCATCGCGCCGCTCTGGCCCGTGCGCGACGTCAAGGCCAGCGAAGTCGCACTGGAGCTTTACCGCCGCGCGCTCGACGAGCCGGACCGGACCCTCGCCGAGATCGTCCGTGACGTCCGCGCGCGCGCCTACGAGGTGGATCCGTTCGAGGACTCGTACGCTGCGTACTGCTTCTACGGGGACCCGATGAGTCCACTCGAGCGCCTGCCCGGCTAGGCACGAGCGTCGGCGAGTCCGCGTAACGCGGCCCGCAACTGGTCCCGGTCCCCCTGGAACGGGATCAAGGAGTTGTCCGATGTCGAGCGGCGCACCCTCGCGTCGAATGTCAGCGTGATCCGAGGACAGCGGCGATCCGAGCCGTCCCACCGTGCGCGTGGTCGACCGCGGCATCGGGCAGCACCCCGCCGACGCGCACGCCACGCACGCCGCTCGCCGTCACGTGCGCCATGACGCGGCGGCGACACGCGGGCGGAGCCGCTCGTGCACCGGACGTATCCAGATCAGACAACGAAGGATGGAGCCCTTATGGAGCCCAGCGGGCGCAACTGGTGGCAACTGGTGGCAATCGGACGGGGCGAGAAACGGCCCAGACAAGCAAAAACGTTGCCGTGGGTTGCGACCCGTTGCGATGGTAAGGAATGCGATGAAGAAGGCGTGGGGTACGTAAATCCGTCCGTCATGCTGCTTGGGCGTATTCGTTGATGAGGCGAGCAGGTACAGCAACGAAGCGACCGAGCAACGCCTCCCTCACCCGGATACATCAGAGAGCCGACTCTACGGACCATCACGCCCCTGTGGCACGAGGTCGCCCGCGTTTCAGACGAGCGAGTGGGCGGGCACCACCGCGCATGCGTGGGCCGCTGCCGCGACGTTTCCCTTTTGCTCACACCGAAGCCGCTGCTTTCCGGGGGACGCCGAGGGAACCGCGGCGCGTCCGGCATGAGGTGCCCGTCAGCGGCATCGCGCCTGCACGGCGTTGACAGGGGCG
>WNGB01012780.1_pt1 | contig 11808 bp, 8 predicted proteins | sample 5400681 | NCBI WGS metagenome assembly WNGB01 (sample SAMN13153367, study PRJNA577476) | soil metagenome | isolation source: 115 cm soil or saprolite under grassland replicate 2 | place: USA:California | collected 2016-06-15 | reverse complement strand
AGACGGCGTTACCTCTAGCGCGAGGAACCGCCCACGTCCGGCCACCGGGGGGCCGCCGCCGGCCGCAAGCGTACGAACAGGAAGTCGCGGTCGGGGCTCTCCCAGGCTTCGGGGCGGCCGCTCGCGGCCAAGGCCAGGCGCAGCGCGTCCCCTCTGTCTTCGTAGGCTTTGCGGTTCACGATCAAGCCCACGAAGCCGAAGCCCTCCAGCGCGGCCGCCATCGCCTCCGGCGGCAGCTCTTCCACGCGGCGCTGCCATTCCTCCCGGGGGCGCCCCTTGTCGGAGCCGTAGCTGAAGCGCAGGTGGGTCGTGAAGAGATAGGGACGGAGGTGCTCGTAGTCGGTGGCCTTGCGGACGCGGGGTCCCTCGGGGAAGTCCACGACCGGGAGCATGAAGACCATGGACCCCGGGGGCAGCGTGGCCTCCAGGGACAGCGCGAAGGTCCGGTCCGAAGCCATCGTCCTGCGCGCCTCCGCGACCTGCGCCGCCGGGCTCCCGGGGGGGAACTGGTCGCCGAGGGCGAGGCCCGCGGCGAGGGCGGCGGCGAGCAGGCTCCAGCCGCGCCGCTGCGTCCAGCGGGCCCGCGAGAGACGCCCGGCCGACCAGAGCAGCACCAGGGCGAGCATCCAGACGCTGTAGCGGTTCGTGCCCCGGAACCAGGCGAAGCCGAGCGCGCCCAGGAGGCCGTTGAGCCCGCCCACCACCGAGTAGGCGAAGATCCAGGCCACCGCGATCAGGGCCCCGGGCAAGAAGCCTCTCCGCTTCTGCAGGTAACCGCGAAAGGAGGAGAGGCACATCCACGCCAGTCCGGCGATGCCGGCCAGGCCCAGGTAGGCCGAGCCCATCTCACCGCGGTAGAGAGCCCCTTCCGCGTAGGCGACGGCGAGCGACGGCCAGGGGGCGAGGCCCCACCCGGGCGCGGGCAGCAGCAGCTCGATGGGCTTGAGGGCGTAGCGCTCCAGGTTCCCGTAGGGCCGCAGCGGGCTCGGGAGGCCCCCGCCCCGGGCCCAGTTGGAGGCGAGCACGTTGGCGCTGTCCGCGAGCGCGGCTCCGGCGAGCGCGAGGAGAAGCACCCAGGGGCCGAGCACGAGGCTCCGCTTCCGACCGCGCAGGACCTGCGCGACGCCTGCGAGGGCGAGGAACTGGGCGAGGAGGCCGACGTAGTAGGTATTGTGCAGCCCCGCCACCACCACGATCGCGACGCCGATCCAGAAGCGGCGCGAGCCCACGGGAATCCCCCGCCGGCCGAAGCCCCAGCTCACGAGCAGGATCGCCAGGGGGACGGGCCAGCAGTACGTCAGGTTCAGGTGGTCCAGCGAACGGTAGAAGAGGTAGGGCGAGAACGCGAAGGCGCCGGCCCCCGCGAGAGCCCACTCGGGACGGACCCGGAAGTGGCGGGCCACCCCGTAGAAGGAACAGGCGGCCAGCACGTGGGCGAGGAGCAGGACGAAGTTGGACGCGGCGAAGAGGCCGAAGGCGCGGGCCAGCCCGCCCGCGATCCAGAGCTGGAGCTTGTGCTGCCGGAGGAAATCGGGGACCTCGTTCCAGCTTGCGCCGAAGGGCGCGCCCAGCTCGGGGACGGTGAGTGGGAAAAACGGCACGACGTGCCCGTCCTGCGCGACCTTCAGCGTAGCCAGGATGAACCAGGCGTCGCCGTAGTAGCGGACGGGTGTGGCCCAGGCCTCGCGGCTCGTGCGGCCGTAGGCCAAGCACCAGAGGGCGGCGACGAAGACGGAGAGGAGGGCGGCCCGGAGCACGTCCCGCTTCATTCCTCGACCCCCCACCCTGTCCCTCCCCACGTAGGGGGAGGGGACCGCTGCTTCACGTCCGACGCCGCGCCAAGCATACCGAAAACGCCGCGTGCTACCATCCGCCGACGCTCGCGGCCGGGCCCCTCCCGAGGAGACATGAAGCGCCCTTCTCCGACCAAGCTCGCCGCCGCCGGAGCGGGGCTGCTGGTGGCGCTTCTCTACGTGAGCCCTGTCCTTCGCGACGTCCTGCACACCGGTCTGGACTGGCCCATCTGGATCCAACACCGCGAGGGCGCCTCCCTGACCACTTACGGGAAGTGGTGGGTGATGGCGCCCCATCGGTACCTGACCGACGCCTTCTCCGGCGACTTCCCCACGTATTACCCGAGCCTTTCCGACACCCTGATCAACGTCATCGCCGCCCTGGGATCGTGGCCGGCCATGACGGTCCAGGCCGTGATCTACGGCCCTCTCCTGGGAGGTCTGTTCCTCTGGCTCAACTACGCTTCGATCGCCCGCGTGGTCCGCGATCCGACGGTCGCGCTGGGGGCGAGCCTCATCCTCTCGCTGGGGGGGAGCTCCGGGCTCGCGCGCTGGCTCGACCCCGCCCTCGAGTACCATCTCTCCTTCTACCTCCATGTGCCCTTTCAGGCCCTCTCCCTGGGCTCGGGCCAGAGCCTGGGCTGGGTGCTCTTCCTTCCCTGCCTCTGCCTCACGTACCTGGCCTACCGAGAGTTCACCGTGCTGCGGGCCATGGGCTCCGGGGCCTGCCTCGGCTTCCTGCTCCAGGTCCACACTCTCACCTTCATCAACGCGGCCTTCGTCCAGCTCGTCTACCTGACCCTCAGCAACGCCCTCGAGCGCCCGCGGGACCGGGGATGGAAGATCTGGGCGATCTCGATCGGCGTCATCGCCGTCTCCTTCGCGGGCTACACGGCGGCGCGCCGGCCCTTCTCCGTCCTGAGCCTCGTCGCGTTCGGCTCGCTGGCCCTCCTGGCCGACTTCCTGCACGATCCGGCGAAGCGCTTCTACGCCTGGAGCTATGGAACCGCCGGCCTGGTCGCCGCGCCCTACCTGCTGGCGCTGGCCCGGAACGCCCGGGGGGCCGCGGCCCTGCAGGAGGCGTGGGTGCCGGGCTTGGCGGTGGGGACCTTTGACCTGCTCCTGTTCTTCGCCGCGTACGGGCTCGCCGCGGCCCTGGCCTACGCCACGTGCCGCGACCGGCCGGTCCTCCTCTGGGTCTCCTCCGTCCTGGCGGGAACGCTCTTCCTGGCCTTCAACCATCTCTGGGGCTGGAGCAACCATCCCTACCGCTTCGCCATCCACCTGATCTTTCCGCTCGGGATCCTGGCCGCGCTGGGACTGCGCCACGGACCGCGCCGCCTGGCGGTTGGCCTGGGGGCATGGCTGGGCCTCCTGATGCTCTGGAACGCGTGGAGCTTCCTGGCCGGCGACCGCGTCTGGATCACCTTTCGGGTGGGCAGCCTGGAGCGCGCGGCGTTCCTGGGGCGCGTACGAGAGGAGACCACCGCCAGGGAGCGCAGCGGGGTTCGCATCCTGAATCCCCCCGAGATGGACTATCCCAACGGTCTCTTTCAGAGCACAGTGCTCATGAACTACTCGCGCATCCCCGCGTTCATCCCCGACTACCGGTATCTCCTGGGGCGGGAGCGCTACTACAACCGGATGGGCGTCTTCTGCTTCCTCTTCCCCGGGTATCCGAACTACGACCTGCCGTACGGGCGCCGTGCATGCGAGGAGCAGCTCGACCCGGAGCCGGAAGTGCTGGAGATCCTGGACCCCCGCCTCAAGACCGGCATCCTGCCCCTGTACTCCATCGGCCTGGCGGGAGCCGTGGGCGGGCCGTTCGCCATTTTCCTGAAGGAAGCCGGCGCCACTTACGGGTGGCCGATCCTGGGCAAGACCGAGGGCAACGTCGCTCTCCTGGAGACCGAAGTGGCGCCCCTCCCCGGAGTGGCCCGGCTCGGCCCCGGGTCCTTTGGTCCCACGGGCCTCGATCTGGACGTCGAGACGGACGCATCCGGCCGGCAACTCGTGATCTTGGGCGGCCGGCACCTGGCGGATCGCGCGCAACGCATCGAGATCGACGATCGTCCGCTCCAGGGAGTGGTCCGGTCGCCCAACTGGGCGGTCGGCGGCCAGGAGGTGGCCGCCGGCCGTCATCGCCTTCACCTCGCCTGGCAAAAGCCCGACTACTTACTGGAGAGCGACTTCCTGTACTTCGCCAGCGTCATTCAGGAGGCATGGGCGGGCCGGTACGTAAGGCTCCCTCACGACTTACGGGCAGTGGTGGGTGAAGGCACTCCCACCGCTGACCGACGGCTCGTCCGGGGAGTGTCGCTTCCTGCGTCCTTCTGAGCGGATGACGTCCAGAACCGCCCGGGCGTGACCCCCCGCCCCGATCACGAGTATCCGCTCCTCCGTTCCCATCCCGGCTTCTCCGCCCTCGGGACCGGCCTTTGAGCGTCGTCGCCGACGAACTTCTCGCTCCGCCTGATCCTCCGGCAGCCTAGACTTCCGGCGGCGTTTCGGTCAAGTTGCAGCGGTGCCGCCGAGAAGAGGAATCGTCGTCGAGAGGACCTCCACGCGGGGGTGAGCCTTTGGGCGTGAGCGGCCGTGCCGGAGAACCGACGATGAGCGCGAGGATGACCGTTTGGCTGCTCGCGGCGGCAACGATCGGGCTGGGCGGCGCTTCCCTCTGGCTCGGGCAGGACTTCAACTGGGACCTGCTCAACTACCACTACTACGACGGCTTCGCATTCCTGCACGGCCGCCTCGACCGCGACATCGTGCCCGCAGGCATCCAGACCTACCTGCCTCCCCTGCTCCACGTCTTCCACTATCTGGGCATTGCCCACCTACCGCCGCGCCTCTTTGGTTTCCTGCTCGGGGCGCTGCACGGGCTGAACATACCCCTCTTGTTCCTGCTCGGACGCTGCGTGCTCTTGCAAACGGACCCGCGGCCGGCGAGGACGATCGCGCTCGTGGCCGCCCTCCTCGGGGCGATCGGGCCGGCCGCCGTCTCGATGCTGGGCACCAGCTTCGGAGACAACCTCGTGACGATCCCGGCGCTGCTGGCTCTCGTGATCGTGTTGCGGTACCGGGAGGAAGAGGGGAGCTCGGGACGGCCCGATCGGCGCCTGCTCGCAGCGGGGATTCTGGCCGGCGTCGCCACCGGCTTGAAACTGACGATGGCCGTGTACCACGTCGCTTTATTTCTCGCGGCCTTCGTGCGGTTGCGCAGGAGCGATTCACGTTGGCCGGGTCTCGGCCTCATCGGGCTCGGCAGTCTCCTCGGCTTTGCGCCCACCGGCGGATTCTGGGCGGGGAGGCTTTTCCGGCGCCTGGGCAACCCCGTGTTTCCCTTCGCCAACGCCCTCTTTCGCTCCGACTTCTACGCGCACGAGAACTTCGTGAGCGACCGCTACGTGGCCCGGACGCCCTGGGACCTCGTCCGACCAGTCGTCGACGCCGCCCTGGGCCGGCCGGAGCGCCTCCAGGAGATCGCGCTGCGCGATGGCCGCCTTCTTCTCGTGCTCACGGCGGCGATCTTGTCTCTGGCCCTCGTGGCCCTCCGCCCCCCCTTGCTCCGACGCGGCAAGGGCGCCGGTCCACCGCTCGATCCGCGAGAGAAGGCCTTGCTGCTTTACTGGTTCACCGCGTACCTGCTGTGGGCGCAGTTCCTGCCGTACTATCGCTACTTCGCCCTCCTCGAATTCACGGCGCCGCTCGTGGCTTTCGTCCTGCTGCGCCGCCTCGTCCCCAGCCCGCAGTTATCACGCTTGGTGTGGCCGGTTGCCCTCGTCCTGGCCCTCACGACGCGCTCGGGTTCCTGGGGCCGTCGTCCCTGGCAGGACGGCTGGTTGGAGCTGCCGGTTCTGCGGCTCGGCCTGCAGCCGAACAGCATGGTGCTGCTCGTGGGCCAGCCGATCTCCTTTGCGATCCCGTCGTTTCGGGAGGACGCCCGCTTCATTCACCTCACCGCGGTCGACTCCTTCGGGGCGCCGCAGAAGTGGAAGGAGCGGATCGCCGGAGCCATCGCCGGCCACCGGGGGCCCTTCCTGCTTCTCTCGAACTTCGAGTACTCCCGCGCCGCGGGAGAGGCGCGGGCCGCCGCCTTCGGCCTGCTTGCGACCCCCAACTGCGAACCCATCCGACGCGACCCTCTGCGCCTCCGCCTCTGCGAGCTCCAACGACAGCCACCATGAGGCTTCTGCAGATGTTGCTTCCTTGACGGTGCGATCCCCCTCGAGCCGGGACGGCGGATCCTCGACGTCGGCTGCGGCCCCTGCCTCTACTGGCGAGAAATCGTCCGGCTCAAGCCCGCCCGACGATGCGATCTGGATGGGCTTCGAGATCGCCAAGAGCCTTCCCTACCGGAAGCGAATGCCCCTGCCCCTCGAGGAGCTGCTGCCGAGCTACATCGATTTCTGACCACGGCCGGGAGCCCGGCGAACCCGCCTTCCCGCAACCTCAGTCGCCGGCTCCCACGCGCTCGAACAGATAGTACTCGGCCTTGCTGTACACCAGGCGGTAGTCACGGTTGGTGAGCATCCACTCGTGAATCGCCCGCATCCGGCGCGGCCCGATGGCCGGTTGGCGAGGCCTCAGCTGATAAAGGACATAGTCCGGGCGCAGGGTGCCCGCCTGCATGCTCTGCCAGTCCCGATGGAAACCGTAGGTTCGGTGCCGCACTCGCGCGTACGTGGTCAGGTTGAAGTCCGCGATGACGCTGGTGTCCGGCCTCATGCGATGCTTCAGGATGTCCCAACCCACCCGGTAGTGCTCCTGAGCGCCATCGCCCCGCCGCTCGGCATCCTGGTACACTGTGTATAGATTGGGACTCCTCTCCAAGCCCTCGGGAAGCCTCAGGTTACCCAGCACGCTCATCCCGAAGAGAAGTGCCCCGCGAGGATCGCACATCCTCTAGGTAGGCGCTCCCTGAGCCCAGTGCGGATTCTCAGCCGGTGGGCAGGGGAGAGCAGGTGGGGAGGGCAGGAAGCGGCCCACCAGCTCCCCCACCTCCAGCCCCGCCATCTGGAAGGCCTCGGCGCAGGAGACGTGCGACAAGGGGGGCAGGCCCAGCACGCCGACAACACCGACGAGTATCGACCGTCTTGAAGGCATGGACACAGCCACGAGTGTAACCGATGACCCTGGCACCTCAGATCATGGCCGACCGGCGTACCGTCTCCTTGTGCTGCCGGTAGAATGCCACGAGCTTGGGGAGGTAGTCGGCCAGGCTCGGGCACTCGATGCCCAGCGCGGCCAGCTCCCGAGTTGCCTGGGTCGCGTCGTGGCGCACCGGGTCGTCGAAGTAGTCCAGGGCCTCGGGGGGTAGACCGAAGAAGTTCTGCACCGGCCTCGGTGTGAAGAAGGCCTTGGCCATCGCGATCGGCACCGGCACGTAGACGAACTTCTTGCCGATGGCCCTGGCGAACATCTGGGCGATCTCGACCGCCGAGTGCGGCTTCGGGTCCGTCAGGTGGTACGTCTTGCCCAGGCTCTCCGGGACGGCCGAGAGCCGGGCCAGCGCCTCCACCACGAAGTCCACCGGAACCACGTTGACGGTGCCCAAGCCCGACCCGAGCCGCGCGAACAGGCCGCGGGAAGGCAGACGCTCCATGGCCCGCAGGACGAAGTAGGGGCCGTCGAACTTGGCGGTCTCGCCGGTCTTCGAGTCCCCCACCACCACGCCCGGCCGGTAGATGGTGCGCGGGACGCGGCTCTTGACCACCTCCACCTCGGCCTGGAACTTCGTCTCCTCGTAATGGTTCTTGAAGCCCTGCCCCACGTCGAGGTCCGTCTCCTTGAAGACACCGCGCGCCCTCCCCGAGACGTAGGCGGTGGAGACGTACTGCAGCCGCTCGAACTGCGGCGCGTCCTCCACGAACTCGAGGACGTTCTTCGTCCCCTCGACGTTGATGCGCCGGCCCACCTCGCGGGAGACCGTGAGGTCGTAAACCGCGGCCAGGTGGTACGCCTCCTTCAGCAACCCGCGCAGCTCCTTTGCTCGCCGGCCCTCGATGCCGAGCCCCCGCACGGTGATGTCACCCACCACGAGGCCGATCCGGCCCCGTGCGTGGCCGTGCTTCCCCTCGAGGGTCGCCACCGCCTGGCGTGCCGCGCCCAGAAACTTCTCCTGCACCAGGCATTCGATCCTTGTGTGGGGCTTCAGCTCGAGGATCCGCGGCAGCAGGCGCATCCCGATGAAGCCGGGGAAGCCGGGGAAGAGGATCGTCTCCGCCATGGCCGTCAGCCCGAGCCGAGGGCTGGACGGCCCGAACCAGCGGGACAGCAGTCTTCGGGGCAGACGTCGGGGACGGGGCCAAGCGTTCCGAGGGCAGGCCGTTCTGGTGCCCCGCGCTGCCGCTCCTCGACCAGCTCCCGCACCATGGACACGAAACGCGGGTGGGACCCCGCCGTGCCGGCGCGCACCAGGTTCAGGCCCAGCTCCTCGGCCCTCCCTCGCGCTTCGAGGTCCAGGTCGTATCGGACCTCCATGTGGTCGGAGACGAAGCCGATGGGCGCCACCACCACGTCGGTCGCCCCCTGGTCGCGCAGCACCCGCAGATGATCCAGGATGTCCGGCTCCAGCCACGGCTGGTGGAGCGCCCCGCTGCGGCTCTGATATGCGAGCCCCCATTCGGCCCGCCCGGCTCCCGCGGCCACCAGCCGGCACGCCTCCTCAAGCTGCGCCACATAGGCGCAGCCCGAGGCCATGGCGAGGGGGATGCTGTGGGCGGTGAACGCGAGTCGGGCCGCGCCGCGCCGTCCGGCGGGGAGCTCCTCAAAAGCCGCGCGCACCCGGTCGCTCATCGCCTCGATGAAGCCGGGGTGGTTGTAGAAGACGCGGACCTTGTCGATGCGGGGGGCCCGCTCCCCCACCGCCGCCCGGGCCTTCGCGATGTCCTCGAGGTACTGGCCGCAGCTCGAGTACGAGCTGAAGGCGGAGGTGACGAAGGCGATCGCGCGGGAGATCCCGTCGTCGGCCATCCGCTTCATGGTGTCGGGGAGCAGCGGGTGCCAGTTGCGGTTGCCCCAGTAGACGGGCAGGCGGAGGCCATGCCGATCGAACTCGGCGCGCAGGGCCCCGAGCAGCGCCCGGTTCTGGGCATTGATCGGGCTCACCCCAGAGAAGCGCTCGTAGTGGGCGGCCACCGCGCGCAGGCGCTCCGGTAGGACGCTCCGGCCCCGGAGGACGTTCTCGAGAAACGGCATCACGTCTTCCATCCGCTCGGGACCACCGAACGAAACGAGCAGGAAGGCGTCGTAGGACGGCATCCGAGCCCATGCTACCAGAGCATGACCGGCCCCCTCACTCGCGCGGCCGGTGGTGGCGCGCCGCCTTGTGGATCGCGCGCCACCGGGCCTTCTGCGCGCGCTGCAGGCCGAGATCGGCCTTGACCTCGAGGTGCCGCAGCTCGGCCTGGAGCTTGTGGTGGCTGAGCAGGCGCTCCTCGGCCAGCTCGCCCGCCACGACCGCCGCCCGCACCGCGCAGCCCGGCTCACCGCCATGACGACAGTCCCGGAACCGGCAGCCCTCGGCCAGGCGCGCCACATCGTCGAACGCGCTGGCCAGGCCCTCCTCGGTGGCCCAGAGCTGGATCTCGCGCAGGCCAGGGGTGTCCACCAGCACCGCCCCCCCCGGCAGCACGACCAGCTCGCGGTAGGTGGTGGTGTGCCGGCCGCGCTGGTCGTGGGACCGTACCTCCGAGGTGGGTTGCCGATCCTCGCCGAGCAGCCGGTTCACGAGCGTCGACTTGCCCACTCCCGACGAGCCGAGCAGCGCCACCGTGCGGCCGGACGCGAGGTACGGCTCGAGGGCTTCGATGCCGTCCCCGCGACGGGCCGAGACGACGTGGACGGAAACCCCCGGCGCCGCCGCCTCCATCTCGAGCCGCCGCGCGTCGACGTCGCCGCCCAGGTCGGCCTTGTTCAACAACACGACCGGCGAGGCGCCGCTCTCCCAGGCCAGAACGAGCGCGCGCTCGATGCGGCGTGGGTTGAAGTCGCCGTCCAGGCCCGCGACCAGGAAGACGGTGTCGACGTTGGCCGCCAGCACCTGGGGTTCGGTCGTGGAGCCGGCCGCCTTGCGCAGGAAGGCGCTCTTCCGCGGAAGGACGGCGTGGACCTGGGCCCGCTCCTCCCCGGGGCGCGGCCGGAGCGCGACCCAGTCGCCCACCGCCGGGAAGTCCTCCGGCCCGCGGGCCTCGTGGCGAAGGCGCCCCGTCACCTCCGCGAGCCACTCGCCGTCGCGGGTCAGGACGTGATAGAGGTGCGTATGCGCGGCCGAGACGCGGCCGGGGATGAGACCGGCGCTCCCGAACGCTTCGAACGCCTCCTCGAGGGAGGAGGTCCAGCCCAGCCTATCGAGTTCCAAGAGAAGCTCTCCGCGGACAGACGAACCCTGGTCGAGGAGCCGCTGGGGGCGGCTGCGCCCTCAGCGAGGGCGTCAGACCCGGATTGCGGAGAGCGTCGTCAGAGGCACCCGTGGAGAGCGTAGCATCGACGGGCGTCCGGGCACAAGGCGCGGCTCAGGCGCGGCTCAGCCCTTCCTTCGGCGGAAGTCCGCCATGAACTGGACGAGCGCTTCGACCGCGGCGGGAGGCAAGGCGTTGTAGAGCGACGCGCGCAGGCCGCCCACCGAGCGGTGCCCCTTCAGGCCGTCGAGGCCCGCGGCCGTGGCCTCCTTCGCGAACGCCTGCTCCAGCTCTTCCGAAGGCAGCCGGAACGTGACGTTCATGCGCGAGCGGCTCTCGGGGCGGGCGTGGCCGCGGTAGAAGCCGCCGCTCTCGTCGATCGCCCGGTAGAGGGACGCGGCCTTGGCCGTGTTGCGCCGCTCGATCTCGGCGAGGCCACCGAGGCCGCGCAGCCAATGGACGACCAGGCCCACCACGTAGATCGCAAAGCAGGGCGGGGTGTTGTAGAGCGACTTGTTCTCGGCCAGCAGCCGGTAATCGAGCATCGCGGGCAATCCCTCGGGCGTCCGCTCCAGCAGGTCGCGGCGCACGATCACGAGCGTCACCCCCGCCGGCCCGAGGTTCTTCTGGGCCCCCGCGTAGATGAGCCCGTACTTCGACACTTCCAGGGGCCGGCTCAGCGCGTCGGAGGACGCATCGCAGACCAGGGGTACCCCATCCGGCGGCCGGGGCTCGGTGAACCACTCCGTCCCGTAGATCGTGTTGTTGGATGTGAAGTGCAGGTAGGCCGCCTTCGAGTCGCCCTCCACCTCGCCCGCGGCCGGGACATGGTCGAACCCCGAGTCCCCGGTCGAGGCGGCCACGCGGACCGCCCCCAGCTTCTCCGCCTCCTTGAGGGCGGCCTTCGACCAGTGACCGGTGATGACGTAGTCCGCGGAGGCCCCAGCAGGGCGCGGAGGTCGGCTTCCGCCCGCTGGATGATGCCCTCGAAGGCGGCCGAGCGGTGGCTCAGCTCCATCACGGACATCCCGCCCCCCGCGTAGCTCAGGAGCTCGGCCTGGACCTGCTCCAGCACCACCTCCGGCAGGACGGCGGGCCCCGCGCCGAAATTATGGATGCGCGCTGTCCGGGTCTCCGTCGTCGCCCCGATCTTCATCGACCCCCCAAACCATCCCGATCCTTCATCGACCCCGCCCGATCATTCATCGACCCCCCCTCCTACCCTCCCCCACGTAGGGGGGAGGGAATGCTGCTACACCTGAAGTTCCGCACTTCCCGGCATTCTAGCCCGGCGGGACCGGCATCCCGCGATTCTTAACGAAACCTTGGGGTGCTTTCGGTCGTCTTATTCGGAAACGGGAGGTCTGCCCCCGACCGGCCCGGCTTCGCGGGGTGGGTCTGTCCCGAGATGCGCGAGTGCGTCCCGAGGAGCGAGCGGGACGGTTTGCCGAGGGGTCGATGCCAGAGGAGCCGAGCGTGGAGTCTCCCCGTCCGAGCCTGAAGGCGCTGCTCGAGGCTTACGAGCGGCGTCTCATCGAGTCGGCCCTGGCCGCCACCCATGGCAACCAGCGCCGGGCGGCGCAGGCCCTGGGCCTGCTGCCCACCACCCTGCA
>WNGB01012440.1_pt1 | contig 11808 bp, 10 predicted proteins | sample 5400681 | NCBI WGS metagenome assembly WNGB01 (sample SAMN13153367, study PRJNA577476) | soil metagenome | isolation source: 115 cm soil or saprolite under grassland replicate 2 | place: USA:California | collected 2016-06-15 | reverse complement strand
GCACCGGTCAGCTCGCCGGGAGCGCGGACGAGCCGCATCCCCTTGCCGCCGCCGCCCAAGGCCGCCTTGATCATGATCGGGTAACCGACCTCGGCCGCGCTGCGGGCGGCCTCGGCGTCGTCGCTGACCGGCCTCTCCGTCCCGGGCACCACGGGCACCTTCATCCGGATGGCCACCCGGCGCGCGGCCATCTTGTCTCCCATGGAGCGGATGGCGGCCGGGGGCGGGCCGATGAAGACGAGGCGCCGTGAAGCGACTCCCGGTCGGCCTCGGAGAAGACGGCGACGGCGGCGATGCCCATCTCGCGGCAGGCCCGGATGACCCGGACGGCGATCTCGCCGCGATTGGCGATGAGGACCTTCCCGAAGGGGAACGTCACGGCGCACGCATGATAGCAGGAGTGTTACGAGGGGGCAACGCGGAACAGCCTAGCTGGGATTATTCACGAGCATGATCGCGAGACCGGGCCGGCGCCAGGACCCGCACGGACACACGCTCCGCGGCGTCACTCCGCGGCGCGGAGGCGGAAGCGCTGGATCTTCCCCGTCGGCGTCTTGGGCAGGTCGGCCACGAACTCGACCCACCGCGGCGCCTTGTACCCCGCGAGTCGATGCTTGACGAGCTCACGCAGCTCAACCGCCAGCGCCTCGCCCGCCACCGCGCCCGCCTTCAGCACGCAAAAGGCCCGCGGCTTGGTCAGCCCGTCCGTGTCCTCGTCACCGATGACGGCGGCTTCGAGCACCGCGGGATGCTCCACGAGGCAGGCCTCCACCTCGGCCGGGGCGACCCACATGCCGCCCACCTTGAGCATGTCGTCGGTCCGCCCGCAGAAGTAGAAGTAGGCGTCGCCGTCCTGGTAGAACATGTCTCCCGTCTTCAGCCACTCGCCGAGCATCGTGGCCTTGCTGCGTTCGTGGCGGTTCCAGTAGTACGGCGCCGTCGAATCGCCCTTGATGAGCAGGTGCCCGACCGTCCCCGGCGCCACCGGGCGCCCCTCGTCGTCCACCACCCGCGCTTCGAAGCCCGGGACGATCTCGCCGCTGGAGCCGGGCCGCACCCGACCCGGCCGGTTGGCGATGAAGTCGTGGAGCGCCTCCGTCGAGCCCACGACGTCCAGCAGCTCGTGGCCGAAGCGCGATCTCCAGGCGTGGAAGAGCGCCGGGGGAAGCGCCTCGCCCGAGGAGACGCAGAGCCTGAGCGAGGAGAGATCGAATCGCCGCTGGGCGCCCTCGATCTGGAGCAGGCGCGCGTACACGGTGGGCACGGTAAAGAGGAGCGTCGGCCGCTCGGCATGGATCAGCTCGAAGATCCTCGACGGCTCGGGGCGCTCGGGGGCCAGGAGCGAGGCCGCGCCCACGCGCGCGGGGAAGTACAGCGCGTTGCCCAGCCCGAAGGCGAAGTAGAGCTTGGAGACGGAGAAGATCAGGTCATCGGCGCCGATGCCGAAGATCCCCTGGCCGACCAGCTCGGCGGCGTACACGAGGTCGTGATGCAGGTGGACGGCCGCCTTGGGCTGGCCGGTGGAGCCCGAGGTGTAGCCCCAGAGCGCGGCGTCGTCGCGGCTCGTGTCCGCGGCCTCGAGCTCCGGGGAGGCGCGCTCCAGCAGGCGCTCGTACGCGAGGGCGCCTCGCCGGGCCCGGCCCACCGCGACGACGGCGGAGAGCCAGGGACAGCGCTCGCGCACCGCGAGGATCCTCGGCGCCACCGCGTCGCTCGCGATGACGGCCCGCGCCCGGCTGTCGTTGAGCAGGAAGGCGTAGTCGGAGGACTGGAGGGTGTCGCCCACGGGAACGGGGACGGCGCCGATCTTCATGGCACCCCAGAATGCCTCGGCGAACTCTGGGCAATCGGGCAGGGCGAGGAGGATGCGGTGCTCGATGTCGATGCCCCGCAACCGGAGCGCGTTGCCGAGCCGGTTGGCGCGCAGGCCGATCTCCTGGTAGGTCACGCCGCGCCCCGCGTAGCGGAATGCCGTGCGCCCGCCCCGCCCTTCGTGCAGATGGCGGTCGAGGAAGAAAGCGGCGGCATTGAAGCGCTCGGGGACGTGGACCGCGGCCGTCATGGGGCGTGACTCCTTCAGGTGATACCCCAGACCGCCTCCGCGCGCAACCCGCGCGCCGGCAAGCCGGCCGGACCGTCGGGGCGCACCTGTATACTTTGACGGGAGATGGACGATCTCCTCGCCGCGCGCTCCCAGATGGCGATGTCGCTGGCCTTCCACATCGTCTTCGCGGTGGTCGGGATCGGCATGCCCGCCCTCATGGTCATCGCCGAGCAGCGGTGGCACCGCACCGGGGACGCGATCTACCTCGAGCTGGCCAGGCGCTGGGCCAAGGGCACCGCCATCCTCTTCGCGGTGGGGGCGGTCTCGGGGACGGTCCTGAGCTTCGAGCTGGGACTCCTCTGGCCCGGCTTCATGGCCTGGGCAGGGCCGATCATCGGGCTGCCCTTCGCCCTCGAGGGCTTCGCGTTCTTCACCGAGGCGATCTTCCTGGGCGTGTACCTCTACGGCTGGGAGCGCATCTCCCCGCGCGCGCATCTCGCGGCCGGGATCCTGGTCGCGCTGAGCGGGGCCCTGTCCGGCATCTTCGTCGTGATCGCCAATGCCTGGATGAACGCGCCCGTGGGATTCGAGCTGGCCGACGGCCGCCCGGTGAACATCGACCCGATCGCCGCCATGATGAGCCCGGCCTCCCTTCCCCAGACGCTGCACATGACGCTCGCCGCCTATGCCTCGACCGGGCTCGTGGTGGCGGGGATCCACGCCTTTTTCCTGCTGCGCGATCCGCGGAACGCCTTTCACCGGCGTGCCCTCGCCGTGGCGCTGCTGGTGGGCAGCCCGGCAGCTCTCCTGCAGCCCCTGTCGGGCGACCTGAGCGCGCGCTTCGTCGCGCGCTGGCAGCCGGCCAAGCTCGCCGCCATGGAGGGGCAATTCAGGACCGAGGCCGGCGCCCCGCTCCGGATAGGCGGGATCCCCGATGAGCGCGCGGGGAAGACCCGCTACGCCATCGAGATCCCGCGCCTCCTCTCCCTCCTCGCCTTCCATGACCGCGATGCGGTCGTAAAGGGGCTCGATGCCTTCCCGCGCGACCAGTGGCCGCCGGTCGCCCTCGTCCACGTCGCCTTCCAGGTCATGGTGGGGCTCGGGTCGTTCATGGCGGTGGTGGCCGCCTGGGCCCTGCTCCTCGCGTGGCGCATTCGTGGGCTGCCCACGCATCCCTGGCTCCTCGGCGCGCTCGTGGCGGCGGCGCCGATGGGATTCGTCTGCACCGAAGCGGGCTGGGTGGTCACCGAGGCGGGACGCCAGCCGTGGATCGTCTACAACGTGGTCAAGACGGCGGATGCCGTGACGCCCATGCCCGCGCTCATCATCCCGTTCACGGTCTTCACGGCGCTCTACCTCTTCCTCGGCGTCATCGTGGCGTCGCTCCTCTACCGGCAGGTGCTGAAGAGCCCCGCGGTCGTCGAAGATCCGCGCGCCGCGCCGCCCGAGCGGAGCGAGCCGTGACCGATCTCCTCACGCTCCCGAACGCGCTCGCAGGGCTAACGGTGGTGGCGCTCAACGGCTACGTCCTCCTGGGCGGCGCCGACTTCGGCGGCGGCATCTGGGATCTCCTGGCTTCCGGGCCGCGACGCGAGCGTCAGCGGGCGCTGATCGCCGCCGCGATCGGGCCCATCTGGGAGGCGAACCATGTCTGGCTCATCATCGTGGTCGTCCTACTGTTCACCTGCTTCCCGTCCGCCTTCGCCGAGCTGGCGATCACGCTTCACATCCCGCTCACGCTCATGCTCATCGGGATCGTGCTCCGCGGCTCCGCCTTCACGTTCCGGGCGCACCACGACGGCGGAGGCCCGAGCCAGCTCTACTGGGGCCGGGCCTTCGCGATCTCGAGCGTCGTGACGCCGCTGCTCCTCGGCGTCTGCGTGGGCGCCCTCGCCTCCGGCGGCGTGCCGCGCCAGGAGCGCGCGGGCTTTCACGACGTCTTCATCGGCCCGTGGCTGACACCGTTCGCCTTCGGCGTGGGCGGGCTCGCTCTCGCGCTCTTCGCCTTTCTGGCGGCCGTTTATCTTACCGTGGAGGCGCCCGACGGTGACCTGCGCGAGGACTTCCGCCGGCGCGCGCTCGGGGGCGCGGCGGCCGTGTTCGCCGCGGCCATGGGCGTGCTCGGCCTCTCCTGGGGCGAGGCGCCGCTGATGCGCTACGGGCTCACCGCGACGCCGTGGGCGCTGGCGCTCCACGTGGCCACCGGCCTCGCAGCGGTGAGCGCGATCGGGGCGTTGTGGACCCGACGCTACCGCGTGGCCCGCGTGGCGGCCGCCACGCAGGTCTCGCTCATCCTGTGGGGCTGGGCGCTCGCGCAGTATCCGTACCTGGCGCCGCCCACGCTCACCATCGCCGGCGCGGCGGCCCCGCGCCTCACCTTCACCCTCGTCCTGTGGGCGCTCGCGGCGGGGGCGCTCGTGCTCTTTCCCTCGCTCGCCTACCTCTTCAAGATCTTCAAGGGCCGGCCGCGCTGAGCCCGTTCACCGCGACGGGGCCGCGACCGCCGGCGGCTTGAGGAGCCAGAGACAAAGCGGGCACAGGACATCGTTGCCCCCGCGGGCCGCGGTGGCGGCCACGAAGAACGGGCGCGCCCTCCTCCTCTACCCGGCGGCGACCGCGGGCATGTCAGGCGCGCCTCTCAGGCTCGAGCGACCGAAGGAACGCTTGGAGCCCGGCGACGAACTCATCGGGCCGGCTCGGCGAGATGACCACGAGGCCGGCCGTGGTGTGCAGGTAGACGAGATCGCGAGTGTTGGTGATGACGAGGTAGTGCCAGCCGGTTCGCGGATTCCAGCGCCAGCCGTGGGAGCCGAAGAGCCCGTTCAATCCCAGCGCCAGCACCCCGCCGATGCGGCGGGGCTTGCGGTCGCAGCCCAGGATGGCCGCATAGGGCAACAGGCGCGGCAGCCAGCGCCGCTCGAGCCGCACGCCCGCTTCTTCCAGAGTGAACCCCGACGGCGCCAGGCCCTGGATGGCCCAGAGCCCGCACAGGAAGGGCAGGGGCAGGATGAGCAGGCTCGGATCGCCGGAGGTCGCGACGAGGACGACGGAGAGAATGAACGGCGCGCCGAAGCCGAGCCCGATGCCGAACACGCCCGTGATGACGCGCTGGCGACCCCCGAGCACTGCCGGGAAGCTCAGCTCCCTCGCCCCGCCGGGGAGAGGGTGGGGTGAGGGGTTCCCCGTCACGGCCTAGGAAACTCGGAGGGGGGCTTCGCCCCCCTTCCGAACCTCCCCCCAGGATGCAGTGCGAGCCGCAGGACGTCGCGGGGCTGGGGCCCCGCCGTCCGAGGCGAGCGATCCGGAAGGTCGAGCCGCAGGACGCGGCAGGGGCTGGGGCCCCGCCGTCCGAGGCGAGCAATCTGGAACGCTTGCGCCGGCAAAGCCGGCACTCGCCCAGCCTCCATCGCATCGCACGACGTTTTCTCCGACAGGCCCCTAGCCCGGATGCATCTCGAGCGCGCCGAAGAAATACGGGATCTCGAACGCGGCCGACGCGGGCGAGTCGGAGCCGTGGACCGCATTGGCCTCGATGGAGGACGCGAAATCCTTCCGGATCGTGCCGGGAGCCGCTTTGGCCGGGTCCGTCGCGCCCATCAGCTCGCGCACTTGCGTGATGGCGTCCTCGCCTTCGAGAACCATCGGCATGCAAGGGCCCTGGGTCATGAAGGCGCAGAGGCTCGCGTAGAACGGGCGCTCCTTGTGGACAATGTAGAACCCACCCGATTGCGCGGGGGTGAGGTGGACCAGCTTGGCGGCGAGGATCTTGAGGCCGGCCCGCTCGAACCGGCTGATGATCTGCCCCGCCACGCCGCGGGCAACGGCGTCGGGCTTGATGATCGTGAGGGTGCGCTCAACGGCCATCGAGAGCGAGCCTACCCCCTCTTGCCGAGCACGCGCGCCACGGTGACGCCCATGTCGGCGGGGCTCTTCACCGTGATGATGCCGGCCGCCTCCAAGGCCCGCATCTTCTCGGCGGCCGTCCCCTTCCCGCCGGCGATGATGGCGCCGGCATGCCCCATGCGGCGGCCCGGGGGCGCCGTCTGCCCGCAGATGAAGCCCACCACCGGCTTGGTCACGTGCGCCTTGACGAAGGCGGCGGCCTCCTCCTCGGCGGTGCCGCCGATCTCGCCGATCATCATGACCGCCTCCGTCTGCGGGTCGTCCTGGAACAGGCGGAGCACATCGACGAAGCTCGTGCCGTTGACCGGATCGCCGCCGATGCCGACGCAGGAAGACTGCCCCAGCCCGCGCAGCGTGAGCTGGTTCACCACCTCGTAGGTGAGCGTGCCGCTCCGGGAGATGACGCCGACGCCGCCCTCTTTGTGGATGTGCCCCGGCATGATCCCGATCTTGGCCTTGGCGGGGGAGATCAGGCCGGGACAGTTGGGCCCGATGAGCCGGCTCTCGGTACGCCAGAGGAACGCCTTGACCCTGACCATGTCGGTGACCGGCACGCCCTCGGTGATGCAGACGATGAGGCGCACACCCGCGTCGGCCGCCTCCATGATGGCGTCGGCCGCCGCGGGGGGTGGCACGAATATCAGCGCGCAGTCGGCGCGCGCCGCCGCGACGGCCTCCTCGACCGTGTTCCAGACCGGGAATCCCTCGTGAGTGGTGCCGCCTTTGCCGGGCGTGACGCCGCCTACGATCTGGGTGCCGTACTCCTTGCAGCGGAGCGCGTGGAAGGCGCCTTCTCGGCCCGTGATGCCCTGCACGACCACGCGCGTGGACTCGTCGACCAGGATGCTCATTCGTCTCGCTTCAAAGCTACCCTGCGGCCCGGGCCAGCTCCACCACCTTCGCGGCGCCCGCACCCATGTCCTCCGCGCTCGTGAAGTTGAGGCCGGAGTCGACCAGCATCTTCCGTCCCACCTCCACGTTGGTGCCCTCCATGCGCACCACCACCGGCATCTTGAGCCCGAGCTTCTTGATGGCGGCGATGAGGCCCTCGGCCAGCCGGTCGCAGCGCAGGATGCCGCCGAAGACGTTGATGAACACCGCCTTGACGCCGGGATCCGAGGAGAGGATGCGGAAGGCGTTCTCGATCTGCTCGGGCGAGGCGCCGCCGCCCACGTCCAGGAAGTTAGCGGGCTCGCCACCCGCCAGCTTGATGATATCCATGGTGGCCATGGCGAGGCCGGCGCCGTTGACCATGCAGCCCACATTGCCGTCGAGCTTGATGTAGTTGAGGCCGTGCTTGGAGGCCTCCACGTCCAGCGGCGTCTCCTCGTTGATGTCGCGCAGGGTGACGATCTCCGCGTGGCGGAAGAGCGCGCTGTCGTCGAAGTTGAGCTTGGCGTCCAGCGCCAGCACCCGCCCGTCGCGCGTGATGACCAGCGGGTTGATCTCGGCCAGCGAGCAGTCCTTGTCCAGATAGACCCGGAAGAGGTTGACGATCAGCGCAACCCCGGCCCTGAACTGGTCGCCCGTGAGCCCGAGGCCGAAGGCGAGGTTGCGCGCCTGGAAGGGCTGAAGCCCGAGCGCCGGGTCGGCCCACTCGCGGATGATCTTCTCCGGATGCGCGACGGCGACCTCCTCGATCTCCATGCCGCCCGCCCGCGAGGCCATCACCACATGGGTCCCGCGGGCGCGGTCGAGGGTGATCGAGAGGTAGAGCTCGGCGGCGATGGGTGAGGCGTCCTCCACCAGCACCTTGAGGACCTTGATGCCCTCGGGCGGTGTCTGCGGGGTCTTGAGCATCATCCCGAGGATCTGGCGGGCCGCCGCCTCGGCGCCGGCGGGATCGTCGGCCAGCTTAACCCCGCCCGCCTTGCCGCGGCCGCCCGCGTGGACCTGGGCCTTGACCACCACGCGTCCGGCCAGCCGCTGAGCAATCTCGCGCGCTTCAGCGGGCGTCTCGGCCACCTCGCCGTTGGGCACCGGCACGCCGAAGCCGCGCAGGACGGCTTTGGCTTGGTACTCGTGGATCTTCATGGGTGGCCCCTACGTCTTCCCCGTCAGCTTGCGCCAGAGCCAGACGACGGGGTCGTGGTAGTCCGTGACGATGCGCTCCTTGAGCGGGATGATGGCGTTGTCGGTGATCTTGATGTGCTCGGGGCACACCTCCGTGCAGCACTTGGTGATATTGCAGAACCCGAGGCCGGCCTTGAGCTTGACCAGCTCCTTACGGTCGTTCTCGTCCAGCGGATGCGTCTCCAGCTCGGCCAGCCTCACGAAGAACCTCGGTCCGGCGAAGGCCGGCTTGTTCTCGGCGTGGTCGCGGATGACGTGGCAGACGTTCTGGCAGAGGAAGCACTCGATACACTTGCGGAACTCCTGGCCCCGCTCGATGTCCTGCTGATACATCCGCCGGGTGCCGTCGGCCTCCTTGGGCTTGGGTCTGAAGGCGGGGATCATCTTGGCCTTCTCGAAGTTCAACGAGACGTCCGTGGCCAGGTCGCGGATCAGGGGGAAGGTCTTCATGGGGGCGACCGTGATGGGCTCCCCGGGGGTGAAGAGGTTCATCCGGGTCATGCACAGGAGGCGCGGATGGCCGTTGATCTCGGCGCTGCAGGACCCGCACTTGCCGGCCTTGCAGTTCCACCGCACGGCCAGATCCCCCGCCTGCGCCGCCTGGATGGCGTGGATGACGTCGAGCACCACCATCCCCTCTTGCGTCGGCACGCGGTACTCCTTGAAGGCGCCGCCCTTGGCGTCGCCGCGCCAGACGCGCATGACGGCTTCTGTGGCGGCCATCACTTCCTCTCCTTGAGGAGTTCCTTGAGCTCGTCGGGCATCTCCGGCAGCGGCTCCTGGGCGACGCTGAAGGCGCCTCCCTTCCTCCGGATCACCACGTTGACCTTGCCGAAGTGGTCGTCGGCGAACGGGAAGTCATCACGGGTGTGGCCGCCGCGGCTCTCCTTCCGCTCGAGCGCCCCCAGCGTCACCGCCTCCGAGACCGACAGCATGGAGTAGAGATCCAGCGCCAGGTGCCAGGCGGGGTTGAACTCACGGCCGCCGCCCACGCGCACGCGGCCAAGACGCTGCTTGAGGACCGCGATCTCCTCCAGCGCCTTCCTGAGCTCGCCCTCGTTGCGGATGATGCCGACGAGCGACTGCATGCATTCCTGGAGGTCGGCATGGATGGTGTACGGGTTCTCGTTGCCCGTGTTCTCCGACGGCGCCAACACGGCGCGGGCCGCCGCCTCCGCCTGTCCCGCGTCCACCCTGAGCGTCCCCTTGAGCGACTTCACGTACTCGGCCGCGTAGAGGCCGGCCCGGCGACCGAAGACGATGAGGTCGGACAGGGAGTTGCCGCCGAGACGATTGGCCCCGTGCATGCCCCCAGCCGCCTCGCCCGCCGCAAACAGCCCCGGCACGCGGGTCGCCGTGGTGTCGGCGTCCACGCGGATGCCGCCGTTGAGGTAGTGGCAGGTGGGCCCGACCTCCATGGGCTCCTTGGTGATGTCCACGTCCGCCAGCTCCTTGAACTGGTGGTACATGGAAGGCAGGCGCTTTCTGATGTAGTCGGGCGAGCGCCGGGATGCGATGTCCAGCAAGACGCCGCCATGGGGGCTCCCCCGCCCCGCCTTGACCTCGGCGTTGATGGCGCGCGCCACCTCGTCGCGCGGCAGGAGGTCCGGGGTGCGGCGGTTGTTCTTCTTGTCCTCGTACCAGGCGTCCGCCTCCTTCTCGTTGTCGGCCGTCTCCGATTTGAAGTAATCGGGGATGTAGTGGAACATGAAGCGCGCGCCTTCCGAGTTCTTGAGCGTGCCGCCGTCGCCGCGCACGCCCTCGGTCACAAGGATGCCGCGCACGCTCGGCGGCCAGACCATGCCCGTGGGGTGGAACTGGATGCACTCCATGTCGATGAGGTCGGCGCCCGCGTCCAGCCCGAGCGTGATCCCGTCCCCGGTACACTCCCAGGAGTTGGAGGTGAACTTCCAGGACTTGCCGACGCCCCCCGTCGCCAGCACCACCGCCTTGCTCTTGAAGAGCACCAGCTTGCCCGTGGGGCGCCAGTAGCCGAAGGCCCCGCACACACGGTCGCCGTCCTTGAGCAGGCGTTGCACATTGCACTCCATGTGCACATCGAGGCCGAGATGGACGGCGCGCTGCTGGAGCGTGCGGATCATCTCGAGCCCCGTCCGGTCCCCCACGTGAGCCAGGCGCGCGTACCTGTGCCCGCCGAAGTCGCGCTGGAGGATGAGGCCGGCCTTGGTGCGGTCGAAGAGCGCGCCCCACTCCTCGAGCTCGAGGACCCGCTCCGGCGACTCCATGGCGTGCAGCTGCGCCATTCGCCAGTTGTTCAGCATCTTGCCGCCGCGCATGGTGTCGCGGAAGTGCACCCGCCAGTTGTCCTCGGGCCAGACATTGCCCATGGCGGCCGCGATGCCGCCCTCGGCCATGACGGTGTGGGCCTTGCCGAGGAGCGACTTGCAGATGATCGCGGTCTTGGCGCCGTGAGCGGAGGCCTCGATGGCGGCGCGCAGCCCGGAGCCGCCGGCGCCGATCACGATGACGTCGTACTCGTGGGTCTCGTAGCGTTCCTTGGTGGCCATCAGAAGAACCTCACCAAACGAACCTCAAGTCGTGGATCACGCCCATGGACAGGAGACGCACGTACACGTCGCTCAGTCCGACCCAGATCAGGCTGACCCAGGCGAACAGCATGTGGTGCTCGTTGAGCTTGCTGACGCCCCGCCAGAGCGCGTGCCGGGTCGGCGCCTTCGAGAACACGTCCAGGTGGCCGCCGCACAGGTGACGGCACGAGTGGCACGAGAGGGAATACAGCGTCAGGAGCGCGGCATTGACCAGGAGCACCACGGTCCCGACGCCTATCCCGAACCGTCCACCGAAGTCGAAGGCGAGGAGCACGTCATGCCACAGGAACACCACGACCAGGAGGGAGAGCCAGAAGAAGTAGCGGTGGATGTTCTGGAGGGTCAACGGGAAGCGCGTCTCGCCGGTGTAGCGCCGGGTCAGGTCCTTCACCGCGCAGCCGGGCGGCCAGCCGAAGAACGAGCGGTAGTACGCCTTGCGGTAGTAGTAGCACGTGGCGCGGAAGCCGCCCGGGATCCACAGGATGAGGAAGGCCGGTGAGAGGGTCCACCAGGAGCCGAGGAGCGGCAGGGTGACGTGCTGGCAGTTGGTCGACAGGCACGGCGAGTAGAAGGGCGAGAGGTACGGAGCGGCGAAGTAGTGGGCGTTCTGGAGCGCCACCCACGTGGCGTAGACGGCGAAGGATCCCAGCAGGAGGATCACCAGCAGCGGCTCGATCCACCACGCGTCGGTGCGAAGCGTCGCCCCCGGAATGACCTCGCCGCGCTCGTCGCTCACCCATCGACCGCTCATGCCCACCCCCTCCACCACGACCCTCTCCCCGCGCGGGGGAGGAAGCTCGTCACTCCCTCGCGTACTCCTTCATCCCGCCCACGTAGAGGTCGCCGCCGTGGCAATCGTTGATCACGATGGCTGGAAGTTCCTCCGTCTGCGACGCTACAGCTTCAGCTTCTCGACCAGCTCACGGACGGCGGCCGCCGACTTCTGGAACGCGGTGTTCTCCTCGGCGGTGAGCTTGATCTCGATGACCTGCTCCACGCCGCTGCGGCCGAGCTTCACTGGCACGCCCACGTAGAGCCCCTTCACCCCGTACGGGCCGTCGAGATAGGCGGCGCAGGGCAGGATCTTCTTCTTGTCCTTGAGGATGGCTTCCACCATGTCCACCGTGCCGGCGGCCGGGGCGTAGTAGGCGCTGCCGGACTTGAGCAGCCCCACGATCTCGGCGCCCCCGTTCGCGGTGCGCGTCACCAGCGCCTGGA
>WNGB01012016.1_pt1 | contig 11808 bp, 9 predicted proteins | sample 5400681 | NCBI WGS metagenome assembly WNGB01 (sample SAMN13153367, study PRJNA577476) | soil metagenome | isolation source: 115 cm soil or saprolite under grassland replicate 2 | place: USA:California | collected 2016-06-15 | reverse complement strand
CCGCCGCCGCCGACCGCGGGTTCGAGAGCCGCTACGCTGACTCGCGCCGCGTTGCTTGCGGTGACGCTGACCGGAGTGCTGGGGGGTGGCGTCAATCCGCTCGGCCCACCGCCGCCTCCTCCTCCGCCACATCCCCAAAGAAAGGCGAAGAGCACCGCCGCGACCTGCCGATACGGAGTGGGCCCTGTTGCCGCGTTGAATTTGCCAAGCATGGAACTCTCCCTGCGGACCTTGTATTAGGCTGAGGAGAAGGCGTCCGCTTCTTCAACTCGGCTCTGAAACGACAAGTCTATATAAGTTGAGCGGCTCCTTCAATGTGTGTCCCAAGAAGCTAGGCCGCGAACCCTTCGCGGTACCTCGCTTCGTAGGACGGATCGAGCGTTCCCATCCAGCGGTCCCAGAACAGGAAATAAAAGCCGTAGTTGTAGCGCGCCTGGTCGTGGTGGGCGTTGTGCGCCACCGAAGTATTGATCCAGCGGCCCAGCGGGTGTTGCGCCCACCCGCTCGGATAAAGTTCGTAGCCCAGGTGCCCGTACACGTTGATCGCAGTCGAGATCGTATGGAAGATCAGCAGCGCCGCCGGATGCAAGGGAATGATGAAGATGATCAGCACCAGGCCGAGCGCCTGAACGACCGACTCGAGCGGGTGAAACGCGTACGCGGTCCAGGGCGTGGGATTCCTCGAGAGATGATGCACGCCGTGAAAGCCGCGGAACAGCGCCGGCGCGTGCATCAGCCGGTGCGTCCAGTAGAAGTAGGCATCGTGCGCGAGGATCACGAGCGCGATGCTGAGCCAGAAATACGCCCAGCCGTATCGGGCGACGTCCAGATAGACGAGGGTGTAGGGCGCGATGCCGTAACCGGAGATCAGCCCGATGACGAGGCCGAAGATGAGGACGGCGATCGCCGAGTAGGCGATCTCGCGCCGGATCTGCGCCGCGCGCGGCATCGCGCGCTGAATCTTGCCATCGGCGGGTCTTGCATACCAAACGAGGAAGGCAAACCCGGCGAGGAGCACGTAGCGGATTCCGTAGATGCCCGCTGCGACCAGGAAAGGCCTCAAGAAGCCTTGGGGCAACAGGATGTGCGCCAGGTCGTCCATGCCGCCGGCCTCAGAACCGATACGCCAGGCTTGCGCTGGCGTAGTGGTTCGATGTGCGCTCCGCGAGCGGGCTGCGCGCGGCATCGCCGCGCAGCCGCCGCGCCTCCAGGTTGCCCACCACGATCCATTCGCGGCTGAGATCGGCTCCCCAGAGCAATCCGCCGCTCGTATACAGCGGGCCGCTTCCGACCGAATACACGGGCAGACCGGTGCTCGCCGATTGCCCGGGCGTAATGCCGTAGAACGACTGGTTCGATTTCGAATCGGCCCAGGTCTCCTGGATGAATACGGCGGCGGTGATCGCGCCGCCGCCGAAAACGATCGCGGTGAAGCGCAGGTCGGCCTGCGCGCCGCGATCGCGGTCGACGAAGTGGCGCCCGCGCGCGAGCAGCGTGACCGGCATCGGACCGAGCTTCTGGTCCCATTCGACGTGCAGGCCGGCCGAAGCGCCGGGGTTGATGTCCGGGACGTTGTTGCTCCTCAAGAAATCCGATTCGCTCGCGAGGCGGCCTCCCTCGTAGGCGAGCTGGGCCCCGACATTGATGCCTCGCGCGAGCTCCGTCCTGGCGCCGCCCTCGAGGATTCCCTGGGTAGTGCGCGCGAACCAGGGCTTTCCGTAATATCGCACCGTCGGAATCAAATCGGTTCGCTGCGCGGCCGAGCCGTCGTACGCGGGACGCGTGCGCACGCCTGCGCCTATCCACGCGTATTCCGGCAAGGCGCTCTGGGCGAGGGCCGCAAGCGGAACGATAGTCAGAAGAGCGAGAACCATGCATCGCGCAGTCATGCGTGAAGTGTACCGCGAGCCTAGGCGCTGAGAAATTCGAGCAAGGCGTCGAGAACTTCGTCCGGCTTCTCGCCCATGAGGTTGTGGCCGGCGCAGTCCAGCGTTACCACGGTCGAGTGCGGAACCAGCCGGGCGAGGTCCCGTCCCGCGCGGGCGGGGGTCATCGCGTCGCGCGCACCGAGCAGGAACAACGCGGGGCATTTCACTTGCGCGGCGCGCTCGAATCCCGTTTTGTATGCGTCGCAGGCGGCGAAGTCGGCGAGCAGCACCCCCGGCTTCTGCCGCTGCATCAGCCGCAGGTTCCCGCCGATCACCCAGGATCCCGGGCCCGGATTGCCCGGATAGTGCGCGCAGGCGGAGTGGGACCAGATGTTGATCATGGCGTGGGCGTCGGATTCCCCGGTCTTCGTCGCCTGAAGGAGTTCGGGCGAGACGCGCATCGGAAAGGCGGTTCCCAGCAGGGCGACGCGGCTGACGCGCTGCGGATTGCGCGCAGCGCATTCGAGCGCGGCGAGCGACCCCATGCTGTGGCCGATGATGGCCGCGGTGCTCACCTCGGCCGCATCGAGCAGGGCGACGATCCAGCCGGCCATGTCCTCGATGCTCGCGAGCGGCGCGCCGCCGCTCTTGCCGTGCCCGGGCAGATCGACCGCGAGCACCGCGCGGCCGTGGTGCGCGAGATAGCGCGACTGCAGCACCCAGACGCTGTGGTCCTGTTCGCCGCCGTGGATGAGCGCGACCGCGGGCAGCTTCGGGTCGAAGGTTTTCCCGCCGGTATAAACGTAGGCGGCATGGTTCGCGACCCGAATTTCCATCTTCAGGCCTTTGCGGCGCGCAAGGCCCGCGCGAGATCCTCGATCAGGTCCTGCGGGTCTTCGAGGCCGATCGACAGGCGAATCGTGCCCGGACCGATTCCCGCTTCGGCGAGCGCCGCGTCGCTCATGCGAAAGTGCGTGGTGCTCGCCGGGTGGATCACCAGGGACTTCGCATCGCCGACGTTGGCGAGGTGCGAAAAAACTCTCAGCGCCTCGATGAAGCGCCGGCCGGCGGCCCGGTCGCCCCTCAGGTCGAAGCTGAACACGGCGCCGCAGCCGCGCGGGAGAAGCCGCTGCGCGAGCGCGTGGTCGGGATGCGAAGGCAGCTCGGGATAGGCGATCGATTCGACCGCGGCCTCTGTGCCGAGGAAAGCGATCAGCTTGCGCGTGTTCTCGACGTGCCGCTCCATCCTGAGCGGAAGCGTCTCGACGCCCTGCAGGATCTGGAAAGCGCTGGCCGGGCTCATGCAGGCGCCGAAATCGCGCAGGCCTTCGCGCCGCGCGCGCAGCAGGAACGCGGCGACGCTGGACTCCTCCTGGAAATCCATTCCGTGGAAGCCCGCGTAGGGCTCGGTCAGCTCCGGAAATTTCCCCGAGGCTTCCCAGTCGAACGTGCCTCCGTCCACCAGCACTCCGCCGATCGCCACGCCGTGCCCGCCGAGGAACTTGGTCGCCGAGTGATAGACGAGGTCGGCGCCGTGGTCGAAGGGCTTCAGCAGGTAAGGCGTGGTGAAGGTGGCGTCCACCAGGAGCGGCAGCTTGGCTGCGTGCGCGATCGCGGCGACCGAGGCAATGTCGAGCACATCCAGTCCCGGGTTGCCGAGCGTCTCGCCGAAAAGAAGCCTGGTGTTCGGCCGGATCGCCTTTTTCCAGGCGGCGAGATCGCGCGGGGATACGAACGTGGTTTCGATGCCGAAGCGCGGCAGCGTGTAGGAAAGCAGATTGTGCGAGCCGCCGTAGAGGGCGCGCGATGCGACGATGTGCGAGCCCGCCCCCGCGATCGTCGCCACCGCGAGGTGCAGCGCGGCCTGGCCGCTCGCGGTCGCGATCGCTCCGACGCCGCCTTCGAGCGCCGCCACCCGCTCCTCCAGCACCGCGTTGGTGGGATTGGAGATGCGCGAGTAGACGTGCCCGCCGCGCTCCATGTTGAAGAGCGCCGCCGCGTGGTCCGCGTCGCGGAAGACGAACGAGGTCGTGAAATAGATCGGCGTCGCGCGGGCGCCGGTGACCGGATCGGGCCTCTGGCCCGCGTGCAGGCTGAGCGTGTCGAACTGGAGAGATCGGGGTGCGGCCATGGCGTTCTCCTCGGAGTCCGGCCGATTCTAGCAGCCGGGACACTTTTTGAAGACGAAAAAAACCGCGCCCGAAGGCGCGGTCTCATTTCCGCCGGAACTGGTCAGCCGAGCCGGATCGGCACGTAGATCTTGTTACCCTCGCGTTGTATCAGGAGCGCGACGCTGCCGCGCGAACGGTCCACCAGGCGCCGCAGCTGATCGACCGTGTTCACCGGCTGGTTGTTGAACGCGAGAATGACGTCGCCCGGCTGAACGCCCGCCCGTGCGGCGGGACCCTCGGATTGCTCCACGAGCAGGCCGCCTTCGGTTTCGTTCTGTTTGCGCTCTTCCGGGGTGAGGGGGCGCACCGCCAGACCGAGCTTGCCCGGCTTCGCCTTGAGTTCGCTCTGCGCTTTTGCCAGCTTCTCCGCCGGGGCCTCGCCGAGGGAAGCTTTCAGCTCCCGCGTTTCACCCTGGCGCCAGATCTTGAGGTTTACCGGCGTTCCGGGGCGGGATTCGCCGATCATGCGGGGCAGGTCGATCGAATTCTCGACGGCGCGCCCGTCCACCGACAGGATGATGTCGCCGGTCTTGATGCCGGCCTTGTCCGCGGGACTTTTCGGTTCCACGGCGCTGACCAGAGCGCCCTGCGCCTTCTTCAGCCCGAAAGAATCGGCCAGCTCCTGGCTCACGCCCTGGATCGTGACCCCCAGCCGGCCGCGGCTGACCTTGCCGTATTTCTGAAGATCGGTCTTGACCTTCATCGCGACGTCGATGGGGACCGCGAACGACAATCCCATGTAGCCGCCGGTGCGGCTGTAGATCTGCGAGTTGATGCCGATCACCTCGCCCGCCATGTTGAAAAGCGGCCCGCCGGAGTTGCCGGGGTTGATGGCGACATCGGTCTGGATGAAAGGCACGTAGGTCTCGTCGGGCAGCGAGCGCGATTTCGCGGAGATGATGCCCGCGGTGACGGTGTTCTCCAGGCCGAAAGGCGAGCCGATCGCGGCGACCCATTCGCCGACTTTCGCCTTCGAGGCGTCCCCGATGCGGACCGTCGGGAGATTCTTCGAATCGATCTTGACCAGCGCGACGTCGGTGCGGCGGTCCACGCCGATCACCTTCGCCTTGAATTCGCGCTTGTCGGTGAGCTTGACCGTCACTTCGGACGCGTCATCGACCACGTGCGCGTTGGTGAGGATGTAGCCGTCCGCGCTGACGATGAAGCCCGAGCCGACCCCCTTGCGTATCGCGTCGCCTTGCGGCATGGGAATCTGGAAACGGCGGAAAAACTCGTAGACCGGGTCGCCCGGCTCGCCGGGGATCTGGGGTTGCTGCATCTGGGTGCGCACGGGCGCGGTGGTGGTGCTGATGTTGACGACGGCGGGCCCGTTTTGCTCGACCAGGGCGCTGAAATCGGGGAGCGCGCTGGTGGCGGACCTCTGGATCTGCGGTGTCTGGGCCTGCGAGCTCGATACGGGGGTCAGCCTGCCGCGCTCGAAGCCCAGCACCGTTGCGGCCGCGCACACGGCCAGCACCACGGCGAATTTCATCTTGGACATCGGGGTCTCCTGCAATGATTCCGGTAACGCGTCTTGGGCAGCGCAGGCGAGGCGAAGTTCCCGCCGCTCCAGGCCCCGACACATTTCGTTACCGGAAGACTTCAGTCCCGCTTGGCCTGGGGGGGCCTCGCGGCCTGTTCGCGCACCCCCTGGTCGGCACGCGCCTTCTTCAGGATGTCGGCGCACTCCTGCGAGCCGATCCGCAGGGCGAGCTCGATCGCCGTGTCGCCGTCCTTGCTGACCATGTTGACGTCCGCGCCGTTCCTGAGCAGCAGCTCGACCATCTTCGAGTCGCCGCGCGCCGCGGCGTACATGAGCGGCGTATAGCCGTTCTCGGCGACCAGGTTGGGGTCGAAGTTCTGGGAGAGGACCTTCTGCGCGTAAATGAGGTTGCCCTTCTCGATGGCGTAGAACAGCACCTTGATGCCTTCGGAGCTCTGTTGCTTGGGTCTTTTTTCCAGGCCCGTCGGAAGCAGGTCCACCACGTAGTTGATGAGCGAAAAGCCCACCATCGTGGCCATGGCGATGACCAGAGGCAGGGTCGAAATTCCGAGGCCCTCGGCCACCTCGCCGGGCATGTTCGCGGCGACCGCCAGGAGCACGACCAGGAAGAAGAACTGGAACTTGAGGTACAGGAACAGCGCGATGAATACGACGAGTGCCAGCGAGCCGAGCAGGAAACCCCGATCGATATCGAAGCGCTCGAGCATTTCCTCTTGCAGGTTGGCGAGAGTCGCGGCGAGCCCGACCAGGACGACCAGTGCGATTTCCTGTACCCGCTTCCTGTTGAAATTCATGGCGCTCCCCCGACAGGGGCTCCGGCTTGTTTGAGGCTATTATAGTGGAGCCGCAAAGGCAGCTACGGCGGGGCATCAGGATGAGCAAGGCATTCACGCGCGAAGGCGACGCGCCGGAAGAGGAGATCGAGGTCGAGCCCCGGGTGCCCCGGGGGTCGAAGAACTACATCACGCCCGCGGGCTATGCGCGCTTGAGATCGCAATTGAGGGCGCTGGACGAGGTCGAGCGCCCGGAGCTGGTGAAGACGGTGGCGTGGGCCGCGTCCAACGGCGACCGCTCGGAAAATGCCGATTACCTCTACGGGAAAAAACGCTTGCGCGAGATCGAGCGCCGCATCCGCTTTCTCGTCAAGCGCCTGGAGATCGCCGAAGTGGTCGATCCCCGCGACCAGGACCAGGACCGCGTGTTCTTCGGCGCCACCGTCACCTACCGCGATACGGGCGGCCGGGAGCACACCGTCAGCATCGTCGGCACCGACGAAGTCGATCCCGCGCGCGGCCGGGTGTCGTGGGTGTCGCCGATCGCCCGGGCGCTGCTCAAGACGCGCGAGGGCGACGCGGTGACGCTCAGTACGCCGGCCGGGGACGAGCCGCTCGAAGTTCTTTCGATTCGCTACGAGGAATTGAAATAGAAACCGGTTTCTTCTCAGTTGGCCGCGACGCTCGTAAAATCCCCGGCCTTGACGACCGAGAGTTTTGCCGGATCGATATGCCGTCGCAGGGCCTCGACGACGGCCTTGGGCGTCATGGCGGCGATCCGCCGCTCCAGCTCCTCTTCCCACGCGAAAGTGCGGCCGAGCACGAGGTAGGACGCGAGGCGGCTCGCGACGGTCGCGTCGCTCGAGCGCGCGAGTTGTCGCGACTGCAGCAGGCCGTTCTTCCCGGCTTCGACTTCCTCGGCGCTGAACCCTCCGGCGAGCGCCTTGCTGAGCTCCTCGGCGAGCGCCGCCTCGACCCGCGCGCGGTTCTGCGGCGCGTAGATGGCGAAGACCCCGAAGCTGCCGCGCTCGAAGAAGCTGTCGGCCGACAGGAACGAGCCGACGCTATAGGACAGCCCCTCCTTCTCGCGGATGCGCCGCACCAGCCGCGAATCGGATGCGCCGCCGAGAAGATAGTTGCCGAGGACGAGCGCCGCATAATCGGGGTTGTCGTCGCGCAGCTTGAGCAGCATCCCCGCGCGCAGCACCGCGTTCGCCTTGTCCGGCGTGTTGATCACGTCGTCGGCCGGCGCGACCTCCGCGATCCGCAGAGGGATTCGCGCGTAAGGGCGCGGGCTTTTCCAGTCGCCGAACAGCTCCTGGGCGAGGCGCGCGATCTCGCCCGGATCGAAATCGCCCACGACCGCGAGCTCGCTGTCGGAGGCGCCGTAGAAATCGGCGTAGCACCGCTTGGCGTCGTCGAGGGAGAGCGCCTGGAGCCGCGCGCTGCGCTCGTCGAGCGTGGCCGTATACAGCCAGTGCTCGGGCGGGTAGGGATTCAGGTGGCGGGCGAGCGCAAGGCCCGCGAGCGCGCTCGGATCGCTTCTTTGCGTGTCGATGCTGGTGAGCGAGGAGCGGCGCAGTTGCTCGAACTCCTCATTCGGAAAAGACGGCTGGCGCAGTACCTCGGCCATCAGCCTGAGCGCCTCCGGGAGGCTCTCGCGGACGGTTTCGACCGAGCCTCCGTCGCCGCCGACACCCACGTTCGCCTTGAGCCGGTCGAACCGATTGCGGAGCTGTTCGCGGGAATTCTTCCGCGTGCCGCGCAGCAGCATCCCGCTCGCGATGTTGCAGGCCGCGGCGCGGTTCAGCTTGCTTTGCTCGTCGCCCCATTCCAGAGTGAGCTGCGCCACCACGGTGCCACCGCGCGTTTTCTTGGGGAGCAGCGCGAGCTTCATGCCGCCGGGGAGCGTCCTGCGGATGACGCGCGCCTCGATGTTCGCGGGGGTCGGATTGAAATCCTCGCCCGGCGCCACCGTGGCCGAGCCGCGGTAGTCCTTGAGCGCGGCGGCGAGGTCCGGCACCGGCGGAATCTCCGCGCGGTCGGGCGAGGGCGTCGGAATGAACATTCCCAGCGTGCGATTGGCGGGTTTCAGATAGCGCGTCGCGGCGGCCTGGACGTCGGCGGCGGTGGTCCGCTTCAGCCGGTCGCGGTGCAAAAAGAGCACGCGCCAGTCGCCGATGCCGGCGCATTCGGAAAGCGCGCTGGTGAGCTCGCGGGAATCGGCGAGCGTGAGCTCGATGTCGTTGACGAGGCGCCTCTTCGCGAGCTCGACCTCTTCCTCGGTGACGGGGCTCTTGGAGAAACCCTCCAGGACACCGAGCAGCGCGTCGCGCGCGGCCTCGAGCGAAGCGTCCTGCCTCACATTCGCGCCGAAGTAGGCGAAGCCCGCCTCGCGCTGCTGCCGCTCGGTGCCGAAAACGGAGCTCGCCAGGCCCGCTTCGACGAGCGCCTTGTGCAGCCGCCCCGAAGGCACGTGGCTGAGCAGCGCGACCAGCACGTCCACGGCGGCGTATTCGGGATGGCTCCCCGGAGGCATGTGGTAGAGCGCCGAGACGAGCTGCACGTCGCCCGAGCGCCGCAGCGTGACCGTGCGCTCTCCGTCCTGGGTCGGCTCGACGGTATAGGTCCGGCGCAGCGTGCGTGCCGGTTTGGGGATCCTGCCGAAATGCTTTTGCACGAGCTTGAGGACGGCCGGCTCGTCGAGCTTGCCGGACACGAGCAGCACCGCGTTGTCGGGCTGATAGTAGTGGCTGTAGAAAGCCCGCAGCCGGTCGATCGGCACGTTCTCGATGTCCGAGCGCGCCCCGATGATCGCATTTCCGTAGTTGTGCCAGAGATAGGCGCTTGCCGCCATGCGCTCGCGCAGCACGCTGAAGGGGCTGTTTTCCCCCGACTCGAACTCGTTGCGCACCACGGTCATTTCCGCGTCGAGATCGCGCCGGGCGATGGAGGCGTTGACCATGCGGTCGGCTTCGACATCGAGCACGTAGGCCAGGGTCTTCTCGCTCGCGGGAAAAGTTTCGAAGTAATTGGTCCGGTCGAACGAGGTGCTGCCGTTGTAGCGCGCGCCGCGCCGCTGGAAATCGGCCTTGATGTCCGGGAAGCGCGGCGTGCCGCGGAACATCAGGTGCTCCAGAAGATGCGCCATTCCGGTTTCGCCGTAGCCTTCGTGCCGCGAGCCGACGAGGTAGGTGACGTTGACCGTGACGGTATCGATCGAGCGGTCGGGGATCAGCAGGATCTTCAGGCCGTTCGCGAGGCGGTATTCGGTCACGCCTTCGACCGAGGTGACCCGCGCGACCCCGGCGGGCAGGCCCGCGCCCGTCGGCTGGGCGGCGACCAGCGCCGGAAAGATCAGGGAAAGCGCGGCGAGGAGGCGGTATCGATGGAAGTTCATCGGGCTTGCTTCTTGACCGGCGGGGCCTGAGCAAGTTCAATTCTATCCGGTACGGGAGGAGCCGAACGGGGCGGGCTTGAATTCCGCGGGCGCAAGCCTCATTCTCCGCTCGGGCCAGGGCCCGCCATTTCCCCGAAAAACGCTCGGAGCCACCGCGCCATGCCGGCAACAGCCGCAAAAGAAACCCTGGGCTTCCAGGCGGAGGTCAAGCAGCTCCTCGACCTGATGATCCACTCCTTGTACGGCAACAAGGAAATCTTCCTGAGGGAGCTGGTTTCGAACGCTTCCGACGCGGCCGACAAGCTGCGCTTCGAGGCGCTTTCGAACAACGCCGTGTACGGCTCGGACGCCGAGCTCAAGATCCGCGTCTCCTTCGACAAGCAGGCGCGCACCCTCACGGTATCGGACAACGGCGTCGGCATGTCGCGCGACGAAGTCGTCGGCAACATCGGCACCATCGCCAAGTCCGGGACGCGCGAGTTCTTCCAGTCGCTCACCGGCGACCAGGCGAAAGACGCGCGGCTGATCGGCCAGTTCGGGGTAGGCTTTTATTCGTCCTTCATCGTCGCCGACCGCGTCACGCTCCTGACGCGCCGCGCGGGATTGCCGGCCGGCGAGGGCGTCCGCTGGGAATCCGACGGCGGCGGCGAATTCACGATCGAGACCGCGGAGAAGGAAGGGCGCGGCACCGACGTCGTCCTGCACCTGCGCGAAGGGGAGGACGAGCTGCTCTCGGACTGGAAGCTGAAGGAGATCGTCCGCAAGTATTCCGATCACATCGCCATCCCGATCGTGATGAAGAAAGTGAAGTGGGACAAGGAGAAGTCGGCGGAGAAAGTCACCGACGAGGACGAGACGATCAACCAGGCGAGCGCCTTGTGGGCGCGCGCGAAGTCGGAGATCAGCGAGGAGCAGTACCGCGAGTTCTACAAGCACGTCGCCCACGACTCCGACGCGCCGCTCGCCTGGAGCCACAACCGCGTCGAAGGCCGCCAGGAATACGTGCAGCTTCTCTACATCCCGGCGCGCGCGCCCTTCGACCTGTGGGACCGGCACGAGCGCCGCGGCCTGAAGCTCTACGTGCGGCGCGTGTTCATCATGGACGACGCCGAGCAGCTGCTGCCCGCTTACCTGCGCTTCGTGCGCGGCGTGGTCGATTCGAACGACCTGCCGCTCAACATCTCGCGCGAGATCCTGCAGGAGAGCCGCGACATCGAGGCGATCCGCGCCGGCTGCACCAAGCGCGTCCTCGGCCTGCTCGAAGACCTCGCCGAGAACCAGAAGGACAAGTACGCGGGCTTCTGGAAGGAATTCGGGCGCGTCCTGAAAGAAGGCGTGGGCGAGGATCCTGCCAACCGCGAGCGCATCGCGAAGCTCCTGCGTTTTTCCTCCACCCACGCCGACAGCGAAGAGCAGGGCGTATCGCTCGCCGACTACACCGCGCGCATGAAGGCGGGACAGGACAAGATCTACTACGTGACCGCGGAGAGCTTCCTCGCCGCGAAGAACAGCCCGCACCTGGAAATCTTCCGCAAGCGCGGGATCGAGGTGCTGCTCTTGTCGGAGCGCGTCGACGAGTGGCTGGTCGCGAACCTTCCTGAGTACGAGGGCAAGCAGCTCGCCTCGGTCGCGAAGGGCGAGCTCGATCTCTCCGGGCTCCAGTCCGACGACGAGAAGAAGGAGGAGGCGAAGCAGGCGGGCGGGCACCGGGCCCTCATCGCGAAGCTGAAGGACGCGCTCGGCGACCGGGTAAAGGACGTGCGCGTCAGCTCGCGGCTCACGCAGTCGCCCTCGTGCCTGGTCGCCGACGAGCACGACATGGGGGGCAATCTCTCGCGCATTCTCAAGGCGGCCGGGCAGAAAGGGCCGCAGGCGAAGCCGATCCTCGAGATCAATCCGGGGCATCCGATGGTGCAGCGCCTGAACCAGGAAAAGACGCGCTTCGCCGACTGGGGGAATCTGCTCTTCGACCAGGCGCTCCTCGCCGAGGGCGGTCAGCTCGACGATCCCGCCGGGTTCGTGCGCCGCATGAACGAGCTGATGCTCGAGATGGCGGGCGAGGCGAGCCGCATCATCGTTCCGGGACGCTGAC
>WNGB01016687.1_pt1 | contig 11809 bp, 20 predicted proteins | sample 5400681 | NCBI WGS metagenome assembly WNGB01 (sample SAMN13153367, study PRJNA577476) | soil metagenome | isolation source: 115 cm soil or saprolite under grassland replicate 2 | place: USA:California | collected 2016-06-15 | reverse complement strand
AGATCTCCGTCGATCTGAACTCGAGGAGCTGGCCGCGCTCCAGCGGATCCAGGTGCTGGCGGATCAGCAGGAGCAGGCCGTTGCCGCAGTCCAGATCGCCCCCGTCGAAGCTGACGTCGGCCTCGAAGGGGTGCCGATCGACGACGTTCATGCGGGAGTGGCCGGGATCAGTAGCTGACGCAGGGGCTCCCGTCGGAGAGGAACTCCACGAGCTTGGCCCCGCCGACGATCGCCGCGCCCGCCACGAGGTTGTTCTCGTCGAGCTTCCGCTTCTTGAAGCAGGGCGAGCACACGTACATGGTGCCGCCACCCTTGGCGAAGTTGTCCATCAGCTCGCGCAGCGGCGCGAACCCTTCCTCGCGGATGTCGTCGGCAAAGCCCTTCTGCGAGAGACGGACGGCCTCGACGCTCAGGAACACCAGCGTCTCCTTGCCCGAGCCGAGCGCGGCGTTGGCGACGACGAACGCGACCGTCGCCTTGTCGGCGTTGTCCTTGGCGTGCGTGAGGCTGACGCAGAACTTGTTGGCCATGGGGCTAGCTCTCCCTTCGTCGGATCAGGTACACGGGATGCGCGCTCGACACCAGCGTGTGGCCGGTCATCCGACACCACGCGGGCAGATCGGCGGGCGCGCCGCGGTCGAGCGCGACGAGCTTCATGACCTGCCCCGCCTGCATGCGGGCCAGTCGCGACCTCAGCTCGAGGACGAGCTCGCCGCAGCCGAGCTCGCCGGCGTCCCAGGTCGCATCCGCCTCGATGTGTGTGCTCATGACGGAGATCGAGTCTAGCGCGGATCACAGCGAACACCAATCGACTCCGGGGCCGCGCGATCGATTCCTATTACTATTCTGCCTGCTCGACAGAGCTCCGCGGCAAGCTCGTGCTCCTGACTTTCTGGGCGACCTGGTGCGTGCCGTGCCGGGCGGAGATGCCGATGCTGGACGCGCTCTACCGCGCGTATCGCGAGCGCGGATTCCTCGTACTCGCGGTGAACTTCAAGGAGTCCGCGCCGGCCGTCCGTCGCTTCGTGCAGACCGCGAACCTGAGCTTCCCGATCGCGCTCGATCTCGACGGCTCGGCGAGCGGAGCGCTCAGGGTGCGCGGCCTGCCGGTGAGCTTCCTCATCGATGCGGACGGAAAGCTCCTGTGGCAGACGATCGGGTCGCGCGATTGGAACAGCCCCGACGCGCTGGCCTACCTGGAGCGGGTGCTGCCCCGGCCGCGGCCGTGACGCCGGCCTACCGCCTCGTCGGCTCGACCGGCATTCCGACCGGCAGCGTATTCTGAACGACGACACGCACGCCCGGCCGTAGCGCGATCCCGTCCATCTGGATGATCTGGCTCTGGCTCGTGAGCTTCACCATGCGCCCGTCCGCGAAGGTGAGGATACCCGTCGCCGCGTCGAAGCCCGCGACGACGCCGCTCACCGTGACGGGCGGCTGACCGGGAACGGGAACCGGCGCCTGGCCCTCGGTCAGCGTGCGCCAGCCCGTCGGGGGCCCGATGAGGGCGCCCGGGGCGGGAACGGCCGGCGGTGCCGGCGACGGGGCCTCGCTGATTCGCGGCTCGCGTATGGTGCGCGAGCAGCCCACGGCGAGCGGAATCACCATCGCGAGGGCCGCGAGGGCTCGAGTGAGGTGTGACATGTCGACCTCCTTGCTCGACGGTCGGTGGCCTCCCGACCCGCGACCATCGCCTGGCCCTGCGGCTGCATCGTCGATGCCGTCGAGCGCCCGCAACGCCTTATCCTGCTGTAAGGTGTGCGCATGACACCTGAACGCTTCGCCAAGGGCATGACGTTCGACGAGTACGTCAAGTTCATCGGCTCACCGCAGAACCTGAGCCGCGAGGGGTTCGACATCCGACGGTTCAGCGCCGTGCGCCCGCGCGTGGACTGGAGCGCGTTCTTCCGCGAGCGCCACGCGAAGGCGCGCCTCGACGACGCGCAGACCGCGGCGATCAAGTGGCTGGCCGCGCAACCCGGCGGGCCCGCGAAGGTGCTGGTGATCTCCGAGGACTGGTCGTCCGACTGTCGCCGCGACGTGCCATACCTCGCGCGCCTGGCCGACGCGGGCGGGCTCGAGCTCCGCATCTTCGCGCGTGATGGCGACACGATGCACATGAAGGGCCTGCCCGATCCCGCCGCCGGCGGCAACGCCGACCTCGTCAACGCCTACGCCAACGACGTCCCCGTCGCCGCCTTCTTCACGAAGGACTTCGTCGAGCTGTACCGCTACATCGAGTTTCCCGCCATCTACCACAAGGCACGTGTGATCGGTCATCTGCGCGCGCCCCGCGCTGGCGAGTCGGAGGATCAGGCGAAGGTGCGCGGGGGCCGCGACATCGGCACCATGCTCGAGTCCCCGTTCTTCGACGTGTGGGCGCAGGCCGGCGTCGCCGAGATCCTCAGCGCGCTCCACGAGCGTCTGCTGACGACCGCTCGGTCCTGAGGGCGGCGGCGCTCGCCAGCGCGGGCGTTATTTCACGTGCCGGCCGAAGAACGCCGTCACCTCGCGGATCGCATCCGCCCACGCGGACATGCTCCACGTCATGAAAGGCAGCCTCACGGTGTGAGCGCCTCCACGCGTATCGCCATGCCAAGCCGCCGTAGCGCCCAGGCCCAGCGTGTCATGCCGCGTACGTCCTCCGACGCGACCGTTGCCCCGAGCCTGGCGGCGGCCACCGCGACCAGTGCATCGGCGACGTGGTCGCGCGGCCAGATTTTTCCCCAACGTTCTGCGTATCGTGCGAGGCACCGTCCCGCCAGGAGCCAGTCGTCGGAGGCCGTCCCCACGATCCTCCGTCCAAGCGCGCGGCGCAGCGTTTCGACGTCCGCCCGATCGTCTCTGGTCGTGGCCCCCGCCGCCAACTCGTACAGCACCACGCCCGGCAGAAACACGCCGCCTCGCGCGATCTCCCGTCGCAGGAACTCGCCATAGCGCCCGGCGCGGAGGTAGCCGACGAGGATGGACGTGTCCACAACCCAGATGTTTGGCTCACGAGGCAAGCCGCTTCCCCCACCTGCCGCGTCGTCTCAGCCGCTCCAGCGCCGCCACGGCCTCCTCGAGGGCCAGCGTGCGCTCCACGGCGATCCTGATCGCCGCAGACTCCGAGGAAGCCCCAAGCGTTCGCCGAAGGCGTCTGACTTTGCCCCCATCGACGATCACGTTCTTCCGCCCGAATCGCTCCGCCCGGGCTGCCGCCATCTCCGTCTCCTCGGTGTGTAGTTACTCGAGCGATCTTACACACCAGATGCAGGAGCAGGCAACGCGTATCCGCGTCGATGCCCGTCGTTGCGGGGCAGGGTGGGCGAAGCATGTTCGTCGTAGACTGATGCGGTGTCGTACAGCTGCGCGTTCTGCGGCGAGAAGAACGAGGTGTTCGTGGATCCGAGCGGCGGACGCCGGCAGACGTTCACCGAGGACTGCACGGTGTGCTGCCGCCCCAACCTCATCACGATCACCATCGATGGGGACGGGGAGGCCGAGATCGACGTCACTCAGGAGTACGAAGCATGAGCCGGGAGGCCTTCATCATGAGACGAGTCCGCGGTATCGGCACGGCGGTGTTGATGCTCATCATCCTGGCCGGCGGCATCGCTCCGGCCGTCGCGGCGCCGGAAGGGCAGATGGTCTGGGGCCTTCACATCTCGCTCGCCCCCACGTGGTTCGATCCGGCGGAGACCACGGGGATCGTGACACCGTTCATGGTGCTCTACGCGCTGCACGACGCGATGGTGAAGCCGCTGCCGGGCAATCCGTTGTCGCCCAGCCTGGCCGAGTCCTGGACGGTCTCGCCCGACGGACTCGCCTACGAGTTCGTCCTGCGCAAGGGCGTCCGCTTCCACAACGGCGACCCGGTGACGGCCGACGACGTCAGGTTCTCGTTCGATCGCTACCGGGGCGCCGCGAGCAAGACCTTCAAGGAGCGGGTGGCGGCGGTCGAGACTCCGGACCCGGCGCGGGTCCGCTTCCGCCTGAGGCAGCCGTGGCCCGACTTCCTCACGTTCTACTCGAGCGCCACCGGCGCCGGGTGGATCGTGCCCAGGAAGTACGTCGAGAAGGTCGGCGACGAAGGCTTCAAGAAGCATCCGATCGGCGCCGGCCCGTACCGATTCGTCTCGTTCACCCCGGGCGTGGAACTCGTGCTGGAGGCCGTCGACCATTACTGGCGGAAGCCGCCCCAGGTGAAGCGCCTGGTCTTCAGGGTGATTCCGGACGCGTCCACGCGTTTCGCCGCGCTCAAGCGCGGCGAGATCGACGTCACGTACTGGATGACGGCCTCCCTGGGCGAGGAGCTCCGGCGAACGCCCGGCCTCACGCTCAAGCCCGCGACCGCCAACAACACCTACTGGGTCTACTTCGTCGAGCAATGGGAGCCGAAATCACCCTGGCACGACCGCCGGGTCCGGCTCGCCGCCAACTACGCCATCGACCGGCAGGCGATCAACCAGGCCGAGACGCTCGGGTTCTCGCGACTCACGAACAGCTTCATCCCGTCGCACTTCGAGTTCTTCTGGCAGCCGCCCGTCATCCCGCACGATCTCGCCCGGGCCAAGCAGCTGCTGACGGAAGCGGGATATCCCAACGGGTTCGACGCGGGCGACTTCACCTGTGACGCCGTCCACGCCGGCATCGCGGAACCCATCGTCAACGATCTCCAGGCCGCCGGCCTCCGCACGAAGCTCCGGCCGCTCGAGCGGGCTTCGTACAACAAGGGCCAGGTCGACAAGAAGTTCAGAAATCTCGTCCTGAGCGCGAGCGCGGCGTTCGGGAGCGCGCCGACCCGGCTCGAGGCCTTCGTGGTCGGCGGCGGCGCCTACGTGTACGGAAGCTACCCCGACATCGATGGGCTCTTCCGCGAGCAGGGCGCCGAGCTCGACCGCAAGCGCCGCGAGGCGACGCTCCATCGCATCCAGCAGCTGATCCACGACAAGGCGATGTTCGCGCCGATCATGCAGCTCGCGGCCATGGGCGGGTTCGGGCCGCGGGTGGAGGAATCGGGCCTCGGGCTCATCACCGGCTTTCCCTTCTCCGGCCCGTACGAGGACGTGAAGCTCAAGGGGAAGTGACGCGGATCGAGGGCCCGGGGGCCCCTTTCGAGGCCCCCATCCGAATCAAGTGAGCGGCGGACAGGAGACGACCGTGGCCGGCCCAGCGATCACGTTCGTGATCTGCCCCAAGCCTTGGGGTGTGTCGAAGTACCGGACGTTCGCGGATTGGAAGATTCCGCTCGTGAATCCAGGACCATTGAGCACGACGTGCGCGGAATGGACGTTCAAACCGTGTCGAGGAGACCGACGAAGCCGGCTTTGGCGTCGACGCTTCCGTAGACAGCGACCTGGGCGACGGTACGGACCGATGTGAGATCATGTCCGTACGGAGGCCCGAACATGCGAAAGAAGCTTACCCGGACGGGAAACAGTCTGGCTCTCGTCCTCGACAAGCGCCTTCTCGATCGCGTGGGAATTGACGCCGACACCCCCCTCGACGTCTCGACGAACGGTCAGGTGATCGTCGTGTCCCCGGTGCGTGATCGGCGGCGGACCGCCAAGCTCAAGCGGATCGTGGCCGAGGCTCACAGCCGGTACAGCGGCGTCTTCCGGCGGCTCGCGGAGTAGTGCGCGTCGAGTTCCTCACCCTCGATGAGGTGCTGTCCCTCCACGCCGACCAGGTCGCGCGCTATGGGGGCTCGACGCTGGTCCGCGACGTGGGCCTCCTCGAGTCGGCGCTGGCGATGCCAGCGGCAGCCTTCGACGGCGAGCTCCTGCACCCGAGCGTGGCGGAGCAAGCGGCCGCCTATCTCTTTCATCTGGTGAAGAATCACCCGTTCGTCGACGGCAACAAGCGCACGGGTCTCGTGGCGATGCTGGCCTTCCTGGGCTTGAACGGCCGGCGCCTGGAGGCGCCCGACGCCGCCCTCACGGATCTCGTGCTCGGCGTGGCCGAAGGGCGGGTCACCAAGGCCGAGGTCGCCGTCTTCGTGGGACGCCACACCGTCCCGCGAAAGCGCTGAGATCACATCACTGGAGGATCTCGTCCGCGCGGATCAGCATCGATTGAGGGATCGTGAGGCCGAGGGCCTTCGCGGTTTTGAGATTGATCACGAGCGCGAACTTGGTGGGCTGCTCGATGGGCAGATCGGCGGGCTTGGCGCCCTTGAGGATCTTGTCCACGAAAGACGGCCGTGCGCCGGAACAGATCCGGGAAGTCCGCGCCATAACTCATGAGTCCACCGGCCTCGGCATACTCCCTCGATCCCCCGCTACTGGGCAGGCGGTGTGTGAGGGCGAGATCGGCGATCCGGTGGTATCCGGCAAAAAGAGCCGAGCTCTGTACCACGATGACTGCCCCGGCGCCGTCGCGCTTCATGGCCACGAATGCGGCCTCGTAGGCGCTGGGATCGGAGCTTACGGCGATACTTTGTAGCGCGATGCCCAGCGATCGGGCCGCAACCTCCGTGTCCCGTAGACTGAGCGCCGAGCCGCGAGCCGCACGATCCCAAAGGGCAGTCATTCGGGACACCTGTGGGATCAGCTCCTTGAACAGTCCCAGCCGCTTCGCGGACAGCTCGCTGGATATCGACGTCATACCCGTGACATTTCCACCCGGCCGCGCCAGGCTTGCCGCGAGCCCGAGCTCGATCGGGTCAGGACCCGTCGCGGTCACGATGGAAATCTGCCGGTGACCTGCTTGGCCGCGAGCGACGCGGGGTTGCCCGCGGTCACGAAGATGTCGACCTTGGCGGCAACGAGCTCGGTGGCCAGGCCCTGGAGTCGGCTCACCTGTCCGTTTCCCCATCGCGGTTGAAAGACGACATTCTGCCCTTCGACGTACCCCAGCTCGCGTAAGCGGTCCCGAAAGGTCTTCCACCAGGCGAGCCGGGCGGGGTCAGGCGAGCCGTAATCCAGCAGGCCGATCCGCCACACTTTCCCGGCCTGCTGTGCCCCGGCAGCGGGTGGCCCGGCCAGGAGGCCCAGGGCGAGGGCGATTGTGAGCGCAGCGCGGACGATCGTCAGGCCATCCCGGTGTGCTGGCCCATCACGCCGGCGATCTTCCACCAGCCGTCGATCCTGCGCAACTCGAACGGGTATGAGATCTTCCGGACGGAGCAGGGGAGGGATCATGAACGAGACGCGCACGCTGGCCAGGTTCGTGGTCGAGACCCGGTTCACCGATCTGCCGCGCGCGCTGGTCGACAGCTGCAAGATCGCCGTGCTCGACGCGCTCGGCGCCGGCTTCGTGGGGGCCGTCCAGCCGTGGGCCCAGCGCATCGTGGCGGTGGTGCGCGCCCTCGGTGGCGCGCCCGAGGCCTCGGTCATCCACCAGGACTGGCGAACGGACGTCTCCCGCGCAGCGCTCGCGAACGGGGTCCTCATCGGCGCCTTCGAGTGCGAGCCGCTGACCGGATCGCACGCGAGCGGCACCGTGCTGCCGGCGGCGCTGGCCGTGAGCCAGCGTGAGCGGCTCGACGGCGCCGCGTTCCTCACCGCGCTGGCCGTGGGCTTCGAGGTCTCCGCCCGGCTCGCGCGGACGGCCGTGGGGCTCGAGACGGTGCGGGGCTTCCACAACCCGGGCACGCAGGGGCCGTTCGGCGCCGCCGCCGCCGTCGGCAAGCTGTACGGCCTCGACGGGGAGCGGCTCACCAGCGCGCTGGGCATCGCGGGCTCCTCCAGCGCCGGCCTCCTCGAGTTCGCGTGGAGCGGCGGCGACACGAAGCGGCTGCACCTCGGCCGCGCCAGCCAGTTGGGGCTCGAGAGCGCCCTGCTCGCGCGGCACGGCGTGCGCGGACCGGCGACGGTCCTCGAAGGACGCTCCGGCTACTTCAACGCGTTCTCGACGCCTCCCCGGATGGAACGGCTGCTGGAGGGACTGGGCGTGACATGGGCGATCGAGCCGCCGTGGCTGAAGTCGTATGCGACCCATGTCACGCATCAAGGCGTGGTCGAGGCGATCCAGACCTTCAAGCGCGAGCATCCGCTCGATCCCACGACGATCACGCGCCTCCTGATCCGCGGCGCCCCGCGCATCATGGAGGTGCGGCACACCGCGCGCGCGCCCGAGGACGTCCTCGGCGGTCAGTACAGCCTGCCGTTCACCACCGCGGTGGCCGTGACCCGCGACATGTCCAACCCGCTCGTCTATGACGACGCGGCCGTGGCGGACCCGATCGTGCGGGACCTGGCTCGACGGATCGAGCTCGAGCCCCTGGCGGAGACCGTCCACGATACCCCAGGCGTGTGGCCGGCCGAGGTCATCATCGAGTGCGCGGGACAGCGCCACACGCTTCGCACGCGGCCCTACAAGGGCTCGCCGCCCAACCCGTTCACCTGGGCCGAGGCGAGCGAGAAGTTCAGGCGCTACACGACGTCGGTCATCGACGCGGCGCGGGCGACGGCCATCATCGACGCGGTCGGCGACCTCGAGAAAGTGACCGACATGGCCGAGATCACCGAGCTTCTGACGCGGCGCCCTTGAACCAGTTGCATTACCGTGGTAATTGAATGACATGGCCCCGATCGCCCACTCGAAGCTGACCGCACAGGGGCAGGTGTCGGTCCCCGCCGTCGTCCGCCGACGCCTCGGGGTGGGTCCGGGAGCCGTGCTCGAATGGGACGACCGCGGTGGCGCCGTCGTCGTCCGTCGCGCCGGGCGCTACACCTCCGAGGAAGTACACCGGACGCTCTTCCCCAAGCGCGCGCCGAGGCCGCGGAGCATGGAGCAGATCAAGGAAGGTATCCGTCGGTACGCGCGGAAGCGGCATGCGCGCCGTTGACACCAATGTTCTCATCCGGCTGATCACGCGCGACGACGCCAGGCAGGCCGCCGCGGCGGAGCTGTTCGTGGCTCCCGGGGCTTGGGTCGGCCACCTCGTGCTTGCGGAGACGACCTGGGTGCTCAGCGCCGTCTATGATCTCGGCCCGAGTGCCATCGCGACGGCCATCGAGATGCTTCTCAACCATCAGCACTTGACGATCCAGGACGCCGATGTTGTCGCGGCGGCCCTCGAACGCTACCGCGGAAACCCTCGGATCAGTTTCTCCGACTGTCTCGTCCTCGAGGTTGCACGCAAGGCAGGCCATCTCCCCGTCGGCACGTTCGACCGCCAGCTCGGCAAGCTCGAGGGGGCTCAAAGGCTGTAACCGGGCTGTTCGCGGGCTATGATGGAAGCTCCATTCGTTCGGAGCTGGAGGAATCGATGGGAGCCAAGGGCGAAGCGCTGGCCAAGCAGTTCGAGGCGAAAGTCCAGGAAGCGACCGGGGTGCTCGAGAAGCTCGGCGATGCCGACTGGAAGAAGAAGACCTCCGGGGAGCAGTGGACGGTGGGCGTCGTCGCGCATCACGTCGCGGGCGGCCACGAGGGCATCTCCGGAATCATCAAGAGCGTCGCCTCGGGCCAGTCGATGCCCAAGTTCACCATGGACCAGCTCCACGACATGAACGCCAAGCACGCGCAGGAGTTCGCGAACACCACCAAGGCCGAGACCGTGGCCCTTCACAAGAAGAACGCCGCGGCGGCGGCCGCGGTGGTGCGCGGCCTCAGCGACGCCGACCTCGCTCGCAGCGGCACCGTGCTGTCGGGGATGCCGGCGATGACCGTCGAGCAGATCGTCACCGGCATCTTGATCAACCACGTCGACGAGCACGTCCGCAGCATCCGCGCCGCCGTCGGCGGCTGACCGTCCGCGCGCGGAGTAAGTTCAGCCTGACGCGAGTCGCAGCCCGGCTGACCGCGCGATGCGCGTGAACACCGCATCGGTTGACAGGAGTACGGCATCACGATCGAGGGCGCACTGAGCCACATGGGCGTCGGGGGTCGAGACGGAGATGCCCCGCTCGCGCAGGCGTCGGCGAAGCTCACCGACGCGAATCCAGTGCGCGAGAGACGTTTCATGCAGCGGAAGGTCGTCGACGAGCCGCGCGATGGCGGCGCGATCACGCGCACGGTGCGCGCCGCTGACCAGCTCCGCGACGACGAGTGGCGGCAGCACGACCAGGCCCTGGGCCAGGGCGTCCTCCAGCGCGTGGGCCGGGCGCCCGGCGAAGAAGTCGATCCAGGCGGAGGTGTCAGCGACGACGCCGCTCACGTGACTCGTCGAGGTCGATGGTGAGCCGGACCTTGCCCCGGAGGCGCATCGCCCGGTCGTAGGCACGCGTCCGGCGGATCAGGCTCAGGCCACTGATGATCGTCTCGGTGATCCCCTCGCCGGTTACGCGCATGGCGTCTCGGAGAAGATCCTCGGGAAGGTTGGCGGTGATCCGTCTCGCTCGCGCCATGCGCTCATACTACTCGCCGTCATGACGGCCATCAATACGACGGAACTGATACACCGTCGTGCCGTCGAAGGGTTCACGAGCCGGCCGGCGTCTCGCTCCCCGCGCGATAGTGAGTCGCGTAGGCCTGCCGGCAGCGCTCGCGTAGCTCGGCCTCGTCGAGATCGCGCCCGGCGAAGCGCTCCGGGGAGAGCTCGGAGAGATCGAGGGCCGGCGCGCCGTCGACGATCCATTCGGCGATCGCCTCGCCGAGCGCGGGGGAGACGCTGAGCCCGCCGACGCAGCACCCGGACATCACGTACGCGCCGGCCACGCCGGGCAGCGGCCCCACGAGGTAGCGGTCGTCCATCGTGAGCGTCGGCAGCCCGCCGCGATGCTCGGCGACGCGGATCGTCGGATCCTGGAAGATCGGAAACTGCTCGCTGACTTTCCGCGCGAGCCGCCACAGGACCTCGATGTCGAGCGGCAGCGCGGCGACGTCGTCGGGCAGCACGTCGGGCTGCAGCGGATCGGCCTCGTAGCCCCCGAGCATGAGCCCGCCGCGCTCGTGGCGCACGTAGACGTTGGCGTCGATCACGCGGGCGATCGGAAACTCGGGCCCGACTCCGGCGATGGGCTCGGTGATCAGGAGCTGATGCCGCGTCGGGACCACGGGTAAGCCGCCGCCGAGCCCTTTGGCCACGACCCGCGCCCAAGCGCCCGCGGCGTCCACCACCACGCGCGTCGCGATCGTGCCGCGCGTCGTCCGCACGCCTTCGATCCCCCCCGCGCTGATCTCGAACCCCGTGGCCGGAGTGTGCGGCAGCAGGACGGCCCCGACGCTTGAAGCCGCCCGGCAGTACCCGATCGGCAGCTCGGACGGCTCGACGTTGCAATCCGTCGGACTCCACGTGACCGCGACGATCCCGCGCTCCCCGAGGATCGGCAGCCGCTTCCGCGCCTCGCCGACGGAGACGTAGTCGATCGGCACGCCGGCCGCGCGACCCCGCTCGACCTCGCGCGCGAGCTGCTCGGCGTCGCGCTCCGTGCGCGCGATCTTCAGCGCCCCGCTCTGGGTGAAGCGCAGCGGCTGCCCCGTCTCCCCGGTGAACGCCGCAAGCTTCGCGACTGCGCGCTGGGCGAGTTTCGTCAGCGCTTGTGTCGCGCGGACCTGGCTGGAGAGACCGGCGGCGCGGGGGGAGGTCTGGGAGGCGAGGGCGGAGCGCTCGAGCACGGCGACGTTGACGCCACGACGCGCGAGATGGTACGCCGCGCTGGCGCCGAAGGCGCCGGAGCCGATGACGACGACGTCGGCGGAATCGATCACGAGCGCCCGAGCCCGAAGCGTTTCAGGAGTTGCGCCGTCGTGTGCTATTCGACGCCTACGATGTCGAAGTCGCTGTCGCTAGACCACACCCCCGCCTCGAGATGGAGCGCAAGTGCCAGAACGTCGGCGTCGTCGGGGCCCCGCCGTCCAATCCGCCACCGGGCCTCGGGCAGGGAGCGAGCGTATTCCTTTCGCTCAATCACGAGGGCTGGGAGGGTCGCGATGGCAAGCA